>Ga0308419_1002112_pt1 | contig 12954 bp, 9 predicted proteins | sample HotsprSampleMS50_FD_203674 | JGI IMG/M metagenome (GOLD analysis project Ga0308419, IMG submission 203674) | Hot spring phototrophic mat microbial communities from Mushroom Spring, Yellowstone National Park, Wyoming, United States - 20090730_MS50 ... | reverse complement strand
ACCGACGGCTCGACTGTGCTGCCGGCCGGCGCCATCCAGGTCTCCCTGCCGTCCGACGAGATCGGCAGCAGCGGTCTGCTGGCAGTGCCGCTCCGGTTCGATCTGAGCAGCGCGCCCAGCGGCGAGTTCAAAGGCGCGCTCATCGTCAGCGCGCCCGGCAACATCGTCAGCGTGCCGGTGTCCGTCACGGTGAAAGATCCGCCGCTGCTGCCGTTTGTGGTGTTGCTGGCCGGCGTGGCGCTGGGCTGGGGCGTGTCGTGGTATCGCTCGCGGGGCCGGCCGCGCGACAATGCGCTGGTGAAGATTGGGCGCTTCCGCGCCCGCGCGCAGACTGAAAGCGACCTGGGCGGGCCATTCCGCAAGCGTGTGGACAGCCTGCTGATTGACACAGAGGCGTTGTTGCGCGCCGAAAAGTGGGACGAAGCCGGCAAGCTGATCGACGACGCCGACGCTCTGCTGGACAAATGGCGCAAGGGCCGCGACGACTGGCAAACCCAACTCGCTTACCACGCGCAACTGGCGAGCAAAGTCGGCGATGTCTCAGACCCGGCCAGCGCCTACATCCGCGCGATCAAGGCCGCGCTCGATCAAGCCGCGCAGGAAGCGCCGGACCTGAACGGGCCAGATGACTTGCGCCGCAAGCTGGAACCGCTGGCGCAGCAGATCAACGATTACCTGACGCTGGCCGGCCTGCTTAAGCGCATTGACGAACTGCTGGCGCCCTTGCTCAACACCGCCGGCGGGCCGGCAGCGCAACAAAAGGTGGACGCGCTGAACGACCGCTTCCGCAGGCTTACGCCGGACGACAGAACAAGCTACGACGCCGTGCGCGCCGAAGCTGAGGCTATCATTGACGATCTGACCCAGCGCCAGCCGGCGCGAGGCCGGGACAGCGGCGCGATTTCCAAAGAAGTCCTCTCCGGCAGCGCATTCGGTCTGGTGGGCGCGCCACCCGCCACGCGGGCGTTGACGCCAGAGCAGGCCGCCGATCGCGCGCAATGGCGCCTGCGACTCTTCACCCTCGGCAGCATGGCCATCGCGCTGGTGCTGGTGGCCGGCGCCGGCTTCATCGAGTTGTACGCCAACAAGCTGGCGTTCGGCGCGAACGTGTGGGGTGACTACTTCACGTTGCTGGCCTGGGGCTTCGGCGCCGAGGCCACCCGCTCGGCTGTGACCGAGCTGGTGCGCAGTTGGAACCTGCCGGGAGCAAGCGCATAAGCAAGCGCATGAGCGAGCGCACCCGCGAGCACCCCCGATGACCGAAGCGGATTTCGAGCAACTGGTCGCCGAAGCCTGGGACACCCTGCCGTCTGACTTTCGCGCATTCGCCAACAACGTGGAAGTGGTGGTCGAGCCGTGGGCAGACGCGCATGTGATGCAACTGGCCGGCGCGCAGCACCGGGCCCAGTTGCTGGGCTTCTATCACGGTGTGCCGCTCACGCGCCGCACGCGCGGATACCAGCTTGTGCCGCCGGACAAGATCAGCCTGTACCAGAACGCCATCCTGATGCGCTGCCGCACACCGGACGAGGCGCGGGCGATGGTGCGGCGCGTCCTGCTGCACGAGATCGCGCATCACTTCGGCATCAGCGACGCCCGCTTGCGCGAACTGGGAGCGTATTAGCCGGCAGTCACCAGTTGCTCAGCCGGCTACTTGCCGATCAAAATCAGCAGGCCGGCGGCAATCGCCAGCACTGCCATAATCAGCGGAAGGCCGGCGAAGCTCAGTCCAACGATCGAGATCACGCCATTCGCAATCAACCAGATTGCCAGCAGGATCAGGCCGGTGTTCTTCTTGATTTTCATGTTCATCACCTGCGAATAAAACGCTTTGGCATAGACGCCGCTCAGCCATCGGCCCCTCTCAAGGGCGCCTGGCCCCTGAGCGCGCGGTCATGAAACGACACACGTTAGTCGGTTGCCGCACGTATACTTGCACGCATGGACACCACCATCCGCGAACTCAACCAGCACGCCGGCCAAACCGTCACCCTCAAAGGCTGGCTCTATAACCGCACCGACAAAGGCAAGCTTGTGTTTATGCAGGTGCGCGACGGCACGGGCATCTGCCAGGCCGTTGTGTTCAAGCGCGACGTGGATGAAGCCACGTTCGACACCGCGCTGCGCCTGCCGCAGGAATCGTCACTGATCGTCACCGGCGAGGTGCGGGCCGACCCGCGCGCGCCGGGGGTGCCGGGCGGCTTTGAGATCGGCGTCCGCTCCCTGAAAGTCATTCAGCGCGCGGAGGACTACCCCATCACTCCGAAAGAGCACGGCGTCGAATTCCTGATGGACAACCGCCATCTGTGGATTCGCTCGGCAAAGCAATGGGCGCTGTTGCGCGTGCGCGCCACCGTGATGCGTGCCATCCGGGGCTGGCTCGACAGCCATGGCTACGTCGAGATGAGCACGCCCATTCTGACCCCATCCGCCGCCGAGGGCACCACCAACCTGTTCGAGGTCGGCTACTTCGACGACAAGGCATATCTGGCGCAGACCGGCCAGCTTTACAACGAGGCCAACATCTTTGCCTTCGGCAAGGTGTATTGCTTCGGGCCGACCTTCCGCGCCGAGAAGAGCAAGACCCGCCGGCACCTCACCGAGTTCTGGATGGTCGAGCCGGAGATCGCCTTCTGCGACCTCGACCAGTTGCTGGAGATCGAAGAGCAGATGGTCAGCCACATTGTGCAGACGGTGCTGGCCGAGAACCAGAACGAGCTCAAGGTATTGGGGCGCGACCCGGTCAAACTGGCGCACATCGCGCCGCCCTTCCCGCGCATCACCTACGACGACGCCGTCGCCAAAATCAAGGCGTTGCAGGCGCAGACCGAGGACCCGGAGCAGAAGCAACTGCTCGACATCACGTGGGGCATGGATTTTGGCGCGCCGCACGAGACAGCCTTGACGCAGCTGTACGACAAGCCCCTGTTCGTCACCGGCTTCCCCTCCGCCGTGAAAGCGTTCTACATGGAGCCTTACCCGGGCCGGCCCGAAGTGTGCAAGAGCGCCGACCTGCTGGCGCCGGAAGGCTACGGCGAGATCATCGGCGGCAGCGAGCGCATCAGCGACCCCGACCTGCTGCTCAAGCGCATCCACGATCAGGGTCTGCCGGAAGAAGCCTACAAGTGGTACATCGAGTTGCGCAAGTTCGGCAGCGCGCCGCACAGCGGATTTGGCCTCGGCGTCGAGCGCACAGTAACGTGGATTTGCGGCACCGAGCACATCCGCGAGGCCATTCCGTTTCCGCGCACGATTTACCGGCTGTACCCGTAGGAGTAGTCAGTCGTCAGTAGCCAGTAGTCAGTCGTCAGTAGCCAGTAGTCAGATGAGAGAGAACAGACACAAGAGACAGATAGCGAGTCAAGAGTGATAAGGCCGGCGGCATGCCGCCGGCCATCAGCCCGGGGCCGTGTTGCCATTGCGATAGATAGTCTGGAGCGCCTCGACGAAATAATCCACCTGCTCGCGCGTGTTGTAGGCCTGGATCGACAGGCGCGTGAGCGGGCGATCCTGCACCGGAAAGATCGGAACCTCGATGCGATATTCATCCAGCAGGCGCTGATAGACGTTGCTGACAAGAGTGCCGGCTTCGCGCTTCGGCAGGGGAATCACAACCATCTGCGCATACCACACGGGCGTCTCAGGCTGAAGCGGTTCGAGGTCGAACTGCTCGAGGATGCGGGCTTTGGCGTAGCCGGCCAGCGCGTGGCATTCGGCGCGCACCCGATCCCAGTCGTGCTCTTGCTGAAAGCGGATGGCATCGGGCACAGCCAGAAACGCCGCGCAGTCGCGCGTGCCCTGAAACTGATGCCACTCCGCAAAGTGGGTGGGATCGTCGGCGGTCTTGCGCCAGCCGTGGCTGACGATCAGCGGCTCCAGGTCTCGCTGCCGATCGGGGCGCACATACAGGAAGCCGGAGCCTTTGGGCGCGCATAGCCACTTGTGGCAGTTGCCGGTGTAGTAGTCGGCGCCCAGCGCGTCGAGGTCGAGGGGGATCTGGCCGGGCGCGTGCGCGCCGTCGATCACGGTAAGGATGCCGGCTTCTCTCGCGCGCCGGCACACTTCCTCGACCGGCAGAATCAGCGCCGTCGGCGAGGTGATGTGGCTGAGCGAGATCACTTTTGTGCGCGACGTCACGCCCTGCCACAACGCCTCCACGAAATCTTCGCGGGTGGTTGCTGGAAACGGCACATGCTGATTGATGTAGCGGAACCCCCTCTTGCCCGCCATGAAGTTCCAGGCATTGTTGACCGCGCCATACTCCTGGTCGGTGGTCAGCACTTCGTCGCCCGGCCCCAGATCGAGGCTGCGAATGACGATGTTCATACCCAGGGTTGCATTGGTGACGAACACCACGTTGTCCGCGCTGGTGTGAAGAAAAGTGGCCAGCGCAGCGCGCGCTTCGTCCAGGGCCGGCCTCAGCCGGCGCTGAATGAAATGCACGGGCTGGCGCTCCAGTTCGCGCTGCCAGCGTTGATAGCTTTCAAACACCGGTCGCGGCGTCGCGCCGAACGAGCCGTGGTTGAAGAAGACGACATCGGGATCGAGTAGAAACAGGTCAGCAAGCGAGGCCATGGTAGTTGAGGGTTGAGGGTTGAGGGTTGACGGTTGACGGTTTTTACAGAGATTCCTGGCGGATGGCATCGATGAGCCGGTCGATATCAGCCTGATCCAGATACGCCTGCACCGAGACGCGGATGCGCCTGTCGCCATTCCAGCCGCTCATGGCCGTTTCGATGCGGTGACGCTCGTACAGGCGGGAAGACAACTGGCCAATATCCACATCCGGCAGGGGAGCGGTGCACATCTGCGAGAACCAGGTGGTGTCGTCGATGGGATGCAAGGGGGGCCGGCCGGTCATCTCGCACAGCCGGCGCTGCGCGTCTGCGGCCAGCGCATGGCAGTCGGCGCGCACCTGATCCCAGTTGTGCTCGCGCATGAAACGCAGCGCCTCGGGCACAGCCAGAAAACCGCACATGTCGCGCGTGCCCAATCCTTCCACATAGTCGAGGAAGTGCTTCGCATCGGGCGGCTCGTCGCGCCACGGCCAGCCGATGATGAGCGGGTCGATCAGGCGCTGCACTTCGGGCCGCGCATACAGAATGGCCGTGCCCTTGGGGGAGCAGGCCCACTTGTGCAGATTGCCCACATAGAAATCCGCGCCGATCTCATCCAGTTTGAGCGGAATCTGGCCGGGGGCGTGCGCGCCATCGATCACGGTCAGGATGCCTTCGCGCCGGGCGCGGGCGCACACCAGCTCCACCGGCCAGATCAAAGCGGTCGGGGACGTGATGTGGCTGATGAAAATCACCTTCGTGCGCGGCGTGACACCTTCCCACAGATTGTCCACGAACGCTTCGCGCGTGGTCATCGGCGCGCGAATCGGATGGTTGATGTATGTGAAGCCGCGCTGCTTCGCCATATAACGCCAGGCGTTGTTGAGCGCGCCGTATTCGTGATCGGTGGACAGCACTTCGTCGCCAGGGCCGAGTTGCAGACTGCGGATGGGATAGTTCAGGCCAGTTGTGGTGTTGATCACAAAGGACAGACAGGCCGGCGTCGCGCCGAGGAACTCGGCAACCTGGGCGCGCACTTCCGCCATGCGCGGGCCGATCGCGCCGAAGAACTTGCCGGGGTGGAATTCCATCTCTTGCTCGAAACGGATCAGCGCTTCGAGCACGGGACGCGGCACAGTGCCGACAGAGCCATTGTTGAACAGCGTAAACGTCGGGTCGATCAGATAGAAATCGCGCAGAGATGACATGACATCGCCTGAGTTGGAAACAGCATGGTGCAAGGCAAACGGCGCGTATTCTACTCCTGCGCGCGGCGCGAGAGTTAGATCGCATGGAGCGTTTGATTTGGCGCGTCGGGTCGGCCCACAATCGGGCCGCAGCCGAAACTCAGCGCAGCGCAAATTCGACCAGCCTCACCGCCACGCTTAACGAGCGGCGATCTGAAGATTGACCGCTGTCTGATGGCGCGGCCCGGCGAGCGGGGCGCAGGGTGATGATGGAGGGGCGGTCCGGCCTGGCGCAGGCGGCCGGCACGCTGAAGTGCGCCTCGCCCCATGTCTGCGCCACGGCCGCCTGACCAAGCGGCTCGCCTTCACACAACACTGTCAGACTCTGCTCCGGCGGATACGACATCACACTGAGTCTGAGACGCAGATCAGCCGGCGGCAGCAAGACGCGCAACGAGGCTTCTGCATCAGCGCCCATCCAGCGCGCCAACACGCCGCCAATCTCTTCGCGCCGATGCCACCCAGCCAGCGCAAACCGCCCATCCTGAGCCGCGCCGATGTGAATCGCGCCATCGGGCGGCAAGGCAAAGTCGCGCACAGACAGGCTGCTCAGCCGGCCATACACATTCGCCGTGACAGAGGCGTGTTTGGCGTGGACTTGCGGATCGCGTTGAAAGCGAAGCGTTTCGATCTCCACAAATGCTTCACCCGGCGTCAACGCTTCAGGGTCGGCAATGATGATATAGGCAGCGGAAGCGCCGGCCATGTCGCGCGCCAATACATCCGGGTCGTAAGCGTCGGCAAAACGCACGTCCCACTCCGGCAGAAGATAGGCCAGCGCGTTGTACGATTGGCGCGCAACAATCAGCGTGTTATCCGGCTGGAAGCGCAAATGGATCGCGGCTGCCAGTTGATCGGGAGGGGCCGGGACGGTGTGCAAAGTGTCAGCCAGGGGCAGCGCCTGCGCCCCGACGACAGCCGCGAATAGCAGCGCCACCCCCAAGGACACCGTTTTGCTGCGCGCCGGCCACAGCCTGCGGGCTGCAACATCTACCCCGTTGGCAATCAGCACTGCCGCTGGAATCAGCATGGCCAGGGCATAGCGCGTTAGCTCCGGGTTGAGAAAAACCCCATGCAGCGCTGCCTGAGGAATCCACCAGCTCCAGCACAAGACAACGCTTGCGCGCCTGGCGTCACCGGCAGGTCCGGGCCGGCGCTCCAGACTGCCGGCCAGCGCCAGGATCAGCGCGCCGGCGCCAAGTGCCGCGCGCGCATAATCAGGCAACGGACCGAACAGCGCCCGGCTGCCCCAGTCCCAGACGGCCTGCCAGCGCACAGCAACCGTTTCAGGCGTGACAGCCGCAGCGAACAGGGACTCCTGGCCGGCCACAAACGCCGTCGCGCCACGGAAGTAGCCGAACATGGCGTCGAGGTTCCAGTTGAACGCGGCCAACGTCGGCGTCAGCCATGTCAGTGCCCCCGCTGCAACAGCGCCCAGCGCAGTCAACCAGCGGCGCACGCTCAGACCCAGCCAGAGCCAGGCGAGCGCGCAGGCAACACCCAGACCAATGACCGCCTGTGGCCTGAAGCCGGCAGAGATGCCAAGTAGAAGCCCCGGCAACCAGGCCGGCAACCGACGCGTGACGGCCAGCGCAATGCCGGCAAAGCAGACGGCCTGCGCCAGCAACGCCGGCGCGTCTGACAGCGCCTTGTCTGCATTGAGCCAGAGCAGCGGCGTTGGCGCCATCAGCAGCGCAACCGTCAAGCCCGCCCGCGCGGAGAACAACGCGCTGACCGCCAGAAAGGCCGCGCCGCAGGCCAGCGCCGCGCTTACGACGCTCAGCGAGACCAGGGCCAGCCGCGCGTCGCCGGCAATCGCCAGCGCAATTTGCCCCAGCCACACGTACAACACATAGCCGGGCGGATGGGGCTGAAAGCGCGCGGGCGCAAATTCTGTCAACGCGCGGGCAAAGTTGTATGAGTCAAAGTCGTCCAGCGAGGCGCTGCAAAATCCCCAATAGATCAAGCCGGCGCACAGGCTGATCCAGCCGGCAGCCAACAGCCTGCGGGCGATGACATACGACAGATGCATGGTGATGGTCAGTCAAGAGGATATCACGCGCGGGCAGAGTCAGGGACGCCGATTCAGGCTATACTCGCCCCAGGCTATTTAAGCATCTTAAACCCGGTCTCTGTCAGTGATTCGCGCAAGATGAAAACCATGCTGCGGTCAGGCATTTTCCACATCCTCATCAGCCTTGTCCTTTGCGTCGGCATGGCGCCCGCGACGGCCTTCGCTCAATCGCCCGCGCAGGACACGCCGCCCCCCACCCCCGCGCCTACTGCTGTTCCATCGCCGCCCCCGCCCCCACCGCCCATGCCGCTGATCCAACTGCCTGAAGGGACGATCAACATCGCGCTGCTGGGCGTGGACAAGCGCCCCACGCGCAACTTCGCCAACACCGACGTGATCATCATCGCCAGCGTCAACCCGGACACGCCGTCGGTGGTCATGCTGTCCATCCCGCGCGACACGCCGGCCTACATGCCCGGCTTCGGCACATCAAAAATCAACACTGCCTTTGCGCGCGGCGGCGCCGATCTGTTCAGGCAAACCATCCTCTATAACTTCGGCATCCCGATCGACTACTTCGCAATGGTCAACTTTGAGGCGGTCGTGCGCGCGGTGGACACGCTGGGCGGCGTTGACATCGTGGCGACCTGCCCCATCTACCACGTCTTCCCGCGCGACCCGTACTACATGGGCGGCGCGTATGTGGCGCAGGATTACGTGGACACGTTCACCGGCGAGGTCTGGAAGCGCGGAACCAAAGTGCCGACGCTGGAGATCAACATCCCTAAGGCCGGCGTGTACACCCTGAACGGCCTCCAATCGCTGGCCTATGTGCGCGCCCGCTACGGCATCCCCGGCGGCGACGTAGACCGCGGCCGGCGCGAGCAACGCCTGGTGCGCGCCCTGTTCGCCAAAGCCAAACAGATCAACCTGCTGCCCAAAATCCCCGTCCTGTTCGACCAATTCCAGAAGCACATCCAGACCGACATGCCGTTGGAGACCGTTCTCTACTTTGCCTCCATCGCCAATCGTTTCAACAACGCCATCATCCGCAGCCGCTTCCTCGACTGGGGCGGCGCCAATGGCGCAGTCGGCCCCGATGGTCTGGTGGCTTTGCCGAGCCCGGCCAATCGCGCGCGCTACCTGCAACAGGTCTTGTCCGTCGCGCTGAACCAGCGGCCCAACGACGGCATCCCCATCGAGGTCTGGAATGGCACCAACGATCCCGGCTTTGGCGCGGCGGCGGCAGATCGACTCGCTGAACTGGGATTTCGCATCGTGCACTTGCGCGCAGCCGACCGGCTCTATGACAGGACGATCATCTACGACCGCGCCACCTCCAGCAAGGGCAGCGCCGTGCCGCTTTTGCTGCGCACATTCAACCTGAAACAAAGCAACGTGGTGTCCGATCCCAATCCCGATGGCCCGCGCTATCGCATCATCATCGGCCCCGATTTCAACACCTGCTACTACGCCCACTCGGCCGTCGCAGCCGGCAACCAGCACATCGGGCCGGAAAATCCCGAAGCGCCTGACGCGCCGGCTGAGCCGGCCATCATCGCCGAAACGCCAATCACTCCCACCGAGAGCATTGCGCCAGTCGCGGCCCTGCCAACCGAAATCATGACGCTGGCCGGCAACGTGGTCAATGTGCGCAGCGGCCCAGGTCAGCAGTATCGCGTGCTGGGCCGACTGGCCGGCGGCGACACTGCGCCTGTTTTGGGCAAGAGCCTCGACGGTCAATGGTGGCATATCCGGTTCAGAGGCAAGCTGGGATGGGTTCACGGTGACTACGTTGCGCCGGTCGGGTCGGTAGAGGCGACTGGCGCTGCGTCCCCGGCGGGGGTTGCCTCAATGAACCCACTCGAGCCAGCTATTGTCGTCCGCGCCGGCAACACCGTTAACGTCCGCAGCGGGCCAGGAGTCGAGTACGGCCTGTTAGGCCGGCTGGTCAGCGGGCAGCGCGCCCAGATCACCGGCAGGAACGCCGATCAGACCTGGTGGCAAATCCGGTATGGCAGTGGGGCCGCCTGGATCTCTGCGCGTTTCACGCGCGCCGAAGGCGATCTGTCAGCCGTTCCAATCCGCGAGCCGTAACTCTCAATGCTCAGACATGCGAGAGGCCGGTCTTGGACCGGCCTCTCTGCAAGCTGCCTTCGGGAGTTGAACCCGAAACCTATCACTTACGAAGCGATTGCTCTGCCGATTGAGCTAAGGCAGCGCGATGACAGCGCAGGTATCATACCCAAAGTGCATGAGAACGTCAACCGAGCCTGCCAGGCCACACCAGCCGGCCGCGCCTCGCCAGTCGCTGCCAGCCGACAACGCGCCATCGCCGGCGCGCCTGCAATCGGCATTGCTGAAGTGGTTCGCCGCGCATCGGCGCGACCTGCCCTGGCGCGCCGAGCCGCGCGACCCCTACCATGTGTGGCTTTCCGAGATTATGCTGCAACAAACGCAGGTCGCCGCTGTCATCCCCTATTTCCGGCGCTGGCTGCAACGATTCCCGACCTTAAAAGACCTGGCCGAAGCGCCAATCGATGACGCGCTGAAATTGTGGGAGGGGCTGGGCTACTATGCCCGCGCGCGCAACTTGCATCGCGCCGCGCAGGTTGTCATGCGCGACTACGGCGGCAGGATTCCAGACACCGTTGAGCAATTGCTCAAGTTGCCCGGCGTAGGCCGCTACACAGCCGGCGCGATCGCCAGTCTCGCCTTTGGGCGCGACGCGCCGGTGTTGGACGGCAACGTCAGGCGCGTGCTGTCGCGCGTGTATGCGATCGCAGACGCCCGGTCGCCGGGGGCGGTGAAGAAGTTGTGGCAACTCAGCGAATCCCTGTTGCCTGCGGGTCGCGCCGGCCCTTTCAACGAAGCGCTGATGGAACTGGGCGCGACACTGTGCGCCCCGCGCGCGCCCGAATGCTTGCGCTGTCCGATCCGCAGCGAGTGCCGCGCCTTCGCCGCCGGCCAGCCGGAAGCCTACCCGGCCCGGGCCGCCCGCCTTCCGCTGCCGCACAAAGTCGCCGTCGCCGCTGTCATCGCGGATGTGGACGGGCGCGTGCTGATGGCGCAACGCGCGCATCACGGGCTGCTTGGCGGGCTGTGGGAATTTCCCGGCGGCGACCTGGAGCCGGCAGATGGCGAGGACGAGGCCAGCCGCGCCCGCCGGCTGGCCCAACTCGTCCAAGAGCGCACAGGCGTCTCGATCCGCGTCGCGCCGGGCGATTTCATCGGCGTTGTGCGACACACCTTCACCCATTTCCGGCTGACGCGGTGGGTGGCGCGCGTTCAGCTGGCCGGCGCCGGCGCAGCGCCGCAGCACGGTGCCGGCTACATCGCCGCGCGCTGGATCGCCCCTGAAGCAATGTCAGAACTGGCGCTCACACGCAGCGATCAGAAAATCGGCGAACTGGCGTTTGGACAGGCCTCTCGCACGCCACGTCTGCTGTGAACACAGACGGCAACAGCCAGCAGGTCCCTGAAAGATGTCTTCAACAAACGCCCGACAGCGCTATCTCCGCTGTCGGGCGTTTGCGCGCATTTGTAAAAAGGCAGGCGACTCCGATTACGGCCGGGGCTGATCCAGTATCTCCTGTAGCCTTTTCTGAATAAGCGGAGCTTGCTCGTTCCACGTCTTAGTGCCTTCCCAGATTTGCTCAACCTCGGCCTGGAAGGCGGTGTTAGCCTCGCTGAAGCGCGTGTTGTTCGGCATGGGGAACGGCTCGACGCCGGCTTCGATCAGGCTGGCTGCCACGCCGAACATGCGGTTAATTTTGTTGACAGCCGGGTCGGTCCAGGCCGCCTTGCGGCCATTCGGCTGCACAGCCACATTGGTGGCCAAATACACACCCGCTTCTTTGGAGGTAAGCATAGTGAGCAACTTGTAGGCCTCGGACATGTGCTTGGTTCTGGCGTTGATCATCCATTGGTTGCCGGAGTAACACGTGCCCTGGCGGCCCTTGTCCCCCACCGGCAGCAGGACGGCGTCCATCTCGAACTTGCCTGCGGTCTTCTTGAGGAAATCAGCCACATTGCCAACGATGCTGGCGTGTGTAGCCGATAATCCCCCAACGAACAAGCCGGTCTCTATTTGATCCTTCTTACGCGGAGCAATCCTATCGTTGTGCAGCCGCACGAGCCAATCAGCAATTTCCTTGTGAATAGGCGTGTTGTACTGAAAGGTCTTGCCCTCGCGATCCATCAGCCACATGTCAGTGGAATCCTTCTCGCCGAACGAGCGGGCGATGTTGCTGTAATAGTGCATCGCAGTGATGTTGTCGAAGGACATACCGAAGATGCCTTTCTCTCGATCAGCCGCTTTGCGGGCCAGGGCTTCCCAGTCGGCCAGCGTCCATCCGGGCTTGGGCTCTTCCAACCCCTTCTCAGCCAGCAGGGTCTTGTTGTAGTTCACCGCGATATTGCCGCCAGGGTGTGTCACATCGGGCAGGCTGAAGTTCTTGCCATCGAACTGATTACCTTCCATCACGCTGGGGAAGATGTCGGCGAAGTCCGGCGGCGGGTCACTCTTGAACATGTCGTCGAGCACAGCGTAGATGCCTTTCGTGAAATTGATGAACAGCCAGCGGTGATGGCCATACACCACATCCTGTAGCGTATCGGAGATAAAGCCGGTCTGTGTTTTCTTTTCGATCTCGTTGTAAATCGTCTCTTCAACTTCGACCTTGATGCCAGTTTCGTCCTGGAAGCGCTTGGCGAATTCGATGGCCATGCCCCCCAGCGGCACAGCCGGGGCTTGCAGGCGCAGCGTCACATCCGAAGCTGGCGGCGCGCTGGTCACTCCAGCTGCAGGCGCAGGCGGCGCGGCGGTAGGCGAGGCAGCGCAGGCTGCCAGCATACTCGCGCTAAGCGACCCAGCCCCGATAGCAGCACCCTTCAAAATCTGGCGTCTGGTGAACTTGCGTTGCATTCCATCCTCCTCAAAAAACTATTCACATTCACGTCTGTCTGTTGATTTGCCTTCACCGTCCTGTCAACGCGTCGAAGGATCAACCCTTCAACCCGGACATCACTACACCTTGCACGAAATAACGCTGGCCAGCCAGGAACACAGCCACAGCGGGAATCATAGTCAGGACGCACGCCGCCATGAGCAAGTGCTGCAATGGCTCACCGCCCA
>Ga0308419_1002111_pt1 | contig 12955 bp, 9 predicted proteins | sample HotsprSampleMS50_FD_203674 | JGI IMG/M metagenome (GOLD analysis project Ga0308419, IMG submission 203674) | Hot spring phototrophic mat microbial communities from Mushroom Spring, Yellowstone National Park, Wyoming, United States - 20090730_MS50 ... | reverse complement strand
AGAAGACGGCCGAAGCAGGCATCGAGAGCCGCACCGTGCGCATAATAGCCGGCCAGGTCGGTCCGGGCGGTTTCGGCGACCTCGGGGGGTACGTTGGGCGCTAACTGGAGAGTGTCGGGGGTGAAGATGGACCGGTACGGTTCGGGTGCCGTGTCATAGGGGTTATGGGGCGGTCCCCACGAGAGGAAAAGGGCGAAGGGGTGCCGGCCATGGGCGCGCGCTTCGATTTCCGCGCAGGCGAGATCGGTCTGAGCTTCTGCGTCGTAGCCCTTCCAGAGAAGGGGTTCCGGGGTGTCGGCGAAGTAGGAGGAGTGATGATAGTCGTGGGTGCATTCGTAACCCCGCCAGAGGCGGAATCCGAGCCGGTGTTCGGGAGGGACGAACCGACGGCGACCTCCGCTGTGCAGATGCCACTTGCCGATCCACAGCGTGTCGTAGCCGGCGGCGTTGAGGTGATCGGCCAGCGACCCCCCGGGCACATGCCGCAGAGGCTGATCGTTGACGATGATGCCGTGCGCCAGAGGGTATCGGCCAGAGAGAAGCGAGGCGCGGTAGGGACTGCACACGGGGCAACCGCTGACAGCGTTAGGAAAGTGGAGGGACTGGGTGGCAAAGGCATCGGTGCGAGGTGTCCGGGCGTTTGGATCGCCGGCAAAGCCGAAAGCCTGGCCCCTCCATTGGTCGGAAAACACGAACACGATATGCGGCCGTGGGGAGCGTGACTTCATCATTCTTATTATCGCCGATTCGGTCTCTCCGTTTCAATACCGAATCCCGAGCGAGCGTGCGAATGGATTCGTCGGAGTGGCGGCTGGTCAGGTTCGGGATGTCGAGCCTGCCTCTATGGCCGGCCTGACGGTGCCCGAGAGTCGTGTATGACACGTCTCCCAAATGTCAGGGTTGGGTGTGATCCTTGAGGCGGATCACGAGCGCTTATGGAGAGGTTTGGTGCGGAGGGGCGAAAAAATTGGGGAGCGGTTGGGTTACAACCGTCGGCGTTCGAACCAGACAAAAAGGCCGAGATAGAGGACGGCGAGGCCGAGGGCGCACCACCAAGGGTTAATCCCCAGGAGGTCGGGCAGTCCGATCTTTCCGAAATCCTTCCAGGCCAGAACGGTTGTCTTGAGCCAGGGATAGGCTTCCGCAAAGAGGGCGGCCCCCGCGAGCATTCCTGCGATCGCAAACAGGGCATGCCAGCGGCCTTCGCCGACAGCGCCGACGGAGGTCCCGGGGCAGTAACCGGCGATGGCCCAACCCACGCCAAACAGAGCTCCTCCAATCACTACGGCGCCCACGTTAAACGGCTTATGGCTCAGGGCGATCCATCCGGCCTGTTGAAGAATCAGCAGGCCGAACATGCCGACCAGGATGGAGGAGAGCATGAATTTAATGATTGTGAAATCCTGAAGGCGGAGCGCCCCGAGTTGTTTCTCGAAGCGCAGCACACGTCCTTTCTGGAGAAGGAATCCAAAGATTACGCCGGTGACGAGGCCAAGGATCAAGGGGTTCACGACTGTTTCCCTCCATAGAGCCAGTGAGCCGTGAGGACACCGGCGCCGAAGAAGAGCGCCAGCGCAACGAAGCCGCTGACGGACATCTGCATCAGACCGCTGAGCCCATGGCCGCTTGGACATCCGTCGGCCAGCCGGGCGCCGAACATAGCGACGAGCCCGCCGACGAAGGCACCGAGTGCTCGAACGGCCGGCGAAGGGCCGAAGCGTTCCTTCCAGATGGGGGGGACGGCTTCCCAGCTGAAGGAACCGTCCAGTCGTGAGGCCAGTGAGGCGCCGAGCAGAATACCCAGGACCAGCATGAACTGCCAGTCCACCCGGACCTTTTCCTTGGCCATGTACTCATTGTTCTCCACATGAGAAGGAACGACGGCTTTCTCGATCAATCCGGCGGCCCGGACAAAGGTCGTGGAGGCACCAAGAAAGTTCGTTTTTCCCATGACCTTTGTGGTTGCGGCCGCCGAGAGAACGGCCAGGAGCCCCACCAGTGCGCCGGCCAAATAAGGGGACCACCCTTTCGAGTCACTGGAGGCGGACATGGATTTACCCTCCTTTGTTACAGGCCTTATGGCGGTCAGCGGCCGTGACGGGCTTCGAGCAGGGCGAGATCTTCCTTCAGCGCCTGAAGGTCTTCTTCGTGCTCAACCTCATCGCTCAGGATTTGAACGACGAGATTATAGGTGACGGGATCGGCCGTCTGGGTTTTTTCCAACAGCTTTTTGTAGGTGACGATGGCGCACTGTTCCCCTTTGATGTTTTGATCGAGGAGGGGATGGACATCAGGATCGGAGGGGGCCTCATATCCGCAGTTCGTTTTTTTGAGCCATTCCTGGGGGGAGAGAAGGGGCAGACCGCCGAGCTGAATGATGCGGAGGGAGAGCATATCGGCGTGACGGAGCTCATCGGCGGCATGTTGCGTCAGTTCCGCAATGACGGCATCCTTCATGGGACCCTTCGCAATTTTCGATCCCAGCCAGTACTGGTAATACGCCAGCCATTCATCCGCAAAGGCGCTGTTGAGGAGCTTGAGGAGATCCTCTACATTCATTCCCACGATTTCTCGGCCTTTCGTTCCCATGGCATTCTCCTTTGGTTTTTTCGCTCGATATCCTATCGTGACGTCGGAACGGGAATCAAGCGCCAATTAGCGGTAGGCGTCGAAAAGCCGAGCGATCTGTTCGGGGGGAGGCGGTTCGGCTTTCCAGAGACCGCTGGCCACGGCGGGGAAATGCGCTTCGTAGGGCGGGCGGTTGGTTTTCCAGAGGACGCCGAGGGGGAGGCGATCGTCCTCGCGAAACGCCATTTTCATGGCGGCCGCCCAGTCGGTCGGATCATAGGACTCATCCAGCGCGAAGCTATGTTCCTTGTACCACTTGAAGGTATTGACTTTGTTGAACGAAACGCATGGCTGGAGGATTTCCACGAAGGCGAATCCGGGATGAGCGAGCGCTTGCCGAATGAGCTGGGCCAACCCCGTGGGATCGCCGGAAAAACCGCGGGCGACGAAGTTGGCCCGCAGCGCAATGGCGATGCCCACAGGGTTGAACGGTGACGCGAAAACGCCGTGCGGTTGCGCTTTGGTGACCATGCCCGGCCATGAGGTCGGGCTGGCCTGGCCCTTGGTCAACCCATACACCTGGTTGTCGTGAACGAGCAGAGTGACACCGATGTTGCGTCGGATGGCCGCGAGAAAGTGGTTCCCGCCTTCTCCATACACGCAACCGTCACCGCTCTCCACAATTACCGTCAGATCGGGGTTGGCGAGTGCGATTCCGGTGGCCACCGGGAGGGCGCGGCCATGGAGCCCATTGAACACATGCGCGTTGAGGTAATGGGGCGTTTTGGCAGCCTGACCGATTCCCGAGACAAGACAGATGCGATCGGGGGGAAGTTGGGCCTGGACCAGCGCCTGCTTCAGTGCCGTGAGAATGCCGAAGTTGCCGCAGCCGGGGCACCAGGCCGTTTCGTAGTGGCCAAACGCCTCAAGGGTGAGAGGGGGATTGTCGTTACTCATGGGAAAGCGCTCGAAGGATTGTTTCGGGAGTAAACGGGAGACCGTCGAATCGGTTGATGCGGCGGGGGAAATCCAGACCGGTTTCGCGGCGAAGGAGTCGCGCGAACTGGCCCGTGGCATTTCCCTCCACCACCACTGTTTTCGGAGCCGCGACGAGTTTGGCGCGGAAGGTTTCGATGGGCAGGGGCCAGACCTGCGTAAAATGGAGGACGGCTGTGGGATGTCCGTTTCCTGTAAGCCGTTCAGCGGCCTCGCGGGCGGGGCCGAGGGTGGAGCCCCAGCAGATCAGAAGGCGTTCCGGGTGTTCTGGCCCGATCCAGTCGGGAGGCCGGGCGGCCGCCACCAGTCCCTGTCCTTTGGCCAGACGTTTCTCGACCATGCGGCGTCGGATGTCCAGATCCTCCGTGATATGGCCGTCTTCCGTGTGCTCATCGCTGTCGGCCACCACGTAGGCGATGCCGGGTTGCGGAACGGCCCGTGGTGAGAGGCCGCCCGGGGCGAAGGCATAACGGCGGTAGGGGATCTGGGGCGGTGGCAGACGGGGCGGGAGGGACATCGGCGAAAGCGGTGGAGGGTCCACGGACCGGTAGGTGTCGGCCAGATACTGGTCCGTGAGGATAAAGATTGGACCCTGAAATTGCTCCGCCAGTTCCATGGCGTGACGGGCGAGATCAAAACACTGTTCCGGAGAGCCTGGGGTTAATATCGCGCGTGGAAATTCGCCGTGGCCGGCGTGCAGGACGAACTCCAAATCGCCCTGTTCGGTGCGGGTCGGCAGGCCTGTGGCCGGTGCCGGACGTTGAGCGACCACGATGACGATGGGGGTTTCCGTCATGGCGGCGAGGCTGACGCCTTCGACCATGAGGGCGAAGCCGCCGCCGGAGGTGGCGACCAGGGATGGGGCGCCTGCGAAAGAGGCCCCGATGGCCATGTTGATGGCGGCAATTTCGTCCTCGGCCTGTTCGACGACGAGCCCCGCTTGGTCGGCGTGGCGGATCAGGGTCAGGGCCACGGAGGTGGAGGGGGTCATGGGATAGAAGGCGGCAAAGCGGAGACCCCCGGCGATCGCACCGAGGGCGAGGGCTTCATTGCCGTTGAGCATCAAACGGCGGGATGGTGTTGGCGGAAGTGGCGGGCATCCCCGGATCGGAGGGGGTGCTTCGGAAGCCCATTGCGCGGCGGCCATCAGAACCTTAACGTTCTCCTCGAGAGCCGCTTTTTTTCCGAGGAGATCCGTCAGGGTCTCCCGAAGAATGGTGATTGGAAGGCCGAGCCAGGTTCCGATTACCCCGGCCATGGCGACGTTTTCGAACAGGCGGGGACCGAAGTGGTCGGTGGGGATGACGGTTCTGCGGGGATGATCGAGGGCGAGGGACGACGGGAAAAGTACCGGGCTATTCGCCGTGAAAAACGGCTCTTGAGCGGGAACCGATTCGGCATCCAGTGCGACCAGCAGATCGCACCTTTCGCGGTCGGCATGGAGCGGGTCGAGGCCGTACCGGATCATGAACTCGTTATGGCCGCCGCGGATCCTGGAGAGATAGGACTGGACGGCGATGAGATGATAGCCGGCCCGGACCAACGTTTGGGCGAGCAACGCACCCAACGTTTGCAGACCCTGGCCGGCCTCTCCTCCTAGAACGATGCGGAAATCGGATTGCGGCATGGGCACTCCTCAAGATCGGAATTCTTACGATATCCGAAATCGGCGCGGTTGGCAAGCCATCCGCCCATGCGTCGCGCCGTTACGGGCGGCAACGAATCCGGAACGCAGCGAGGGAATCGGGCGGCACGCCGTCCAACGCGACCTCAAAACCGCGCACGCGGGCGCCGGCATACAATCCGGGCAGAGGGAGCGGTTCGATGGCGACGGCCTGAGCGTGTTCCAGGGCGGAGGGTTCGAGAACGACCGTGGCCCGGGGCCCCGCGGGTTGGCCGAGACCGGTGACGAGGAGAAGGGCGGCGGGGGCATCCGACTCCCAGAGCGACGGAAAGAGGGCGGGGTCATTCGAATGAATCGCCGAGGTCGGCGCGTAGGCCGGATTGTGGAGTCGGGTGATCGTTCCCGGCAGCCTCCGGAGGGCGGTCCAGAGCGGCGCGAGGTAGCCGGCGCTTTCGGCGAAGGGCCGACCGGGTTCCATGGCCGGCTGACTCGCCATGCTGAGCGCAGCGCAGAAGGCCATGGCCCGGCGGCTGGCAAAGGCCTTTCGGTCGGGCAGATTGCCGCTGATCAGGTGGCCCCCGATAAACGCCAGACCGGCGTAGGATGCCGTCATGCCGGGTTCCACCAGAAGTTCATCATGGCGGACCGACGTTTCTCCGCTCAGCGCGGCGTCGAACGCGGCGACGCTGATCATATTGACGCTGTTTGTGTGACCGATGAGGGCGCCCTGAGGGCCTACGCGCTGGCGGAGGGCCCGCGTAAAATGAAAGTAGGCGTAGAGCGAGAGATGGAGAGGGGAGGCTTTGAAGTGTCCCATGAAGAAGGGACTGTTCCAGTCGGCATACAACCCATCCCAGTTCTTTCGGCAGTAAGACTCGAAAAAGGGTTCATAGAGCGACCAGGGCTCGGTGCCCCGGATATAGGGAAGAACCCGGAGCCCCTGTTCGTGGCACCGTTCGATGAAGCCGGAGAACCAGGCCGGATCGAAGGGGACGTAGTCCGAGGGCGGCTCGTTGTTCGCGCCGGGATTCCGCATCCAGAACTGGTGCACAATGACGGTATCGGCCCCGGTTCGGGCGGCTTCCTCCACCCGTTCCAGCGGCGGGTTGCCCTGGAAGAGTTGGGGTGGCTGTTCGGGGATCTGCTTGATGGGCATGACGACCCATGGCCAGTCGGGGCCGGTCCGCGCATAGGGATATTTGACATGGCAGACGCGGCATCCGAGAAGGTTGTTTCGGACGGCGGGATCGGCGTTGGGTCCGCGCCGCGTTCTGGCGCGGCCGACGAGGATCGCCCACCGATTGCGCCAGAGAGGGATGGGCGCGGGAAGGGGATGGTCCGGGGTGAGGAGATGCCAGACGAGCTTCCAGCGAGAGCCATCACCGGCGATGGTGGTCCGGCCGTAGGCCGGATCCGTATCGCCGAGGGGCAGGGCGTCTTCGAGGGCGAATTCCAGATGGTTCGATGCGAAGCGCGTATCCGACCATCCGAGATCGAGCCCGACGAGCGGAGCCAGTTCGGGAACATCCGCCGGCTCGGACAAGGGAATTCGCATGCGTGCGGCGGTCCAGGCATGGAGGGTGGCGTAGTCGCGTTTGAAGACGGTCCGTCGCGAGAAAAGATGGTAGGCGGCGGTCCGTATGGCGCCTAGCGCAAGATGGAACTCCAGCCGTCCGCCGGTCAGCCCCGGCGACGCGGCGGGCGCGGGATTCAGCGACAGGAGGCAGAAGAGGGCGCCGGTTTCATGGATCTCGTATTCCTGGCGGACCTCTCCGAACCCTTTGAGCTGGGCGGTGGCCACCAGACGGAGGTAATCCGGCGCGGGCTGTTCCGTAGCGATCTCGGCATGGCATTCGGATAGGCGCAGTCGTTCGCCGTTCCTTTCCAGGATCAGATCCGCGAGAGGGTCATCAGCGGGAGGCGTCAGAGGACGACATCCGCCGTCGTTTTTAACCGTGAGATCGGCGATCTGCCCGCCCCGATCCGCCTCCACGACAAGAACGAAGGCGCCAGTTTCGACGACCAGGCCTCCGCATCCCCTTTGGGTCAATCGCACCATAAAAACTCCGTTGCCTTTTTGGAAAAAATCGGACAGCATGTAATCATATCGTTGCGACTTTTGCTATAAAAAAATGGGAGATACCGTCATGAGAAGCTGCCGGACGCTTCTGGACGCGGTGGGTGTGAGTCTGATCCTGGGTGTCGCCCTGCGGGCGGAGGTGACGATTCGGGGGCGAGTCATCGAGGCGGAGCCGGATGCCTACGTGCGCCTGTTCTGGACGTGGGGCGGGCAGGGGTTGGGGGGCGATCCCGTCGGCGGCGAGTGGACGGCGGTCCGGCCGACCCCTCCCGTGGCGGGAGAGACGACGGCCGACGAGGAGGATTCGCTTTTGTCGGTTCTGGATGAGACGCCGCAACCCCCGCCTGTTTTGGTCGAACGCGGCGGCACCTATCACTATCACTGGTTGCGCATGGGCGTCTGGTCTCCGGAACTTCCGGCGAGCGCCTTCCGAAACAATCGTCTTTACTTTCTGACGGTGTATGCCGAGGGGTGTCAACCCAGCGATTATCGGAAGAAGGTACCGCTTCGACGCGCGGTTTTCGAATTTGAAATTCGGGAGGATGGACGACCGGTTAAAACGTTTCGGGAGGAGAGTCCTTCCGGGGCGGTTGGAACCATCATTTTTCCGTTGCGTGATCTGGAACAAGGCCGCACGACCCCGCGTTTTCTGGAGCATGCACGCGGCCTTTCCGCTCTGATCCGATGGCGGCGGAGCTTAATGGAATCGCTCCCCTGGGCCAACGATCCCCGGCCGCAACGCTATGAGATTCTGACCGATTGCGGCGGCTATGGCACGCAGCGCGGTTATGGGGTTCGCACGAGCAGCAAGGCGGTTCTGTACGACGAATTCGCCATTCTGCGTCAAATGGGCGTCAACGGGCTAAGGGGACGGCCGTCCTTCTTTCTCGACGATCTTCTTGCCGGGCGGCCGGAGGTGTCCGGATTCGCTCGTGTGACGCTGACCGGGTTTTACGGGTATCCGTTTGAACCGGCGCCGGTGGATCATCAGACGGGTAAGCTCCGTCCTTTGCCCTGGCCGGAAGGCGCCGGGTGTCCCTATCATCCGCGCTATACGAACCGGGCGGCGGAGGCGCGAGCCCAATTCGAGGCTTTGCTGGCGAAATCCTGCGAGCAGCCCTTCGAGACCTGGTGGTGCCTGACGGTGGACGAAATCGGGTCGGCCTTCGATCGGACCGGCGAAGGCAAGGCCCACATGGGGGTTTGTCCCTATTGTGTCGAAGCGTTTCGCAACTTTCTGCGTGAGCACGGAGTGACGCCGGCGGATTTCGGTGTGGCCGACTGGACGCCGATTCGTCCCACCTTTGGCTACTTTGACAAGCCCTACGCCGAAAAAGTCAGGGAGGCCGAAGAGGCTTTTCAGCGTTCGCTTCCCCGTGTGGATGACCGGGAGGCCGATTGGACCGCGGCGGGGAAGGGCGGGGGGGATGCGGATTCTCTGGCGGTGGTCGTTGCGACCGTCCGGCAGGCACCCCCTTCAGAAACGGCCGCGGTGGATCTCAGCGACGACGAGGCGCGTCGATTGGACGCGGCTCAGATTCGGGAGACGGAGGAGGGGATTTCGCCCTCGCCGACCCCCCTTCTTTCGGGACGCGCCTGGAACCTGCTGTATTACTGGAGTCGTCGCTTCAACAACGAGGGTTCGGCCCGTCTTTTCACGCCGATGCGCGAGGCCTTTGCGGACGCGAATGCCCGCAAACGAAAGGCGATTCAGGAGGGGCGGCTCGACAGTCCCGAGGCTCGTCAGCCGTGGATGTATCTCTACGCCCTTCGAGGCAATACGTTTCTGATGGGAGGCCACAGTCTGGATTTCTTCGACTGGTACCGCCATGCCGATCACGGATTCATGTACGAGACCAGCAATCGAGATCCGCGGGTCTGGCCGTGGGACAGTTACCTGTGCGACGTCGGACGGACGCTCCGGCTCAGGCTGGGCCACGAGTTCGGCGTTTACGTCAAGCCCCATCGGGGGGCAGCCATCCAGCGGGCCTTGACCGCCATTGCCCGGGGGGCACGCTGCGTCTATTGGTACACCTATGGGCCGGACTGGTCCAAGGGGGATACCTTTGGCGGTAACACCGCGGTCATGGCGCGGGTCAGCCGGGCGGCCCGACTCATTGGGGCTGCCGAACCGGTCACGTGGGAAGGCGATTGGGCCGCGACGCCGGCCGTAGCCGTGGTTCGGCCGTTGACCTCCGAATATTTCGGAAACTCGGCGCAATGGGAGGATGGAAAGTGGGTCTATACGGCGCTGACCCATGCGCATCTTCTGCTCGACGCGCTGGACGAAGGGCTGCTTATGGCGGAGGATCTGGCGCGCTACCGGGCGATCTACGTGACAGGATCTCACATCCGGAAGGAGGCGGCCGCCCGGCTGGAACGATATGTTCGGGAAGGCGGCACGCTCTACACGGGTTGCGGAGGAATGGCCCGCGACGAGAGCGGCATGCGCTTAACCCTGCTCTATCCGCTTTTCGGGGTGACGAACCGCGTCGATCCGCAGCTCTGGGGTCAGGTGCGCCGTTACGGAGCAACGGCGCTGCAGGGCGTCTCGGTGACGGCAGCGCCTCCGGAAGGGGCGGCGCTGGTGATGGACTCGGAAACGGTTCCGCTCAAGGTGGGGTGGGAACGACTGCAGCCGACCGCGGGGGCGGAGGTCGTGGTGCGCTTTGCCGACGGGTCACCCGCGCTCCTTCGGAATCGCCATGGCAAAGGAACGGCCTGGTTGGCGGCGTGGTACAGCGGCGTCGAATATGCGACCGGCGTCATGAAGGGCGACTACGACATGTCCCGCGATTTCGATTCCCGGCTGCGGGCATGGATCGTTCGCGCCGCCCTCGATGCGGGGGCTGCACCGGATGTGGAGCCCTCCGAACCGTTGATCGAGGCCGTGCGTCTCCGGTCGAAATCGGGAGAACGTCAGGCGGTGATGGTGATGAACTGGGCGTATGCGGCCGGTCGGGATCTGATCCCCTTTACCAATGTTCAGCTTCGACTGCCGCCCGGGCCGTGGACCGGGGCGATGTCCGTGTGGCAGCGCCGTTCCCTTCCGGTACGCACGGAGAGCGGTACGGCGGTGATCCCTCTGGGACTTCTGGAAGAGGGCGATGTGATTTTGCTCGAGACGAAAGGGAGTCCACCGTGACGGAGACCGAAGCGGCGATTGTGCGGCGGGTGGATGAACTCCAACCCTGGCTGGTCGAACAGGCGCGGGCTCTGATTGCCATCCCGACGGTCAATCCATATGCCGGTGATCCTGAGGCCCCGGGGGAAGCCGCCGGTCAGGCGTGGATCGAGAGCCGCCTTCGCGAGTTGGGTGGGCGTGTCCGGCGCATCCCCGTCCCTTCCGATATCTATGCCCGATACGGTCTGATCGGACCACCGGGCCGCCAGTGGAACGGCCGTGAGAATGTGGTGGCCGAGTGGGACTTTGGGGCGGGAGGACCGGTCGTTCTACTCAACACGCACATGGATACGGTGGGAACCGCGGGGATGGCGATTCCACCGTTCGAACCGACCGTTCGAGATGGGTTTTTGTACGGTCGGGGCAGTTCCGACAGCAAGGGCAACCTGGCGATGGACCTCGCGGTGATTCGGGCTCTGCTCGAGGGGGCGCCGCCGACGCGCGGGCGGCTTGTTTTCGAATCCGTCGTGGACGAAGAGTGCAGCGGCGGGGGAGCGGGGACGCTGGCCTGCTGTGCGGCAGGTGTCACGGCCGATCTGGCGCTGGTCACCGATGGCGCACGGGGAACGGTGGCGATCAGATGCAACGGCCTAGCGACCCTTTGGCTGACGGTGTATGGTCGTGCCGGCCACTCCTCGCTGAACACGGCGGTCAGTGCGATTGACAAAGGGATTTTCGTCAAGACGGCCCTCGATGCCTTCATGGAGGCGTATGGCCGCCGATATCCTGGTTGTCGGGGGACGGTGGGGGTTTTCCGGGCGGGAACTCTCCCCTCGATGGTTCCCGGAGAGGCTCGGATCGGGGTCAATCTCAAGTATTCGATTGAGGACGCGCGAGCGGCCGAGCGCGAGGGTGGGGCGTGGACTGGCCAACGCTTTCGGAACCAGTTCGAACAATGGTTAGCGGAGGCTCTTTGCTCGGATCCCTGGCTGGCCCATCATCCGCCCTCCCTGGAGTGGACAGCCGACATGACGCCGTTTGAGACGCCCCCCGACCATCCTTGTGTTCGGATGACGCTGGCGGCGGCCCGGGAGGCGACCGGCGAGACGCCGACGGCGGGAACCATGCCGGCCTGGTTCGATGGGGCCAGACTGGCCATGGCGCTGCGAATCCCGGTGATTGGGCTAGGCCATGGCGAGCTGGGCCAGGCTCACAGCGCCTCCGAGCGTGTTCCGCTGGCGAACCTGAAGGCAGGTTCCCGTACGCTGGCCCTTCTCTTGGTACGGCTTTTCAACACGTGGCCGTGGTAAAAAATGGGCATGAGTACGGATCCGATCTCACGCGCGTTGGTTGCGAAACCAAATCTGCTCGTGAGGGGGGTGTGCTTTTCCCACGGATCACCCATGAGCCCGACTAGGCCGCGACGCGGGCGGGGAAGTTTCGTTTCCGCATCGGTGAATCCACTCGTGCTGTTTGCCGAAGAACACCGGCGGCGCTTCAGGGAAGAACCGCGGGTCTGGCGCCAGCCGATGCCGGTCAGTGCCCTGATGCCAAGGCCCAGGTGAATCCAGCGGTGGCGGAGAAGGCGGGGGCGTCACTCGTGAGTTTCGACCCAGCCGCTGCGTCGAGGGTCAGCCGTTCGGAAAGAATCCATCGAAACCCTGTATTGAATTGCGCCACGTTCGATCCATCGCTCGTCAATTCCCGTTCGCCGAAAATCTCGCCGACCCATTGCACAGAGGGATAGAGGAGGTACTCGGCGGCCAGCCCATAGTGCAGGAGGCTCGGATCCGGTCCTCCAATGCGCGTGAGTCCAAGATTAAAGTGAACCATGGCCCGATCGCTCAGCGTGCGAGAGACGATCCAAGTCGCATCGCCGTCGGTTCGCCCACTGCCGAGCCCCCGTTCTTCATCTGCGGTGGGCAGCGAGAGTGTCAAGGCCAGTGCATGGTGAGCGCCGAGAGGGCAGGGGGCCAGCACGAGCCCTTTGGCACTCAGGATCAGATCGCGGACACCTGATACATGGTCATGACCACCGTCGAATCTCTTCCGTCGTTCGAATTGTCCGCCCCAGGCCATATACCCCTCAAGAAAAGGAGAAAAACCAACCGTCAATCCGAAGGGAAAATCCATGTGTTGGAGGTCGGATTCTGAAGTCAACCCAACCCCGCCATCGAGTTCGTACCGTCCGACGGTGATGGGATCCGCGTTCACGACGACGAGCGGACGAGCCCCCCAGGCCGAGCCCATGACGCTGAGCGTGGCTATGGCGAATCCCAGGCACTTGTTTCTCACCTCTTTCCTTCGTTTGATCATGAGATCTCCTTGTAAATTTGTGGGTTATTCAAGACTCTTTTCGATTCAAGCACTTCCCGTGCCAAGGTGGGGGTTGAGCTACGCCGCCATAAAAAAGGGTTGATCGGCGGTTTTAGGAGACGTGGACTTTCGCACTTTCCAGCCCCAACTGATCTGAGCTTCCGCAGTCCCGTGTCGTGAGATTTCCCTGTTGACCCTGCACGCTGTTTTGGGCATAGTCTGTAAGCGGTAACGCTAACAGACAGGA
>Ga0308419_1002110_pt1 | contig 12957 bp, 12 predicted proteins | sample HotsprSampleMS50_FD_203674 | JGI IMG/M metagenome (GOLD analysis project Ga0308419, IMG submission 203674) | Hot spring phototrophic mat microbial communities from Mushroom Spring, Yellowstone National Park, Wyoming, United States - 20090730_MS50 ... | reverse complement strand
TTTAATTCCGATGGCACTCTCGATACTTCTTTTGGAACTGGCGGTAAAATAATCCAACCCATCGGTTCATGGCTTGATGTTGGACTATCTCTTGCAATCCAACCCGATGGAAAAATCTTACTCGGTGGTTATTGCCATAACGGAAGCAATTACGATTTCTGCATCGCTCGTTTTAATTCTAATGGCACTTTGGATACAACTTTTGGTTCTAGCGGAAAAGTAATACAACCCATCGGTTCATATCTTGATTTTGGAAATTCTCTTGCAATCCAATATGATGGAAAAATCTTACTCAGTGGTACTTGCTTAAATGGAAGCGATTACGATTTCTGCATCGCTCGTTTTGAAATCAATGGCACTCTCGATACTTCTTTTGGAACTAGCGGTAAAGTAATACAACCCATCGGTTCATATGATGATTTTGGAAATTCTCTTGCAATCCAACCCGATGGAAAAATCTTACTCGGTGGTGATTGCAATAACGGAAGCAATTTCGATTTCTGCATCGCTCGTTTTAAATAACCGATTTCTCCCAGAGTTCTCTTGCGGATTTTAGGGTGTTTTGGATAATCATTATCATTCGAAAATTTAAACCCTCATTTAGAGATTTTTTCACTTGATTTTATGATTATTCTATCAATTTTAATACAAAAAAAATTAATTTGAAATCATAATTTTATTGTAAAAAAAGATTTGACTTTCTCCTACTTTTTTTTATTTTGTTATTAGTTATAAATTTTTTGTTTTTTGACAATGGAGCAAATTATGCTATTAAATAGAATAGCAATGTTTATATTGATGATAATGGTTTTTTTAATGGGATTCCTACACTGTTCAAGGTTAGATACTGAATCTTTTTCATTTTTTATTAAGCGTATGTTAGGAGTTAGTGGCAATACATTCACACCAGCAATTGGTGTGCTTGACACTAGTTTTAATTCTCCTAATGGTTTTATAATACAAACCATTACTTCATTTAATGATGAGGGTTATTCTCTTGCAATCCAACTTGATGGAAAAATTTTACTCGGTGGTTCTTGCTATAACGGAAGCAATGACGATTTCTGCATCGCTCGTTTTAATTCTAATGGCACACTCGATACAACTTTTGGAACTAGTGGGAAAGTAATCCAGCCTATCGGTTCATCTAATGATTATGGTAGCTCTCTTGCAATCCAACTTGATGGAAAAATTTTACTCGGTGGTACTTGCTATAACGGAAGAAATTACGATTTCTGCATTGCTCGTTTTAATTCTAATGGCACACTCGATACAACTTTTGGAACTAGTGGGAAAGTAATCCAGCCCATCGGTTCATCTAATGATTGGGGAAGATCTCTTGTAATTCAACCCGATGGAAAAATCTTACTAGGTGGTAATTGCTCTGGCGATTTCTGCATTGCTCGTTTTAATTCCGATGGCACTCTCGATACTTCTTTTAATTCAAGCGGTAAAGTACTACAACCCATCGGTTCATCTTTTGATTGGGGAAGATCTCTTGCAATCCAACCTGATGGAAAAATTTTATTCGGTGGTGAGTGCATAAACGGAATCATCAATAGCGATTTCTGCATTGCTCGTTTTAATTCTAATGGAACTTTGGATCGAACTTTTGGAAATAGCGGTAAAGTAATCCAATCCATCGGTTCATTTTATGATGCTGGACAATCTCTTGCAATTCAACCCGATGGAAAAATTTTATTCGGTGGTGAGTGCATAGACGGAATTATCAATAGCGATTTCTGCATTGCTCGTTTTAATTCTAATGGCACTCTCGATACTTCTTTTGGTACTGGCGGTAAAGTAATACAAGACATCGGTTCATTTTATGATGCTGGACAATCTATTGCAATCCAACCCGATGGAAAAATCTTACTCGGTGGTTCTTGCGATAATGGAAGCGATAACGATTTTTGCATTGCTCGTTTTAAATAATCGTTTTCCCCCAGAATTCTCTTGCGGATTTTAGGGTGTTTTGGATAATCATTATCTTTCGAAAATTTAAACCCACATATAGAGAATTTTTCTCTTGATTTTAGGATTTCACTTTGAATTATTGCTATTATGGAAGATGCAATCATAAAAAAAAGAATCTTAGATTGGTGTAGTCCTTATTTCCCTTTAGAAATTCGCGAAGAGGCTGCAAAGATTTATAACCGTTATATTCAAGGGGATCGTTCCGAAGATGTTTTCGCATACATGACAGAGCTCAAATTTGGTACTGGTGGTCTTCGCGGCGTTATCGGTAATGGCTCTGGTAGAATGAACGAATATACAGTCGGAAAGACTACCTTAGGATTTGCTCATTATTTACTAAAAAAATACAAAAATCCTTCGGTTGTAATCGCTTATGATTCGCGAAGAAGAAGCACCGATTTTGCAGAAATTACTGCTGGTATATTAGCTGGAAAAAATATCAAAGTCTATCTCTTCGATCAAGTTACCCCTACTCCAATCCTATCTTATGCAATACGAAAATTAAAAGCACAAGGTGGAATTGTCTTAACAGCAAGTCATAACCCACCAGAATACAATGGATATAAGGTATACCAAGAAGATGGTTCTCAGATCGTTGGAGATGTTCAAAAAGCAATCGAACAAGAAATCGATCAAATTCAAGATTGGGACATTCCTTTTATCGATAAAAACGATCCCATCTTTAAAAAAAATGTCGAATACATTGGAGAAAACATTAAATCATCTTATTACAAGGAATTTGATCATGTATTCTTCGCAAAAAAAATCAACCAACCATTAAAAGTTGTGTTTTCGCCTCTACATGGAACAGCGGGAAAATGGCTTCCTGGTCTATTAGAAAAATATCACATAGAAGTAATACCTGTAAAAGAGCAACTCGAACCAAACGGAGAATTTCCCACCGTAGATTATCCAAACCCCGAAGAACCAGAAGCCCTCGAAATGTGTAAAGAATTAGCAGAAAAAGTAGGTGCAGATTTATTTATTGCAACTGACCCAGATGCAGATCGCATGGGTGCTGGTATAAAAAATCATAATGGGGAATATGTGCTCATCAATGGCAACCAAACAGGAAGCATTCTATTAGCATATTTGTGCGAAAACCTACCCAAAGAAGCAAATAAACGTTATTTTGTGTTTAAAACCATCGTTACAACCAATCTTCAACGAGAAATCGCCAGAAAAAATGGTGTTTACATTCGCGATGTTTTAACAGGGTTTAAATATATTGCAGAACAAATGCGTTGGATTGAAGAAAGTAAAGATATCTACAATTCTAAAAACGATATCTATCTATTTGGTGGAGAAGAATCCTACGGATATTTACCCATCAAATTTGTTCGCGATAAAGATTCTCTATCATCTTCTCTGTTGCTATGTACTATTGCAAAAGAAAAAGGAAACCTATTAGACTATCTAAACGAAATCTATCTAAAATATGGTTTATACTTAGAAGACTTAAAATCCATCACAATGAAAGGTCTTGATGGACTCCAAAGAATGAAGGAAACCATTTCTCGACTACGTTCTAGCAACCTTGTTGGAAAAGAATTAGGCGAAAGAAAGATTGTAAAAGTTTATGATTATCAAAATCAAACCATCAATAACCAAGATGATAAAGAATACTTTAAGATTCTACCTAAATCCGATGTTTTACAATACGAATTAGAACCAGAAGGACTCCTAACAATCAGGCCATCGGGAACAGAACCAAAAGTAAAGATCTACATCAGTCTTCGTTCCAAAGAACAACCTCAAAGTATCGAAGAGTTAACAAAACAAAAAAAACAACTCGAAAACGAACTAAACACCATATTAGGTATGTTTTTAGCAATTACCAAACTAAGTGGATAAAAACTATTTATTATATTTAATTAACGTTAAAGAATTTAAAACAACGGTAATTGAACTTAAAGACATAAAGACAGAACCAATAAAAGGGTTTAGAAATCCGATAAATGCCAAAGGTAGTAATAGAATATTATAAAGAAAAGATATAATTAAATTTTGTTTTATTTTTTTAATAACTTGTTTAGAAAAATTTAAGATATAATTGATATATTCTAAATTGGGGTTTAACAATAAAATATCAGAAGAATACATAGCTAACTTACTTGCATCGGCAAAAGATATTCCCACATCAGCTTGATTTAATGCCACAGTATCGTTTATACCATCCCCTACCATAATGGTAATTCCACTTTTTTGTAAGTTTTGAATAACTTTTGCTTTTTCCTCTGGTTTTAATGAATAATAGATTTCTTTTAATTTTAATTCGTTCTGGATGTATTTTGCATTTTCTTCTGTATCGCCGGTTAAAAGAAATGTGTTATATTTTTGGTTTAACGTATTTAATACTTCTTTTGCATTATTTCTGATGGAATCTCTTAACAAAAATACTGCAAGAATTTCTGTGGTATGACTTTGTTTTATTCCTAAATAAATCATTAACCTACCAGGTAAGATAATTTGTTTTATAAATTCATTTGATAAATTTTCTATAAATTCCTTGGAACCTAAAAAAAGACTTTTTTTATCATCAATAGCAATTACAACACCTTTTCCTGCAATATAATCTCCTCTTAGGTTATCGTTAAACAAAAGGTCAATATCGATTTTTTTTGTGTTGATTTCTTCGATGGATATTTCGCTTAACAACTGATTTTCTAGCTTAAAAAATGCCTTAGTGATAGGATGCTGTATCATCAATTCTCTTTGAACTCTATTAAAAATATTTATAAGTTGATTCAATTTTTCTTTGGGAACAAAAGAATAAACCTTTTCGACTTCTAATTTTCCTTGTGTTAATGTACCTGTTTTGTCGAAAGCAATATTTCTTGTTTTAGAAAGTAATTCTATTGTATTAGTGGTTTTAAACAAACAACCATTAGAAAAGAGTTTTTGTATTGCCACAACAAAAGCTGTGGGAATGGATAAGCTCAACGCACAAGGACAAGCAACAATAAGCAAAGATAAAGTATTAAGAATGGCACTTTCTAATTGATTTTTATAAAAATACCAATAGACAAATGTAATGATAGAAAGAACTAAAACAAAAAAAATAAAGATATTGGCAGTTTTATTCGCGATGGTTTCTGCTTTGGACTTTTCTTTTAATGAACTTTCGGATAATTTGATAATTTCCGAAATTGTACTTTCGTTTTTAGTTTTGACAACTCTTAAAAACAATGTTTGACTCGAAACATTCTTCGAACCAGAAACGATAAAATCATTCGTTTTTTTTACAACTGGTGTATATTCTCCTGTAATGGAAGCTTCGTCTACTTCGATTACATCGTTCAACAATAAACCATCCAAAGGAACAATTTCTTCGGGGAAAACGACAACTATATCGTTCACTTGAATCAAATCAATCTCTTCGTAATGGTAATGATTTTCGTTTATATTTTGCAAGCGAATAGAATCTTCGTCTTTAAGTTTTCGCACAAAGCTAGGAATAATGGAACCTAAATTCGTTATGTAATAATAAGTCTTTAATTTTAAGCGACTTTCTATAAACCTACCAGTTAATATGGCAAATACAACAAAACAAACAGCATCAAAATACACTTCGTGGTTGATTTGAAAGCTAAAAGTAACCCATACACTATAAAAATATGCTAAACTGATTCCAGTTGCAGTAAGAATATCCATGCTAAGGACTTTATGCTTTAAAGAATAATAAGAATTACGAAAAAATTCTGATGCACTATAAATTAAAACAGGCGTAGCAAAAAGAAAACTAAAAAAATGAAAAAACTGCTTCATGGCAGGTTCGATGTAATCAAAATAACCAGCATACAAAGCCATGCTGATCATCATATTGTTGCCGGTAAAAAAACCAGCAACTGCCATCTTTTTTAACAAACTATCACTTTTATTCTTGAATGATTTTTCTATATTTTCGTCAATAAACTGAATTTTATACCCAATTCGATAAGTTTGTTCCGCTATTTCTTTTAAAGAGATCAATTCTGGGTTCCATTTAAGATAAACTCTATTGTTAGAAAAATTCACTCGCACTTCTATTACACCTTTCAACTGAGATAGCATTTTTTCGTTTAACCACACACAAGAAGCACAATGTAAGCCAAAAATATAAAAGGATTTTTCTTTGTATGTTTGATTCTCTTTTTTTATGATGGGAATTTTTTGATCTATGACTTCGAAGACAGAAAGCTCATAATTTTCTGTCGGTTTTTCTCCAAAATCTTCTCGATTTTTGTAATAAGAACCCAAGCCATAATCGTTGATTAACTGATAAGCTTGGTAGCAGCCATTGCAACAAAAATGCAATTCTTCTCCATTTTCGTGTAAGATATATTTATCTGTTCTTACTACATCGCCACAATGAAAGCACGTTATCTTTTGTTTTACTTCAAATTTCGTAGACATCGAATATCCTTTTATCTAAGTAGTTTAATATACAATCCGAAAATAAAAAATAGAGCTGATACAAAAAAACAATAAACGAAAATATAAAATAACCATCGTAAGAATTTTTTTTGTTTTTCTTCTCGATTTAATTTCCCCCCTGGAATTACTCTTAAATCTGCTTTTGATAATCGATAAAATTTTTTATATTTTTTTTCTAACTCCTCTGGTAGCAAATAATCCATAGTTTTTACTGAATATTCTTATCTACATCATCTTCGTCGTCGAGAATCATTTTATGAGCTATATAATCTGGGTCATCATATTGCTTGGTTTTAACTGACCAGAAAAAAAGTCCTAAAAAAATCAGCGCTAATATGGTTGCTAATGGTATAGTTAAATATAATGCATCCATAGCTTACTCCACAAAAATTTTTTTAGAAAAGAACATCGCTGCATCCTTTTCTGGTCTTACTTCGATACGAAATTCATAAAAACCAGCCACAGGAATTTGCAATTGTTTTTCTAGAACAATATAATTGTTTTTAACTTTAAACTCCTTTTCTACAAATTGAAATTCATAAGAACCCTTCATTGTAGCTGGATAACTTATTTTTAGATCTACAACATTTCTTTCGGGATCAGAAAAAAAATCTTTTAAGTTGCTATTGTTCAATCGCACTTCTAAAAGAAAATCCTTTTTGATAGAATCTCTATCTAAAATATTAATCGATGCTTGCCAGTTTTTTTCTTTGGATTTTTCGAATTCTTGTTTTCGTTGTTCGTAGTTTAGTCCTTTTTCGTAATAACGTTGATCCATAACTGGCTCGAAATTTTTTTGAGCTATATAAATCGTATAACCCACTGCTACAAAAAAAATTACAAAGAATCCCCCAATAATATAAAAGATTCTTTTTACCGATGGATGTATTTGATGTTTAGTTTGAATGTTTTTTGTCATAATTACCTCAACTTACAGGAAATGTAAAAAAGCTTTTTACTACTTTTACATGTTTTGGGTTATTTTTGTCTTTTATTAGGAATGTGATGGGAACAGAATAACCTTGTGGTTTACCTTCTACTTCGGGATATTCTAAAATAATTCTTAATTTCTCGTATCCTTCTGGTTTGATGTTGATTTCTTTAGATTCTGTAAGTATATTAAATTTATAATTACTTTGAACTTCTATTTCTGCATCTAACGGATTAAAAGATAAATTTCCTATATGAACTTCGTATCCATTTCTCCAACCTTGATTTGGAATATAAACATTAGATATAGCTTTATCTCTTAAAACAGATGTATAAATTGGAACCCTTGTAATAAGTAGATAACTAAAAACAAACAGCAACACAGTCAAAATTGTTCCATAAATTACAGTTCTTGGTCTAAAATATTTAATTTTACTGTTTGGATTATCAATTTGTTCCATCGTCTTATAAGAAATCAAGGTTTCTTTGTTGAATTTCGACATAACATTTGTACATGCATCCACACATAAACCACAATGCAAACATCCAATTTGTAATCCATCTCTTATATCGATTCCTGTTGGACAAACCAATACACAAAGTTTACAATCGATACAATCACCTTTATGTTGACCAACTTTTTCGTTAGGTTTTTTGCGTGGTTCGCCTCTCTTTAGATCATAAGTCACAATAGGAGAAAATCGATCTAATAATGCAACCTGAAAGCGTCCATAAGGACAAACTAATCTACATAGATTTTCGCGAAAATAAGCCATATTAAAAAAAGCAGTTCCAGTTGACAAAACTGTAAAAATCACCCAATCCTCTGGAATAAAAGTTGTAGGTACAAAAAATTCTAAGTTGATGATTTGTTTTATTGTTTCTTCGTAAGGTTTAAAATAGCTCAAAAAAACGAGAGAAAAAAAGACAGACATAAAGAACCAAACTACATAAACAACTGCCCAATCGGATTTTTTCATCGATGGCTTACCAAAACGATCTTTTGTAACTTTTCGCGCTATCCAATTATATGCTTCTGTAAAAAGTGTTTGGGGACAAGCATAACCACACCATAAACGACCTGCTAATGCTGTCCAAAAGAATAAACTAAAACCTAAAAATAATAATATAATATGCAAAAAATACAATTCTTGTGGCCAAATTACTAATCCAAAAATGTAGAATTTTCTGGCTGGAATATCTAATAGAACTAATGGTTTTCCTCCAAAACGAATAAAAGGGGTAATCAAAAAAATTGCAAACAATATGATATTAATGCGATCCTTAATTTTTCTATGCTTACCTTGAATGGGACGAGAGATTACCATAAAAGACTCCTTAACTTAAAATTGACTTAATTTAAAATAAAAACAAAAAAGGTTTCGAGGCGATAAAAAACCTCGAAACCAAGATAAATTGTTATTTTTTTGTAGGAAGAAGTGTTGGATTTTTACTTGCAATATAAGCCATTACTTCTAATACTTTTTTTGCTCCTAAACTATCTTTATGTGCTGGCATGGGTCCTTTTGGTGGATTTTGTTTTAGATTTTCCGCAGAAATACCATTCATAATAAGATTAAAAATTTCTTCGTCGGTATTTCCATGTAGCCATTTATCGTCTTTAAGATTGGGTCCTACGATACCAGACATATCTTTGTTATGGCATGCAGCACAATATGTATTGTAATGTTTTTCGCCTTCTTGGATGGCTTTTGCATCGCCTCTAAATGGGTTAGAACCATCATCGTTCAATTTAGCTGCAACCTCTGGATGTAACTTTTTGTATAGAGCTACTTCTTCTTGATACTGTTGTTCTTGGGACCATCCTGCAATACCATGCATATAAATCCCATACACAATAGAAAAAATGATAGTACCATATAAAATCAACATCCACCAACCAGGTAACCAACCGCGATTTTCTTGAACTTCATAATCATCATCTCTGTATTCATTACTCATAAAATTCCTCCATTTATAGTACAAGGCAATGTGAGTACACATTGCCAATTTCTACCCACCCTCTCCACCCAAATCTTTATAAATTATTTATCATCATCATCGAACATGGTATACTTTACGTCTTCGAAATCCTTCTTTTTAGAAGGTCTAAACACATACCACACAATAATTAGAAAAATAACCCCCAAAGCTGGGAGTCTTAATCCTTTGTATATACCAACCCAATCAATGTTTTCCATAAAGTTATCCTATTTTTGTTTTGTATCTCTACCTAATTTTAATAGATATGCAACTAATGCATCTCCTTGTGTCTTACCTTGTAGGAGTTGGTCTGCCTTGGCTATATCTTCGTCTGTATATGGAACACCAATTTTTCTAAGAGCATTCATGTTTGCTTTGGTTTGCTCAATATCCACTGGTGTATTAAATAAAAAATCATATGCCGGCATGATAGAACCAGGGGATGTCTCTTGTGGATTGATTAAATGTTGTTTTTGCCAGCTTGCGTTGTTGTTTAAACTATTTTCGTGCCATAGATCTGGTCCTGTTCTTTTAGAACCCCACAAGAAAGGATGTTCGTATACATATTCATAAGCTTTGGAATAAGGTTCAGGACCATATTCTCTGTTTCTATCCCAACGATCTGTTTCCCATTTAAAAGGACGAATCATTTGGGTATGGCAGTAAAAACAACCTTCTTGTTGGTATACGTCTCTTCCCGCTAATTCTAATGCATTATAGGGAGTTATAGATACCGGTCCTTTTACCTCTCCCATTAAAAAGAAAGGAGGAATTTCTATCAATCCTCCGATTAGTGCTGCAACAAAAATCCATACTAAAAATTGCATTTTGTCTTCTATTTTATGGCTTAACTTCTCGTACCATTTTAAATCTTGATTTTCATGATGACTCATATATCCCTCCTGTAATTTTTAAGCAGCTTTAATTCCTTCACGGAGATCAACGTATTCGAAACCAGCACCTGCATTTTTAATCGTCATTACTACGTTATACACCATAATCAATGCACCACCTAAGAACAATGTACCACCAATTGCTCGAATTAATCTAAATGGTGCCAATTGTTGAACGATTTCTACCCAGTTTGGATACATCAATGCACCTGTTTCGTCAACAGCTCTCCACATTAAACCTTCTGTTACACCAGAAACCCACATAGAAACAATATACAATAAAATTCCTATCGTTGCTACCCAGAAATGTAATTCAGCTAATTTTTCGCTGTATAGTTTGGTGTTCCATAATCTTGGTACTAGATAATAAATTGCTGCAAAACACATTCCTGCTACCCAACCTAATCCTCCACCATGTACATGCCCAATTGTCCAGTCTGTATTATGAGAGATCACATTTACACTTCTAATAGCCAACATGGGACCTTCGAAAGTAGACATGCCATAGAAGGTAATTGCAACTAACATGAATTTCAAAGTAGCATCTGTTCTTAATTTTTCTTTTGCTTGGGTCAAGGTCATAAATCCATTCAACATACCGCCCCAAGAAGGTGCTATCAACATTAAGCTAAAAAGCATTCCTAATGTTTGTAACCAGTTGGGAACCGCAGAATACAATAAATGATGAGGACCAGCCCACATATAAATAAAGATTAATCCCCAGAAATGTACAATAGAAATTCTATGACTAAAAATCGGTAATCTTGTATGCTTTGGTAAATAAAAATACATCATTGCAATAATAGGATAAGTTAAAACAAATGCCACCGCATTATGACCATACCACCATTGGATGTTTGCATCTGTTATACCAGAATAAATCGAATATGATTTCCATAATCCAGCTGGTATTGCCATCATGTTAACAATATAGAGCATTGCTACACCAATAATCATTGCTGAAAAAAACCAAATAGAAACATAAAGTCTTTTTTCTTGTCTTTTCCAAATTGTTCCAAAGAAATTGATTGCCATGATAACCCACCATACAACGATCAAAAGATCTAATGGCCATTCTAATTCTTGATATTCTTTACTTTGGGTTTTTCCTGCTAACAATGTTAGAACTGCACCAACAATGGTAAGTTGATATAACCAGAAATGAACTCTTGATAGGGTTTTAGAAAAAATTTCTGTTTTTAGAAGCCTTGGGAATGCATAATACATACTAGCAAAAATCAAGCTTAAAGTAAACCCAAAAATAATCCCATTTGTGTGAACTGGTCTCATTCTTCCAAATGTTAAGAATGGTCCAAAATTTAATGCTGGGTAAACCATTTGGAATGCAATGATTACCCCAATAAGCATCGCAGCAAGACCCCACACAATACCCGAAATAACCCACCATCGGACAATTTGATTGTCGTAATCGATTGTTTTTGTGGACATATTGTACTCCTGTCTTATATGATTTGCTTTAAAAGCTTTGGGCCCTCCAGGACTCGAACCTGGGACCAAGAGATTATGAGTCTCCTGCTCTAACCGACTGAGCTAAGGGCCCTCTTGACAGGAATGGAAGGTAAAATCCAAAGAAATCTATCTGCTTATCTTTGCAACTAAAAAAACATAATCTGATAAGTATTTTGCTTCATCTGATAATTTTTTAAAAATCCATTCCTGTCTTTTTTCCAGTATCAATTGATACTGGATCTCATCTTTAAGATTATTATCTCTTAAATATAAATTTATTTTTAGTAATTTCATAGTCAACAAATATTAAATTTTTATAATAAAAAAGTTTCAATTTTATATTTTATAGTATTAAATTTTATATTAACCTAAAAGCTGCTTTATGATATTAATTAAATAATTTTTATAATATATTTCTTGTAATTTATTTATAAAATTGTTTATCAAAATAAAAACGGTAAAAGAAATTAAGATTAACAAGAAAGTTTTGATTGCAACAAAAGAAAAAAGATAAATATCTAAGATTCTTAGAATCTGTGTATGAAAAATATAAACTGCAAACGTTACATGCGAAATTTTAGAAACTAAATCTTCTCTAAAAGAAAATAAAGGTTTCTTTATGGTAAGAGAATAAAAAAACTGACTGCGTAAAATAATACACTATATCGATGGAAGTGATCATAATTATAAAATGGTACTCGATTAAAAGAATAATATAAATATTCATACACCATCATAATAAAACTTATTAATAAAACAAAAACCAATAGAAATTGATATTTTGCTAGGAAGAGTTTAAATTTCTCTTCGTTTTGTTTTAGAAATATACCTAAGTAAAAATAAAACAACCAAGAGAACAAAAAAGTAGAAGGAAAGATAATATAAGAAACCCCCAAAAATCCAAAAATTTTATCCGTTGGGCTATAATTATATAATTGTAAAATAAACAAAATCAATAAAAATATTTTATTATTTACTTTAATAATAAAAGGAAACACTAGATAACATTGCAGAATAATAATAAAAAAATAAAAATGATAATCAACACCAGTTACAAACAAATAATAAATCAAATCATAGAAAAATTTTTCGTCTATAATAAACGAATGACGAATTAGCAATAAAAGGATCGTCCAAAATAAAAAAGGTATGCCAATTTTCGAAAAACGCTGAACATAAAATTCTTTTAGGTTTATTTCTTTTTGATAGTATTTAGAAGCAAGCCCATAACCAGATAAAATCACAAATACTGGTACACTAAAACGTGCAAGTTGATTTAATAAGACAA
>Ga0308419_1002107_pt1 | contig 12959 bp, 12 predicted proteins | sample HotsprSampleMS50_FD_203674 | JGI IMG/M metagenome (GOLD analysis project Ga0308419, IMG submission 203674) | Hot spring phototrophic mat microbial communities from Mushroom Spring, Yellowstone National Park, Wyoming, United States - 20090730_MS50 ... | reverse complement strand
AAGGCGCTGAGTGCAAACACCCGGGCGGATCCTACCAAGTGCACTCTTGGTAGAGCGGCCCCCGGACTATCCTGTTTTGGTTGCGCCCCCACTGCGAGCTGGCAGGTTTGGGCCTATACGTCTTTGACGCCAAGAGCCAACAGCAGCAGCCCGACTCCTGACAAAGCTCTTACTTGATGCATGATGTTCCTGCCTCAAACTCCCCTCCTTCAGAACTCTCTTCACCTTTGACCGGAGCCTCAACCGGCCGGTGGGACACAAGAACCAGGCGCATCTGTCTGCTGTCAAGCCACTCGCCCACCAAGTATCCAGCAATCCCAAACAGGGTCAACACCCCGTACCCCCAAAAAAGGGGGTCGTGTTCGCGAATCACGCCGAGCCTCGCAAACAGGATCCCTACACCCCATCCCATGGCCGGAGCGAGCACGTACCTTAACGAGCTACGTTTCCACCTCACGGTGAGCACGGCCGGCTGCTCGCGCGGAATCCGGGTCCGCCCCTTGGGAATCACCGCCGCGTCCGAGGTCTTCTTCACCCGCACCTCGAGCGCTTCCGGAAGCACCTTCTCGGCCGACCCCTGACGTGAACCCCGATCGCCAGCACCGTCTCGATCTCGCGTTTCTCCACCAGCGGCGCCAGCTCGTCCCAGCGCGCGTGCACTTCCTTCTGCCGCGCGGAAACCATCGGCGCCCCACACAGCAGCGCCACCAGCGCTACGGGCCGCACCCAAGCAAGGCGCCGGCTACCGTCCGGCGCCGGCTTCCGGCCGGCCCAGCCGCCGCAACGCCTCCTGGATGGCCCCCTCGAGCTGTCCGACATCGCCGATCCTCCTGCCGTTGACAAAGATCGCCGGCGTGCCGTCCACGCCGGCCTTGCGTCCGAGCTCCATGTCCCGCCGCACGCGCTCGGCTGCGCGCGCACCCTACAGGCAATCCGTAAACTCCCCATCATTCAAGCCGGCCGCCCGCGCCACCGCCGCCAGCCCGAGCCAGCTCAAGTCCTGCCCTTCGGCAAACAACGCCTCGTGCAGCTCCCAAAAACGCCCCTGCTGCTCGGCGCACACCGCCGCCTTGGCCGCCTCGAAGGCTTGGCGGATGCTGCGGCAGCGGCAAATGCCGGAAAATCAGCCTCACTTGGGGACTCCATTTCGCCAAGACCCCACCTATGACCGCCTGCGCCCGGCGGCAGAACGGACACGGAAAGTCGCAAAACTCAACAACGGTGACCGGCGCATGGGTGCTGCCGCGCCAAGGCGCCGGACCGGCCGCCAGTTCGGCCCCCGCGGTGTCAACCAGGTAGTTCACCACCGTTGCTTCCCGCCTCAGACGCTCCAACAACCGCCGTAGCGCGTCGGCCCTCCGGTGGCCCTCCAGATCGCGACGAATTCGGTGCGTGGCCTCGGGCGCCAAGGCCCCAGGAAACCGATTCCGGCTCCTTTGGTAGGCTTCCTCGACCTCCTCATCGGATACCGCGACCCCCTCCGAGTGCCGGCGCAGATCGTCCTCCGGACTAACACCCTCCTTGCGGGCCGCCTGCTCGAGCAGCAGGGTGTCGATCAATTTCATGAGTACCGTCTGCCGCAGTCGCCGCAGTTGGTCTTCGAATTGAGTCAACGCGCCCCGGATCTCAGCATCCCACTGGGCGGCCGTGATGGGCTCGCCGTTGACCACAGCCACCACCCCCGGGGGCTGCGGTTGGGGAGCTTGCCCGGAACTGAGCACGGGCGCGCAAACCCACATCGCCCCAATCATTAGCCGCCCAAGACAGCGGGCTGACCAGGCGCGCTTGGAGGCGCGGGAGCGCCTCTGTTTTAACTCGCAGGACCTAACCATCCGGAGACCTCTGCCACCCGATCATCGGCGGGTACTGTTTGGTCCTCCGCACACCCCTCTGAATATCATGAGCTCGGCAGATCCGTTTGCCGTAGTTGCCGTTGTTGCCGCTGCGGGTCGAAAGAATTTTACCCCCCTGCTGCCCTCGGCCGATCCATTCCCGGATGGCTGGCTCAGGGAAGCGCCATTGCCGCCCCACTTTCAAGGCGGGAATCTCGCCCGAGGCCGCCCACAGCCGCACGGTGCGGGCCGGGATCCGCAGCCACCGGCTCAGCTGTTGGGCCGTCAACGTCAGACCAACCGCATCTTTGACGAATTGGGGATCCGGTGCTGAGCTGGAGGCGTGAGCCACGAAGCTGTCAATTCGACTCCCAACCGCCGCTCCATGCGGAGGTAAGTCGTCTGATCGCTGGGTACTTGAGCAGCGGCCTGAGCCTCAAGGCCTTCTGTCAGCAGCAGGACCTCGACCGCTCCGAGTCGCCCGGGCAGCGGCAAAACGTTGCGGGTCAGAACACACAGCCACCCTGCCGGGGCCGCGTCGAGCTGACGCCGGAGCCCGATCCCGTTTCTGTCGCCGCTCCCAGTGGCATGGTCCTAGTGGTGGCCGGCGGGCGACGCATCGAGCTGGCCCGCCACTTCGACGCCGCCACCCTGCACCAACTGCTCCATGTGCTGGAGTCGCGCTGAGCATGTTCGTCTAATCCGCCACCCCCCGCATCTACCTGGCCTTGGGCGCCACCGACCTGCGCCAGGGCTTCGATGCTCTCTACGCGCTGGTCGAGCGGCGGCTGGAGCTGGGTCGTCTCCGCCGGCGAGCGCTTGCGCACGGCATAAGCAAGCCCCTGCTGAGCGCCAGGGAGCTGGACGGGCTCGATCTGAATCCCACACGGCGACGACCCTGGCTCCGACGCGCCGTGTGAAAAGATCGAGAATCGCATCCGGACGCCAAATAGAACCTGCGGCTGGACATGGGCGCCTACCTCGCGGATGTGTTGCCGCGGCTGCGGGCAACCCGCACCCAGAGCGTTGGGGGGACTTGCTCCTGCTCGTTGAGCGGCGTCTCGAGCCGGCTAAGGGGCGCCGCCTCACTTACCGCAAAGCCCTGCCGCCGGTCAACGAATGAGGTTAGTATGACCCTTAGTTTCGAGCTGCCGCAGGCGACGGGCCAACGTGCTGCGGTCGAGCTGGTGGTGCTGACAGAGGGCCTTCAGACTCAGGCCGTTGCGGAAGTACTCTTCGACGAGACGGCTTAGTTCGGCACGACTGCGGCGCTTGTGTGTTGCATGGACAGCTTCGCGGCTCACATCTTCAGCTCACCCTTCAACCCTCGATTCGTCAAGCATGCGGTTAATCTGCCGCTTACGGTCGTTCAGCCACGGGAGGCGAGAGGCTCCCAGTCCCGCCGAGGGGCATGGGATACCCGACGAATGTGCGGTGAGGCGCTGCGCGGTCCTCCTCAAGCGAATCTTCGCGCGCTTCCCACCATCACTGGGAAGGTTTCCCGCGGAGGCCGCCCACAACTTCCTTGCGCTCCCGGAGATTGCCGTCGGGAATCACCACTGCGACCCAGGGCGCATTCGATGAGACCACCTTCGCCGCTACGGAGATCGTACGCCGTTCGCCGGGCTGAAGCTCGAAATCCAGGACCTGGGGATCGGGGAGCAAATTGTCGCAGCGTAGTTCCAACCGGTGCCGCCCGCAGCCTTCCGCCAAGACACGGAGGGTCACATGGCCGGCGGGGCCGGTAACAGCGGAAACGGCGAAATCCAGGTGACGTTCGGGCAGCATATCAATCCAGTATGTCAGACCCGGCAGCAGCCGGGCCTGTTTTGACAATTTGCCGAAGCGGATCTCGTATTCTCCATCGGGTAACTTGGCCCGGAATCGCGCGTTCGAGTCGGGAGTAATGCGGGCAACCCACCCACTGCTGCGTTCACGAAACTCGACCGCCTCCCGCGCGCCGGGCGGTAGGGCGCCCTCGACCAGAGCCGGCCCTGCCAGATCGCTTAGAATCCAGATCCACCGCGAGACGGCATGTACCCAGACTTCTTTGTACGTGTAGCAGTTCGCCGGCGGCCAGTAGGGCAAATCCAGGTTGAATCGGGTCTGGATACCGACCGGCAAAGCGCCCGCGATGTCCCCCGACATTGCACTATAGAGCGGTGTGAAGTCGTAGCCCTCACCGGTCATGAGGCTCTGAGCGAAGGGGTTGCGGCCGACAATCCACTCCAATTGCTTGCGGACCAAGTCGACCGCGGCAGCATCGCCCCGCAGTCGCGCCGCGACGGAAAGCCCCTTGGCCTGAGACAGGATGACGCCGTTGTTGCCGCGCGCTCCGAACCAGACCGGGAACAAGCGGAGGTAATGGCGCGCGCCGAGCTTAATCCCATTGAGTACCTGCGCTTGGAAAGAAGCGCGGTTTGCCTCGGGGGCTTGCAGGTATTCATCGTCCCTGTAAATGGAGGCCGGCAGCATAGCGAATGGCTCGGTGAACCCTGAGATGGCTTTCAAATACTCGGAATGGAGTGCGACGGCGCTGTACCACCGCATCCAGTCCTTGTGTTCCGGCAACGTATCGCAAAGCCGTGCCAGCGCCACCAGCGGGGCCTGGGCGTGTCCGCGGTGATGATAATGCAAGAGGCGATCCTTGCGCGGGTTCGTGTAGAAGAAGCCCGTCAGTGGCACATCCAGCTCGGGCAAGTAGGAGCGCTGTTGTGAATTTACGATGATGTCCGCCATGGATGCGGCCCTTTCGGCGTAGGACCGATTGCCCGTAGCGGCGGCCAAATCCAGGGATGCCAGTATGGCGGTGGAAACAAGTTCTACGAGATTTCCGTAGCGTCCTGTGATAGCCTCCAGGCCCTGCATGCCGAACCGCCAGTCCTCTTCAGCCAGCTTGAGGATGTACGGTGCATCCGGATCGCTGTCGGCGAGAACCCGGTATGCCATAGCTTCGGCGGACGCAGCCAGGAGATTCTCGAATGGGCTGTTGACCGCCTCGGTGACCACATCATCGAAGTCACCGATCACACCGTTGGTCCAGTGATCCACTGCGGACCACGTCGCGCGATAGCCGTCGCCAAATGTGGTCTTGCGCAGCCAGTCTAACCCCCAGCGACCCTCCTCGATAGCCCGGCCCACCAAGGCCGCTTCTTCGCCTCTCTCACGGAAATGCCGAGCCAGGCTGAACATCGCGTATGCAGCCTCCGAGGTGTTCACTATGGACTGCGACAGGTCCCCTGCATCATGCCAGCCGCCATTGATGATCAGGCGCTTGTCGCCATGAATGGCTTGCCAATCGCGGTGACAAACCCGATGGCTTCCTGGAATGTCCGCTCCGCACCGTTGAACGAAAAAGAAATTCAGCGCCTTCCACAACGTGCCGGTCCAGACGTTGTCCGCGATCCGGAACGCGGGCGTCATCGTCGCTCCCGCGCGCAGGACGTAGGTACCAGGAATGCGCACCTCGGAAAAGTCCAGCAGGTTGAAACGGCCAAGGCTGTTTTCCAGAGTCCGCATCGGCTTGGTAAGGACCACCTGTCCGTTCTCGAGCCGGATCACTTGGAAGACATTCCCCTCCAATCCCGTGCCCATGGCGATCTTGGTCGCCCCGATATCGTAGCCGATATGGCTGAAGGCGATACGGCCGGGCGCTACGTTCCAGCCCTCGTAGTGATCGGGTTCGACGCGTTGCAGCTCCAGTTGATCGAAGTCAAAGGTGACGGTATCGCTGGCCTCCGGTTCGTTGCCCTGCAATCGGTATTGCAGCTCAACCCCGGTCACCTTGCTGCGCTCCAAGTGAGCGATCTCGAACACCACTTGGTTCCACCGGTGGTTGTCGACTAGTGTGTAGTTCATTTCCTCGCGCAGACTTGACAACCCCGGCGGCCGCGCCTGGCCACTGACACGCAGCCGCACTAGCAGTGAGACCACGCGGAACCCGGGCAGGTCCGGATACACCCACACCGAGATCCGATTGAAACGGCTCCAATCCTCCCCGCTAAAGCGGCGAATCACGCTCACGGAGCCGAAAACGCTGCCCCTGCGTTGGGCCGGCTTGCCGTCGTTGGTTTTCGACCGCAGCCGCAACGCATGCCGGCCGTCCCGTGACCGCTCGGCGGTGAGGCTCATTTCTCCCGCACCCGCACCGGTATTCTCGACGAACCAATTGCTGAGGTCCTCCATGTCGTCCAGCAGGCGCGAGTCCAGCACCTTCTTGTTGAGCCATCGCCAGTTGGCCGTTTTCTCGAAGTCGATCGGCATGGGCATGCGAGGAGCGGCATCTTCCCCGCGTCCTGACACGCCGGTCAGGAGAAGAACGAGAAGAGAAGCCCACATGCTACCAGTCCATCCGCACGCCTAACTGACCGATGCGCCCACCCGAAGCCCGGATGATATTCCCAAAGTAGCTTTGATTTCTATTCATGTGCGGCGCGGCGAAGTAGTGCCGGTTGAGCGCATTCAACAACTCCAGCCGGAACTCAATCTGGGCCCGCTCCCGCACCCGGAAATGCTTCCACAACGTGGCGCTCTCGTTGAATGTCGAGGGCAGGCGCAGTTGCGGGAACCGCATGGGTGTGTTGCCGATTTGCTGCGGCGGCGCGTCAGAGAATGCGGATGGATCGAAGAAACGGTTACCCGGGTCGTCGGGGTTCCAGGGATTGAACCGCGACGGGTTCCACAGTCTCTTGAAGCCTCCGACGGGGGTGTTGAACACGGCCCGAACCGCGGGTCCGTTCCAGCCCACGGGCGTGCTTCGAGACGTCGGAGAGCCTAAGGGCGCACCACTTGAATAACGCAGGATTGCGCTCATGCCCCAGCCGCCCACCACCGCGTTCAAAATCCGGCCGGCATTGCCCAGCAGCGGTCTGCCTTTGCCCACGGGCAACTCCCACTGGAACGCGGCCTTCAGCACATGGGTGCGGTCGTCGGGGCTGATGGATTTGTAGAGCGGCTTGTTGTAAGTGTCCTGGAGGCCGGTTGTCGTGTTGTTGCCGCCCTCGCCGGTAACGTCCTGGACGTCCGTAATGGCCTTGGAGAAGGTGTACGCCCCGTAGGCGTAGACACCGTAGGACATGCGCTTGGTGACCACCAAATTGGCCGAGTGGTATGTGGAGAAACCGTTCGTATCGCCCCAAGCCGAAAGGCTTTGGGTATTGATCTGTGGAAACGGCATCAGCGTATTGGCACCTGTGCCGCGGAAGCCCGGATACGGGTAAGGCAACCCGGCCGCAGCCGCGTCGGCGGGCGAGGCAATCCAGCGTCCGAGCACTTCGCCCCGCACCAGTTCTTCCTTCCGGATCTGGTTGGGATAAACGGCCTGCCAATTATGCAGTCGCGTGCCCTTGGTCGCTCGCCAGTCCACTTCGACTAACAGGTCCTTGCTGACCTCGGTCTGAAAACCGAAATTGAAGTGCTGTACATAACCCGCCTTGGTGTAGTCCGGAGACACACGCACAGAGCCGTTAAACTGGCCCCAGGAGGGATCTAGGTTCGCCGGTTTGTAGGCACCGGGAAAGCCGTCGTCAATGTTGAAGACCGGCCGGTAGAGACCCTGGCTGTTGGCGGGCACGAGGTTTGTGGGGCGGAACCCAGCCGCGAAGTTGGCGGGTATCATGTCCCAAGTGAGGGCTTCCGGGGTGAAGGTGATGCCGTAGCCTCCTCGCATGACCACACGTGAGGTGACCCGGTAGGCGAAGCCAAGGCTCGGTCCGAAATCTTTCCAGTGTCCCCGCGCGGCGCTTCGCCGGCCGGAACGTCCCGGTCCGAAGCCCATGTATTCGACCGCACCAAGCATGCCCGGGGCAAGAGGATCTGGCAGCGTGGGATTAAAGGACGCCATGCGATCCTGCGACTCGTAGATGGGGGAGTTGCCGCTCCAGCGCAGCCCGAAGGTCAGAGTGAGGCGAGCCGTTGCCTTCCAGTTGTCCTGGACGAATACGGCGGCGTAGTCGCGGCGCGAGGACAAGTCGAACACCGGCTGCACATAAGCCCAATCCACCAATCCCAAGAGGAAACTGGCGAAGCTGTTGCCAGTCCGCGAGCTGTACGCGTAGCCGGGCAAGCTGGTGGTGCGCGAGGAAAAGCTGAACACACCGCCCGAGGCGTCCCGCCGGAAGTCCCGCCCGGTCATGCGGTTCCACTCAAATCCAACTTTCAGGGTATGGGACTGGCGCTGCCAGCTCAGGGTGTTCGTGAAGATGTATCCTCTGTAGCTGAAGTCGCGGTTGTTCCGGCTGCCCATCGACATGAAGGTGACGACCGGAGACCCTCCTAAGATCAACTCAGGGGAGGTGACCTGGTCATCCGGGAGTCCTTGCCCCACTCCCTTGATCCCCCACTGCTTGTGGTATCCCCTGCCGGCGTGATTGCTCTTGTAGAGGTTCCCGTTATAGTTGACGCCAAAGGAGGCGTGATTCAGCACGGTGGGGCTGACCACCCAGTTGTAGTTCACGTTCCAGTTGTAACCGCGCCGCTTCTGATAAATGACGTTTGCCAGCGGGCCGCCGAAATCGGGGTCCTTGAGAGACCACAGTGAAGACGAGGACGGTCGCCAGCGCGGGAAGGCGTGCCAGTAAAAGTAGCCAGCCACTTTATGCGCGGATGAAAAGGAGTGATCCATCTTCAAAGTACCCTGAGTCACGATCTGCTTGTAGTAGCGCGAGGCATAGAGATTCTGGGTCAGCGCTGTGGTTACCGGGGGATAGTACTCGTTGTAGATCGGCTTGAGCGTGCGTGCGAGCTTGGAGATTCGGCTGGGCGGAATGATGTTACCTAAAAATGGATCCGCGATCCATTGGCCGTTCACTTGCCGCAGCGTCATGGGATCGTATAGCTGGCCTTCGGTCACCGGCCGCCCCAAAATGTCCGTCCCCACGATGCGTCCGGTGAGCAGACGGCTCAGGTCGCCGTCGAGCATCTCAGGCTGCGGAGCGGTCAGGGTCAGACCGGACGGTCCGCTCTCGTAGCGCTTGAATTTCTCGAGCGTGAAGTAGAAGAAGGTCCTGTCACGACCGTCGTACAGCTTGGGGAGAACGACGGGGCCGCCGCCGCTGACGCCTCCGACCGCCCGGCGGTGGCTCGGCCGTTTGAAGCTCGCCGTGGTGGGATCGGTGAAGTTCGGATCGGCGGCCAGCAGGCGGTTGTTGTTCCAGTCGTTAGCATTGAGGAATTCGTTGCGGAGGTAGTAGAAGGCGGAGCCGCGGATCTGGTTGGCGCCAGACTTCAGAGTGAAACTCAGCACGCCGCCCCCGGCGCGGCCATACTCGGGAGAAATGTTGCCGGCATGCACGGTCATTTCTTGAATGGCCTCGGGCGAGATACTGGCTTCGGCGAAATCGCCGGGCAGGAAGCCGGAGAGGTTGCTCATGCCATCAATCACCACGGACTGGCTCCCCTGAGGCGTGCCCTCGATACGGAAGGCGTAGGAGGTGCCCTGCACCCCAGGCACCAACGCGTCGGCAAAGACCTGCATGTTGCGGCCGCCCGAGAAGCTCAAAGGAAGGCTGTTAAATACGCGCGAGCTAACGGAAGTGGTGGTTTCGGCGGTCTCGGTCTGCAACATGGAGACTTCTTCGGTGACGGTAACCTTTTCCGAGACGTCGCCAATTTCCAAGGTCACGTCCAGGCGCACGATCTGTCCTGTTGCCAGAGCGATCCCGCGTCTGATGAATTCTTTGAAGCCGGCACCAGAAAAGTTAAGATCATAGATGCCGACCGGTAGGGCACCGATCGTGTAGACTCCGACAGTGTTGGACTTGGTGTGGTATTTGACGCCTGTCTCCTGGTTGACGGCGATGATGTCAATCCCAGGGGCTACGGCTCCGGAAGGATCCCAGACGATGCCGGTGACTGTTGCTCGCCCGAGCTGGGCGTGAACACGCATCCCTTGGGCCGCGAACAGCAGGCCGAGCACAAGGGCGCAGCATTGGGCCGGCCGAATCATCATGTAAACCTCCTCGCTGTTTCTCCCCATCCGTTCGCTCACATTGGAACCGGCGGCGGGTCTGGACTTCCGGCTGCGCAGGCAGCCAAGTCCGATTAGCCACTGGAATCCGAGCGCCGGTGGATCGTTCAGGCATGATAATGCCCGTTCGGCAGGCCATTCGCAAGTGTCTAACCGTAAGTTAACATAAGGATAACGGACAACATACCCGCTCGGTCACCAATCCGAGACGAAAGCCCGGCGACAATGGAAGTGGTCTGATAACTGATGGTGAGCAAACCGCGCAACGAAATTGATTGAACTCCTCACTCGGATCTGCTAATGCACCCTCCGCCCGAAAGGCAAGGGCCGGAGCGCTATCGCGAGCATGATCCGCCTGCCAGTAGGCGGTTTCGGGCGCTGGCGTCGGCTTTGCCGGTGGTGCCGAGGGCCGAGCAGGTGGCCGTTTGAAAACTGAACCTGTTGAAAGCCCTCGTAGGGCTCGACCCTGACGAGCGAGCTGCCATGCTCTTACACATGAAAATCCTTCAGTGATCACCCCCCCCGTTCAGTTGATCGTCACACGGGAAGCCGAAGCCGCGCGGCGGCAGGGCCTACAGGTTGCGGAGAGACTGCCGTGGGCAAGTGGGATCGAGCGCGGCGCGGCCGTTGAACCAGCCCTCTGCAACGGGCCGTATTTCGGCAGCGGGCTGCGCTTGCAGTCGCAACCAGCAATGAGGTACCATTTCACTGGGCTGCTGGCGAGGTGGCAGGTGTCTAACCGTAAATTAACATCGGATGCGGGGGAACATCCCACCCTGAACATTGACTTGGCGGCCAACCAGGAGTACTACCAAGCCGTCCGGCGCCTTTTGGCCAGCCCGCAACTGAACCGGGCGCCCAAGTTGCGGAAGCTCCTTACCCTGATCTGCGAATACGCTCTGCGAGGCAAGAGCGACGCAATTAACGAGTACCTGATCGCAACTGAGGTCTTCGGCCGAAAGGAGGATTTCAGCGGCAGCACCGACCCGATTGTAAGAGTCGAAATGCGCGAGTTGCGGCGCCGCCTGAGAGAGTACTACGAGAAAGACGGCAAGGAAGATCCGATTGTGGTCGAAATCCCGCTAGGCGGCTACATCCCGATCTTCCGCCGCCGGAAAAGACCGGGGCCGCGCACGGGCTGGCTGCGTGTGCGGGCTTGGCGCCTGGCGGCGGCAGGAGGGACTGCAGTGGCCCTGCTGCTTGTCGGATACTGGTGGCCCGGCGCTCGAGCGGATAGGAATCGGACTGGCGAGCGGGCGCCGGGGGCCTCGCAGCCGCATCCCAACGCTTTCGATGTCTTCTGGAACAAGCTTCTAGGCCCGGGCGAATCCACTTTGGTGGTGCTCAGCAACCCTCCCGTGTTCAAACTACTCGGGGCCGATAAGAGCTCCGTGCTCCCGCTGGCCGTACCTCTCACTCGCGAGGCGCGGCAGCTTTGGTCCTCTTCGGTACCAGGACTGGCGGACCCGGCCACTGGCTATCTTGCGCTAGCGGGGGACCAGTACACCGGTATTGGGGAGGCCATGGCCTTGTTCCTGATCGCGCGCGCCGGCCTCGGCAGGCCCGGCAGATTGATCGTTAAGCAAGGCCGGACGTTAAGCGAGGACGATTTCAAGTACCACCATGTGGTGCTGCTAGGAGGGCCAGCCGCGAACATGTGGACGGCGAAACTGAGTGACGAACTCGACTTCCTCCCAGAACGCGGCGGCATCACCAACTTGCGGCCTCAGCTCGGCGAACAGGAGCGTTATCCCGGTACAGTGATCGATCAACGGACCGGGCGCCTCGTCAATGATTATGCGCTCATTGTTGTCCAAGACCAGCGTGTCACGGGCCATTGGGTAGTGGTGCTTTTCGGCGGCAGCAGCGAAGGGACTCAGGCGGCCGCGGAGGGGATCACCGATAGGAGGACACTTGAACGGCTGCGTGCTTGCGTGCCCGAGAGCGTGGGATGGCCGGCGGGTTTCCAGGCGCTCCTGCGTGTTAACGTCAGTAACGGGATCCCGGAGCGGCTCACTCTACTGGCGTGCCACGCGACGACTGTCCGTTAAAGCAATACGCCTCGAACCAACTTGCTTCTGAAGGAGCCTGGCGATAGCTCGTGACAAGGAGGGGTGACCCGCGGGCGCGATCTTGACAGCAGCTGGCCGGCCCACCATCTGCGGCAACGCCAGAACCCTGCTGTCCGCAACCAGCCAATCCGAGGTTGGGTCCGTGTCTCACTCGCCCCGGCGCGAGCGCGTGCCGGCCTGCCCGCGCTCGCTGGAAAGGTGCGCTCGATCCGGGGGCTGTCTTTCGGCGCCCGCGAGAAGGCGCAGCCTTGTTCTCCGATACTCTGATGGGTGCGGATGAGGTCAACGAAGAGCCGGGCTGCCGATGTGCCGCTGGCCGTAGTCTCGATGCAACGGCGCGCTGGCGAATCCTCCATCCCTCGAACCCGGCTGAGAAGTTCGACTCGGGTGGCGAGTCGTTCGTAAGCGTCCGACCAGCTGCAATTCAGACGGTAGAAATCCCCCTTCTGCAAGGCTGACGGAAGCCGTTTGTGGCGGCGGGGTCGTCCAGCGGGCGGCTCGGCGAGCCTGCTTTCTCGCAAGACCGACTCTGGGCAAGCCCCGTCGGGCGGGTCGCCCGGGAAATATGGCACGCCGGGCTGTCTTTTCGAAAAAACAAGTTGCATTCTTTATGTCGTCGTCATAGGCAACATAAAGCAAGCGAGACCAGCCCCGGCTTCCCAGCCCAATCAGGCCGGCGGCCGGCGCCAGATCCTGCGCGAGCCGATGTCCCGCAAGCAACGCTTGTTTACAATGCCGGACGTTGCGGATGATCCGGGAAGCCGAGGGGGTCCAGACAAAAGGACGGGCGTGCCGGTTGTGCCCGGCCCGATACTCGCGGATGGCCCGTTCCCGCTCGCGCACGCCGCGAAAGCTGCCCCGCCGGATCCGCTTGCGCGTCCGCTCGGCCAAGAAGCGCTCCGCCTGGTTGAGCCAGCCGGCGCCTTTGGGCGTGAAGGGGAACTGATAGCGGGGATGGGCTTCCAGCCCCTGCTCGATTTGGGGGCTGGGTGTGGGCGCCCTGCGTGTCCAAGATCAGATGCCCAGCCAACCCCTCGGGAGTCTGCCGTTCGGTCTTCTCCAGGAAGGCCGGCAACTCGGTGCGGCGGT
>Ga0308419_1002102_pt1 | contig 12974 bp, 9 predicted proteins | sample HotsprSampleMS50_FD_203674 | JGI IMG/M metagenome (GOLD analysis project Ga0308419, IMG submission 203674) | Hot spring phototrophic mat microbial communities from Mushroom Spring, Yellowstone National Park, Wyoming, United States - 20090730_MS50 ... | reverse complement strand
CAACGCAAGCGACTCAAGCACGAAGGGCCAGGAGGGGTGCTGGCCGATTGGGGGGCAACTCGTCGCCGCGCATCCGGAGAAGCCTGATCTGGCAGGCTGGTTGGCTTACCAGGAGAAACGGGAAGCGCAGATGCTGTATCCCACATGCCAGGGGGAAGGTTGGCCCATGGGGAGCGGAGCTGTCGAGAGCGGAAACAAATTGGTTGTCGAAGCGCGTTTGAAGGGTGCTGGGATGCATTGGGCGCGTGAACATGTGAACCCTATGTTGGGGTTACGTAACGCCGTATGCAGTGATCGCTGGGACGAAGCGTGGGAACAGATTTGTGGTTACCGGAGACAACAGGCGCAAGAACATCGGATGCGACGTGTCCAGTATCTGGCTGCCTTATCCCAAGCACTATCGGACAACGATGCCCTGCCGGTTATGGATGCTCTTCCACGCTCGGGCGTGGCGGAATCCACTCCTGCTCCTGTTGCTGTCCTTCCTGTTGAAAATGAAGAAGGGGTGGCCCAGCCCAGGCAACCCTGTGGCGGCCACCTCCAGACCATTCATGGCGCAAATACCCGGCCTGCACCCCAGGCCAGAGTCGTTCTCGCCCTGCTATGAATGCAAAAATATGACGGACACCCCTGGTCATCCGGCGGTTTGACCAGCACTACCGGTAAGGGTGCGGCGGTGCTGCGCCCCTCCTGTGGTTTCGATTCGCTGGAGACGGCACAACGCTTTCTGGGGGTCTCCGAGAAGTTATACCGCTTCACGCCCTTCTCGGCGGATGCTCAGGCCCGGATACGGGGGAAGAGTCCTCTGGAGTTGGCGGGCTACGACATCCGTCAGATACCGATGGCCTGGCTCTGTGCTGGCCTCAGCGTGGACTGGCCGCTGGAGACGGCCCAGGACCATGTCCTAAAACCGTGACGCTCCCCTTTGACCACCTGTGGCAAACAGGGAAAGTACGAGTATAATTAGCAGTGGTTACGCGGTTGACCCGTCGGGCTTACCTAAATACGCGGTAACTACGCGGCTGACTGATGAACTTTCAAGAAATTAGTTCGGACATAATGCGTTTAGATCAGGGGTCATTGCGAACCTCCAAAGAGTACGAAGCAATCTCATACTGCCATTTGGTGACTGCTTCGGGTGCTTCGCGCCCTCGCAATGACCTTCCATAAGGGGAAAACCCGACAGACAACAGGGTGCTCTGCCATGATGGTTATGTCCGGTTTAATTTTTTAGAGTTCATTACCGGGCCCGGACACCTCTTGGAGCTCGTGGCCCCTGGTCGGCCTGCGCCGACACCGGGCGCGGAGCGCCTGCAGAGGGCGACCTCAATCGGCCCGAATAGTTCGACGCTTTTTGGAGCCTGAGATAATGAAATGTATATAAGCATACGTAAGCGAGTTTTGATCACTACAGGTTCGGCGTTCTCTGTCATTGTGCTGCTGCTTTACCTGATGTCGCGCATCATCCTGGCGGGTAGCTTCTCTGCCCTGGAAAGAAAGTACGTGTATGACAATGTGGAACGCGTATTGCACACCCTGACAGGTGAACTTGCTGTTCTGGCAGCGACGAACGCTGATTGGGCCGTCTGGGACGAAACCTATGACTTCGTAGAGAATGCCGACCGCGCTTATATCGAGTCCAATCTGGTGGACAGCACATTTATCACCCTCAGGCTGAACTTGATGCTTTTTGTGAACTCCTCCGGTCAGCTCGTTTACAGTAAGGGCTTCGACCTGTACGCGGGGCAGGAAGCCCCCATCCCTGGTGGTCTGCAGGAACATTTGACGCGCGACGGACTCTTACAACCTCTTGAGACAGGTAGCACAGTCAGTGGCATCCTCGTCCTGTCTGAAGCGCCCCTGCTTGTCGCCTCCACCCCTATCCTCCAAAGCGGAGGGAGTGGCCCTGCACGCGGTGTGTTGGTGATAGGGCGTTTCCTGGACACCCCGGAGGTCGCGCGCTTCGTCAAACTTGCCCGGGTATCCATAGACATCTACAGATTCGGTGATCCGGGTGTGCCACCCGACATTAGTGCGGCCTGTACTGCATTGACACGAGCTTTCCCCAGGCCCGAATCCATTTTCAGCCAGCCGCTGAGTGGCGGTATAGTGGCCGGGTATACGCTGGTGAGGGACATCTACGGACGGCCGGCATTAATTATCAGAGTAGAACAGCCGAGGGATATTCACCGCCAGGGGCAGATAAGTATGTTGTATCTTATCTTCCTGTTCCTGGCCAGCGGATTGGCGTTCACCAGCGTGTCCTCGTGGCTGACGGACCGTGTGGTCATTTCCCGGCTGGTACACCTGAACGCAGAAGTGGATGCTATCGGAGCAAGCGGTGAGCTGTCCCATCGCGTGCAGGTCATGGGTAATGATGAGCTTTCTAACCTGGCAGCGGCGATCAACAGAATGCTGGCAACGCTGGAATACTCTCTCCTCGCCCTGCAGGAGAGTGAGGAAGCATTAGCGCGGCGTAATGAGGAGCTATCCACGCTGTATGAAGCAGTTACAGTGATCGGTTCTGAACTGGAGTCCGGTGCCGTGCTGCTCACGGTAGCCAGGCAGATGGTGAAAGCTTTACATTCGAGCAGATGCACCATCTCGCTCTGGCACCGCGAACGCAATATGCTCGAGACGCTGGTGGACTACGACGTTGCTGCTGGCCGGACGGCGTTCCCCGGCCTCACATCCAGTCTGAATGATTACCCCGACCTGCGCAAGGTCATTGAAAGCAGACAACCCCTGGTAATTGCCAGACCTCCCGCAGGCGGAACTGCAGACAATGAGAGCGCTTTAGAAGGGCAAGAAGCCTATAGCAAGCTGGTACTCCCCTTGATCGTCCACGACCAGATCACTGGATTGATAGAACTCGCCGACATACAGGAGGCACATGAATACACGCCCGATGAGATACGCCTGGCCAAAAGTCTGGCTGCTCATGCTGCAGTTGCCATTGAAAACTCCCGCCTCTATGAGCGGGCTCAACAGGAGATCGAGGAGCGGAAACGGACTGAAGCGATGTTGCGCGAGTCAGAGCAGCGCTTCCAGGATGTGGCTCGCCTCACAGGCGATTGGATTTGGGAGACGGATGTGCACGGTAACTACATCTACGTCAATCCGGTGGTTGAACAGGTACTTGGTTATGCGCCTGAAGAGGTAATCGGTAAACACTATGCCCAGTTCCTGGCTCCGCAACCCGGGAGCACACTCACATCCATTCAGCAACTGGCACAAAGGGATGTCTGCCAGATGATACGCAGGGATGGCAACATCGTCTACTTCAAAAGCTCGGTCATGCCGCTGAAAGATGGGGCGGGCAATCTGCTTGGCTATCGGGGCCTCCATAGAGATGTCACTATCGAGCGGCAGATAGAAGAGCGCATTGCCACAGTCTATATGCTGGGGCATGAGCTGGTTCTTTCCAGGAACGAGGAAGAAATAGCCCAGGCGACTATCGAAGCCATCAGACTTCTATTGGCGCCACGGAGAGGAGGGGTGTGGCTGGTAGACAGGGATAGAAAATCCCTTGTCTGCCATGCCTGCTACCCTGGAGTATCGGACTCCTCCACACGCACACTTTCACTCGAGGAAGAACAGCTCCCGCTTGTGTCCGCGGTCAAAAGCGGAAGCTTCATCTATATCCCCCAGCTCCATGACCAGCTTTATGGAATCCGCTCAGTGCTATGTATACCACTCAGCATAAAAGAGCAAGTGATTGGCGTGCTTGAGGTAGAGAGTGACCAGGCAGATGCTTTCGACAGGGATGCGCAACGCCTGCTGACCTCTCTGGCCGACCAGGCTGCGCTGGCGTTTGGAAATGCCCGTCTTTATGAGCGGATGCGCGCTGCCCATGATCGCCTGCAAATGCTCTCCATCCGTCTGGTTGAAGTACAAGAGGCAGAGCGACACCATATCGCCCGCGAACTCCACGACGAGATTGGCCAGATCCTGACCGGTCTTAAATTACTGATCGAGGCAGGCACGCTCACCCAAGATGTGACGAGGGTGCATGCCAGCCTGAAGGAGGCGCAGGCGTTGGTCAACGAGCTGATGACCCGGGTACGAGACCTCTCTCTCGACCTGCGTCCCATATCCCTGGACGATCTGGGGTTGTTACCGGCGCTGCGCTGGCACTTCGAGCGCTACATTGCCCAAACCGGCGTGCAGGTGGTTTTTAAGCATAGCGGAATAGAGGGCAGGCGATTTGCTTCCCAGATCGAGACGGCTGTTTACCGCGTGATCCAGGAAGCACTGACCAACGTAGCCCGTCATGCCAATGTGGACCAGGTTACGGTGCGATTATGGGCAGACGGGGCCACTCTGGAGGTGCAGATCGAGGATCAGGGAAGCGGCTTCGATCCTGATGCAGTGTTGAGCGGCAGTACTTCCGGCGGGCTGTCCGGTATGTATGAGCGAGTGATTCTGCTAGGTGGTCGCCTGATAGTCGAGTCCAGGCCTGGTGCAGGCACTCGCGTGATGGCTGAAATCCCCTTATCCGGCAGCAGTGAGGTGGTATGATAAAGATCGTGCTGGCAGACGATCACCAGGTGGTTCGCAAAGGCATCCGCGCCCTCCTGGAAATGGAACCGGACTTTCAGATCGTTGGTGAGACCGGGGATGGGCTGGAGGCAGTGCAGTTGGCTATCCGACTCCGCCCCGATGTTCTGGTGCTAGACTTGATGATGCCTGGTCTGAACGGCATTGACATTACCCGCCAGGTTACCAGGCAGGTACCTCAGACGCGCGTGGTGGTTCTTTCAATGTACGCCGAAGAAGATTACGTTTTGGAGGCATTGAAGAATGGGGCCACCGGTTATGTATTGAAGGATGCCAGCATCTCGGAATTGATCCAGGCGATACGCGACGCGGTTGCTGGCCGGCGCTACCTCAGCCCACCACTGGCTGAACGGGCTATTGACGCCTACGTGAGGCAGACGCAGGAGAGCGCACTCGATCCCTACGAGACATTGAGCGACCGCGAGAGAGAGGTTCTGCACCTGGTAGCTGAGGGCCTTACCAGCACAGAGATCGCCGGGCGACTCTCGCTCAGTCCACGCACTGTTGAGAATCACCGTAGCAGTATGATGCGCAAGCTTGGTTTGCGCACCCAGACCGATCTGGTCCGCTATGCCATACGCAAGGGCATCATTAAATTGTAGAGACGGATTCACGATCCGCTCGCAGGGACGGCGATGGCTCTTCTTGCGATGTGCCTGCCGGTTGACCACAGCCTCCGGGCACGCAGAGACGCCGGTGCCATTCTGCTCTCAGCGGCGTTGCGACACTCTTTCTCTGGCCGGTCCACTTCACTGGCCTCTCTTCCCCCAGGGGTGGAGGAGACCTGGGGGACAACTACATCCTGTCTGGGCATTCCAGCTATCTGACACTTTGGATGGACACCCGCGAGCGTCCCTTCTCCGACATACCATTGCGAGCCCCGGGTGGGGCGAAGATATATCCACTGCCCGGTGCGGATTTCCAACGCGCCGAACAAAACGCGCGTGACATTCGTGCCCGGGGTGGGGATGCGAATTTGCTCGCCAACCCGGTGCCACATCGCCCGAATCAAGGGCAGCAATTGAAGGCGAGGCTCAGCGGCACACTGCTTGCCGGCCTCCTCGGGGGCTGCCTGCGCAGGCATGGCCAGATGCGGACGTCCCCATCGCAGACCGAGACGCTGCAACGCCAGACGCACAGAGCTGGGGCTGAGGGTAACTCCTATCTTCTTCGCCAGAGCCAAAGCCAGCATCGCCACGGTCCAGAAAGTGGCCAGAAACTCTGCCTGCTGAGGATCGTTTTGAACCAGCTCGACTATCTGCTCCTCAACCTGCTGATTCACCTTGCGGGGTCGGCCACTCCGCGGCCTGTCATAGAGTCCGGCGACCCCTCAGCCTGATAGCGCTTCAGCCACTCGCGTACGCTGGCGGTGCTGTAGCCAAAGAGGCCTGCAATCTCGGGCGGGCTCTTGCCCTGGTCGGAGAGCAATACGAAGTGGGCCTGTTCCGAAACTCGACCCACTTCACGGCAGGCGAAGAGGCGAAGTTCCTGCCTTTGCTCGTCGGTTAATTGCACACGGATCATAGCAGGTTACCTCCCTTAAAAACACTCACAAGGGGGGTGTACCAGCTATGCCAGAAAAGCGCAGGGAACTTTCTGATACTTGCTTAGACCCGCTTGACCAACAACACGGTTGCTCTGTGGTGGAAGGCGATGTTTTTAAGCACCCTCCGGTAGCCCAGCAAGGAGCAGGTCAGCGGATGCCGACGGAGGCCCGCGGCCCAGAAGGGCGTATGGGCGAGACGCGCCTTGTGCCTGCAGTCACCCTGAGTCTCCGGACTCAGGACTGGGGACTCCGGACCAAGGCGCCTCGCCCCCACACTCATCGCTGCATAGTCACCAGCGCTGTACGCCCGTCGGTGTTACGCCTTGCTCTCCTATCCTTTCACCGCGACAACCGATAAAGTCCCCCTCACAATCTCATCGCCGGGAGCCTCTCCCGCCCGGGGCTGGCGTCCCCCAACAGCGATCTCGAACTCGCCGGGCTCGACGACGCGATTGCCCCTGTTGTCAATCAGTGAAAGCTGACGCGTTGTCACCGTGAAGGTCACCGTCTGTGTCTCCCCAGGTTGGAGATGGAAACGCATGAACCCGGCCAGTTGTCGTAGAGGCACCGGCACGGATGCTTCCAGGTCGGTGATATACATTTGTACCACCTCGTCACCGGCCCGTCCGCCTGTATTTTGAACATCCACGCTGACGGTGAGTGCCGGCGCATCCATTGCCGTGTTGTCCAGGGTAATCCTGTCTGCGCTCAGTCGCAGATTGCTGTAGGCGAACCTGGTGTAACTCAGGCCATAGCCGAACGGGAAAAGCGGTTCTCCACGGAAGTAGCGGTAAGTGCGGCCCGCCATGCGGTAGTCCGTGAAAGGCGGCAGGTCCTCTGTGGAGCGGTAAAAGGTAACAGGCAATCTGCCGGCGGGATTGTAGTCCCCGAACAGCACATCGGCGATCGCATCTCCCCCGGCCTGGCCTGGATACCATGCCTCCAATATGGCGGGGACATTCTCCGCTGCCCAGGTTACCGCCAGGGCACTGCCACCCATCAATACCAGTACAGTCGGTTTCCCCAGGGCGCAGACCTTCCTGAGCAGCTCTTCCTGTGGGGCAGGCAGGCCTATTTCAGTGCGGTCACCACCACGGAAGCCCTCAATTTCGATCGCGATCTCCTCACCCTCCACCGTTGGCGTCAGACCAAGTACCAGGACGATGACATCCGCCTTGCCGGCTACCCTGAGTGCCTCGGCCAGGTGGTCGGCGCCAGGCATTGACCACAGCAACCGGGATGCCCCGTTGTGCGAAACCGGGCTTTCAAACCGGATGGCGTATATACGGCCGGCCTCCAGCTCGACTTCCGCCACGTTGACCGTTTGATTCCATGCCGTCTTTTCGACGATCAGTTTGTCGTCCAGGTACAGCCTGGCACCTATGCCGGCGTCGAACCCCAGTCTGTAGATGCCATCCAGCGGTGGGATCAGGAAGCCGCTCCAGCGCACACCGGCAGGGATGGTACCAGCAAAAGCCCGGCTCTCCCGCCCCCATTGGAAATCAATCGCAGCGTCAGTCCTGGTAAACAGGGGTTCGCCCTCGAACATTCTGCTGGCATAATATTCGCCCGTCAACCCCATGACCCCGGCATTGCCGTCAGCCGGACGCAGGCAGGTGGAGGGGATCACACTCAACGTGGGTACCCCTTTAGCCACATCGCATCCCTGAGCATAGTACACCCTGGTGCCGGCCGAAACCTTTCTGCGAATGCCCTCTAATGGTGTGACGGCCTGTACAGGCGTGCCGTTATAGTTACCCAAAAGTACATTGAGGTCATTGGCGATGGGACCTATGACGGCTATGGAGTTGACCTCTTTGCTCAGGGGTAGCAGATTACCTTCGTTCTTGAGCAGGACGATGGACTCACGTGCTGCCTGGAGTGCCAGTTCTCTGTGCCCGGGGGAATTGACCACCTCGTAAGGGATCTGAGCATAATGCACCTGCTCCGGAGGATCGAACATTCCCAAAAGGAAGCGGGCAGTGAAGAGCCGCCTGACGGAGCGGTCAATGGTCTCTTCATCTATCAGGCCCAGCTTTACCGCTTCCAAAAGGGCGGGGTAAGTGGTGCCGCAGTTGAGGTCACAGCCCGCTTTGACGGCAAGGGCCGCTGCTTCTGCCGGGGTGTCCACTACTTTGTGGTGTGCATAGATGTCGTCTATAGCGCCGCAGTCGGAGACCACGTAACCCTTGAAGCCCCACTCCTGGCGCAGGATTTTTTCCAGCAAAGTCGGGCTGGCGCAACACGGCTCCCCATTGGTGCGATTGTAGGCCCCCATTACGGAGAAGGCCTGTCCTTCTTTTACGCAGGCTTCGAAGGCCGGCAGATAGGTCTCGCGCAGGTCGCGTTCATCTACCACGGCATTGAAATGATGCCGATCTGGCTCCGGCCCACTGTGGACGGCATAGTGCTTGGGTGTGGACACCAGTTTCAGATACCTGGGGTCGTCGCCCTGCAGCCCCTTCACAAAGGCCACCCCCATCCTGGAGGTCAGATAGGGGCATTCACCGTAGGTCTCCTGCCCCCGTCCCCAACGTGGGTCACGGAAAATATTTATATTAGGCGACCAGAAGGTCAGGCCGAAAAACTGGTCGTGGGAATTCCTGCGCAGTGCGTCGTGATGCTTGGCCCGTGCCTCGTCGGAAATGGCGGTAGCGACCTCATACATCAGCCGGGTATCCCAGGTGGCAGCCAGGCCGATTGCCTGAGGAAAGACGGTAGCGATGCCCGCGAAGGCTACGCCGTGCAGACACTCGTTCCACCAGTTGTATGCCGGCACTCCGAGCCGTTCAATGGCGGGTGCGTCATGTACCATCTGGGAAACTTTTTCTTCCAATGTCATCCTGGAAACCAGATCGTTAACTCTTTCCTCGATGGAACAGGTAATGTCTTTGTATCCCATTGGGTCCTCCTGAATTGAAAGTGTGATGGGTGGGGGTAGTACAGTATAGCATGGCTAAGAAAGGCTATGATTCGGCGCAGTTAACTGCGACTGTCCAGGAAAATTTGCCGCCTGTGCAATTGGAAAACCGCAAAGGGCGGAAAAAGCGCAAGTGGAGCAGCCTTTCCAGGCTGCTGGAAGGCTGGAAAGCCTGCCCCACGCGTCACTTTTGCCCTCATGCAGAAAATCTTTGCGCCCTTCGCGTTCTTTGTAACCGCACAGGTCGAAATTTTACCATATGTGGGGCAGTCTGTCGAGTGAGCGAGGGGCTGAGCTGCAGTACAGGCACGGTGGTATCGTACTCAGCTCGATTGAGATCGGCCTCTTATGCACTCTGCGCCGACGCGATGATCGGCGCAGGCCGACCGGCGGCCCAAAAGGGTGTAAGGGCAGGGTTCACCCTACCCTTACAGTCACTGCCTGATAGTTCAGCGCGGCTACGTGGAATGGCCACATAGCCGCGCTGCAAAACTGTGTGCTCCACAGGTGCCACTACGGCACGCGGAAGTGGAAGACCCAGGGCCCGGCCAGACGTATGTCTCTGGTCGGTATTTGCGTCAGATCGGCCCCCATCAGTTCGGTCACCGTCAGCTTATAGAGGCCAGACCTGTCATGAAGAGGCTGGGGGAAACTGGCACGCTGGCAGTACTCATAGCTCCCTCCCTCGAGTGGGCTGACGAAGCTGAGGGGGACTTCCTCTCCGTTGCCGGCGTTCAGTGTTGCGATCAAGGTCCAGTGATCGGCTCCATCGGGCGGTGCGAAACAAAGGATGGCCCGTGTCTCCGAGGGTGCGATGATCACTTTCTCAAGCCGCACGGCCACCCCGGATGCCTCCACGGTCTGGTGCACTGCGATGCTTCGGCCGGGTGTAAAAGGCACGCTGAAGTCAAAGACGAACGGCCCACCCACGATTTCCTCCCGCATGGTCAGTGCCGGCGCGATTGTCACCGTTGAGCCGGTCGGTTCGGGGAGGGTGGCTGCGGGTGCGGGTTGCTCCGCCGGCACAAACCTTACCAGGTGCATGGTCAGATGGAACGAGAGGGTCACAGGTGTACCGTCCACTATGGAGGCATCGAAGGCACTCACGTATGCCCCCTCCCCGGGCCGCAACTGGACTCCCAGAAGGTCAGAAGTGCCGCTGACGCCGGCGCCAGCTATCTCGGGAAAGACTCTTCCCTGCTCGTCGGTCAGGCTTATGTGGCTGGCATGCGCTGCCTCTGATGCACCGGTCACGGTATAGCCGATGATGATCTCGTTGGCGTCGGCATAGGCTCGCTCCAGCGTAACGGTCACCCCGCCTATGGTCTGGCTCAGGCCGACCTCTTGGGCCAGATGAGATTCCTCTACATACTGCCAGCCAGGGAAAAATGCGCGGAAGACCTGGTCTAGGGCCGGATTCAGTGCGTACACGGTGCCGCCCAGCAGGAGCAATGCCACCAGCATCAGACATGCCCGGCCCAGACGGGTGACCGGCGTCCAGCGGACCAGTCTGGAGACTGGTCTCCCGGGTTGTAGCCGGTCCTTGATCGCCGACCACATATCCAGCGAGGCAGGTATTCCATCCTCAGCGATCTCGTTAAGAGTTTGTATGATATTTTGATCTTTCATCTCGTCTACCTCCGGCATATTTTGCAAGTGGCGTATGGAGAACGGAGCTCCCGGCTCAGCGGCCCGTTTCCCGGCTCGCCTGCAGGGAGTGGAGCAGTTCCTGGAGGCGTTTCCGGGCTGCGTGCAGACGCCATTTGACCGTTCCCAGAGGGCAATCCAGGTGTTCGCCTATTTCGGCTTCGCTCAGGCCCAGGTAGTATCGCATTACGATGACAGCCCTTTGTTGCGGCGGGAGCGTACCTAACGCATCCCAGACTATCTGCCGCCTCTCTTCTGCCTCCACCAGGTCCTCCGGGCCAGGAGCGGGATCGGCCAGGAAGTCGGAAAGTGCGGTTTCCTCCTCCTCGTCGGCCTCGATGGAGACCAATTGACTGTTCCTGCTGGCGTATTTAACAGCGTCGTTCACCACGCTACGCAGGAACCAGGGGCCAAAGGACCGTCCGGAGTCAAACTGGCCGATGCGTTCGTAGGCCCGCAGGAAAGCAGCCTGCACAATCTCCTCAGCCGCAGCGCGGTCACGGGTGATCAGATAAGCAGTGCGTGTGGCTGTAACCTGATACTTGCGCACCAGCGTCTCCAGCCCTTTGATATCGCCTTGCTTCAGCCGGGCAATGGCTTTCCGTTCGTCCATGCGCCTCCTCCTGAAGATGTTGAGGGCCCTCTACAAGATATATCCGCGGGCAGGGGAAAAGGTTGGGTGGCGTGCCAGACCGTTGGGTTAGTGGTGACTGCAGGGGCGAGGAATCGTGAGCAATGCGGCTGTTGCGGGAAGCGGTGCTGCTGTGCCCCTGCTCAATGTGACCCGGTAACCGAAGGCAGAGAAAGCGTATGCCTGCCTTGTGGGAGGTTCTCGATGATTTATGGAGACGGATCGAACCTCTCCTGAATGCACTTGACCCACCCAAAGGTAGAGGCCGACCGAGAGAAAATGCCCGGTGGATTCTGGACGGCATCATCTTTCATTTCCGTACCGGGTGTCGGTGGAATCATATTCCCCGCGTGTAAGGGGATGATTCAACAATCCATCGCACCTTTTAACGCTGGCAACAACTGGGGTTGTTCGAGAAGAGCTGGGCGATGTTGGTCGAAGAGTGTGACGAATTGGGCGGCGTAGATTGGAAATGGCAGGCGGCTGACACCGCCATGGGCAAAGCCCGCTCAGGTGGGGATGAAATCGGCCCCAACCTGACAGATCGGGGGAAAAAGGGACAAAACGCAGCATTTTGACGGATGGTGGGGCGGACCGTTAGCCGTGGTGGTCGCGCCAGCCCATGTGCACGACACCAGGCTGTTGGAGCAGACCATCGAGGCAATTGTGGTCGAGCGTCCAGAGCCAACCGAGGAACAGCCTCAGCACTTGTGTCTGGATAAAGCTTATGATAATCCCACGGGCGAGGCGGCCGTGAATGAGCATGGCTATATAGGCCACATTCGCCGCATTGGCGAAGAGAAATCAGGCACGAAAACGAAGGGGAAACACAAACCTCGCCGATGGGTAGTCGAAAGAACACTGGCCTGGTTATCCAAATGCCGCGGCATTTTGGTCCGGTATGAGAAGAAAGCCAGGAACTATCTGGTGTTGATACAGTTTGCTTGTTCTTTGCTATGGTATCGGAGACTGGCTTATTCATCGTTTTGAGAAGTTTCTAAGGAGATTAAGGACACCAAAGTTTTCTCCTGTATTCTTGTATATTTAGAATAGCATCAGGTAGCACATTAACAACCTGAATAGCCTGAAACCCAGACAGGGTGCATATATACCTGGGAGGTCGAAGCGGCTACCCGGTTGCGTCTTTGTGGTTTAATCTAACGCGGATTTCGGTGCCCTGCCCCGGCGCGCTGCGCAGGGAGAAGGTGCCTTTCAGCCCGGCCACGCGCTCGCGCATCTGCTTCAGGCCGAGATGTCCGCTGCGTGCTGCCTGCTCCAGGATGGCCGGGTCAAAGCCCGCGCCGTCATCCCGCACGGTCAACTGCACGACGCCGGCCTCCTCCAGGTTCAGTTCTATCCAGACCGTTGACGCCTGCGCGTGCCGGGCGACGTTGTTCAGCGCCTCCTGGACGATGCGAAAGAGCACGGCCTCCAGGAAGGGGGGCAGGTGGACCTCCTCCCCCTTCACCTGCAGGTCCACGTGGACCTGGTTCTGCGCGGCAAAGTCGGCGGCGAACTGGCGCAGGGTCGGGTAAAAGCCCGCTTCGTCCAGCGCCACCGGGCGTAGGGCGAAGATGGCCCGCCGCACCTCGCGGATGTCGTCGCTCAGCAGGTCGCGCAGGGCATCTATCTCCGCGTGCATCTGCTGGGGGGATTCGTCCACCAACCGG
>Ga0308419_1002100_pt1 | contig 12989 bp, 11 predicted proteins | sample HotsprSampleMS50_FD_203674 | JGI IMG/M metagenome (GOLD analysis project Ga0308419, IMG submission 203674) | Hot spring phototrophic mat microbial communities from Mushroom Spring, Yellowstone National Park, Wyoming, United States - 20090730_MS50 ... | reverse complement strand
GCCTCAAGAGAACTCAGTCGCTTGAGCAGGATTTCTACTTCCGGCAGTTGCTCAGCCACAGCGATAATTTACCGCACTTCCCGTAGAAATGGTAGGCAGTTACCCAGAGCCTCATTGAACGTCCAGCCGCCGATCGTCTCGGTGTGCGAATAGAATACGCCGGCGCCTGCCAGCGTGACGCCGGCCCAGCACACCGACACCATCGCCCGCGCGGCAAAGTTGGCGCGATACTCCAGCTCCACCAGAAAGCTGGCCTTGAGAAACAGCGCAAACAACCTCACATATCGCATTCTGCCCCTCCGCTCTGGCGGCTGAGCCTGTCGAAGCCGCCGAAGCCACTCAACCGCCGGCCGCTACGCTCCCACCGCGCCATAGCTGCGAATGCCCAGCCGCCATAGCACCTGCATCAACAGCCAGAGCGCCAGCACCCACGCCCACTGCACGGCCAGGCCAAACAGCAGCCTTTCGCCGGACGCCTGGCCGAGCGCGATTTCGCTGCTGAAGGCCAGCATGTACTTGAACGGCAGCCACTCAAGAAGCGCCTGGACCGCCGGCGGAAACATCTGGATCGGCGCCAGAATGCCGCCCAGCACAATCTTCAGGCCATACAGCACATTGCTGAACGCGGTGGCCTGCGTCGTCCAGAACGCCAGGATGCCGACGCAGTAATCGGCCAGAAAGTAGATCGTCCACGCCCCGGCCACCGACACTGCAAACGTCAGCAACGACGCCGGCGTGACATGCAGACTGACGCCCGGCGTCAGGATGAGCACTGCCGCCACGATCGGCAGCAGGAGAGTCATGCGCAACACCTTTTCCGACCAGTTGGCCGTAATTTCCTGGTGGATGGGATGGATGGGCCGCAGCAGTTGTGGCGACAGCCGGCCTTCGCTGATGGCGAACGACAACTCCCACGACGACCACGCAGCAGTCAATTGACGCACGATGAGGCCGATCATGTAATAGGCCACAAAGTCGGCGGAAGAAAAGCCGTTCACCGGGCCGGCCCGGCTGATGCTCAGCCACACCAGCAGCATGATGACATTGAACATGTTCGTCATCAGCCAGATGAAGCCCTCAGCGCGATACTCCAGCGAAAGCCCCCAGTTCAGCCGCATCAGCGACAGATACTTCGACAGCATGCCCACACTCCACCCAATACGCAATACGCGATACGCCACGCGCAGCGCCTACAACGGCAGCGCTGTGTTTGCTTCGGGCAACAGGCCGTCGGCCTTGCCGGCGAACACCTGGCGAATGATGTCCTCGACCGCCGGCTCCTCGAAGTTGATGTCGTCCACCTCGATCTGCGCAAGCAGGCTGGCGGCTGTCTCGGCAGCATGCGCGCGCGGGACATGCAGCACGGCTGTCAGGCCGTCGGCGCGGGCCACTGCGCCAAATCGAGCCAGCGCTGCCAGATCGGGCTGCTGCTCGAACTGCAACTTCAGCACTTTGTAAGGCGCAACCCGTTCGATCAGCGCGCGGAAGTTGCCGTCGTAGAGCAGGCGCCCTTTGTCGATGACGATGATGCGATCGCACAGGGCTGTCACATCGGCCATATAGTGGCTGGTGAGAATGACAGTCGCGCCATGCCGGCGGTTGTACTCGGCGATAAATTCGCGGATGCGCGCCTGCATCGTCACATCCAGGCCAATGGTTGGCTCGTCGAGGAAGAGCACTTTGGGCCGGTGCAACAGCGCCGCGGCCAGTTCGCATTTCATGCGCTCGCCCAGCGACAACTTGCGCACCTGCTTCTTTAGCAGAGGCCCCAACTCCAGCAGGTCATCCAGCTCTTTCAGAATCGCCTGAAAGTCCACCCTGGGCACTTCATAGATGGCCTGATTGACCAGAAACGTCTCCATGGGCGGGAGGTCCCACATCAGTTGCTGCTTCTGACCCATCACCAGCGTGAACTGCTTGAGGTAGTCGTTCTGGCGTTTGTGAGGGGTGAACCCCATCACGGTGACCCGGCCGCTGGTGGGATAGAGCAGGCCGGAGAGCACCTTGAGCGTGGTCGTCTTCCCGGCCCCGTTCGGGCCAAGGAATCCCACCATCTCGCCGGCGTCGATGCTGAAGGACACCTCTTCCACAGCCTTCACCACACGATACTTGCGGGCGAAAAACGCGCGCAGGCTGCCGGCCAGGCCAGGCTCTTTCTCATGCACCTGATAGTGTTTGGACAGTCGGTCAACTTCGATTTGATGCGCCATGGTTGAAAACGATCAAAGGCCGAAGCGATAAGGACGAATCACTTCATCCTTCATCCTTCGACCTTCGGAAATGCCCCAAGAGAGACTCGAACTCCCGACCTTTTGGTCCGCAACCAAACGCGCTATCCACTGCGCCATTGGGGCAACGCCGCCAGTATACCACCATTTGCGCATAGGACTTTTGAAAAATGCGGGGGCTTGCGCAAAGGTGTCAGACTCCACATCCGACACCCGCCTCATGCCACACGGCGCCGCAATTCACTCGCATGGCAATTCGCCACAGCTTACCATCGCCTGCTCCCTGACTCACCAGGCAGCGCTGAAGCGTCCATATTTTGCCCAGGCTCCGGAGAGCCACATGCACCGCAGAGCGTCAAAACCAGGAGAAATGTCATGCATCGAATCTGACAAAAGTCACATCCCAAAACCCAGTTCGACGCTAGAATGCCCTCGCTTAGTGGCAACATAACCCGTGGAGCCGATGTGTGAAGCGGTAATGCTGCCAGGTTGTTTTCTGGGTTGTTTGAAATCTGGGATGTGAGGTGACAAGGCATGCTGGTGCCGCCGGCGTCTCATGACGCCAGACTCATCGACGATCTTTTTCGGATCGTCTATTTTCTCTCGTTCGCCGTTTTCATCCTCGTTGAAGGGCTGATCGTCTATTCGGTGATCCGGTTTCGCCGGCGCCGCGCCGACGAAATGCCCAGCCAGGTGTATGGCCACACAGCCGCTGAGATCACCTGGACTGTTGTGCCCGCCCTGGTAGTCGGTGTCGTCTTCGGCTTCGCAGTAGACACGCTCGGGCGCATGACGGCGCGCGGCTCGCCCGCCATGCCGCTCGCGCATGTTCACAACATCAATGACAAGGAAGCGTTGCGGCGCATCGAAGAAGCCAAACAGGTTGACCTCGTCATCAAAGTTGTCGGCCGGCAGTGGGTGTGGCAATACCAGTACCCCGGCGGCAATGTGACGGCAAATGAGACGCTGGTCGTGCCGGCCAACAAAACCATCCGCCTGGATATGACCACCGCCGATGTGATTCACGCCTGGTGGATGCCGGCCTTCGGACCAATGCTGTACGTCAACCCCGGCGAGGTGTCCTACGTGTGGTTCAACGTCCCGCCGGGCGAATACATCGGGCAGTGCAATGTCTTCTGCGGGGTCGCGCACGCTCAGATGATCTCCAAAGTGCGCGCGCTGCCCGAAGACGAGTACAACCAGTGGTATCAGGAACAGACGGCGGGTGTATCCGGCCCGGTGGCCGCCGGCAATCCGCAGCGCGGCAAGGACATCTTCCTGAACCAGAACATCTGCTGGTCGTGCCATTCGATTGATGGCACCAGGGCGCAGGCCAAAGTTGCGCCGCGCAGCCTGACCCGTTTCGCCACCTATGACACCATTGCAGAGGTCATCCCCAATACACCTGAGAATCTGCGCGCCTGGCTGCATGATCCGCAAGCCATCAAACCCGGCACAGCCATGCCCAACCTGAACCTCAAACCTCAAGACATCGAGGACCTGGTCGCGTATTTGGAAACCCTGAACTGATTTTGGATTTTGGATTTTGGATTTTGGACTTGGGATTTGGGATTGTGCATTCTGACTCCTGACTCCTGACTCCTGACTCCTGACTCCTAACCTTCTGGATTCTGGACTATGGCAACTGTCAGTATTCCCGCCCGCACAGACTACATGAAGCGCGGCATCGCCGGCTGGCTCGCGACGGTCGACCACAAGCGCATCGGCATCATGTATCTGGCCTCGACCTTCGTGTTCTTCCTGCTGTCCGGCCTGATGGCTCTGGTCATCCGGCTGCAACTCGCGGCGCCTGGCTTGCAGATCGTCAACCAGGACCTCTACAACCAGCTCTTCACCATGCACGGGACCGGCATGATTTTCCTTTTCACCATCCCCTGCCTGGTCGGCTTTGCCAACTACTTCCTGCCCTTGCAGATCGGCGCGCGCGACGTGGCGTTCCCCCGTCTGAACGCGCTGAGCCTGTGGCTGCTCATCTTTGCCGGCGTGGTCATGGAAGGCGGATTCGTTCTGGGCATCCTGGGCCTGCTGCCCGGCGGCGCGTCCAATGCCGCATGGACCGCCTATGTGCCGCTCTCCAACAAGCAGTTCTCGCCCCAGATCGGAATGGACATCTGGCTGCTCGGCGTCGTTCTGCTGGGCATCTCCTCCACTCTGGGCGCAGTCAACTTTCTGGTGACGGCCTACACCATGCGCGCGCAGGGCATGACCGTCTGGCGCATTCCCATGTTCGTCTGGGCGATGATCGTCACAGCCGCCATGGTGCTGCTGGCAACGCCGGTGCTGACAGCTGCCCTGGCCATGCTCATCGCAGACCGCAACTTCGCAACCCAATTCTTCAACACAGCCAATGCCCGCCTGTGGCAGCACATGTTCTGGTTCTACTCGCACCCGGCGGTGTACATCATGATCCTGCCGGCCATGGGCATCGTGTCCGAAATCCTGCCGGTGTTCTCGCGCAAGCCGTTGTTCGGCCTCAAGGCAGTCGTCGTCTCCACAATCCTGATCGGCCTGCTTGGCTTCACCACATGGGTGCATCACATGTTCGTTTCCGGCGTCGATCCCATTGTGGAGCGCTTCTTCATGCTCACCACGATGATCATCGCTGTGCCGACCGGCGTGAAGATGTTCAACTGGATCTTCACCCTGTGGGGCGGCTCTCTCAGTCTGAAGACGCCGTTGCTGATGTGCCTCGGCTTCCTCAGCACCTTCCTGGTGGGCGGGATCACCGGCGTCATCCAGGCGGTGATCCCGCTCGACATGCAGGTGCACAACACCTATTGGGTCGTGGCGCACTTTCACTATGTGCTGTTCGGCGGCAGCGTGTTCGGCATCTTCGCCGGCTTCTATTACTGGCTGCCCAAGATCACCGGCCGCCTGCTCGACGACACCCTCGGCAAGATCAACTTCGCGTTGATGTGGGTCGGCTTCAACCTGACTTTCTTCCCCATGCATCTGCTCGGCCTGATGGGCATGCCGCGCCGCATCGCCACCTACACCGGCGACCGGGGCTGGGACCTGGGCAACCTGCTGGCGACCATCGGCGCGTTCATGATCGCCGTCTCGGTGCTGATCTTCATGGTCAACTTCATCCAGTCGCTGCGCCGGGGCCAGCCGGCCGGCAACGACCCGTGGGAAGGCAACACCCTTGAATGGACGACCGCCTCACCGCCGCCCGAGCACAATTTCGCCGTTCTGCCGTCGGTGAACAGTGAGAGGCCGGCGCGCGATCTGCGCCTGGCTGCGGCCGGCCAGTCTCACGCCGCTTCACAAGCGCATTAGCAGCCCGGCTTCCTCTTCACCATGACACACCTTACCTTCGCGCTTCGCAGTCAGATAGACCGGCTCAGCGCGCTGCGCAAACTGACGCTGACCACAACCATCCTGGCCTATCTTCTGATCGTGGCGGGCAACGTTGTGCGCATCACCGGTTCCGGCCTGGGTTGCCCAGACTGGCCGCTGTGCTACGGCCAGGTGATCCCCATTCCCACACCCCACGCCGTCATCGAAGTCTTCCATCGCGCGTTTGCCGGCGTAGTCAGCGCGCTGGTTGTGGGAATCGCCGTGATGAACTTCCGCTGGAAGACAAGTCGAGCGCTGAGGATCCTGAGTGGCGTGACGCTGGGGCTGCTCGCCATACAGATCCTTCTGGGCGCTGTCACGGTCTGGTCGCTGCTACACACGGCCAGCGTAGCCGCCCATCTGGCGGTGGGTATGGCTCTGGCGGGTTGTCTGGCAACCATGACCATCCTGGCGCACACAGACGAACCAGGCCGGCGCGAAGCCAGCCGGGCTACCAGCGCGTTGCGGCGGTCACTCGCGCTGACCGCCGGCGCCGTCTACATCCTCCTGAGCACCGGCGGGATTGTGGCCGGCAGCGGCGCCGCGCTCGCCTGTGGCGCGTCCTATCCGTTGTGCAACGGGTCGCTGCTTCCCAATGGCAGCCCGCTGGTCTTTGCGCAATGGCTGCACCGTGTCATGGCCGCTGTCACATTGATCCTGACACTATCGGCTGTTGTGCGGGTGCGCGCTGCCGCCCACAGTCATGTCGCTGCGCGCCCCCTGCTCATACCAGGCTATGCCCTGATTGGTGGCTTCGTGGCGCAAGCCACAATCGGCGCGTTCATGGTGTTGGCCGCCCGCCCGGCCGCGCTTGCCACGCTGCACAACGCGGTGGCTGCCTTCACCTGGTTGAGCGCGTTGACGCTGGCCGTGCTGGCGCGCCGGCTGCCTGTCGAGGCGCCCGAAACGCTCAAGCCGCGCTGGCGCCAGATGGTGAGCGACTATGTCGCCCTCACCAAGCCGCGCGTCATCTCGCTATTGCTGCTGACCACGCTGGCAGCCATGTTCATCACGCCCGCCGGCCCTCCGGCGTGGTATCTGGTCCTGTGGACAGCGATCGGAGGATACCTGATGGCCGGCGGCGCCAACGCCGTCAACATGGCCTATGACATCGACATCGACCGCATGATGGGTCGCACCAGCCTCAGGCCAGGGCCGCAAGGTCGCGTGTCGGCGCGCAACGCCTACATTTTCGGCTTCACGCTGGCCGCGCTGGCATTCGCCATCCTGGTCCTGTTCGTCAACGTCCTGACTGCGGCGCTGGCGCTGGCCGGCTTTGTGTACTACACCGTCATCTACACCCGCTGGCTCAAGCGCCGCACCTGGCACAACATCGTGATCGGCGGAGGGGCCGGCGCCATTCCCGCGCTCGTCGGGTGGGCAGCGGCCAGCGGTCAGTTGACATGGCCGGCGCTGATGCTGTTCGCCATCGTGTTCTACTGGACGCCCCCGCACTTCTGGGCGCTGGCGCTGATGAAGCAAAAGGACTACGCGCGCGCCGGCATTCCCATGCTGCCGGTGGTGGCCGGAGAGCAGGAGACCATCCGGCAGATCGTTCTGTACGCCATCGCGACGGTCGTTCTATCGCTGGTTCCCGTTCCGCTCAGGGTGATGGGCTGGCTGTATCTGGCCGGCGCTGTGGCGCTGGGCGGCATTTTCCTGGCGCGCGCCTGGCAACTGAGGGCGAATCCCTCGCCGCTGTCAGCCGCCCGGCTTTACAAATATTCATTGCTCTACCTGGCGCTGTTGTTCATCAGCATGGTGATCGATCGCGCCGCAGCCTGGTCGTGATCTCTGGAGGCATAGCTGGATGTCAAACTTGACTGGTCTTCGCCGGGCGCGACGGCGCGCGGCGCTCGTAGCAGCAGCGGCGTTGTTCCTGACCGGCGTCGCCCTGGGATTGTTGTGGGTCAACACCTACATGATTCGCTAATCACTCGGAGACTGAAATGAGCGACACACCTGTACACACACAAGCGCGCATGGGAGATGCGGCCCCTGACGGCCACGTCGAGGAGCATATCCACATGCCGACGCCGAGTTTCTCCCCCATCGTCCTGGCACTCGGGCTGACGATTCTCTGCTTCGGACTGGCATTCGGCGCTGTCGCCGTTGTGCTCGGCGCTGTCGTGACCGTGATCGGGCTGGGAACCTGGATCGCCGATGATATCCGCAGCGCGTCCACTCAACCCTCCGAGCACTGAGCTGCGCGCCAGGGACATGGGCAAACATCAATGGGCACCTTGAGGAGCGCCGAGCGGAGAGAGACATCCCGCGCGACTTCTGTTCGCCGGCGCAATACAGGATTGATCGGCGCGGCATTTTTCGTCGTGTCCGAGTCGATGTTTTTCCTGGGGCTGTTCCTGGCCTATTTCTCGCTGCGGGCCATGAGCCAGGCATGGCCGCCGCCGGATACACCACCCCTGTCGATAGGGCTGCCGGCCATCAACACCCTCATCCTGGCTATCAGCGTCGCGCTTGTGGCGTGGGCCGAGCGTGGGATTGCAGCCAGCGACACGCGCCGGCTGCAAATCGGGATTGGGATGGCAGCCATCCTCGGCCTCGTGTTTATGGCCGTTCAAGCCTGGGAATTCGCCAGTCTGGGCTTTGCGCCCTACAGCAACGCCTATGGCTCGGCCTTCTTCTTTTTGATGGGATTCCACGTGGCCCGCGTATTCGGCGGCGTCGTCTTCATGACCATCGTTCTCGTCCGAGCCTTCATGGGTCAGTTCAGCGCAACACGCCGAACCGCTGTGCAAGCCTGCGCGCTGTACTGGTATTTCATTGCAGGCGTATGGCTGGCCGTCTTCTGGGCGCTGTATCTGGTGAAATGAATCCAGCGCCTCGCCCTTTCCCCGACCCGGCCTCGTGAGCAGCCGATCGCGCCGCTCACTTCACCTCGCCTGAACAAGCCGGCCTGACCATTGGCCGCCCCCTGCTGCCAATCAGCAAATCCCCAGACAACTCGCAACACAACCGCGCGCATCCTGGACAGATACAGATTTACAGCCGGGTTCTTGCGTCGCGCAGCAAGCAAAGTGTTTTACAATGCGCGCCTGTTTCCTGAAGCTGATATCCGTCATCCATCATCACAACCAGGATGGACAATCAAGCATACATGCGTCGAAGCCGATTGGCCTTGAGCCTCATTGCGGCTGTAATAGCCGCACAGTTCGTGATCGCTGTTTTACCAATTGCGGCGCGCAATCAGCAACAAGCGGCGCAAGCCGGCGCTGCGGTAATCGGGCAAACATGCGTTGCCGGGCTGGCGATATGGGCCGGCCAATGGGCGCGCGGTCGAAATAAACGCGCCCAAACCGCCTGGATTCTGATCGGGGCGGCGCTGGGTATGCTGGCGCTTCAGAACGCATCTGCCTTGTTTGCGACCCTGATCGGGCAGGCTCAGACGCAGGCAGCCCTCTCTTTCAGCAGCGGGTTGTGGCTGCCCATTCATGCGCTGCTCGCAGCCGGCCTGTTGTGGATGCCGGCGCGGCCGCTCAGGGATCGAGAGCGGCTATACATCGTCCTGGACAGTCTGATCATCATTCTGGCCAGTTCCCTGGTGTTCTATCTGCTGCTCCGGCCCACAGTGGCGGCAGAAGTGGCCCTGGAACCTGCGACGCGCAACAGCGTGATTGCGGCTTCCTGGACGAGCCTGCTCCTGTTCTGCATCGCGCTCATGTGGTCCCTGCGCGACGCCGGGGCTGGACAGACGCCGCCGGGTTCAATCGCGCTGAACATTGCCCTGATCGCATGCGCCAACGCCCTCTCAAGCGCAGCGATTCTGTCCGCTGAGGCAGGTCTGGGGTTGCTGAGCCAGATTCTGACAGCCGTCAGCCTGTTCGGGCTGGCGCTCGCCGCCCTCAGGCAGGCAAACGCGGCGCAGCCGGTAACGCCGACGGCTGAGCCATCCCTCCGCATTCAATGGACGCGCTATCTGCCGCTCATCTGCGCCGAGGTCGCCTTTCTCATGCCGGTTGTCTATGTGTCTCGCACCGGCCCCGCCGGCGAAGGCGACGTGTTTCTGGCGCTGTCCGTCGTCGTGGCGATCGTGATTGGCCTCACCCTGCTGCGGGTGGGCATTACCCTGCGAGACAACTACCAATTGTCTGTTGAGATGGCATTGACAGCGCAACGCCATCAGCAAAACGCGGAATCGCTGCGCCGCTTGAAAGAAGAGCTGGAGCAACGCGTGCTGGAGCGCACCGCAGAGATCCGTGAGGTGAACGAGGCGCTGAAGCGCGAGATCGCCGAGCGCCGTCAGGCGCAGGCTGAAATCGAGGCGCAGCGCGCATTCCTGCAACACGTCATCGACCTGAATCCCAACCGCATCTATGCCAGAGACGCCAGCGGACATTTCACGCTGGTCAATCGGGCCATGGCGGAAGCAACCGGCCACACGACGCGCGAGATGCTCGGCAAAACAGAGCTTGAGCTTAATCCCAGACTGCCCGACGCCGAACGATTTCTGCGCGAGGACTATGAAATCCTGCGCTCGCGGCGTGAAGAGGTGATTGCCGAACAACAAACGATGGATCGCTTTGGCCGGCCCATCTGGCTGTACACCGTGAAACGACCCATCGTGGACGATGCCGGCCAGGCGCAGCAGCTCCTGGGCGTCTCGGTGGACATCACCCAGCGCAAACTCGCCGAAGACCGGCTGCGACTCAACGAACAGCGCCTGCGCCTGATTACCGACAACATGATCGACCTGGTGTTGCAGATTGATCTGAACCACCTGATTCAATACGCCAGTCCGTCGCACCAATGGGTCCTGAACTATCCACCGCAGGAACTGGTGGGCCGGCCGATCTCCGACTTGCTTCACCCCGATGAAGCCGGCGAGGTTTTGTCGAGCCTGCGCCAACTGCTGGCCGAGCGCGAGCCACAGAGACGGCGATTGCGCGTGCGCCATGCGGACGGCCGATGGATCTGGATCGAAGCCATCGGCAAAACGCTGCGCGACGAGCGCAACCAGATCAGCGGCCTGATCATCAGCGCCCGCGACATCACCGCCACCCGGCAAGCCGAAGAGGCGCTGAGCCAGGCGCACCACAATCTGTCGATTGCCTATCAAGCCACGCTGGAGGGATGGATGCGCGCCCTCGACCTGCGGGACACATCGACCGAAGGCCACAGTCAGCGCGTGAGCGAATTAACCGTTCGGATCGCCCGCGCCATGCAAGTGCCGGAAGATCAGTTGGAGCATATTCGGCGCGGCGCGCTGCTGCATGACATCGGCAAAATGGGCGTGCCCGACGCCATCTTGCGGAAGCCAGGGCCGCTCAATGAGGAAGAGACGGCCATCATGCGCAAGCATGTCGATTATGCGCGCGATATTCTGTGGCACATCCCCTATCTGCGCCCGGCGCTCGACATCCCTTACTGCCATCATGAACGCTGGGACGGCTCCGGCTATCCGCGCGGGCTGCGCGGCGAGGAAATCCCGCTGGCGGCGCGCATCTTCGCCGTGGTGGACGTGTGGGACGCGCTGCTATCAGAGCGCCCTTACCGCCCCGCCTGGCCGGTGCGCCAGGCGCTCGACTACATTCGCGCCGGCGCGGGATCGGCGTTTGATCCAACAGTCGTGGCGGTCTTTTTCGATCTGTGGGAGCGGGGAGAAATCGCGGCGCCGGCTGTTCCTGCAGATGGCTGCGCCATTCCTCGCCTGCGCATCGCGCAGGATGCGGCTCGCTCTGGTTGACCTGCGCCCGGCCAGCATCGCGGCGGCCTCATTCGTTTGACATCTGCCCGTTCACAGCATACAACTGGGCCGGCGCGACACATCAGTCGCGCCCATATTCAATCCGCCAGACCACGCTCCAAGCGAGGGAAAGGCAATGCCGATCTCTTCAATGCCCTGGCTCGATCCGCAGGATATCGAATGGCTGACCGACGCCGCGCGCCGGCAGATCGCCGGCTGCCGCAAGCGCGCCTTCGATGGGACGATGCTGTTCACCCCCGACGGCGTCGGCAACTACGACGCGCACTGGACGCGCGACTTCTATTACATGACTCAGGTGTTCGACTTGCTGGACGCCCAGGAGGTCCGCGCCGGCATTCAATACCTGCTTGATGGGCAGCGCGCGGACGGGGTCATCCCCGATCGCCGGCAGGCTGATGGCGTCAGTGTCTACTGCGCCGGTTCTCCCGATCGACCCGTCGCCGATGCGCCGCTGGACAATGCTGCCTTCATGGTTCTGCTCGTGGCCGACTATGTGCGCCACACCGGCCAGATCGATCTATTTCGCGCCAACGCGCAGCGCCTGGAGCGCGCCCTGGCCGGCATCCCCTTGAGCGATGCCGGGCTGGTGTTCAACGACCCGGCTGCGCCCCATTCCCCTTACGGCTTCACCGATTGCATCGGCAAGACCGGCGAGGAGTTGTTCTGCTCACTGCTCGACTGGCGCGCATCCAACGAGATGGCGCGCCTGTACGCCCAGATCGGCGACATGCGCCACGCCGGCCTCTTTCAGGCGCGCGCCCAGCAGACCGCAGCCAGCCTGGGCCGGCTGTGGGACGATGGCAGCGGGATGTTCCTCGCCGCGTCGATCGACTGCCGGCAGATCGACATCTGGGGCAATGCTTTCTGCATCTACCTCGATTTCCCGTTGTCACCCGCCCGGCGTGAATCCATCGTGGCGTATCTGATCGCGCATGTGGACGAGATCACCCAGCGCGGGCAGATTCGGCACCTGCCGGCCGGCGAATACTGGCAGCGCCTGCTGGCGCCCGTGGCAGAGGGGACATATCAGAACGGCGGATACTGGGGCACGCCGGCAGGCTGGTTCATCTACGCCGTGGCTCAGCGCGATCGCGCGTTGGCTGGCCGGCTGTTCCACGATCTGGTGGCCGACTATCGCGCGCGCGGCATCCACGAATGGGTGAATGGGGATGTCACACGCCTGCCCAACTACGTCGCCAGCGCCACAAACCCACTGGCCGCTGCGCGCCGGCTGCTCCAGTTTGGTTCGTAAAGTTCATCAGGTTGAGCAGGTTCATCAAGTTCAGCAGGTTCGACAGGCTCATAAAGTTCGATTGCGCCCTCGCGCGCCTCACGAACCTTACCAACCTTACGAACCTTACCCACCTTTCCAAGCTTACGCGCCTTACCAGGCTTATCAACCTTAAAAAACCCATGTCCTCATCCCAACCTTTCTTCATCGATCTGTTTTCGCTCGATCGCCCCTTCCCCGGCCACGGCGTGCGTGTGTCTCCGCCGGGCGCGTATGATCAGGCAATCTTGCGGGGTGGCAACGTCGAAGAGCGCGCGTGGATGGGCAAACGCATTCTGGAGCACGAACTGCGCTGCCTGGAGGAAATCGGCGACGATCGCGTGCCGATGCTGCACTGCTGGAGCGGCACCGAGGTGTTCGCCGCTGCGTTCGGCAGTCCGGTGTC
>Ga0308419_1002097_pt1 | contig 13003 bp, 13 predicted proteins | sample HotsprSampleMS50_FD_203674 | JGI IMG/M metagenome (GOLD analysis project Ga0308419, IMG submission 203674) | Hot spring phototrophic mat microbial communities from Mushroom Spring, Yellowstone National Park, Wyoming, United States - 20090730_MS50 ... | reverse complement strand
CGCCTTCCCGCCAGGTGCGTCCGCAGCTAAAGCAGGCAAAGCAAAAGCCGGGATTTTTTAAGCCGTCAGTCTTTCCGGCGCCTGCCAGCGCCTCGCTGCCGCAGGCCGGGCAGGTGTAGACCTTTTCCGAGGGAGATTCCAAATGAAACACCTCCTGCGTCCTTACTTAAAGAAGGTATCTTCGTGCCGACCCCACGCTCCTCCTGCCGGCCCAAGCATAAAAAAAGCGCCGTTTTGTTTTTACAAAGGCGTTTTTTTGTAAAGGGGGTAAAAATAAGGTGAACGGTAATTGAATAATTTAAAATAATTTAAAATTATTCCTTGATCTTCTTTTTCATGAAGTATCCTTTAGGGTCAATCACCTCCCTGATCAAGCGGATTTCTTCTACCGTGGGCGGCTCAAACTCGTAAACGTCATCGGGGATGATGAGCTCAAAACCGGTGGCGTCTTGTACGCTCTGCACCGTTTCTCCGGGCAGGGTGGCGATCAGCTTCATGCGCTTGGTTTCGTCGTCAAAACCCAAAATGGCCTTGGTGGTAATAACCCTGTAGGGCCCCTGACCGGCCAGACCGGCTTTCCAGCGGGCATTGGGCGAGCCGTCCAAGTATCCGGGGCTGGTAATGTAGCTGAGCTTTTCTCTAAAGCGCCTGGGTTCGTGAACCATGATGATGATGGTGCGCTCGCACGAGCAGGCCATATCGCTGGCGCCGCCGCTCCCCGGCAGGCGTACCTTGGGTTTCTGGTAGCCGTCGGGAAAATCGCCCATCATGGTGGAGTTCAGGTTGCCGTAAGGGTCAATTTCTGCCCCGCCGATAAAGCCGATGTCACAGAAGCCCCGCTGGGTGAGTTCAAAGGCAGAGTTCAAGCCCTGCAGGTAATTGGAGCGGTAAGTGGTCCTGGAGTCGCCCACCGAAAGGGGCAGTCCGCGGGAAAGGGTAGGTCCGACAGAACCGGCTTCAAAAACGGGCACAATGCCCGGCCCGTGGGTGAGCTGGGCCAGGGTAATGGCTACCATGGGCAGGCCCGTGCCGGCAAATACCACCTTATTGTCCTCCAGAGTTCTCGACCCCGCTACGACAATCATTTCTTGCGGAGTAAAATCACTTGCGTATTTGGTCACTGAAAACACCCCCCGTTATCCCAGCACCGTAAAGGCGGCATCCAGCGTGGTGCTGGGCTCATTCTTTTGGATGTAATACAGGTCGGCGAGCGGGATCTGGTCAATGAATTCGGTGAAATCGCTGACGCCGAAGATATACTTTTCGTAGTAATTGGTCAGGGCGGCGGGGTCCCCTTTGCGGAATTTCTCGCAGGCATCGCGGAAAAAGGCTATGTGCTTTTCGTCGAAGTAGTGTACACCGTTGCAGTTGCCGGGGTAGGAGCCGAAAGGCACTTCAACGACGGCGTCTACGGCAAAGAACGGGATAGTAACCCGGTTCGGGTGCCTGGTCATATCGTCGTGCTCGATCAGCCGGTCGCAGGTGACAATGGTGTAGGCAGAGGCCTTGGCTATTTCGGGGCAGGTGTAGGTCGGGCCTTGAATGCGGCAGTTGCCGTAAATGTCGGCTTCCTGCACGTGGATCAGGGCGACGTTGGGGTGGGAAGCGGGCAGCAGCATGATCGGGCGGCCGGTGAACGGGCATTCGATGACTTTGGCCCGGTTTTTCTTAAGCATGTCACTGCCCAAAGGACTTCTGCAGGGGATGAAGGGCAGCCCCATAGAGCCGGCTTTAAAGCGCGCCGACATATTGTAGTTGCTCCAGTCCTCAATTTCTATCTTGCCGTTTTCCGCCAGATAGCGGAAGAGGGGAGAGATGCCGAACGCTTCGTGCGCCCAGTAGGCCAGCTCCAGGCGCCTAATGCTGTTCTTGCTTTCGTCCAGCGCCATGGCCCCGGCCAGGTACTCGACGGCCAGTCCCGCCGACTGAAAAGAAAGAGTGAGGTCCTTTCTGCCTTGCCTGACGATTTCGTGTACGATAGCTATGGGCTGGCGGCCATTTACAAAACCCCCGATTCCCACGTTGTCGCCGTCTTTGACAAATTTCTGCACGGCCTCTTTTAGGGTCATTCGCTTGTCCCGTTTGGACTTGTCCTTGTTGGCCAGGAATTGCCTGGCTTCATCGGGTGACAGACCTGTCCAGAACATACTACGATCTCTCTTTTTAGCTGCTTTAAGATGCGTTTTTCGCCCCGCCCCGGCTGCTGCCGGGGGGTTTTGGATTTTTCTCTTTCTTTCTCTTTCTTTTTAAAAATTTTGTCTTTTTAAAACATTACCCACTTACAAAAAAATTTTATTATTCTAAATAAAATACCTTCTATTGCCTAAAAGTACACTGTTAATTGTTCTAAAGATCTAGTTCTAAAGTCCCATTTTTAAATAACAAAAAATTATTAATTTTATGAATATAGCAAAAATTAAAGTAATTTTGACCCTTTTTTTAATATGTACGGTTATAAAAAATATTTATAGCATTAATAAATATTTGGACATTGTCTTTTGGATCAGGGTTCAGTGGTTTGATGGTACTAGAGCAACCGTACGTTGAAAAGGGCTTTTACCGCTAGTAAATTAGTTTATGGAGCAAAAATTTTTAGAAAGTTTTTGATTTTATAAGACCACTTCCCTGGCACCGATTGGCGGCCTTTGTGTTTGTCTTCACGTAAAAGCCTTTCGTAATATAACCCCAATTTTAATGCATATCATTTTTAATGTACTGTGGTTGTGGGTGGTTTTCCCAACGGAACTGGTGCCAAAGACCACTGGTTAGGAGGTGGTAGGTGGGTATTTGCGGCGCAGGCAAAGATTTTTAGCCGAGCACGGTAGTTGATTACTAAATATCCCTGTTTTTAAGGAGGTTAAAAAATGTTAAGCTCTGTGAGCTCAAAAATCAAAAATGTTTCCAACTTGCAGTACGAAGAAAAAAAATTTGAGTTCTGGGGTCCTACTCCCGATGAAGCCAGAAAAATAATGGTCAACAAGTCGCACGCCTTAAAGGACAAGAGGACCACCCTCAAAGAAGCGGTAGCCAAGCACATCAAAGACGGCATCAACTTGGGCATCGGGGGTTTTGTTAATACCAGGGTGCCGGTAGCTATTATTCATGAGATAATCCGCAAGGGCGTAAGGGACCTGACCCTTTCCTTCCAGTCAAACTCCATCTGCCCGGAGCTTTTGGCCGGGGCCATGATTTTAGACCCGGACAGGGTTTCTATAAAGCGCGTGGAGCTGTCCTGGTGGGGTTACGAGATCATCGGCATTGCTCCCCTGCTGCGTTACCTGGCCACCAACGGCATGATTGAGATGGACGACTACACCAATTACGGCATGTCGGTGAGGTTTAAGGCTGCAGCCATGGGCATACCCTTTATCCCGGTGCGCGACCACGGCGGCACGGACATGGAGCTGGTCAACCGGGGGATGATGATACAGTGCCCGTTTACCGGCAGGAACGTGTACCTGGTGCCGGCCTGCCACCCCGATGTGGGGATCGTGCACGTGACGGCGGCCGACATGTACGGCAACGCCCGCATCTTCGGGGCGCTCTGCACCTGCCCGGAGATCGCCGTGGCATCCACATACACCATCATGACTACCGAAAAAATCATCCCCACCGAGACCATCAGGGCTTACCCGAACTTGACTGAAATCCCCTACCCGGCGGTTGACGCCCTGATTGAGCAGCCGTACGGCGGCTATCCGGGCGCCTGCTACGGAAACTACTGGTTCGACATGGATCACTTGAGGATGTTCCGCAGCATCTGCGACGAGTTCCGCAAGACCGGCAATAAAGACGCCCTCAAGAAGTACTACGACGAGTACATCTTTGGGTGCGAAACCTTTGACGACTTCCTCGAGAAGGTTGGCTACAAGACCCTCAAGAAGCTCAAGAATCTCGACGGTGGCCAGCCGATCATCGTATAGCGGCAGGCAGTTGTGTTAGACCATTGGGCCACTATAAATTCAAGGAGGTATAACGAATGTCTGAATACACCCCTTTTGAGATGATTGCTTATACGGGTTCAAGAGTGTTGGAGGACGAGAAGATCGTCTTCGTGGGCACGGGCCTGCCGATCATTGCCGCCATGCACGCCCAGCTTACGCACGCCCCCAACCTGTACATGATTTACGAAGCCGGCTCGCTGGCCCCCATTTTAGAAATGGGGATGCCGCTGTCAGTAGGCGACACCAGGGCGGCCCGCAAGGCCTGCTTCTTAAAGGGCCTGTGCGCCGTATTTGAGCTCACCCAGCGCGGTTACGCCGACTACGCCTTTATCGGCGGGGCTCAGATCGACATGTACGGCAACGTCTGCTCCACCATTGAGGGCAACAATTACAATAAGCCCCGGGTGCGCTTCCCCGGCAGCGGCGGGGCGGGAGCCATGGCCGCCAACTGCGAGAAGACCATCGTGATAATGGCGCTGGAAAAGAGGCGCTTTGTGAAAAAACTGGACTTTTTGACCAGCATCGGCTTTGGCGACGGCTCGCCCGACTACCGGGAAAAAGCCGGCGTGATGGGCTCCGGCCCCTACCGGGTAATCACCAACCAGGCGCTGTTTGGTTTTGACGAGGAAACCAGGAGGATGAAGCTCTTAGAAGTGAGGCCGGGTTTAGAGCCCAAAGACATTCAGGAACTGGTGGATTTTGAGCTCATTATCCCGCCCGACGTGAAGGAGATGGCTGAGCCGACCAAGGAAGACTTGAGGCTCTTGCGGGAGGTCATTGACCCCGAGGGTTACTTCTTGAAGAGGGTAATTAAGGAGTAAGGAACGGGCTTTAAACTTCCAGAAATATCCCATATTGGCGGACAGGATTAAGCCTTTGGAGGAGGTGGTTTGATCGAGAAATGACTGCTCCTTGGGCAAAGGAGCCTAATTCCTTCTCTAAAAATTAACGGGACTGTTCAACAACTTACCCCCTACTCACTTGGCGCCCAGGCAAAGGGCGCCCTTTTTTTGGTATTTTGTTTATTAGATCCTGACCTTAAGTATTATTCCTTGTATTTTGAAGTAGAATTTTTGTTTTTAGTTATCTTTACCGGCATTTAAATGTTAGACGACGTCGGGTTCTACCAGCTTTTCCTGAACGGCCAGCACGGCCGCCTGGGTGCGGTCGTTAACGTTTAGCTTCATTAAGATGCTGCTCACGTGCGCTTTGGCCGTTCGGGTGGTGATGTTTAATTTGCTGGCAATTTCCTTGTTGCTGTAACCGTTGACGATGAGCTTTAGAACTTCTTTTTCGCGGCTGGTGAGGAGGTCGGTAGATTCCTTGGGCGGCTGGCGCAGGCCCCCTCCCTGCACCAGGTTAACCAGCAGCTCGTTGGCAATAGACGTGTCCACAAAATAGCGGCCCTCCGCCACGCTTTCCACTACTTCGATGACTTTTTCAGGGGGGCTGTCTTTTAAAATATAGGCCGAACAGCCCTCGCGCAGGGCCTGCACGACTTTTTCGTGCTGGTTGTTGACGGTAAGGATGATGATCTGGACGCGCGGGTGCTTGGCTTTTATCAGCTTGGCCGCCTTAATGCCGTCCATCTTGGGCATGTTTACGTCCATGAGCACCATGGTCGGCTTTAGGCGGGAGGTGGCTTCCACGGCTTCTTCGCCGTTGGATGCCTCCCCAATAACCTGTATGTCGTGCAGGTCGAAGAGCATCTTTAAACTGCGCCGCACCAAGGGATCGTCGTCCACAATGAGAAGCCTGATTTCACTGGTCAAAAACTCATTCATCGTGGCCACCTCGCCGGTTGTTGCCGTACGCTGGCAGAGTAATGATAAACTTGGTGCCCCAGCCGGGCTGGCTTTCCACCTTAATTGTGCCTCCGTGAGCTTCCACATTTTTTTTGGCAATGGCCAGCCCCAGGCCTGTGCCGCTCTGTTTGGTAGTAAAAAACGGTTCGAAGATTTTTTGCTGTATCTCGGGAGAGATGCCTGTACCCCAGTCTTCCACCACAGCCGTCACCTGGTCAAAGGAATGGGTGGTGGACACGCGGATGGTACCGCCGCTGTCGGTGGCCGAAATGGCGTTAGTGATCAGGTTGCGGAATATTTCTTTTATTTTTTCACAGTCGGCCATGACGGTGGGAAGCGGTTTCTTTAAAGAGGTTTCAATGATTACCCCTTTTCTGTACTGTTCCCTGAATTCATCGACCAGGTTTTTGAGCAGTTCGTTTAAGTCTATTTCTTCTAGTTTCAAAAAGGTATTGCTGGAAAAGTGCAGGAGGTCTTCTGTGGTCCTGCTCACGCGCTCTACGGCCTGCTTGATGATCTCTAAGTCCTCGTGGTAGTCCATTTTCCAAGAAGACTTTTTTTCCAGGGCGTAAAGGGAGAGCCGTATGGACGTGAGCGGGTTTTTGATTTCGTGAGCTATGATGGCCGCAGCCCGGCCCAGGGCGGCCAGCCGCTCGGCCTGCTTGACTTTTTGTTCTAAGGCGCTTATGATGTGCTCTTTTTCTTTAATATCTTTTTCGTAGGTGAGGGCATTTTTGACGGCAGTGCCGATCTGCTGGGCTACCAGCTCCAGCATGCGCAGGTCCCTAATGGTGAAGTCCCGCCGGCTTTCCGGCCGGGTGAGGTGAACGGTGCCGATAAAATTGCCTTCCAGTATGATGGGAGCGGCTATAGTGTAGTAAATCCCCTCCCGCCGCAGGGCCGAGTAAAAGTACTCGTTATTGCTGATTTCTTCCCCCACAGTTAAATCAGAAGACCGCCAGCCCTTTTTAGTTTTTAGCAGTTTTAAGAAAAGGGAATCGCTGGTTATATTTTCAGTAAATAGTTTAATTAATCTTTCGTTAAGGCCTATGTTGGATTGAATGGTGACTTTGCCGTTTTTGTCGTGGTAGAAAAAGATGCCGCTTTTGTTGTGGGGTATGAGTCTGGGAAGGCAGGAGTGGACGGAGTGCAGTATTTCATCCAGGTCAAGACCCGAATTTACAATGGAGCTGATTTCCAGCAGGATTTCCAGCTCGTCTAAGGAAAGGTCTTTTTTTAAATCACCCCTGCTCTTGGTTCTGGTGACTGTCATACACCCCCCCCTCTCAGCAGTGCTCTTCGTTTTCTTTTTATCTCTTATTTGTCCAAAAAAATTATATCATTAATTGCACTTTTCTTGTAGGAGGCTTTGGACATAAAATTAAAAGTAAAGCGGTACCCCGGGCTTTAGGATGTACCGCCGCAATTATTCTTGGGGAGAGTGGTGCGCGTGATCTATGCCATACCGGCCGGGAACCCCCTGATCCACCCTACGGCCTTTATAGCCCCCGGGGCGGTGGTGGTAGGCAGGGTAGAAATAGGAGAACATGCCAGTATATGGTACAATGTGGTGGTGCGGGGGGACGTAGACCGGGTGGTGATCGGCGCCTGGACCAATATCCAGGACGGTTCGGTGCTGCACGAACACGCCGGCTACCCCCTGATGGTCGGCAGCCGGGTGACGGTCGGGCACCGGGTGCTCCTGCACGGGTGTACGGTAGAAGACGGGGCGTACATAGGGATGGGAGCAATTGTGCTCAACGGGGCGCGCGTCGGCGCCGGGGCGGTGGTGGGGGCCGGCTCTCTGGTCCTCCAGGGTCAGGAAATACCGCCCGGCATGGTAGCGGCGGGTTCGCCGGCCAGAGTGCTGCGGCCTGTGGAGCAAAGTGAGACCAACAGGTTTTACGGGGCGGTGGACAGGTACATAAAAATGACAGAAATGCACGCAAACTTGCGGGAAATAACCTTTGAGCGGGGGAGATAATCGTTATATAACCAGCGAAAGCAGGAGGTAGGTTAAAGCGGCCGTTACGGCCGTAGCCGGCAGGGTCAGCATCCAGGCGGTAATGATGCGCTCGGCCGTGGTCCATTTCACCGCTGAGACGCGTTTGGCCGCTCCTACGCCCATGATGGACGAAGAAATGACGTGGGTGGTGCTTACGGGCAGCTTGATCAAGGTAGCCGTGATGATCACGAGGGCGGAGCTGAAGTCGGCGGCAAAACCGTTGGCCGGCTCAAGGCGTATGATCTGAGAGCCCACGGTTTTAATGATCTTCCACCCCCCCATAGACGTTCCTAAGGCCATGGCCAGGGCGCAAGATACCTTGACCCAAGGGGGGACGTCCAGGCTGCTCTGGAACCCGCCGGCCACGAGGGCAAAAGTGATAATGCCCATGGACTTTTGGGCGTCGTTAGTGCCGTGGCTGAAGGCCTGCCAAGCGGCTGTAAATATCTGGAGGACGCGAAAGCGCCGGTTGACTTTTGCCGGGTGGCAGTTTTTGAGGATAAACTTAAAAAAGCTCATAATAGCATAGCCCACGGTGAAGGCCGCGACGGGCGATATGACCAGGGCTTCGAGAATACTGAGAAAGCCTTTGAAATTGACGGCTTTTAGTCCGGCAGCGGCTATTACTGCCCCGGTAAGCGAACCAATTAGCGCGTGGGAAGAACTGCTGGGTATGCCGTAGTACCAGGTGAACAGGTTCCAGGCAATACCGGCGACCAGGGCGGTGGCCACTATGTACATCCCGCCCTCCAAGTTTAAGGGATCGGCAATTTTGCCGCCTATGGTCTTGGCCACGCCGGTAAAAGTGAGGGCGCCGGTGAAATTCATAATGGAAGCGAGAAGGATGGCCGCCCGGGGCGGCAGGGCTTTGGTAGATATGGACGTGGCAATGGAATTGGCCGTATCGTGAAAGCCGTTTATAAAGTCAAAGGTTAAGGCTAACAGCACCACCACAACCATGAGTGCCAGAGACTCGCCGGGCATCTGTTGCTCTCCTCGTGATTTAAGAGTTGCGCATAATGATTCCTTCTAAGATGTTGGCCACGTCTTCGCACGCATCGGTTACCGATTCCATCATAGTGTAAATTTCTTTCTTCTTGATGAGCTCGATGGGGTCGCGGCAGGTGGAGAAGAGGGTCTTTAAGCTGTCCCTCAACAGGTCGTCGGCCACATTTTCTAAATCGTTAATTTTGTGGGTGTGCTTGGGTATTTCCGTAAGCTTTTTTTCTACCAGGCAGTTGATGGCGTGGGAAATCTCCTGGGTGCACATTTCAATATTTTTGGCAAAGAGCTTCATGTAATCGTCCGGTTCTTTTATGCCGAAAAGGTCAAAGCCCCACGCGCAGGCATCTATCAGGTCCAGTACATCGTCTAGCTTTATGGTGAGGTCTAAAATATCTTCTCTCTCCAAAGGGGTAATAAAGGTCTTGTTGAGGGCGCGGATGACCTCGTGAGTGTACTGGTCGCCCATGTTTTCCACGGTCTTGATCTGCAGGGCAAATTCTTCGGCGTTTTTTAAGTTGTTCAGTTCCTGGCTGAATACCCTGGAGGCCAGCTGGATATTTTTTACTACCAGTACAAAATACTCAAAAAAAATATCCTTTTTTTTCTGGAACAAAGCCTTGTGTCCCCCTTAAAAACACCTGCTTGACTTTTTTGCCAACAGTTATCTTAACATACACCTTTGTTAAATTCATGTTAAATCTTTGTTAAAATTACATCATAAAATTGGATATGACTTTCATTACTACTAGACGCACGAGGTGAAGAGCATGCCTTTAGCCCAGTTATTGCCGGTTTTTTTCTTTTTAGCTTTTGGTTCTTTTGTCCTTTCTTTTCTCCTCTGCTGGCAGGTCAAATTTATCAGCCCCGAACTTTGGCCGGTCGCCCGCTACAATTTAATCATTTTGCCCTTCTTGTATCTCGCCAACCTGTCTTTGGGCTACGCTTTTGTGCGCGCCCACGCGGCAGTAAAAAATCTGCCCTTTTTGTCGGCGGCGCAGGCGTTTTTTTATTACCTGTTTATATTCATCTTCTCGGCAGTTTTAGTTAACGACAGGGTGCCGGCAGCTAAAGCTCTGGCGGGATTTTCTCTTATAGTGCTGGGTATCTGGGTGCTAAAGAAATAGTTTTCAAGTTTAGTCTTCGCCGTTTTCCACCCAGCCTTCTTTGCCGATTAGGGGCACAAAACAGACCGGGCCCATGTTTTCCTTGAGGAAACTCCCGTCGGCCAGGCGGTGCACTACTAAGAGGTCTTGCTGGAACTTGCCGCCCGCGGGCACTACCAGCCGCCCGCCCGGGCAAAGCTGGTCGCACAGGGCCTGGGGTACCCCCGGAGCCCCGGCGGAGACAATGATGCCGTGGAACGGGGCTTCTTCGGGCCATCCCAGAGTACCGTCCCCGACCCGCACCCGGATGTTGCTGTAACCCAGTTTTTTAAAGCGGTCGACGGCCTGCTTGGCCAGAGAAGGGATCCGTTCGACGGTATACACTTCCTTGACGATGCGGGAGAGGACGGCGGCCGCATACCCCGACCCCGTGCCGATTTCTAAGAACTTGCCTTCGGGTGTGGGGTTGGCCAGTTCGATCATGTAGGCGACAATGAACGGCTGGCTTATCGTCTGCCCTTCGCCTATGTCGAGCGGGCCGTCGAGGTAGGCGAAATCCTGCAGGTGGGGGGGGACAAAAAAGTGGCGGGGCACTTCCAGCATGCTTTCCAGGACGGCGCGGTTTTCAATGCCTCTCGCCATTAACTGGTTTCTGACCATCAGGCGCCGCTCATCCTCGCGTCCGGAGGGTTTTACTTTAGACAATTTTTTAAAAAACATGGCTTTTTGCTCCTTTTAGTTTTTATAGTTATATAATAAAATTTTTTATATCCAAAGAAAATACTTGTGGCGGTGGTGCAAGTTGGCAGTAGTAGCGGTTTCCATTGTTCCCGTCGGCACACCCTCACCCAGCATAAGCGAGTATGTGGCCGGCTGCGTGGAGGTTTTAAAGGGCGTAGAGGGCATTTCGTACTGGGTGACGCCCATGGCCACCGTTATCGAGGGTGACCTGGACGCGGTGCTGGCGGCGGTGCGCCGCATGCACGAGCAGCCCTTTTTAAAAGGGGCGGCCAGGGTGGTTACTTCTATACGCATCGATGACCGGCGGGATAAAGAACTGACTATGGAGGGAAAAGTGGCCGCGGTGGAGGCCAGGCTGGGCGGGGAGGCGGGCCGTGGAAAACTACCGTGAGCTGGTAGGCAGCTTAAAGCGCGGGGTGATTTCCCCGGTTTACCTTTTATGCGGTGAAGAAGCTTACCTGCAGGACCGGGCGGTGGACAGGGTGCGGGAGTTTTTTGCCGCCAGCACCGGGGCAGTATGTGATTTGCTGGACGGAGAGGAAACTGCGCCGGCGGAAATTGCCGCCCGGGCCCAGACTCCCCCGCTCTTTGGCGGAAAACGCCTCTTGGTAGTAAAAAACCCGCCGTACCTCGCGGCGGCGGCTGCGGGCAAAGCTGACGGGGAGATTAAAAAAAGAAGCGATCGGGGCGGGTATTCCCCCCAAGAGGCGCCGCTGGCCGCCTACTTGGAAGAACCCTCACCCCACACGTGTCTGGTATTTGTGGTGAGGGGGGGCGTTGACAGGCGCCGGGCGCTGTGCGCCTTGATCGAACAAAAGGGGCGCTGTTTTGAATTTAAAACCCCCGGACGGGATGTGCTTAAAAAGTGGCTGGACCAGAAGGCCAAGGCACAGGGCAAGGTTTTTGCCCCGGGGGCAAAAGACGCCCTGCTGGCCTCGGCCGGTCATTCTATGTACCGGCTGGCCGCTGAGCTGGAAAAACTGGTCTGTTATACGGGTGAACGCCCGGTGATCGAGGTTTTGGACGTGGGCGCGCTCTGCCCCCCCGTGCCGGAAGAAGGTATTTTCCGGGTGGTGGATGCGGCCGGCGGCCGCGATATAGCAAAAGCGCTGTCCGGCATAAAAAACCTTCTGGCGGCTAGAGAACCGCCCTTGAAGATCCTGGCCATGCTCGCCCGTCAGTTCAGGCTTTTGCTTGTGACGGCCGAGATTGTTTTGGGCGGGGGCGGCCCCCCTGTGGTGGCCAAAAAATTGGGCGTTCAGCCCTTTGTCGCCAAAAAGCTGGTTTTGCAGGCCAAAAACTTCGATGTTCAAACACTGGTCCGCGCTTTGGAGGACTTGGCCGGCATTGACCTGGATTTAAAAACGGGGCGGCGGGAGTTTTACCCCGCGGTAGAGGCTTTCTTTATTAAACTTTTGGGGCGGGGGCGGTGAGCGTGAGCGGGGAGCCCAAAAGCTCTGGGCCGTACCTTTTGTACGGCTTGAATGACCGGCCTCCGGCCGGCAGAACCGCCCTGTACGCAGTGCAGTGGCTGTTTTTTGCCCTGGCCAATTCTGCCGTAGTGCCCGTAGTGGTGGGCGGTGCTCTGGGCTTAGACCAGGCGGGTGTGGCCGCACTAGTCCAGCGCACTTTCTTTTTTCAAGGAGTGGCTTCCTTTTTACAGGTGACCGCCGGTCACAGGCTGCCCATCATTGAGGGCCCGTCTGGTATGTGGTGGGGCATTTTTATTACCCTGGCTGCCCTGGCACCCGGACTGGGCAAACCGCTTTCTGCGCTGCGCACGGACTTAGAGCTGGGGGTAATGGCGGCGGGAGCAACCGTGCTTTTAACGGGGATGTGCGGGTTTGTGGGCAGAGCGCGGCGGCTCTTTACGCCGCCGGTAACCGGTTCAGTGCTGGTCCTCTTGGGCATTCAGCTCAGCGGCACTTTTGTAAAGGGGATGCTGGGTCTGGGGAGCGGCGGGTTGGTTGACGGGCGGGCCTGTCTGGTTTCACTGGCCGCGATAACGGCGGTGGTGCTGGTCAGCTTAAAAGCCAGGGGGTTTGGGAAAAGCCTGGCGGTTCTGGCCGGTATTGCGGCCGGCTGGCTGGCGGCCGTGCCAGCGGGTCTGGCCGGCGGCGGTGCGGGGCGGGAAACGGCCCGGTTTATCGTCCTGCCGGAATTATTTGCCTTTGGACCTCCTACTTTCGACGGCGGGGTGGTGCTGGCCTGTGTGCTGACCGGACTTTTAGTCCTGTCCAACCTGGTGGCCAGCATCATGGCCATGGAAAAGGCCTTGGGTATTGAGCTGCCGCCCAAAACGTACGACCGCGGAGTATCTCTTACGGGAGTGGCCGATATTCTGGCCGGGGCGGGGGCTACGGTGGGTTTTGTCCCTTATTCGGCCGGTGCCGCTATGGT
>Ga0308419_1002096_pt1 | contig 13010 bp, 15 predicted proteins | sample HotsprSampleMS50_FD_203674 | JGI IMG/M metagenome (GOLD analysis project Ga0308419, IMG submission 203674) | Hot spring phototrophic mat microbial communities from Mushroom Spring, Yellowstone National Park, Wyoming, United States - 20090730_MS50 ... | reverse complement strand
AAGGCGCAGACCGACGGCGCGGTGAAATACGTCGCGCTCAACCTCGTCGCCACCAGCCTGTTCCTGCTCGCCACCGGGCTGATCTACGGGCTGACCGGCACGCTCAACATGGCCGACCTCGCGCTCGCGGTGCCCCGTGTCGAGAATGTCGGCGTGCTGAACGCCGCGGCGATGATGCTGCTTGCGGCCTTCGGCATGAAGGCGGCCGTGTTCCCGCTGTTCTTCTGGCTGCCTGCCGCCTACCATACGCCGCTCGTCTCGGTCTCTGCCGTGTTCGCGGGGCTTCTGACCAAGGTCGGCGTCTATGCGCTGATCCGCGTGGTGACGCTGATCTTCACCCATGACCCCGCCTGGACGAACACGCTTCTGCTCTGGACGGCCGGTCTGACCATGCTCACCGGCGTGCTCGGCGCGGCGGCGCAGAACGAATGGCGGCGGATCCTGTCGTTCCACATCATCAGCCAGATCGGCTACATGGTGATGGGGCTTGCGATCGGCACCAGGCTCGCGATCGTTGGCGCGGTGTTCTATCTCGTGCACCACATCGTCGTGAAGGCGAACCTGTTCCTGATCGCTGGCGTGGCGCAGCAGCTCTCGGGCTCGATGGAACTGAAGCGATCGGGCGGGCTCTATGTGGCAGCGCCCTGGCTCGCCATCCTGTTCTTCATCCCCGCCTTCTCGCTCGCCGGTTTCCCGCCGCTCTCGGGCTTCTGGGCCAAGTACATTGTGATCAAGGCGGCGCTCGACGAGCGCGGCTTCTGGATCGCCGCCGCGGCGCTCGTCACGGGGCTCCTGACCATCTATTCGATGACGAAGATCTGGGGCGAGGCGTTCTGGAAGCCGCACCCGGGCGGTGCCGTTCCCGCCACTGAGGCGCCGCGGGCGATGGTCGCGCCGATCGCAGCGCTCGCCGCCTGCACCGTCGTGATCGGCCTGTTTGCGCAGCCATTCCTTGCGGTGGCGGAACGCGCCGCCGCCGAACTGACCGAGCCTGCACGCTACATCAGGGCGGTGCTGGGGGCACGGGCATGACCGACCCGGCCGACACGCCCCCGCCGCCGCCCCCCGGCGCGCCGTCGCTCCTCGTGCTCAACCTGCTCCTGATGCTCGGCTGGTGCGGCGCCTTCGGCACGTTCAACGCCTGGTCACTCTCGACCGGCTTCGTCGCGGGCTTCGCCGCGCTGTGGCTCACGCGCCATCTCTGGGGCGCCGCCCGCAGCACCTATTTCCGGCGCACCCTGGCGGGCCTCTCCTTTGCCGTGTTCTACGCCGGCGCTCTGTTCCGGAGCGCCTGGATCGTCGCAAGGCAGGTGCTCTCGCCGACCATCACGGCGCGGCCAGGCGTGATCGCGGTGCCGCTTTCGGCCAGGCGCGACGTCGAGATCGCCACCCTCGCCAACCTCGTCACCCTCACGCCCGGAACGATGAGCATCGACGTCTCGAATGACCGCTCGACGCTCTACGTCCACGTCATGCTGCTCGACGACCCGGCTGCGGTGGAGCGCGACATACGCGAGAACTTCGAGGCCCGGCTTCTGCGGGTGCTCAGGTGAACGCCGTGCTCGCTTCCGCCATCGTCACCGGCTGGGTGATGCTCGGCCTTGCCTTCGCCATAGGCCTCGCGCGGCTTGTACGCGGGCCGCACCTGCCCGACCGGATCGTGGCGCTCGACATGCTCGCCCTGGTCGGAATCTGCGCCGCCTTGCTGCAGGCGCTCGACACCGGCGCGAGCGCCTTCCTTGACCTCGCTCTCGTCATGGCGCTCGTCTCCTTCCTCTCGACTGTCGCCTTTGCCCGCTACGTCGAGTGGGTGGCGTTCCGCCGCCGCGCGCAGACCAACCCGCCGCCGCTGGAGCACGCCGATGACTGAGCTCGCCGTCGCCCTGCTCGTGCTCGCCGGCGCAGGCTTCGCGCTCGTCGCCGCGATCGGCATCTGGCGTCTGCCGGATGCGATGATGCGCATGCATGCGAGTTCCAAGGCAGGCACGCTCGGGGGCTCGCTGCTCTTCATCGCTGTCGCGCTCGGGCTCGGCGATCTCTCCACAGGCGTGCGCGCCATCGCCGGGATCGCCTTCCTCCTGCTCACCGCGCCCGTGGCGAGCCACCTGCTCGGCCGGGCGACCTACCTACTCGACGTGCCGCGCCATCCCTCGCAGACGCGCGACGACCTCGCCGGCCGCTACGACCTCGCCGCGCGGATCTGCCGCCCGCCTGAGGAGCCGAGGCGCTGACCACACTGCGCAGAGCGACCGCGGCAGCACTTGCAGCGACGGGCAGGCCTAGGAGCACGGGGCAAGCGTTCTCAGAGATCGCAGGGCTTGGCGGTGTCCACCCCGGCGGAACGTGCTCCCGCCTCCGCGCGAAGCGGCAAGGGGCTTGCGCGAGCGCGTCACTGGCCCGGGCTGCGCAGCGAAGGGGCGCTCGAGGCAGGACCGGAACGCCCCCCGCGCGGAGGCTTTGGCACGCAACACCTCGGCGACATGGCGAGCGAGCCCTAGCGCGACGCGGGCCCAAGGCGATGGCCGCGCAAGGAGCCCTGTCACCCCCGCGGGATGCTGATGGCGAAGCGGCCCCGAGGATCGGGCGGAGGCGCGATCACGGCACCATCCGCCGGCGCAGCAGGAACATGTCGGCAGCGACATAAGCAACGATCGCTGCCGAGGCGACCCCGATCATCACCGTCGGGTCGGGCGAGAGGCCGAGATGCTGGGCAACCCCAGGCCAGCCCTCCCAGAGCATTTTCAAGGAGACATAGACGATCAGCATAAGCCCAGCCCAGCCGATCCAGCGATGCCGGTCGAGCAGGCGGGCGATGTAGGAGGCCGCCACCCCCATCAGGATCACCGAGAGCAGCAAGCCGAAGGCCATGATGTAGGGGTGTTCCTTCGACGCCGCGGCCACGGCGAGAACGTTGTCGAGGCTCATCGAGACGTCAGCGATGATGATCTGATACATCGCCTGGGCGAAGCTCTTGGGCCTCGCGCCGAAGGCTTCGGCAGCCTGCAGGCTCTCAGCCTCCCGCTGCGTCCGCAGCTCCTGGTACATCTTCCAGCACACCCAGACGAGCAGGAGGCCACCCGCGAACACGAGTTCGGTGATCGCGAGCAGCTGCGTGGTCGCGAGCGCGAAGACGATCCGCAGGAGCGCCGCGCCGCCTATGCCGAGGATGATCGCGCGGCGGCGCTGTTCCGGGGGGAGGCCGGCAGCGGCCATGCCGACGACCACGGCATTGTCGCCGGCAAGCACGATGTCGATGCCGATGACGGCAAGCAGCGCCCAGACTTGGGAGGTGGAGATCGAGACGTCCATCAGACGCTGCCGTGTGCAGGGAGCGAGAGGGTCCGCATTCCGTGCGACGGTGGGGCGGCTTGTCAACCCTCGGCCGCAGGCGCACACAGCCGGCAGAGAGACGAGGACCGACCATGATCCCACGCTACAGCCGCCCCGCCATGGCCGCGATCTGGGAGCCCAGGAACCGCTACCGTATCTGGTTCGAGATCGAGGCGCTGGTCGCAGAACGCCAGGCGGAGCTCGGCCAGATCCCGCCGGAGGCTGCGCGCGCGATCCGCGACCGGGGCGGGCCAAGGATCGCGGCCATGACGGAGGCCGACCTCGCCCGGATCGAGGCGATCGAGGCTGAGATCCGCCACGACGTGATCGCCTTCCTCACCTGGCTCGGAGAGGCGATCGGCCCAGAGGCGCGGTTCATGCACCAGGGCCTCACCTCCTCCGATGTGCTCGACACAGCGCTCGCGGTACAGTTCACAGAGGCGCTCGATCTCATCGACCAGGGCCTCGAGCGGCTGCTCCGCGCGCTGAAGACGCGCGCCCTCGAGCACCGCCACACACTCACCATCGGCAGAAGCCACGGCATCCACGCAGAGCCGACCTCCTTCGGCCTGAAACTCGCCGGGCACTGGGCCGAGTTCGCGCGCGGGCGCGAGCGGCTCGGCCTCGCGCGTCGGGAGATCGCAACTTGCGCGATCTCCGGCGCCGTCGGCACCTTCGCGCATGTCGATCCGAGCGTCGAGGCCTTCGTTGCCGCCCGGCTCGGCCTCTCCGTCGAGCCTGTCTCGACCCAGGTGATCCCGCGCGACCGCCACGCCATGGTCTTCGCCGTGCTCGCCGTGATCGCCTCAGGGATCGAGCGGCTCGCGGTCGAGGTGAGGCACCTGCAGCGGTCGGAGGTGCGCGAGGCGGAGGAGTTCTTCCACCCCGGCCAGAAGGGCTCCTCGGCGATGCCGCACAAGCGCAACCCGGTGCTGTCGGAGAACCTGACCGGGCTTGCCCGGCTGGTGCGGGGGATGGTGGTGCCGGCCCTCGAGAACGTCGCGCTTTGGCACGAGCGCGACATCTCGCATTCCTCAGTTGAGCGGGTGATCGCGCCTGATGCGACGATCGCGCTCGACTTCGCACTGCAGCGGCTCGCCGGGATGATCGAGACGCTCGTCATCTATCCGGAGCGGATGGCGGCGAATCTCGAGGCGCTCGGCGGGGTGGTGCATTCGGGCGAGGTGCTGCTCGCCCTCACCCAGGCCGGGATGAGCCGCGAGGCGGCTTATGCGGCTGTGCAGCGCAACGCGATGGCGACATGGGCCTCGCTCGGCACCGACGCAGCGCGCAGTTTCCGCGACAACCTGCTCGCGGACCCTGAGGTGATGGCGCATCTCGACGCCGCGGCGATCGACCGGGCGATGGACCCGAAGCTGCATCTCCGCCACGTCGATGCCGTGCTCGCGCGAGTCTTCGGCGACGAGGAGTGGCAGCCTGGCGTTGACGAGGGCGGCTCGGGCAAGCGGCTGGCCGGCTGATCGGCCCCAAGCGCCCGGAACGTGAGAGCCGCCCACGCGGCATGGCAAGCGCGATCTCACTGTCCCGCTTCCGCGAGCGCCAGGAACAAGGTGGCGAAGGCCGCAGCCCTGTGCGCGCGTCCGGTTGCTGCTCGGCGAGCGCAAAGGATGAGGCGGGTCAGACCTTCGGGCCTTCCGCCGCCACCTGCTCGCGCGCGGTGACGAGCGCCTTGTCGTACTCGGCGCGGAGTTCTTCCATCGGAAGCGCTAGGCCGGCGGCGAGGAAATCCGCCGCAACCTTCTCGAGAACGTCGTCATGGCCTGGCCTCTTCAGGTCGGCGGTGACGACGGTCTTCGCATAGGCCTCCGCCTCGTCGCCGGTCTTGCCGAGACGCGCCGCTGCCCAGAGCCCGAACAGCTTGTTGCGTCGGGCCTGGGCGCGGAACTCCTGCTCCTGGTCGAGCTTGAACTTCGCCTCGAAGCCCTTTTCGCGGTCGGCGAAAGCGTCCGTGCTCATGGTCGTCGTCCCCTTTACTCCGCCCTCTGCGTCAGCGGGGTCGTGTAGCAGAAGGCCGGGCCCCGTGCACCGGGTCCTCTGCCTCGGCGTGGCTCTGCCGAGGCGGAGGCGGAGGCTGGAGCGGCACTCTGCGGCGGCTTTCCCTGCAGCATCACCGGGGCTGTGACGGGGGGCGAAGGGGGAAGTTTTGCGCGCCTAACCTCTTGTTCGCGCCCCCTTCCGAGGGCATCCGGCCGCTGGCTGCGGGCCCCCTTGCGCATGCGCCGGTTCGGCGCGAGGTTTTGGCATGGCGTTCCTTTTCCGTCGTGCCTTGCTTGCGGCGCTTCTTGGGCCTTCCCTCGCGTCCGCCCAGCCGGCACAGGGGCGCGGCGAGCCGCATGGCCAGTCGCCCCAGGGCCGGGGGCGCCAGGGCCAGCGGGAGAGGCCAGGCCAGGCGCCTGTCGCCTTCACCGCCGCAGAACAGGCGCTGATCAGCGCTTGGCTCGCTGCCAATGCGGCGTCGCTTCGCCCGCTGCCGCCAGGCGTTGCCCGCCACCTCGCCCGCGGCAAGCCTCTGCCGCCCGGCATCGCCAAGCGGGCCGCGCCGCCGGCCTTGCTTGCGCAGCTCATCTCTCGCCCGGGCTACGAGGTCCTCGTGGTCGGCACAGCCGTGGTGCTCGCCCAGGCCGGCAATCTCCTGGTGCACGACATCGTGCGGTCGGCGCTGCGCTGACAGGACGGCGCGGGGCCTGAGGGGTGGGTCTCCCCTGCCTGGACGCGGCTGTGGCCGACCGCGCCGGCATGCTATATCGCTGCCGGGATCGTCACCCGCGCCGGCGGGAGAAGGAGTGTTTTCGAAGATGGCGCGCCGCAGGCAGCTCTACGAAGGCAAGGCCAAGATCCTGTTCGAGGGGCCCGAGCCCGGCACCCTCGTACAGTATTTCAAGGACGATGCCACCGCCTTCAACGCCCAGAAGAAGGGGGTGATCACCGGCAAGGGCGTGCTCAACAACCGAATCAGCGAGTTCATCATGCTCAGGCTCGCCGAGATCGGGGTGCCGACGCATTTCGTCCGACGCCTGAACATGCGGGAGCAGCTCATACGCGAGGTCGAGATCATCCCGCTCGAAGTGGTGGTGCGCAACGTCGCCGCCGGCAGCCTCTCCAGCCGGCTCGGAATCCCCGAAGGCACGCCTCTGCCCCGCTCGATCGTCGAGTATTATTACAAAAACGACCAGCTCGGCGACCCGCTGGTGGCCGAGGAGCACATCACCGCCTTCGGCTGGGCCTCGGTCCAGGACCTCGACGACATCATGGCCCTGTCGCTTCGGGTGAACGACTTCCTCACCGGGCTGTTCCTCGGCGTGGGTATCAGGCTCGTGGACTTCAAGCTCGAATTCGGCCGGCTTTGGGAGAACGACGAGATGCGCATTGTGCTGGCCGACGAGATCAGCCCCGACAGTTGCCGGCTGTGGGACATCAAGACCAACGAGAAGCTCGACAAGGACCGGTTCCGGCGCGATCTCGGCAAGGTCGAGGAGGCCTACCAGGAGGTGGCACGACGCCTCGGAATCCTGCCCGAGGCCGGCACGCGCGACATGCAGGGGCCGGAGACGATGCAGTGACCGGGCCGAGGCGGTGACGCGGCCGAGGCGATGACGGAGGCGAGGCGGTGACGCGGCCGAGCGATGACGGAGGCGAGGCGGTGACGGGGATAGGCCGATGAAGGCGCGAGTCACCGTGATGCCGAAATCGGGCGTGCTCGACCCGGAGGGCAGGGCGATCGCGCACGCTCTCGGCAGCCTCGGCTTCGCGGGCGTTGAGGAGGTGCGCGCCGGCAAGGTGATCGAGGTGACGCTCGCCGAACAGGACCCAGAGAAGGCACGGGCAGCCGCGGAAGAGATGGCGCGCAAGCTGCTCGCCAACAGCGTGATCGAGAGCTTCCGCGTCGAGCTCGTCTGAGGGCGAAAGCGGGCTGTCGTCGATGGTCAAGGCCTCGCTTGTCGTCTTCGTTGTCCTCACCGTGATCATCGCCTGGGCGCTCGGGCGCCGCCGCTCCCAAGCGCAAGGAGGGTTCGTGGCGCGGAAGCGCGCCGCGGTCCGGCTCTGGTTCGATGCGGCGGCGATCGCGGTCGGGCTTACCCTCGCCACGCTTGCCGCGATGCACTGGCTTAGGCTCGGGGCGTGGTGAGGCAAAGCCGATGCGCGCAGGGATCGTGATCTTCCCCGGAACGAACCGGGACCGTGACATAGCCATCGCGCTTGAGCGCGCGACTGGCAGGAAGCCCACAACGCTCTGGCACCGCGACGCCGACCTGCCTGCTGGGATCGACCTCGTCGTCCTGCCGGGCGGGTTCAGCTACGGCGACTATCTGCGCTGCGGCGCGATCGCTGCCCGAAGCCCGATCATGCGCGCCGTCTCAGCCCATGCCGCCCGAGGCGGGCTGATCCTCGGGGTGTGCAACGGGTTCCAGATCCTCTGCGAGGCAGGCCTGCTTCCCGGGGCACTGCTGCGCAACGTAGGCCTGCGCTTCCTCGCGATGGATTGCCTGATGCGGGTCGAGCGCACCGACACGGCCTTCACCGCGCGGTACAGGCCTCGCCAGGTGATACGCGCGCCTTTGGCGCATGGTGACGGCAACTACATCGCCGACGAGGCCACGCTCGATCGGCTCGAGGGCGAGGGGCTGGTGGCGTTCCGCTATGTCAATGAAGCGGGCGAGGCGGTGCCGGAGGCGGCGCTGAACGGAGCAGCGCGCAACATCGCCGGGATCCTCTCGCAGAACCTGCGGATCCTCGGGCTGATGCCGCACCCGGAGGACCTCGTCGATCCGCTGATGGGCGGCACCGATGGCCTGCCGCTGTTCGAGAGCCTCGCTGCTGCGGCGTGAGAGGGCCGGCAAGGCGAGCAGCGGCGCGAGCGAACCCGTCAGGTCGGCTCTGGTCGTTTTCGCAGGCACTTGGTTTGGGAGACTTGGCTTGGACGGATAGCGTCCAACGGCAGAACGATTCGGCAGGCTCAGGAAATCCTCGCCGCTGCCTCACGCCGGCACAGCGAGAGGCAACCGCTTTGTTTCCGCCTTTCCGTGGCGAGCGACCGAGACCGGTTCCGCCGCCGCGATCCTGCCTCTCCCGGCCGCGCGAGGAACAGTCTGCTTGACGACATCGCCCGGCCGTGGCCGATCAGGCGCTGAACGATGGAGACCCGCGTGACGACCGAGACGCTCGCAAGCCCGCCTCCCGCACGGCCGCACGCCACGCTCCCGCGCGAGCGCGCGAGAGAGCTTGCCGCCGAGTTCGGCCTCAAGCCCGACGAGTTCGATCGCGTGCTCGCCATCCTCGGGCGCGACCCGAGCCTTACCGAGCTCGGGATTTTCTCTGTCATGTGGTCCGAGCACTGCTCCTACAAGTCCTCGCGGGTCTGGCTGAAGGAGCTACCGACGGAGGCGCCTTGGGTGATTCAGGGGCCGGGCGAGAACGCCGGCGTGATCGCGATCGGCGACGGGCTTGCCGCCGTCTTCAAGATGGAGAGCCACAACCACCCCTCCTTCATCGAGCCCTACCAGGGTGCCGCAACGGGTGTGGGCGGGATCCTGCGCGACGTGTTCACCATGGGTGCGCGGCCGATCGCCATATTGAACGCGCTCCGCTTCGGCTCGCCAGCGAACCCGCGCACGCGGCGGATACTCGACGGCGTGGTCCGCGGCATCGGCGGCTACGGCAATTGCGTCGGCGTCCCCACGGTCGGCGGCGAGGTGAACTTCCACCCCGCCTATGACGGCAACCCGCTCGTCAACGCCATGGCCGTCGGCATCGCGCCGGCGGACAGGATCTTCCGCTCCAAGGCAGCGGGTGTCGGCAACGCTGTCGTCTATGTCGGGTCGAAGACGGGGCGAGACGGAATCCATGGCGCGACCATGGCCTCGGCCGAGTTCGGCGCGGACGAAGGGGACGAGAAGCGCCCGACCGTGCAGGTGGGTGACCCCTTCGCCGAGAAGCTCCTAATCGAGGCCTGCCTCGAACTGATGGCCACCGACGCGATCGTCGCCATCCAGGACATGGGCGCTGCCGGGCTCACCTCCTCCTCGGTCGAGATGGCGGGCAAGGGCGGTGTCGGCATCGTGCTCGACCTCGACCGCGTGCCGCAGCGCGAGGAGGGAATGACGGCCTACGAGATGATGTTGTCGGAAAGCCAAGAGCGGATGCTGATGATCCTCCGCCCTGGCGCCGAGGACCTGGCGCGCGCGATCTTCGAGAAGTGGGAGCTCGACTTCGCCGTGGTCGGGCAGCTTACCGACACCGGCATGATCGAGGTGCGCCACCAGGGGAGGACTGAGGCGATCATCCCGCTCGCGCCGCTGTCCGACCAGGCGCCGGTCTATCGCCGCCCGACGGAGGAGACGCCGAGGCAGCCGGTGCTGGATGCAGCGAGCGTGGCTGATCCGGTGGGGCTTGGGCCTGCGCTCGAGCGGCTTGTCGCCTGCCCAGACCTCGCCTCGCGCGCCTGGATCTGGGACCAGTATGACGCAACCGTCGGCGGGCAGACGGTGAAGCGCCCGGGCGCTGCCGATGCCGCCGTCGTCAAGCTCGAAGGCCTGCGCCGCGCGCTCGCGCTCACGACCGACTGCACCCCCCGCTACTGCGAGGCGGACCCGGAGACGGGCGGCGCCCAGGCTGTGGCGGAAGCCTGGCGGAACCTCACCGCCGTCGGCGCGCGCCCGCTCGCAATCACCGACAACCTGAACTTCGGCAACCCCGAACGGCCGAGGATCATGGGACAGTTCGCCGGCGCGATCCGCGGCATGGCAGCGGCCTGCCGCGCGCTCGACTTCCCGGTCGTTTCCGGCAATGTCAGCCTCTACAACGAAACGGACGGCCGCGCGATCCTGCCCACCCCGGCAATCGGCGCCGTCGGCGTGCTCGAGGACGCGGCCCAGGCCGTCAGCGTCGCGCTCTCGCCTGGCCTCGATCTCGTGCTGATCGGCGAGACGGCTGGGCAGCTCGGCCAGTCGCTTTGGCTGCGCGAGATCGCCGGCAGGGAGGAGGGAGCGCCGCCGCCTGTCGATCTCGCAGCCGAGCGCCGCAACGGCGACTTCGTGCGCGCAGAGATACTCGCTGGCCGCGTTGCCGCCTGCCATGACGTCTCCGATGGCGGTCTGCTGGTAGCGGTGGCGGAGATGGCGATGGCAGGCCGCACCGGCGTGACCCTCCAGCCGGCGCCTGAGGGGGCGGTTCCTCACGGCTTCTGGTTCGGCGAGGACCAGGCGCGCTATGTGCTCGCCACTGCCGATGGGGCCGGGCTCATCGCCCGCGCCGACGCAGCTGGGGTGCCGGTGCGGTCCCTTGGCCGGACGGGCGGGCGGGAATTGACCTTGCCTGGCGCCTTCTCCATATCCGTCGAGGCCTTGCGCGCGGCCAACGCAGCATGGCTTCCGGCCTTCATGGCCGGCAAGGCGTGAAAGGAGCGTCTGCTGTCCCATGGCTATGTCAGCCGGCGAGATCGAGGCGCTGATCCGGGCGGCCCTGCCTGATGCGCAGATCACGATCGAGGACCTTCGCGGTGACGGCGACCATTACGCCGCAACCGTCGTCTCAGCAGCGTTCAGGGGCAAGACCAGGGTGCAGCAGCACCAGATGGTCTATGCCGCGCTTCAGGGGCGCATGGGCGGCGCCCTGCACGCGCTCGCCCTGCAGACCTCCGCCCCGCAGGACTGACCGAAGCGGGACGGCCCACTGCGACGCCAGGCGCCAGAACCGCCAAGCGCGAGGTTCGAAAAGCAACACACTCGCCGAACGACAGACCCGTCACGCGACGAAGCCGCCGAGCGACAGACCGGCGAAGCGACAAACCCGAAAACCCCAACCCCCGCCAAGCGAAGGACCAGACCCCATGTCCAACCCAGTCTTCGAGCGAATCCAGGCAGACATCACCGAGAACCCGGTGGTGCTCTACATGAAGGGGACGGCGATGTTCCCCCAGTGCGGCTTCTCGGCCCGCGTGGTGCAGATCCTCATGCACATGGGGGTGAAGTTCAAAGGCGTGAACGTGCTCGAAGACCCCGGGCTACGCGAGGGCATCAAGCAGTTCACCAACTGGCCGACCATCCCCCAGCTCTACGTCAAGGGGGAGTTCGTTGGCGGCTGCGACATTGTCACGGAGATGTTCCAGTCGGGCGAACTTGCGACCCTCTTCGCCGAGAAGGGCATTGAGTTCAAGCCAGCGGCTGCCTGAGGAGCCCCCGTTCCGGTCGCGCCCCACCCCGCGGGTGAGGGCGTCGCGCCGTTACCGATAGAGGTCCGCCCGCGTCGGGGGCAAGCCGCTCGGGCCCCGCGCGCGCCTCGTCGCCACAGTCTGGAAGATCAGCGCCGTGCCGCGCTCGAAGGCGAGGCTCACCCCGGCAAGGTAGAGGAGCCAGAGCCGAACGCGCGCCGCGCCCACCTCCGCCTCCGCCTCTGCCCGACGCGCCGCAAGCCGCTCCGTCCAGAGCCGCGTCGTCCGAGCATAGTGCTCGCGCCAGCCCTCCACGTCATGCACCTCGAAGCCCGAGCGTTCGAGCGAGGCGACTGTGTTGCCGATATGGTCGAGCTCGCCGCCGGGGAACACGTAGTCGACGAGCGCCTGGTACTCGGGGTTGCGGCGCCGGAACGTCCTCTCGTCCCGTTTCGCCGGACGGGTGATTGCGTGGTGGAGATAGATGCCCCTCGGCCGGAGGAGCTCCCGCACCCCGGCGAAATAGGTCGGCGCGTTGGCGAGCCCGACATGCTCGAACATCCCGACCGAGGCGATCTTGTCGAAGCGCCCGGCATGTTCCGGCAGAAGCGCGCGCCAGTCCTTGAGCGCCACCGTCACGCGGCCGGCAAGCCCCATCGCGGCGATGCGGGCCTTCGCGCCCTCGAACTGACGCTCCGACAGCGTCACCCCATGGGCAACCACGCCATGGTTCGCCGCAGCATGGCAGATGAGGCCGCCCCAGCCGCAACCGATGTCGAGCAGTTTCTCGCCGGGCGCGAGCCTGAGCTTGCGGCAGATCATCTCGAGCTTGGCTTGCTGCGCCTCCTCGAGCCCGGCCTCCCAGCTTGGAAAATAGGCGCAGGAGTACTGCATTCGGGAATCGAGGAAGAGCGCGTAGAAGGCGTTCGACAGGTCGTAATGGAAGCGCACGAGAGCGCTGTCGTCGCGGCCTTGCTCCGCCCGCCTGACTTGCGCGCCTCTGTAGGCATGGCTCCGCGCCGCTTCTCCCCGAAGCGTCAGGAACGGCCAGGCGGCGGCAAGAAGGCGGCGCTTCGGCAGCCGCTGCCAGGCGCCCTTGATGCGCGCGGCGCCGCGACGGGCGGCAAGGTCGAGCAGAGTGCCGCCCAGGATGTCGAGATCGCCGGTGGCGACCAGCTCCACCACCGTCGCAAGCCGCGGCCGGCGAATCAGCCGCGCAAGAGCCAGAGGGGAGTTCAGCGCGATCGCGACAGAACCGTCCGCCTCCGGCCCGAGAGGAATGGTCTCGCCGTTCCACAGACGAATCGACACCCCGCTCGGCGCAACCCCGGCGGCAATCCGCACGATCTCGCGCGCGGCCTCAAGCAGGCGGGCGTCGCTCACGTGGCGTTCGCCGCAACGAAGGCGCCGGACAGGTCGCCCCGCCCGGCGCGCCACACCATGCGAGCCTCGCTTGCGCTCAGCGCGAGTAGAACTCGATGACCTGGTTCGGCTCCATCTGCACCGGGTAGGG
>Ga0308419_1002093_pt1 | contig 13012 bp, 11 predicted proteins | sample HotsprSampleMS50_FD_203674 | JGI IMG/M metagenome (GOLD analysis project Ga0308419, IMG submission 203674) | Hot spring phototrophic mat microbial communities from Mushroom Spring, Yellowstone National Park, Wyoming, United States - 20090730_MS50 ... | reverse complement strand
GCATTATTAATAGGCGCGTGCATTAAGTCTTAATCCTCTTCTGAGCGAGGCGGTGTTTTCGATGGGTACAAGCGCCCAATGCCCCGTGCGCGCGCAAAAAGTCTTAATCCTCTTCTGAGCGAGGCGGTGTTTTCGATGGATGGCGTGCGGGTGATCCCGCACGCCACCCCCGACGTCTTAATCCTCTTCTGAGCGAGGCGGTGTTTTCGATCGGATTACGGTGTTAGGGGGGCGGACGGGCAAATCCGTCGTCTTAATCCTCTTCTGAGCGAGGCGGTGTTTTCGATGAAAATATACCGCAAAGAATTTTTCCGTCATCACAAGCGTCTTAATCCTCTTCTGAGCGAGGCGGTGTTTTCGATGCGTCGATCTAAGTGCGTGGTGGACGCCCGACGAATTGTCTTAATCCTCTTCTGAGCGAGGCGGTGTTTTCGATGCGCTCCAGCGCATGAGCGATGCGTTTCCCGGCATCGTCTTAATCCTCTTCTGAGCGAGGCGGTGTTTTCGATGTCACCGGCCAACGAAGAGCTTACGCGAAAGTTGGCACGTCTTAATCCTCTTCTGAGCGAGGCGGTGTTTTCGATGCGCCCGCAACGTTGGAATCATAACCGAGGACACCCGCGTCTTAATCCTCTTCTGAGCGAGGCGGTGTTTTCGATGATCTCGGTTTTGACGCGGTGGAAATTGCGACCGATGGGTCTTAATCCTCTTCTGAGCGAGGCGGTGTTTTCGATCTTCACCCCAGCTCCCACCCCGCCCAGGGGGTGTCCGCGTCTTAATCCTCTTCTGAGCGAGGCGGTGTTTTCGATGAGCGCCTCCCATCTTTTTTTGCCTCTCGCGTGCCCGTCTTAATCCTCTTCTGAGCGAGGCGGTGTTTTCGATGAACTCTGGTACCGGCTCCGCCCGGGCGAATACGCCCAGTCTTAATCCTCTTCTGAGCGAGGCGGTGTTTTCGATCAAGGCGGACGCGAGCCCGCCACCCTTCCGCCGAAGGTCTTAATCCTCTTCTGAGCGAGGCGGTGTTTTCGATACCAGAGCGGGCGTATCCGCTTGGTCGAGCCCTGAGCGTCTTAATCCTCTTCTGAGCGAGGCGGTGTTTTCGATTCCCGGCTAGGTAGTAGTGCAGGGCCTCCCGGATGAGTCTTAATCCTCTTCTGAGCGAGGCGGTGTTTTCGATGGCCTCACAGTCGGCGGCCCCTGCCTCGCGCCACTCGTCTTAATCCTCTTCTGAGCGAGGCGGTGTTTTCGATGTGTGGGTGCCTCTCACCAAGGATGGGCAGCCTGTGAGTCTTAATCCTCTTCTGAGCGAGGCGGTGTTTTCGATATGAGGGGCAGGCGATCGACACTATCGCCTGCCTCAAGGTCTTAATCCTCTTCTGAGCGAGGCGGTGTTTTCGATACCCCGCTTCCGCCCGGGCCGTTCGGCCCGGGCAATGTCTTAATCCTCTTCTGAGCGAGGCGGTGTTTTCGATACGACTTGCGCCGATCCTTCGGGCTGCGGGTGGCGAGTCTTAATCCTCTTCTGAGCGAGGCGGTGTTTTCGATCCCCGCCGCCGAGGTCGCCGCAAAGGTAGTACCGATGAGTCTTAATCCTCTTCTGAGCGAGGCGGTGTTTTCGATGTGGTTTAAGGCCGTGAGCGAGGCACGCCGCCTCGCGACGTCTTAATCCTCTTCTGAGCGAGGCGGTGTTTTCGATAACCTGTGGTATCGCCTTCGCGCGGGCGAATACGCCCGTCTTAATCCTCTTCTGAGCGAGGCGGTGTTTTCGATCAGCGCCCCAGAAGGGGCGCGGAAAGGAGGCGAAGAAGTCTTAATCCTCTTCTGAGCGAGGCGGTGTTTTCGATAACTGAGTTTGGAGCGCCTGCGCCAGGTGGCGCAGGGTCTTAATCCTCTTCTGAGCGAGGCGGTGTTTTCGATTTGAACGCTGCGGCTTCCGCCTACGCAGTCAAATAATCGTCTTAATCCTCTTCTGAGCGAGGCGGTGTTTTCGATTAGTCGTTGTTACCAGGCACGCCTCGCTCGTGGAGTTTGTCTTAATCCTCTTCTGAGCGAGGCGGTGTTTTCGATCATGGCGGCCGCTCACAGATGGCGGGCGGCCTTTACGTCTTAATCCTCTTCTGAGCGAGGCGGTGTTTTCGATTCTATCGGAGGGAGTACTTTTACGGAAAGAGGCCGCGCGTCTTAATCCTCTTCTGAGCGAGGCGGTGTTTTCGATGCGAGGCATCATCGCGGATGGCGTGCGGGTCATCCCGCGTCTTAATCCTCTTCTGAGCGAGGCGGTGTTTTCGATCCGCGCCTCCCTTCGTTTTTTTTTATGCGGCGCCCCCCCGTCTTAATCCTCTTCTGAGCGAGGCGGTGTTTTCGATGCGCCCCGGACCTACGTGGTCCGGGATGTAACCGGGGGTCTTAATCCTCTTCTGAGCGAGGCGGTGTTTTCGATCCACGGCTCCCTGGGCGGTCTTTGTGTTTGCCCCCCGTCTTAATCCTCTTCTGAGCGAGGCGGTGTTTTCGATTGCACAACGCGCTCCGTGGATATCTATTGCCAGCGCTACGTCTTAATCCTCTTCTGAGCGAGGCGGTGTTTTCGATCACGCCGTGCATGGGTGTGCGCATAACAACACGCGCAAGTCTTAATCCTCTTCTGAGCGAGGCGGTGTTTTCGATGTTTTGACGCCGTGGAAGTTGCGACCGATGGCACAAAAGTCTTAATCCTCTTCTGAGCGAGGCGGTGTTTTCGATCGGCTCATCGCCGGGCTGCGGGGGGATTTACCGGCTCGTCTTAATCCTCTTCTGAGCGAGGCGGTGTTTTCGATCCAATAGCGCGCGTGCTTCGTCGCCCCACCGGCCTGGGCGTCTTAATCCTCTTCTGAGCGAGGCGGTGTTTTCGATGACGGCCTTGCCGCGGCCGCGGACGAGAAAACCGTGGGTCTTAATCCTCTTCTGAGCGAGGCGGTGTTTTCGATGGAGGCCCTGCACTACTACCTAGCCGGGAACCCCGCAGGTCTTAATCCTCTTCTGAGCGAGGCGGTGTTTTCGATGGGAATCAATTTTTACAGCCCTCCTGCGCGAGTCGGCGGTCTTAATCCTCTTCTGAGCGAGGCGGTGTTTTCGATCCCCGCGCTTGCCGGTCGGTACCCTGGCCGCGCCCTATGTCTTAATCCTCTTCTGAGCGAGGCGGTGTTTTCGATGCCTGCTCTATGAGGGCGATGGCAGTCCCGAGGGCGAGGTCTTAATCCTCTTCTGAGCGAGGCGGTGTTTTCGATCAGCCGGAGGGCGTCGGCAATTTCGGCGCTCTTCTTAGTCTTAATCCTCTTCTGAGCGAGGCGGTGTTTTCGATCACTACCGGGCGGACCTTCTGGCCCGTGGTCTCTCTCCGTCTTAATCCTCTTCTGAGCGAGGCGGTGTTTTCGATGTGACCAGCCGGCGGCCAGTCATGGTGTGTTCCGCTTGTCTTAATCCTCTTCTGAGCGAGGCGGTGTTTTCGATCCGTTATCTCGTCGGCACGAAGGCCCGCGGCAAGCACCCCGTCTTAATCCTCTTCTGAGCGAGGCGGTGTTTTCGATGTGACACCCTCTCGGAGGTCCCCGGGTCTCGCGGCCCGTCTTAATCCTCTTCTGAGCGAGGCGGTGTTTTCGATGGCTGGCTGGTGACCATGTGGTGACCACGGGCGGCGTGGGTCTTAATCCTCTTCTGAGCGAGGCGGTGTTTTCGATGTAGGACACCACCACCCGAGGAGGCCCGGAGGCCATGGTCTTAATCCTCTTCTGAGCGAGGCGGTGTTTTCGATCGGGGCCACCACGTCCTCCCCTAGCTCGCGGCGGAGGGTCTTAATCCTCTTCTGAGCGAGGCGGTGTTTTCGATTGAGACCAGGGGACCATAGTCTCGGGGACTTCCTAGACGTCTTAATCCTCTTCTGAGCGAGGCGGTGTTTTCGATGATGGTAAACGTTTATCGAAGGGAATACTTTTACGGGAAGTCTTAATCCTCTTCTGAGCGAGGCGGTGTTTTCGATGGGGCGCGGAAGGGAGGAATATCGGAAACACTGCCTCGTCTTAATCCTCTTCTGAGCGAGGCGGTGTTTTCGATAAGACAATTTCGTGCTCGCCCCGCGGGTGACGGCACTTGTCTTAATCCTCTTCTGAGCGAGGCGGTGTTTTCGATCCGGCATGTAGTGTTCGGTCACCCACTGCTTGTAGGTGGTCTTAATCCTCTTCTGAGCGAGGCGGTGTTTTCGATGAACGCGCTCTAACTGCCTGCCTACTCGCCGACCCGCCCGTCTTAATCCTCTTCTGAGCGAGGCGGTGTTTTCGATATATCTGGAGGAAGCGGGGCGGGGCCGGGACCACGCGTCTTAATCCTCTTCTGAGCGAGGCGGTGTTTTCGATGGAGGCGGTCCGCTTGTTCCTAGCCGGCGGACCTGGCCGTCTTAATCCTCTTCTGAGCGAGGCGGTGTTTTCGATTGGCGTGCGGGTAATACCGCACGCCACCCCCGACGATGTGTCTTAATCCTCTTCTGAGCGAGGCGGTGTTTTCGATTAAGATCTACACGAGGAAATACTACTACGGGCAGAGGCCAGTCTTAATCCTCTTCTGAGCGAGGCGGTGTTTTCGATGAAAACCAAACTCGTGCTGGCGACAGCTGCGGGCGTCCGGTCTTAATCCTCTTCTGAGCGAGGCGGTGTTTTCGATACGATCGGCCCTCGGGTGGGCCCACCCCCCCACCCAGATGTCTTAATCCTCTTCTGAGCGAGGCGGTGTTTTCGATAAGGTATGGGTGCTCCCCGCAACCGACGAAATCCGCGCGTCTTAATCCTCTTCTGAGCGAGGCGGTGTTTTCGATCCGGGCGTATCCGCCCGGTTGACCCATAGCCCCGGGGGTCTTAATCCTCTTCTGAGCGAGGCGGTGTTTTCGATCTGGGTTGGCAGTGTCCAAACCCAATTAATCGGCTGGTCTTAATCCTCTTCTGAGCGAGGCGGTGTTTTCGATCAGAGGGGGGTGCAGAAAGGAGGCGAAAATGGAAAAAAGGTCTTAATCCTCTTCTGAGCGAGGCGGTGTTTTCGATGCCTCCCCTCTTTTTTTGCCTCTCGTGCGCCCAGCGCGGGTCTTAATCCTCTTCTGAGCGAGGCGGTGTTTTCGATGCGGCCAGTCATGGTGTGTTCCGCTTGGTGGCGGGCCTCGTCTTAATCCTCTTCTGAGCGAGGCGGTGTTTTCGATGTGACACCCTCGGGGTTCTCGGGTCTCGCGGTCCGATGTCTTAATCCTCTTCTGAGCGAGGCGGTGTTTTCGATGGAAAGGAGGCGGTATGGAGGAGGTCGTTGTGACCCGCCGTCTTAATCCTCTTCTGAGCGAGGCGGTGTTTTCGATAAGGGAGGAAGCAATGTCGGAAACACCGCCTCGCTCAGGTCTTAATCCTCTTCTGAGCGAGGCGGTGTTTTCGATGCTTGCCGGTCGGTACCCTGGCCGCGCCCTATCGAAAAGTCTTAATCCTCTTCTGAGCGAGGCGGTGTTTTCGATGGCTCGCCCGCGAGTGCCGTCACCCGCTGGGCGAGCACGTCTTAATCCTCTTCTGAGCGAGGCGGTGTTTTCGATTAACCCGTCACGCCTCGCTCGTGGAATACCTCCGCGAGCGTCTTAATCCTCTTCTGAGCGAGGCGGTGTTTTCGATAGGATGGCGTGCGGGTCATCCCGCACGCCACACCCGACGGTCTTAATCCTCTTCTGAGCGAGGCGGTGTTTTCGATACCCCGCGCGAGTGCCGCGGCCCATCGCCCCCGCCACGTCTTAATCCTCTTCTGAGCGAGGCGGTGTTTTCGATCCCACCCCGCCCAGGGGGCCACGGCTCCCTGGGCGGTGTCTTAATCCTCTTCTGAGCGAGGCGGTGTTTTCGATTCGCCTGCCTGAAAGAGCTGTGGTATCGCCTCCGCGTGGTCTTAATCCTCTTCTGAGCGAGGCGGTGTTTTCGATGCCTTTACAGGCCGCCACCCAAGAAGATGCGGCCCGGCTGTCTTAATCCTCTTCTGAGCGAGGCGGTGTTTTCGATTATATATTCGCGCTTTGAGCACGGTCCCTCCTCGTTCTGTCTTAATCCTCTTCTGAGCGAGGCGGTGTTTTCGATGCGACGCTGTTAATCCTGGCCGGGGTTCACGTCAAGGGTCTTAATCCTCTTCTGAGCGAGGCGGTGTTTTCGATGAGAGAGACCCTCACCCTTCCGGGGCCTACGAAGTCCGGTCTTAATCCTCTTCTGAGCGAGGCGGTGTTTTCGATGAGGATGTCCGCTCCCTCCATCTGGGCTTCTATGACGTCTTAATCCTCTTCTGAGCGAGGCGGTGTTTTCGATTTGCGCCGGAGCCCTGGAGATATGGCACGTACTCGGTGGTCTTAATCCTCTTCTGAGCGAGGCGGTGTTTTCGATTATGGCATCAAGCGGGGCAGGAGGGTCCGCCCCGTTTAGTCTTAATCCTCTTCTGAGCGAGGCGGTGTTTTCGATTTTTCCGGAAAGAGTACTTTTACGGGCAGCGACCTGTAGTCTTAATCCTCTTCTGAGCGAGGCGGTGTTTTCGATTCGAGGACGGGCGACTTGTGCGAGTCGCCAGCACCGAGCGTCTTAATCCTCTTCTGAGCGAGGCGGTGTTTTCGATCTTGTGCGAGTCGCCAGCACCGAGCTAGCCGAGGCGCTGGTCTTAATCCTCTTCTGAGCGAGGCGGTGTTTTCGATGCCTCCCCTCTTTTTTTTGCCCCGGGGTTGGGGACACGTCTTAATCCTCTTCTGAGCGAGGCGGTGTTTTCGATCGGCGCGCCGGCCTCACACAGCATGGAGCACGCCTCGAGTCTTAATCCTCTTCTGAGCGAGGCGGTGTTTTCGATAGGGCCCAGACGGGCACATACGCCCACTTGAGCTATAGTCTTAATCCTCTTCTGAGCGAGGCGGTGTTTTCGATAGGGCCCAGACGGGCACATACGCCCACTTGAGCTATAGTCTTAATCCTCTTCTGAGCGAGGCGGTGTTTTCGATTAAGGCCGTGAGGGACCGCGCCCTCGTCCGGCTCCTTTAGTCTTAATCCTCTTCTGAGCGAGGCGGTGTTTTCGATGAGGTGGTCCTCACGGCGGAGGCCAAGGACCGCCTTCGCGTCTTAATCCTCTTCTGAGCGAGGCGGTGTTTTCGATCTATGACCGGGTGGCGGGATTCCGGCACGCCTTGAAGAAGTCTTAATCCTCTTCTGAGCGAGGCGGTGTTTTCGATATACATCACCATACCCTGGCTGGACGACAAGGGAAACGTCTTAATCCTCTTCTGAGCGAGGCGGTGTTTTCGATTCCCGGCATCGAAATTCGGAAGGCGGAATGACCGGTAGTCTTAATCCTCTTCTGAGCGAGGCGGTGTTTTCGATGCGGAAGGGAGGAAGGAAAAATGTACGGAATCCATATCGTCTTAATCCTCTTCTGAGCGAGGCGGTGTTTTCGATGTGCTGCTGCGCCTGTGGCTGCGCGGCGCGGTCGTGGTGGTCTTAATCCTCTTCTGAGCGAGGCGGTGTTTTCGATGACATGAGACCAGGGGACCATAGTCTCGTGGACTTCGTCTTAATCCTCTTCTGAGCGAGGCGGTGTTTTCGATCCCTGAGGGGTTGGGAAGCGGTCGAAGAAAAAAATCGTCTTAATCCTCTTCTGAGCGAGGCGGTGTTTTCGATTCTCAATGGTACACAACCCCAGCCGCTAGCGTAACTTGTCTTAATCCTCTTCTGAGCGAGGCGGTGTTTTCGATTGGCAAATCTCTACAAACGTAATAGGCCGCTCTCGCCCGTCTTAATCCTCTTCTGAGCGAGGCGGTGTTTTCGATGGAAGGAATTGCCAATTGAGCGCCTGCGCCAGGTGGCGTCTTAATCCTCTTCTGAGCGAGGCGGTGTTTTCGATTTGTAGTAACCCGTCACGCCGCGCTCGTGGAATACGTCTTAATCCTCTTCTGAGCGAGGCGGTGTTTTCGATTTGTAGTAACCCGTCACGCCGCGCTCGTGGAATACCTCGTCTTAATCCTCTTCTGAGCGAGGCGGTGTTTTCGATTCGGGGTGGGGCGCGGAAGGGAGGCAGCAAAAAATGATGTCTTAATCCTCTTCTGAGCGAGGCGGTGTTTTCGATTTGCCGGCCGATTGTGAGGGGAGCGGCTGTAACAGGCTGTCTTAATCCTCTTCTGAGCGAGGCGGTGTTTTCGATGATTGGGCGCCTCCTCATCGATGCCGATCCATGAAATCCGTCTTAATCCTCTTCTGAGCGAGGCGGTGTTTTCGATGAAGGGAGGCAAGAATGGTGACGATCTGCAGGCGGGAAGTCTTAATCCTCTTCTGAGCGAGGCGGTGTTTTCGATGAGGGGGCGCGGAAGGGAGGAAGAGATGGTGAAAGTTGTCTTAATCCTCTTCTGAGCGAGGCGGTGTTTTCGATATGAGGGGCAGGCGGTGGCCCACATCGCCTGCCTGAAGTCTTAATCCTCTTCTGAGCGAGGCGGTGTTTTCGATCCCAGAGGGGGCGCGGAAGGGAGGAAGAGATGGTGAAAGTCTTAATCCTCTTCTGAGCGAGGCGGTGTTTTCGATGATATGGTACGCAGTGCGCGAGGGGCGCCCAAGTCGCCGGTCTTAATCCTCTTCTGAGCGAGGCGGTGTTTTCGATGGGCAGGCGGTGGCCCACATCGCCTGCCTGAAGCAGTTGTCTTAATCCTCTTCTGAGCGAGGCGGTGTTTTCGATTAATCCAGCACGCCGGGCCGGATGATGTCAAGGGGAAGGTCTTAATCCTCTTCTGAGCGAGGCGGTGTTTTCGATGGTTCGGACGCCCCCACGGGCAGAATCAATCTGTACGAGTCTTAATCCTCTTCTGAGCGAGGCGGTGTTTTCGATTTTAAGGCCCTCCTCCGTGAGTCGGCGGAGGAGGGCTGGTCTTAATCCTCTTCTGAGCGAGGCGGTGTTTTCGATCGGACCTACGTGGTCCGGGACATCACCGATGAGGAGGCGGTCTTAATCCTCTTCTGAGCGAGGCGGTGTTTTCGATTGTGGGAGGCGGGGCTAAGGCTCACCCCGCCTCCTCATCGTCTTAATCCTCTTCTGAGCGAGGCGGTGTTTTCGATTTTATAAGCGCGAATATTTTTACGGGCGGCGCCCCGTAGTCTTAATCCTCTTCTGAGCGAGGCGGTGTTTTCGATGGGGGGGCGCGGTAAGCGCCTCCCCTCTTTTTTCACCGTCTTAATCCTCTTCTGAGCGAGGCGGTGTTTTCGATTCGCTGGCGGATATCGCCGCCAGCGGGTATGGCAACGTCTTAATCCTCTTCTGAGCGAGGCGGTGTTTTCGATAGATGAGGCGGCCCGCTTGGTCGGGGAGTTGCGGGCGCGTCTTAATCCTCTTCTGAGCGAGGCGGTGTTTTCGATCCCTCCTGCGCGAGTCGGCGGAGGAGGGCTGGGTGGTCTTAATCCTCTTCTGAGCGAGGCGGTGTTTTCGATACGAATGAAGGGGGGGTAGCATGAGCTTAATTCGTAGAGTCTTAATCCTCTTCTGAGCGAGGCGGTGTTTTCGATGGAATCTCATGCTTTGCTCCCCTTAGGATGTTCTCAAGTCTTAATCCTCTTCTGAGCGAGGCGGTGTTTTCGATGGGAAGCACGTGATCGGCGTGCTCCCCCTGTCCCTGGCGTCTTAATCCTCTTCTGAGCGAGGCGGTGTTTTCGATAAGAGTTGAGTTTGGAGAGGCTGCGCGAAATCGCGCAGCGTCTTAATCCTCTTCTGAGCGAGGCGGTGTTTTCGATCCGCGCCCTCAGGGACCTGCTCCGGCGACACGGCAGCTCGTCTTAATCCTCTTCTGAGCGAGGCGGTGTTTTCGATTTGAGCGCCTGCGCCAGGTGGCGCAGGCGCCCCGCACCTGTCTTAATCCTCTTCTGAGCGAGGCGGTGTTTTCGATGTGTTGGCCACCGCTGCGGGCGTTCGCGGTGCCCGCAGGTCTTAATCCTCTTCTGAGCGAGGCGGTGTTTTCGATTCGGTCATTGCGAGCAAGAGCGCTACGCCAGCGCCTAGTCTTAATCCTCTTCTGAGCGAGGCGGTGTTTTCGATCAGTTGTGGTACCGTCTCCGCCCGGGCGAATACGCCCAGTCTTAATCCTCTTCTGAGCGAGGCGGTGTTTTCGATGTCTCCAGCGGCGCGCCGTCCCACGCAAGGCGCAGTGTTGTCTTAATCCTCTTCTGAGCGAGGCGGTGTTTTCGATCTCAAACAGTTATGGTACCGGCTCCGCCCGGGCGAATAGTCTTAATCCTCTTCTGAGCGAGGCGGTGTTTTCGATAAGCGGGGCAGGAGGGTCCGCCCCGCTTAACAGAAGGGAGTCTTAATCCTCTTCTGAGCGAGGCGGTGTTTTCGATGAAAACGGCCGCGGTGGCGGCCAATTATATCCTGCGACGTCTTAATCCTCTTCTGAGCGAGGCGGTGTTTTCGATTTGCCAATTGAGCGCCTGCGCCAGGTGGCGCAGGCGCCCGTCTTAATCCTCTTCTGAGCGAGGCGGTGTTTTCGATATCCGTTTCTCGGCTCTGGCACAACAATGGTGGCGGCGCGTCTTAATCCTCTTCTGAGCGAGGCGGTGTTTTCGATGGAAACCATGAAAACCAAACTCGTCCTCTCCACCGCTGCGTCTTAATCCTCTTCTGAGCGAGGCGGTGTTTTCGATGATCACCCAACCGTGTACGCCACGAAAAGGCTCGCGGAAGTCTTAATCCTCTTCTGAGCGAGGCGGTGTTTTCGATAAGATGTCCGGCGCGCGCCGGAAATTCTGGCGCGCGCCGAGTCTTAATCCTCTTCTGAGCGAGGCGGTGTTTTCGATGTGGTGATTGGTCCGCCGGCGGTGGTTGAGCACGCGGCGTCTTAATCCTCTTCTGAGCGAGGCGGTGTTTTCGATGCAAACTGTCACTGGAAAGGCTGCGCGAGATCGCGCAGCGTCTTAATCCTCTTCTGAGCGAGGCGGTGTTTTCGATACGTCAGGAAGGCCGCGCTTACCAATTGGTACCAAAAGTCTTAATCCTCTTCTGAGCGAGGCGGTGTTTTCGATCTCGCCCCCGAGGACCGGGGGCGCGAGTTGGACATAGAAGTCTTAATCCTCTTCTGAGCGAGGCGGTGTTTTCGATATGGTGTCCGATGGCGTGCGGGTCATCCCGCACGCCACACGTCTTAATCCTCTTCTGAGCGAGGCGGTGTTTTCGATGCGTGCTGCCCCTGTCCCTGGCGGCGCTGGCCGCCAGGGTCTTAATCCTCTTCTGAGCGAGGCGGTGTTTTCGATCATCGTCCGGGACGTCACCGAGGAGCTGGGGTGAGTCGTCTTAATCCTCTTCTGAGCGAGGCGGTGTTTTCGATGTAACTCGCCACACCGCGCTCGTGGAATACCTCCGCGAGGTCTTAATCCTCTTCTGAGCGAGGCGGTGTTTTCGATTCATTGGCGTGCTGCCCCTGCACATGGCGGCACTTGCCGTCTTAATCCTCTTCTGAGCGAGGCGGTGTTTTCGATCCCATGTATCGTCGGAAACACTGCCTCGTTCAGAAGGTCTTAATCCTCTTCTGAGCGAGGCGGTGTTTTCGATGAAAGGGAGATGCAAAAGGCAAACAAGGCAACCGCGATGTCTTAATCCTCTTCTGAGCGAGGCGGTGTTTTCGATAGGTCGCCACCATGGAGGATGCGATCAGTTTGGTCGCAGTCTTAATCCTCTTCTGAGCGAGGCGGTGTTTTCGATAATAATCGAGTGCGATTCGGAAGGGCAGGCGGTCGAAGGTCTTAATCCTCTTCTGAGCGAGGCGGTGTTTTCGATGACCACGTACGAGGTCTCGTGCGTGGCGTGCCGCGCCGTCTTAATCCTCTTCTGAGCGAGGCGGTGTTTTCGATCGATGATTGGAAAGAGCGCCACCGGGGGATTTCCCCCGTCTTAATCCTCTTCTGAGCGAGGCGGTGTTTTCGATGGGGTGAGTCTTCACCCCAGCTCCCACCCCGCCCAGGGTCTTAATCCTCTTCTGAGCGAGGCGGTGTTTTCGATGATTGCGCCGCGTCCCACGTCGGTGCCCTGTGGCACGGGTCTTAATCCTCTTCTGAGCGAGGCGGTGTTTTCGATCAGGCGGCCGTGGATGGCCGGCCCGTTGTTTGGGCGCTCGTCTTAATCCTCTTCTGAGCGAGGCGGTGTTTTCGATGAGTTATTCCCTCCGGCGCGGGGAATACTTGGCGCCGGATGTCTTAATCCTCTTCTGAGCGAGGCGGTGTTTTCGATGTGCAGGGTGGCCGCCCTCAGGGCGGCGATCGCTGAGCTGTCTTAATCCTCTTCTGAGCGAGGCGGTGTTTTCGATTCCCCGCACCTATGTGGTGCGGGACGTCACCGAGGAGCGTCTTAATCCTCTTCTGAGCGAGGCGGTGTTTTCGATCTGAGACGTGCTCAGAGCGCGCCGCGGCCTCGTGGTCTGTCTTAATCCTCTTCTGAGCGAGGCGGTGTTTTCGATTTTTGATCGCGCCGGAGCCCTGGAGATATGGCACGTCTTAATCCTCTTCTGAGCGAGGCGGTGTTTTCGATGCAGTAAAATGGTTAAGATTTACAGACGAGAGTTTTGTCTTAATCCTCTTCTGAGCGAGGCGGTGTTTTCGATCCGGCTGCCGCGCGGAAGCCACCGCGACCGCGGCGGAGTCTTAATCCTCTTCTGAGCGAGGCGGTGTTTTCGATCATCTCCAGGGCTGGCAGACCGCCGGCCGCTGGGATCACTGTCTTAATCCTCTTCTGAGCGAGGCGGTGTTTTCGATGAGTCCGTATTTAAGGCCCTCCTCCGCGAGGCAGCGGAGGTCTTAATCCTCTTCTGAGCGAGGCGGTGTTTTCGATGAGGGGGCGCGGAAAGGAGACGAGATGAACGTTCAAATCGTCTTAATCCTCTTCTGAGCGAGGCGGTGTTTTCGATACGGCGAATACGCCGCGCCGGATTACGGGGTGAAAGAGTCTTAATCCTCTTCTGAGCGAGGCGGTGTTTTCGATGCGG
>Ga0308419_1002087_pt1 | contig 13041 bp, 9 predicted proteins | sample HotsprSampleMS50_FD_203674 | JGI IMG/M metagenome (GOLD analysis project Ga0308419, IMG submission 203674) | Hot spring phototrophic mat microbial communities from Mushroom Spring, Yellowstone National Park, Wyoming, United States - 20090730_MS50 ... | reverse complement strand
TCTCCATACTTGCGACGCGCACATCGGGGTGATTGCCGCGTTCGATGCGCCGGCAGGCGCGGCATTCCAGGCACGGGTCACCGGCGCCGCGCTCGCAATTGAGGGCCTGGGCCATGCGCAGCGCCAGCAGGCGCTTGCCCAGCCCGGGCGGGCCGCTGAAGAGATAGGCGTGGGCGTCGGCGCCGGAGCCGATGCTCACCCGCAGTTGTTCGACGGCCCACTCGTGCCCGATGATCCCCCAGGTCATCTTCTTAATCCTGACGTGAACATAAGCCCTCGGCGAGGGGGGTTGGGAAACCGGGTTTCCCCATCCCCCCGCCCCGCAGGGGAATGGGGAAACCGGGTTTCCCCATCCCCCCACCCGGTGGGAGGGCCTGGCCCTCGGCGAGGGGGGTGGGGAAACCGGGTTTCCCCACGCCTCCGCCTCGGAGGGGGATGGGGAAACCGGGTTTCCCCATCCCCCCACCCGGTGGGAGGGCCTGGCCCTCGGCGAGGGGGGTGGGGAAACCGGGTTTCCCCACGCCTCCGCCCCGGAGGGGGATGGGGACACCGGGTTTCCCCATCCCCCTCCCGGTGGGAGGGTGTGAGAGGGCAACGCCCTCCCAGGAACACCCTATGGTCATCCCGTCGGGGTGCGGCGCAGCCGCATGGATGTGGCTCATGCCTGAGGTATTACACCTTCCGCAGCACCAGCACCGCATTCACCCCACCAAATCCAAACGAGTTTGAAAGGGCGATCTGCACCTCGGCGGCGCGACTGGCGTGGGGCACGTAATCCAGGTCGCACTCCGGATCCGGCTCCTCGAGGTTAATCGTTGGCGGAATGCGCCCGTGGCGCATGGTCAGCACGGTGGCGGCGGCTTCGACCGCCCCGGCGGCGCCGGTGAGATGCCCGATCATGGACTTGTTGGAACTGATCGGCACGCTGTAGGCATACTCGCCGAAGACGAGCTTGATGGCGCGGGTCTCAGCCAGGTCGCCGGCCGGGGTAGCGGTAGCGTGGGCGTTGATGTAGTCCACTTGCTGCGGATCGATGCGGGCGTGGTGGAGCGCCAGGCGCATCGCCCGGGCCGCGCCAAGCCCCTCGGGGTCGGGCGCGGTGATGTGGTAGGCATCGGCGGTGGCGCCATAGCCGGCGACTTCGGCCAGCAGAGGCGCGCCGCGACGCCGGGCGCTCGAAAGGCGTTCGAGGACCAGCACCGCCGCCCCCTCGCCGGGCACGAAGCCGTCGCGGCGGAGGTCGAAGGGGCGCGAGGCCCGCGCCGGCGCGGCGTTGTAGCCGGTGCTCAGCGCGCGCATCACGCAGAAGGCGCCCAGGCCCAGTTCGGTGATCGGGGCCTCTGTGCCGCCGGCCAGCATCACCTCGGCGTCGCCGCGCTTGATGATCTCCGCCGCTTCGCCGATGGCCTGGGCGCCCGCCGCGCAGGCCGTGCTGATCGCCGACGTGTAGCCCCGCAGTCCCAACTGAATGGCCACCTGGCTGGCCGGCATGTGCGGCAAAGCCGCGGGGATGAAGAACGGGCTGATCTTCATGCCGCCGTGCTGCGCCAGCGTAAGCGCGGCCTGTTCCGCGTCGGGCAGCGAGGTGGTGCCGCAACCGATGAGCGTACCGATCTCCTCACAGGTGCTGGCGTCGATCCGCAGCCCGGCTGCCTCGACCGCCATACGCGCCGCGGCTACCGCCATCTGGCTGGCGCGCGACATCCGCCGCGCCTCGCGCGCCTCCATAAACTGCTGCGGATGGAAGTTCGGCACCTCGCCGGCGATCTGGCAGGGGTAGGCGCTCGGATCAAAATGGGTGATCCGCCCGATCCCGCTGCGCCCGGTCACCAGACCTTCCCAGAACGGCTCGACGCCGATGCCAAGGGGTGAGACCACGCCCAGGCCGGTGATCACCACGCGCCGGTCCTCGTGTTCCTCATCGAGGGGAAGGAGTTGGGGCGCGGCGATCGGCGCCTCGTCGAGCAAGACCTCGGCCAGCAACTCGTTGATCTGCGCTTCGAGGTCATCGGTCTCGAACGCAGTGAGCAGGCCAAGCAAATCCACTCGCAAGGCCGCCCGGCGACTGATCGGCGTCGGCGCCATAGGGGTCTCCCTGGCAGTGATCGGACGCTATCGCCGTATAATAGCACGGCCTTGCGGTGGTCGCAAAATGGCTGGCAGAGCGTGTTTGCGGCGGGTTCCGTTCCAACCGGCATCACAAGGAGATTAGTCCTGTGAATCCCGATCTCATCAGCCAGATGCGGGCGCTTACGGTTATTCTCAGTGTAGGACTGCTGATTGCCCTCGTGGTCATTGGCAGTGGTCCGTGGGTGCGGCCACTGCTCGTCGCGCTGGCGCTCTGCGGAATGCTCCTGTCGCTGTTTTCTATGCTCCTGCGCCAGGAAGCGCCTGGGCGGCAGCGCCTGCTCATGGCCCTGCCGGAGATAGCGTTCTGGCTTGGTTTCATTGGTCTGGTGCTGTTCGCCACCTGATGGCACGTCGGATTGCAGATGATAGATGCGCCGACGCCAGGATACGGGGTGAAGCTGGAGAAATTATAGCCCTGAACCGGGCCTCACCCCCCCAGTTCCGACATGCCTCGCAGGGTGGGCAGCACGCCATCGGGCAGACCGTGGCCCCAGGGCTTCAACTGCACCGCATGGCGGATCAGTTGCTCCACCTCGGCCTGGGTCGCCCCGGAGCGGATGGCCGCCCGCAGATCCACCTCGTCGTCGCGGAGCAGGCAGAGGTGCAGGCGCCCGTCGGCGGTGAGGCGCATGCGGTTGCAAGTGGCGCAGAAGGGGTCGGTGACGGCGCTGATGAAGCCGAGTTTGCCCGGCGCGCCCTGGATACGGTAGCGCCGCGCCGGGTCGGCGGGGTCCTGCCCATAGGGGATCAGCGGGCCGAAATGGGCCTCGATGCGGGCGATCAGTTCGGCGGTGCTAACCACGCCCTCTTCGGCTAACCCGGCTACGCCGGTCAGCGGCATGACCTCGATGAAGCGGAACTCCCAGGGGTATTGCGTGGTCAGGGCGGCCAGTTGCACCACCTCGTCGTCGTTCATCCCGCGCACCACCACTGCGTTGAGCTTGATCGGATGCAGGCCCGCCGCATCGGCGGCCTGAATCCCTGCCCAGACCTCGTCAAGGTTGCCGCCGCGGGTCATCTGGCGGAACTTCACCGGGTCGAGGCTGTCGATGCTAATGTTCACCCGGTCGAGCCCGGCGGCCTTGAGCGGCGCAGCCAGGCGTCGCAGCCGCAGGGCGTTGGTGGTCAGGGCGATCTGTTCGATGCCGGGAATGGCCTTCATCGCGCCGATCAACTCGACCAGATCCTGGCGCAGGGTCGGCTCACCGCCGGTGAGGCGCAGCTTGCGGAAGCCGGCAGCGGCGGCGGCCCGCACGACCAGCAGCAACTCGTCGTTGGTCAGCAACTCGGGGCGGGGCTGGAAGCGCATCCCCATCGCCGGCATGCAGTAGACACAGCGCATGTTGCAGCGGTCGGTCAGCGAGATGCGCAGATAATCGATGCGTCGGCCAAAGCTGTCGTGGGCGGGAACGTCGGTCGGATAGGGTGGAAGGCGCTGCGGCTCGTAGAAGTTGATCGGGACGACGCCCTTCATCGGGTGTTCGTTCGTCATGACACGCCTCATTGCGATGGGATGGGGTGCGAGGAGTCCTCACCTCCCCGCGCCCCTCTAACGGGAACGGAGAGGTGAACCATGCCTGACTCTCTACACAAAGCCCCACAACACAATTACGCAGCGGCGAACTTCAGCACACTGATCCGCGCGGCGAGTTGGCGCGCGATCTGGCGAAAGACCTCGGCATAGGCGTCGGGGGCGTCGCTGATCACCGCCGGGGCGCCGCTGTCGCCGCCCTCGCGCACGGCGATGCCCAGGGGGATCTGGCCCAGCAAGGGCACGCCCAGGCGCGCCGCGAGGCGCTCGCCGCCGCCCACGCCGAAGATGTCGTAGCGCTTCCCGGTGTCGGGGGCCACAAAGTAGGCCATATTCTCGACGATGCCCAGCAACGGCACATTCACCTTCTTGAACATCTCCATGGCCTTGATCACATCGGCAGTGGCCACGGCCTGCGGCGTGGTGACGATCAGACTGCCCGTCAGGGGTAGGCTCTGGGCCAGCGTCAACGCCACGTCGCCGGTGCCGGGCGGCAGGTCGATGATCAGATAGTCGAGGGGCGCCCAGTCCACATTGTAGAGGAACTGCCGGAGCAACTGGCTGACCATCGGCCCGCGCCAGATCACCGGCTGGCTCTCGTCGATCAGAAAGCCCACCGAGATCAGCTTGATGCCGTGGCCCTCCAGGGGGATCATCATCGCCTCGCCCTTCTCGTTCTGAAAGGCTTCAGGCTGCCCGCGCACCCCAAACATCAGCGGCATGCTCGGCCCGAACACATCGGCGTCGAGCAACCCGACCCGGGCGCCCTCCAGCCCCAGGGCCACCGCCAGGTTGGCCGCGACGGTGCTTTTGCCCACGCCGCCCTTGCCGGCCGCCACGGCAATCACGTTCGCCACGCCGGGAACGGGAGCCTGTTCGGGAATCCCTGCCGGACGGCGCGTATTGGCGGTGAACTCGATGCCGACCTCCTCTACTCCTGGTAAGGCACGAACGGCGGCTTCCGCCTCGGCGTGGATCTGATCCTTCAGCGGGCAGGCCGGCGTGGTGAGTTCGATGGTGAAGCTCACCGCCCCGCCGTTGATCTTCACGTCCTTGACCATGCGCCGTGAGACGAGGTCGCCGCCGAGCTCCGGCTCCTGTACCTGGCTGAGGGCGGCAAGCACCTGCTGCTCGGTGATCTGGGGCGCGCCGCGCGTGAAGAGACCCATGGATGTGCTCCGGAATACTCGCTGAAGATATTGGTTCGTGGCGATGGGATACGTTAATTTCTATTATACCAGAGAATTATGAAAGGTGCGTCTGTCGAAAGTTGCCGGGGTAGAGTTGCTAACGTGAAAATGGGGGAACCGGGTTCCCCCATACCCCCGCCCGCGGGAAGGTGCGGGCACAGCCCGCGCGCAGGGGGATGGGGCAACCGGGTTGCCCCACGCCCCCGCCCCGCAGGGGAATGGGGCAACCGGGTTTCCCCATCCCCCCGCCCAGTGGGAGGGTGTGGGAGGGCACAGCCCGCGCGCAGGGGTAGGGAAACCGGGTTTCCCCATTCCCCCACCCGCGGGAGGGTGTGGGAGGGCGCAGCCCGCGCGCAGGGGGATGGGGCAACCGGGTTGCCCCACGCCCCCGCCCGCGGGAAGGTGCGGGCACAGCCCGCGCGCAGGGGAATGGGGAAACCGGGTTTCCCCATTCCCCCACCCGCGGGAGGGTCTGGGAGGGCGCAGCCCTCCCAGGAACAACCTTCTGTTCATCCCGTTGGTGCGCGGCGTAGCCGCATGGGGCCTGACGAAGAACCTGGAGTTTGAGGCGTGCCCTGAAGACGTGGAGGACGAAGACCTCACATGTTTTCAAGATCTGCGAGGTCTTCACGAACGATGGCCATCGCACGTTCGGGGGTCACGCCGGCGTAGCGACGGTTGCCGGGCTGAATGAGCAGGTTCGGGCCGTGGTCACAGTGAGCCTGGCATCCCCCGAGATGCAGTTCGATGGCGCCGAGCAGTCCCGCCTCCCACAGAGCGTTCTCAAGGGCCTCACGTAGGCCGGCGGCGCGCGCCGCGCAATGGAGACCGGTGCAGAGGTAGAGGCGGTACATTATCGTTTGTGGCTCATCACTGTGTATCCTTGCCAGCTTCGCCTGCGCGAAGCGATGCCAACGTCGCTGTTGACCGCGCGGTGTTCGTCATAGTAGCACCGCGCCAGGCAAGATTCAATGCTTCGTTCCTTGTGAACAAGCGTGCAATAATCGTGCAAAGCCTGGCGCAATACAGGGAGTGCCTCAACCGCATCCCCTCTTCCCACGCCCGGTCAAGCGGAGAGAGCAAGGGGGGAGGGCCTTCAGCCAGGACGTTGACGTAGCCCTGAGGATTGTGACCCGCGTTGACGCTGCCTCCCTACCGTGGTACAATTTGGGCGTGATCGTCGGGGTAGCTCAGCGGTAGAGCAAACGGCTCATAATCGTTAGGTCGCGGGTTCGAATCCCGCCTCCGACACCACCGGGCGAGTGACACCAGCAGGTTGTCACTCGTTAGTTTTTTGAGCCATGAGCGACCTGCTCCCTCGCCTTCGCGCGGCGCTTCAACGCCACGGGTTGCTGCGCCCCGACGCCCTGATCCTGGTGGCCGTCTCAGGCGGCCCCGACTCGTTGTGCCTGCTGCACCTGCTCTGGCGCCTCCGCGCCGCCGGTGGTCCCCAGGTTCACGTCGCCCATTTCGACCACGGGTTGCGCCCCGAGTCCCCCGCGGAGGCGCGCTATGTCGCCGATACGGCGACGGCATGGGGGGTGCCGGTCAGTGTTGGGCGTGGTGACCTGGCCGCGCCGGCGGGCGCTAGCGGCGACAATCTGATGGCGGCCGCCCGGCGCGCCCGCTACGCCTTCCTCGCGGCCACGGCTCGCGCCGTCGGCGCCTCGGCGGTGGCGGTGGCCCATCAGGCCGATGATCAGGCCGAAACCGTACTGCTGCACCTGCTGCGCGGCGCCGGCCCCGCCGGGCTGCGCGGCATGCGCGAAACGACCCCCTGGGCCGAATGGGCCGCCGGGTCGGTCGAAGCGCCGCTGCCAGCATCGCCGGGATCACCGGCGCTCCCCGGGCCGCCGCTCCTGCGGCCCCTGCTCGGCATCACCCGCGCCGCCATCGAAGGCTACTGCCGTGAGCAGCGCCTCGCGCCATTGGAGGACCCCAGCAACCGGTCCGAGCGCTACACGCGCGCGCGCGTCCGGCGTCTGCTCGCCGCTCTTGCCGCCGAGAACCCGCGCATCGTGGAGACGCTGGGCCGGACCGCGGCGATCTGCGCCGCCGACCATGACTTTCTCCAGACCCAACTCGATGCTGCCTGGCCGATGCTCGCCGTGGAGACCCCCACGGCGGTCATCCTGCGCCGCCCGGCGTGGGAGCGGCTCCATCCGGCGCTCCAGCGTTATGCATTGCGGCGCGCCGTGGCGCGTCTGGGCCTGGTGGAGGTAAGTCAGCCGCAGATCGAGGCCGCCTGCGCCCTGGCCGGGCATCCGGGCCGGCGCTTGCGCCTGGGGTCCGGTTTGCGGCTGGAGGTGGAGCAGGAGCGTCTGATCCTGGCCCCCCTGGCTGTCCCGCCCCCCGAGGACGCGCCGCAACTTGGCGTAGATGAACTTCCCCTGACGTTGCCGGGTCGCCTCGATCTGGGCGGGGGCTGGACGTGCGTCGCGCAGACCGACGCGCCCATCGCGCCCTCGGCGTGGTGGGTGGCCCTCGACCCACGGGCCCTCGATGGCCCCCTGGTGCTGCGGCGTCGCCGTCCAGGCGATCGCTTCCGGCCCGTCGGCGCGCCTGGCAGCCGGTTGCTGCAAGACTTCTTTGTCGATCGTAAGGTGCCCCGTGGGCTGCGCGATGCCTGGCCCATCCTCGCCACCCCGAGCGCCGTGGTCTGGGTGCCCGGCCATCGCGCCGACCAGCGCTTCGTCGCCACAGGGCGGAGTCAGGGTACAATCTGGATCGGGCTGATCACCACGCGGGAAGCGTCGCCGTGGGTTGCCCGGCAGGGGGGACCGCAAGGAGTAGAGGGGCGTATGCATCGAGATATCGCCAGGGTGCTCATTTCGACGGAGGAACTGCAGGCGCGCATCGCCGAGTTGGGGGCGCAGATCAGCGCCGATTACGCCGGCGTGGGCGACTTGCTCCTGGTTGGGGTGTTGAAGGGCTGCGCGATGTTCATGGTTGATCTGGCCCGCAGGATCGATCTGCCCCTGGCGATCGACTTTATTGCCGTGGCCAGCTACGGCGCCTCGACCGAGTCGAGCGGCGTGGTGCGGCTGCTCAAAGATCTGGATACCGATATCGCCGGGCGCCATGTGTTGATTGTTGAGGATATTATTGACAGCGGCCTGACCCTGGCCTACCTGCGCGGGCAGTTGCTTCGCCGTAACCCCGCCAGTCTGCGTATCTGCACCCTGTTGAACAAACCCGAGCGCCGCATCGCCGATGTGCCCATCGATTACCTGGGCTTTGATATTCCCAACGAGTTCGTGGTGGGGTATGGCCTCGACTACGCCGAACACTACCGCAACTTGCCCTACATCGGCATCCTCAAGCCGGAGATCTACAGCGCGTAGGGTTCCCGCAGCCCCGTCCCGCCGGGGTGGAGGGTTGGGGGAGGGCGGCGTCTTCGCCGGTAAACACCCCCGCCAGCAGGGAAGGTTGGGGGGCGGCGCCCTCCCAAGAAAACGAAAACACCCCGGTGTGAAGTGAGCCAGATTACAATCCACGTGTGATCTGGTTCCCTTGAAGGGGCAGATCGCATTTGGTATAATCTAATCACGGCGTCCGAATGCGCGGCGCTGGAGCGGCGCGTTCGTGCTCTATGCCGCCCCACGCGCGTTCCCCGAGCGGAGTAACGAATGTACTTCACCTGATCTGGTTGCGCCGATTCGCCGCCACTTTCAACCCGCAGCACAGGGATAATCCTAGAGGGATGGACACAACGAATGGGTGATAATCGCTGGTTAAAGAACAGCTTTGTCTATCTGATCATCCTGGTCGCCGCGCTTGCACTGTTCTTCCAGTATTTTGGGCAAAACTCGACCCAGAGTAGTGAGAAGGGCATCGCCGAGGTGATTGCCGACGCGCAGGCCGGGCGGATCAAGCAGATAGCCGCGCAAGCCGGCGACGAGCAGATCGTCGTCACCTATACCGATGGCACGGAGTACCGTTCGCGCCTGGAGTCGAACGATAGCGTCATGGGGTTGCTGGCCGACTGGGGCGTGCCACTCACGTCCACCGATGGCAAGCAGCTTATCAATGTCAGGGTCAGCCCGGCTCCGGCCTGGGGCGGGCTCTTCAGCATTTTCACCATCCTGCTCCCGACCCTCCTGCTGATCGGCTTTTTCGTTTTCTTCATGCGCCAGGCCCAGGGCTCGAACAATCAGGCCCTTTCGTTTGGCAAGAGCCGCGCACGTATGTTCGCCGGTGATAAGCCGACGGTCACCTTTGCCGACGTGGCCGGCCAGGAGGAGGCCAAGCAGGATCTGACCGAGATTGTTGAGTTTTTGAAGTACCCGGACAAGTTCGCCGCCCTCGGCGCGCGTATTCCACGTGGCGTGCTGATGGTGGGCCCGCCCGGAACCGGTAAGACGCTGCTCTCCCGGGCGGTGGCCGGTGAGGCCGGTGTGCCCTTCTTCAGCATCTCGGGTTCGGAGTTCGTCGAGATGTTCGTCGGTGTCGGCGCCTCCCGCGTGCGCGACCTGTTCGACCAGGCCAAGCGCAACGCGCCCTGCATCGTGTTTATTGACGAGATTGACGCCGTCGGTCGCCAGCGCGGCGCCGGGCTGGGCGGCTCGCACGACGAGCGTGAGCAGACCCTCAACCAGATCCTGGTTGAGATGGACGGCTTCGATACCAACACCAACGTGATCGTGATCGCCGCCACCAACCGTCCCGACGTGCTCGATCCGGCGCTGGTGCGTCCGGGCCGCTTCGACCGCCAGGTGGTGCTCGATGCGCCCGATGTCCGTGGCCGGATTGATATTCTCAAGGTGCATACCAAGGGGAAGCCCCTGGATGAGGATGTCAATATCGAGATTATCGCCCGTCTCACCCCTGGCTTCTCCGGGGCCGATCTGATGAACGCCGTGAACGAGGCTGCCATCCTCGCCGCCCGGCGCTCGAAGAAGAAGATCGGTATGGCCGAACTGCAGGACTCGATCGAGCGCGTGGCTCTTGGCGGCCCCGAACGGCGCTCGCGGGTGATGACCGACCGCAAGAAGCTGGTCGTCGCCTACCACGAATCTGGCCACGCTATCACCGGAGCGGCGATGCCGCGGGCCAACAAGTTGCAAAAGGTGACCATCATCCCTCGCGGGCGGGCCGGCGGCTATGCCCTCTTCCTCCCCGATGAGGACAATCTCGGCCTGCAGAGCCTGTCCTACTTCAAGGCCGAGATGGTGGTTGCCATGGGTGGCCGCGCGGCCGAGGAGATCGTCTTCGGCCCCGAGGAGGTTACGACCGGCGCCTCGCAGGACCTGGTCTCGGTGACCCGTACTGCCCGCGCGATGGTGACGCGCTACGGGATGAGCGACAAGCTCGGCCCGCTGGTCTTCGGCGAGAAGGAAGAGTTGATCTTCCTGGGCCGCGAGATTAGCGAACAGCGCAACTATGGCGATGAGGTCGCGCGCCAGATCGATGAGGAGGTGCACCGCCTGGCGGTCGAGGCCTACGAGAATGCCATGCAGATCCTGATCAACAATCGCGCCGTGCTCGATGATATGGCCAACGCTCTGCTGGAGTTCGAGACCCTCGAGGGTGAACAACTGGCCGAACTGCTCAGCCGCGTCAAGCCGTTGACGATTGACATGAGCCGCAACGGCAAGAGCGCCCAGACTTCGGCCCTGCCCACGCCCCCACCGGCGGCCGGGCCGCTGCCGGCCTGATACGCCCATTACCACCTCAGCCGTCCATGCGGCTCCGCCGCACCCCGACGGGATGAACATACTTCCTGGGAGGGCGTAGCCCTCCCAAACCCTCCCAGGGGGCGGGGCCTGGGTGCGCGGGCCTCCGGCCCGCGTCCGCTGAGGGATGGGGAAACCCGCTTTCCCCACCCCCCTCGCCGAGGGCGTATGTTCACGTTAGCCGTCCATGCGGCTCCGCCGCACCCCGACGGGATGAACATACTTCCTGGGAGGGCGTAGCCCTCCCAAACCCTCCCACCGGGTGGGGGAATGGGGAAACCGGGTTTCCCCACCCCCCTCGCCGAGGGCGCATGTTCACGTTAGCCGTCCATGCGGCTCCGCCGCACCCCGACGGGGTGACCATAGGTTGCTCCTGGGAGGGCGTAGCCCTCCCAAACCCTCCCGCGGGCGGAGGTATGAGGGAACCGGGTTTCCCCATCCCCCTGCGTGAGGGCGTAGCCCTCACCTTCCCGCGGGCATATGTTCACGTGAGACGGTCATGCGCATGGCGCACCACGCCGCGATGCCCATGACCTGGGAGCGCGGGCGTCCCGCCCGCGCCGCGGGCACGGCGCCGGCCCCCTCCCTGACCCTCCCCCACCGGGGGCGGGAACCCGGCTCCTCCCCCCAGCGGGGGGAGGCTGGGAGGGGGGCGGAACGCGGCGAACGATGTTCACGTTAGAGGGGCGGGCACAAGGCCCGCCCCTCTGATGTTGGGGGCGCCGGCTTCCCTTACTCCGCATTATCAATCTGCGCCCGCTGCAGCGTCCCGCTGTAATCTACGTACACGCTCTTCCACTCACTGAACACGTCGAGCATGGTCGGCCCGGCCTCGCGGTGGCCGTTGCCCGTAGCTTTGACCCCGCCGAAGGGCAGGTGGATCTCCGCGCCGATGGTTGGGGCGTTGATGTAGACGATCCCCGCTTCGAGTTCGTGCATCGCCCGGTACGCGGCGTTGATGTCGCGGGTGTAGATTGACGCCGAAAGGCCGTAGGCCACGTCGTTGGCCACCGCCAGGGCCTCATCCAGGCTTGCCACCTCGATCACGCTCAACACCGGGCCGAAGATCTCCTCGCGGGCGATGCGCATCTGCGGCGTAACGTCCGTGAACACGGTGGGCTGCACGAAGAAGCCGTGGGCATAGGCGCCCTCGTTCAGGCGCGCGCCGCCGCAACGCAGGGTCGCGCCCTCGCGCCGGCCAAGCTCGATGTACTCAAGCACCCGCCGCACCTGATCCGCGTTCACCAGCGGGCCCATCTCGGTCTCGGGGTCCAGCCCATTGCCGATGCGCAGACTGGTCGCCCGCTGCACGATCCGCTCGACCAGCGGGCCGGCCACCGCGCGGTGGACGATCAGGCGGCTGGTGGCGGTGCAGCGCTGCCCGGTGGTGCCGAAGGCGCCCCAGACCACGCCCTGCTCCACCAGGTCTAGGTCGGCATCATCCATGACGATCAGCGGGTTCTTGCCGCCCATCTCCAGGCTGACGCGCTTGAGTTGGCGCGCGCCCAGTTCGTAGACCAGGCGGCCCACCTCGGTGCTGCCGGTAAAGGAGATCACCGGCACATCGGGGTGTTCGACCAGCGGCTGCCCGGCGCTCGGCCCGAAGCCGGTGACGATATTGACCACGCCAGGGGGCAGGCCGGCCTCGACCAGGCATTCCACCAGGTTATAGGTGCTCAGCGAGGCGTCCTCGCCGGGCTTGATCACCACCGTGTTGCCGCAGACCAGGGCCGGGAGCATCTTCCAGGAGGCGATGGCCATCGGGAAGTTCCAGGGGGTGATCATCCCCACCACGCCGATCGGCTGGCGGATGCTCATCTGGAACTTGTTGGGCAGCTCCGAGGGGGTGGTGACACCGTGCATGCGCCGCCCCTCGCTACCGGCGTACTGCGCCATGCCGATCGCCTCGACGATGTCGCCCCCGGCCTCGAAGAGCGGCTTGCCCATCTCGCGGGTCAGGTCGCGGCTGTAGCGCTCCTTGCGCGCCTGCAGCAACTCGGCGGCCTTGAGCAGGATCTCGCCGCGCCGCGGCGCCGGCACGCGCCGCCAGGCCGGGTAGGCCGCCTTCGCCGCGGCCACCGCGTCGTTCACATCGGCGGCATTGCTGTCCTGAAAGATACCGACGACCTCACGCTGATCGGCGGGATTGCGCCGCTCGTACGTGTTGCCGCTGCGGCTGGCGACGAACTTGCCGCCGATGAAGTTCTTGAAGATCCGCTCGGACATCCTCGTCCTCCTTTTCCCATTGACACAGCCTCTCGACCTGTGTCACTGTCTATTCCCCGCTGGACAGGGCCATGGGGCAACCGGGTTTCCTCACATGCCTCCAGCCGTCCATGCGGCTCCGCCGCACACCGACGGGATGAAAATAGGTTGTTCCTGGGAGGGCGCAGCCCTCCCAAACCCTCCCACTGGATGAGGGTGTAGGGAAACCCGGTTTCCCCAGATCCGCTGCGCGCGGGCTGCGCTCTCCCACACCCTCCCGCGGGCGGGGGGATGGGGAAACCGGGTTTCC
>Ga0308419_1002085_pt1 | contig 13053 bp, 13 predicted proteins | sample HotsprSampleMS50_FD_203674 | JGI IMG/M metagenome (GOLD analysis project Ga0308419, IMG submission 203674) | Hot spring phototrophic mat microbial communities from Mushroom Spring, Yellowstone National Park, Wyoming, United States - 20090730_MS50 ... | reverse complement strand
AGTTGCAACGCCAATCCAGGCGGCGCATCGGCAATCGGCGCGGCAGGCGGCGTGGCTTCAGTCGGGATGGATGATTCGGTCTGAGTCTCGACAATCGCGAGCGGCGTCGCGCTGGCCGGCGCGCGCGTGGCAGCAGCGACAGTGGTTGGCGCTTCGCGCGGCGCGCCGGTGACAGGCGCATTCGGCGCAGCGCAGGCAGAAGCCAGCAGCGCCAGCATGCCAAACCCTGCGCATACAGTCTGTCTGTTCACTTTCATGGGATCAAGGTAGACAACTGCGCTGAGAATGCGCTGAAGACGGCCTGAAGCCGGCGTGAACCAGCGCGCGCGCACGCCTATCCCATCAGGTGTCGGACTCCTTTGAGGAGTCCGACACCTGAGCCTGGCGTGTGATATAACGCCCGCCATGCCAACCATTGCATTTCAGGGTGAACCCGGCGCCTACAGCGAACAGGCTGCCTTCGATTTTTTCGGCGCGCAGGCGCAACCCGCGCCGCGACCGACGTTCGACGCTGTTTTTGACGACACAGCGGCGGGTCGCTGTGATTACGGCATTGTGCCGGTCGAAAACTCGCTGGCCGGCAGCGTGCATCGCAACTACGACCTGCTCATGCGGCACAATCTGCACATCGTCGGCGAAGCCATTGTGCGCGTGCGTCACAACCTGATCGCCCTGCCCGGCGTTGAACTGCCAGACATCCGGCGCGTGTATTCGCACTGGCAGGCGCTGGATCAATGCGAGAAAACACTCAGCCGGCTGTTGCCGAATGTCGAGCGGGTGCAGGTCTACGACACCGCCGGCGCCGTGAAAATGGTGTTGGAAGAGCAGCGCCGTGACACTGCCGCCATCGCCAGCAAACGCGCAGCCGAACTGTACGGGCTGCCGATTCTGCGCGAAGCGCTGGAAGACGACCCCACCAACTTCACACGCTTTGTCGCGCTCAGCCGCGAGCCGGTCAGCCCGCCGGCTGCCACGCCGTGCAAAACCTCGCTGGTGTTCGCCACGCGCAACATCCCCGGCGCGCTGTACAAGGCGCTGGCTGCGTTTGCCTTGCGGGAGATCGACCTGACCAAGATCGAGTCGCGTCCCTTGCAGGGGTCGCCGTGGGAATACCTGTTCTATCTGGATTTCGCCGGCAACCAGAGCGATGAGATATGCGGGCACGCGCTGGCCCAACTGCGCGAGTTCTCGACGTTCATGCGCGTGCTGGGCAGCTATCCGCGCGCCAACATGCCGGCCTGAGCGAGGGACTCAACAGCGCCCGGCGCGACAAACGCCTGCCAGATAAAGATCGCCAGCATAAGCAGGCACAAGAAGAGGTTCAGGAAGGCAGCCGCCAGCGCGCCCAGGCAATAGCCCGCCCCAAAGCGCAGCGCCTGACGCCAGGGGCGTTGCTGGGCCAGCTCCGCCAGCACAATGCCGGCGAACGCGCCCAGCGCAGCGCCGGCCAGAGTGCCGGCCACCGGCACAACGCCCGTCAACACCAGGCCGCCAATCAATCCACCCACCAGAGCGGCCGCGATGGTTTTCCAGGACGCGCCGGCTTTGCGTGTTGCCAGCGCCGAGAGCAGCCGATCGTTGACCCATGTAAGAAGGACAATTCCCCCCAGCGCCAGCAAGGTCGGCCAGCCAATGCGCGAAAACCCATCCGCCCAGGCCCAGACCAGCACCCCCACCCAGATCAGAAGCGACCCGGGCAACACCGGCAGAATCGCCCCGATCAGGCCCAGCAGCATCAGGGCGTAAGCCAGTCCCATGAGAAGCAGGGTCAGCGTATCGTTCAACAGCCCCCCGCTGCTCAGCGTCCTTCGGCGTCGTCCGCCAGGCCGGCGATCGTGCGCACGAGCGTCACCAGGCTGATCAGAATGCGCAGCAGGTCGCCTGTCTGAACGGCCGGCAGATTGACTTTCGCCCGGCCCGACTGCGACTGTTCGATCGTGCGCGCATAGAGCGCGGCTGCCGCGAGGCCGACAATCAGCCCGATGCCGCCGCCAATGACGAACACTTTGACTTTCCAGTTCATGGTGATTTTCCTTGTTGCAGGGTATTGTAGCCTTTGTCGCCTGCGCCCGGCGACTCTGAATTTTGCGTTAGAATATGTGAGCGCATGTTCATTTATTCATACGATTCAACATGAGCGCGAAACGAAAGCCGCTCCCGCCGCCGGCCCTGGATGAGGCCACTGTCGAACGTCTGGCGCAACTGTTCAGCGCGCTGGGCGATCCCTCGCGCGTGCGCATCCTGTGGGCGCTGTTGAGCGGTGAATTGAACGTCGGCGACCTGGCGCAGCGCGCCGGCATCAGCGCTTCTGCCGTGTCGCATCAACTGCGGCCGTTGCGGCTGATGCGGCTGGTGCGCGCGCGCAAAGCCGGGCGCGAAGTGTTCTACGCCCTCGATGATGACCATGTCATCGACCTGTTCCAGCGCGGTCTCGATCACGTGCGACATGAATGAGCGCGAAGCGCGATTTCTCAGGATCATGCTATGAGCATCACCTACCAGTCCACCATCACCTGCCCGGCGTGCGGCCGCGCCGCCGAGGAAACAATGCCCGATGACGCCTGTCAGCGGTTCTATCGTTGCTCCGGCTGCGGCAACATCCTCAAACCAAAAGCCGGCGATTGCTGCGTGTTTTGCTCCTATGGCAGCGCGCCCTGCCCCGACAAGCAGCGCGAGTATCAGGCCAGGCTGAACCCATGACCGACCGCGACGCGCAGGAAATCGTCTTCGAGATCGCCGGCATGGACTGCGCCGAGTGCGCGCGCGGCATCGAGCGCGGCGTGGCCCGGCTCGACGGCGTGCAATCGTGCAGCCTGAGCTACGAGACGGCCAGACTCCGCGTGCAGGGCGCCATCACGCGCGAGGAGATCATCGCTCGCGTGCGCGAACTGGGCTACGACGTGGCGCCAGAAGGCGTGCAAGAGGGGACAAACACCCGGCCGCAAGCGAGTGCTTTCATTCAGTTCCTGCTGGCCCGGCGCGACACGGCGCTGGCGGCGCTGGGCGGCCTGCTCATTCTGCCCGGCCTGCTCTTTCACGAATTGCTGCCCGTTGCGGGCGTTGCATCCCCCTTTCCCGACGCGCTGGTCGATGGCCTGTCGATCGCGGCTATGGCTGTGGCCGGCCTGCCTGTGTTCCGCAGCGCCTGGCGCGCGCTGATCCTCAACCGCGAGATCGGCGTCAACGCGCTGATGTCCATCGCCGCAGTCGGCGCGGTCATCATCGGCGCTTACACCGAGGCCGGCCTGGTGATGGTGTTGTTTGCCGTCGGCGAGGCGCTGGAAGGCTACACCATGCACCGCGCGCGCAACGCCATCCGCAGCCTGATGTCCGTCGCCCCCAACGAAGCGACAGTCCTGCGCCCATGCATCGATTGCCGGTCGCATCTGGGACAGGAGGGCTACACCGGCGGGCCATGCCCCTTCTGCGGGCTGGAAGAGCAGCGCGTGCCTGTCAGCGATCTGCGCATCGGCGAGACCGTCATCGTAAAGCCCGGCGAGCGGATCGCCATGGATGGGATCATCATCAGCGGCGCTTCGTCGGTCAATCAGGCGCCCATCACGGGTGAGAGCGCGCCGGTGGACAAGGATGTTGGCGACGCGGTTTTCGCCGGCAGCATCAACGGGCCGGGCGCGCTGAGCATTGAGGTCGGGCGGCTGGCTGCCGACAACACCATCAGCCGTGTCATCCGCATGGTGGAAGAGGCGCAAGAGCAGCGCGCCCCAACCCAACGCTTCGTAGACCGGTTTGCGAAGGTCTATACGCCGGTAGTCGCGCTCATTGCTGCGCTGGTGGCCGTCCTCCCGCCGGCGTTGTTCGGAGCGCCGTTTCTCAATCCCGACCCCCACACGCAGGGCTGGCTCTACCGCGCGCTGGAATTGCTGGTGGTGGCCTGCCCGTGCGCGCTGGTCATCAGCACGCCAGTCAGCTTAATCAGCGCGATCGCCAACGGCGCGCGCAATGGGGTGTTGTTCAAGGGCGGCGCGCATGTGGAAACGCTCAGCCGGGTGCGCGCCATCGCTTTCGACAAGACCGGCACACTGACGACAGGCCGGCCGACGGTGGTGCGGGTGCGCTCGGCGCGCTGCGCGACAGACGGCCATGAACCGTGCGAACCCTGCGACGATATGCTGGCGCTGGCAACGGCCATCGAACGGCGCAGCGAACATCCGCTGGCGCGCGCGGTGGTGGAGCGAGCAGACCAGAGCGGCCTGGGCAACAAGTATCCAGCCGCGCAGATTGTCACCGCGCTGGCCGGGCGGGGCATCACCGGCTCGGTCAACGGGCGCGAGGTTGTCATCGGCAGCCACGCATTTTTCGAGAATGCCATACCGCATGCGCCGCACTGTGACGAAGCGCAGGCCGCATCTCGCGCCGGACATACGCCGCTGATGATCGGCGCAGATGGTCAATACCTGGGCTACATCGCGGTGGCAGACGCTGCGCGCCCGGGCAGCCGGCAGGCGCTGGCCGAATTGAGATCGGATGGCATTGCCGCGCTGGTCATGCTGACCGGCGACACCCTCGCCACAGCGCATCACATCGGCGAGCAAGTCGGGGTGACGGAGGTTCGCGCCAACCTGTTGCCCCAGGAGAAAGTTGAGGCAGTGCGCGCGCTGCGCCGGCAGTATGGGCCGGTGGCGATGGTGGGCGACGGCATCAATGACGCGCCGGCGCTGGCAGCGGCTGATGTGGGCATTGCCATGGGCGGCGGCACAGCGCAGGCGGCGGAGACGGCTGATGTGGCGCTGATGGCGGACGACCTGCGCCAGTTGCCTTTTGCGTTGCGGCTAAGCCGGGCCGCCATGCGCGTCATTCACGCCAATATCGGTTTGAGCGTTGGGGTCAAACTGGCCTTCTTCGCAGTGGTGTTGCTGGGGTTCGGGACGATGTGGATGGCCGTGCTGGCCGATGTGGGCGTGTCGTTGCTGGTGACGCTCAATGGGCTGCGGCTGCTGGCGTTTTCAAGCGCAAGACAGCCGCACTGAAAAGACGGCCCGCCATGCGGGCATGGCGGGCCGGGGTTGAGCTTCGGCGGGGGGGCCGGGTCACATCACCGGCAGCGCCTGTTGCGCTTTCTGGATCTCCTCTTCCGGCAGCGCGTAATCCTGCATCTTGCCGCTCAAATAGCGTTCATAAGCCGACAGGTCGAAATGCCCGTGGCCGCACAAATTGAACACGATGACGCGGCTGACGCCCTCTTCACGGCACTTGATCGCTTCGTCGATGGCGCCGCGCACGGCATGGGCGGCTTCGGGGGCGGGCAGAATCGCTTCGGTCTGCGCAAACAACACGCCGGCCTCGAAGGTGGCCAACTGATCGACAGCGCGCGCCTCGATGTAGCCGTGGCGATACAGCTCGCAGATTTCAGAGGCCATGCCGTGGTAGCGCAACCCGCCGGCGTGGATCGGGGCCGGCATGAAGCCATGGCCCAGGGTGTACATCTTGATCAACGGCGTCATCATCGACGTGTCGCCGAAGTCATAGGCGTAAACGCCTCGCGTGAGGCTGGGCGCCGCCGATGGTTCCACAGCCACGACGCGCAACTTGTGGTTCTTGTCTTTCAGTTTGGGGGGCAGGAAGGGGAAAGCAAAGCCGGCGAAATTGCTGCCGCCGCCAATGCAGCCGACGAGCACATCCGGCTCGACGCCGGCCAGCTCCAACTGCTTTTGGGCCTCCAGACCGATGACGGTTTGATGCAGCAGGACGTGATTCAACACAGAACCGAGCGCGTATTTGGTCGGGGTTTTGCTGGTGACGGCGTCTTCAACTGCTTCGCTGATCGCCAGCCCCAGGCTGCCAGAGCAGTTGGGATCCTGAGCCAGCATGGCGCGGCCGGCGTTGGTGTCGGGGCTGGGGCTGGGCACAACCGTGGCGCCCCAGGTCTCCATCAGGTAGCGGCGATAGGGCTTCTGGTCGTAGGAGACGCGCACCATGTACACCTTGCATTCGATGCCGAACATCTTGCAGGCCAGCGAGAGCGCGCTGCCCCACTGCCCGGCGCCGGTTTCGGTGGCGATGCGTTTCGTGCCGGCTTCCTTGTTGTAGAACGCCTGCGCGACGGCGGTATTGGGCTTGTGACTGCCGGCCGGGCTGACGCCTTCGTACTTGTAAAAGATTTTGGCCGGCGTCTGCAGCGCCTTTTCCAGCCGATGCGCCCGATACAGCGGCGAAGGACGCCACAGCCTGTACACCTCGCGCACGGGGTCGGGAATCTCAATCCAGCGCTCTTTGCTGACCTCCTGCTTGATCAGATCCATCGGGAACAGCGGCGCCAGATCATCCGGTCCGACTGGCTGCCTGGTGCCTGGGTGCAACACAGGCGGCAGGTCAAACGGCAAGTCGGCTTGAATGTTGTACCAGGCTTTGGGGATGTCGTTCTCGCTCAGGGTGAACTTGGTCTGGTCGGACATGTCAGGTGCTCCTTTTTCCTCTACGCGCTCCTCCGCGAGTATGGTCGCTCATTCTAACCGGGTTTGAAGGGGATCGCGGCAAAGTGAGCAAAGTGGGAGACGGAAAACCCGGCTGCTGTTCGCAGCAGCCGGGCGGCGCGCCGAAGGGCCGGCGCAATGCCGGCGATCCAGTGATTCAGAGCAGCCGAGAGTTGCGGTTGGTGGCGTCGCACTCCAGTTGCGGAATTTGATCGAACTTTGCCTTTTTGAGGGCGGCGCGCACGGCATCGCGCACTTTGGCGCGCGACAGCGTGTTGTTCGACGCGCGCACAGTCTTGACGTAGTAGTAGGTGAATGCGCCGTTGAACCGGCCTTCAAAGTAGGCGTCGGCGCTGGTTTGATCGTCGCGGCAGCCGGCCCACAGGATGTGATGCCGGGCCAGCATCTTGTCCCCCTTGCGCAACGCAGCCACTGTGCGGGTCGGCGCGTCGCGCAACTTGAGGAACGCTTTGTAAGAAGGAGGCGGCAGGTAGCGCGGCCGGGGCGCATTCGGCAACAGCAGCATGACCGGGTCGAGATTCTTGATGCCGGTGCCGCTGTGGCAGGTGTCGAGATAGCATTCCAGCAGCGTGTCTTGCGGCAGTTGGATGAAGAGATCGTGCAGCTCGTCGTCAAGAATGATGTGATCCGGGTCCCACTGGTCGTCTTTGGCTGCCAGATCGTAGGGGCAGAACGCTTCGTCGGCGCGGTCGGCTTCGTCACCGCTCACATCGGGGACTTGCGTGCCGTGGCTCGACAAACTGAAGACGATGTACTTCAGCTTGCCGGCTTTGGCGTCGGCCACCAGCGACTTCAGGTTGGACATGATGCGCGCCTTGGTCGCCTGGGCGTCGGTCAGAACGGTGATGTCAGCGTCGCTGAATCCGAGCAAGTCCTTGAGCAACTGCGCCATGTCATTGGCGTCATTGACGCAGCCTCTCAATTCTGCGGTCGGATAATTCTTGAACTTGTTGACGCCCACACACAACGCTTTTCGGTTCGACATTTCTGCGCCTCCTGGGTTGGGTAAGGTTGGGGAGGTTGATAAGGTTCCTAAAGTTGAAAGACCTTGCGCCCCTTATCAACCTTGCGAACTTTGCGAACTTTACGAACCAAACCGCGGCAACCAGTCGCCATGCGCGGCGATCAGATCGTCCACCAGCGCCGTAATCTGTTCCAGATCCAGCTCGGCAGCCGTGTGCGGATCGAGCATGGCGGCGTGGTAGATGTGCTCGCGCTTGCCGGTCAGCGCCGCCTCCACGGTCAAAGCCTGCACGTTGATGTTGGTCTGCATCAGGGCGGCCAGTTGCGGCGGCAGCGATCCAACCCGTGTTGGCTGCAGGCCGTTGCGGTCAACCAGCACCGGCACTTCCACGCAACATCCCTGCGGCAGGTTGTCGATCAAACCGTGGTTGGGCACATTGCCATAGATCACGCGCGGCTGATTGGTCTCGATGCTGTGGATGATGGCAGAGCCGTATTCGTGACTGCGGCGGTGCTCAATGCCTTCGCCGCGCTCGAACGCCTCGCGCATGGCATGCCAGCCGGCGATCTGCGCTTCACAGCGGCGGATGTACTCGTCCAGCGGCACATTAAATTTGTCGATCAAATCCGGCCGGTCGCGCTTGATGAACCACGGCACGTATTCGCTGAAGTGCTCGCTCGATTCCGTGACAAAGTAACCAAATCGACGCAGGACTTCGTAGCGCACCAGGTTCCAGGCCGGCGCGCGTCCCTCCTCATACACCTTGCGAATCAGGGGGTACAGATCCTGCCCGTCGCGCTCGAAACGCAGGTAGAACGCCATGTGGTTGATGCCGGCGCACAGATAGTTGATCTCCTCAATCGGCGCGCCGATGTCGTGGGCGAGCTGCTCAGCCGTCCCCTGCACGCTGTGGCACAGCCCGACCGTCTTGATCTTGCTGGCCCGGCTGATGGCCCAGCAGTTCATCGCCATCGGGTTGACGTACTGCAAAAACACCGCATCCGGGCACACCTGCTCCATCATGCGACAGTAATCCAGCATGACCGGGATCGTGCGCAGCGCGCGCATGATGCCGCCGATGCCGAGCGTGTCGGCAATGGTCTGGCGCAAGCCGTACTTTTTCGCAATCTCGAAGTCAATGACAGTGCCGGGTTTGTAACCGCCCACCTGGAACATGGAAATGGCGTAGTCGGCGCCGTCCAGCGCGCGCCGGGGGTCGGTGGTGGCCTCAATCGTCGGCCGGGCGCCGAGGTAATCCGCCAACTTGTGCGCCACGATATCCGACGTTTTGAGCCGTTCGGAGTCGATGTCATACAGGCTGATGGTAGAGCCGGCCAGTTCCGGGTAGCTCAGGATATCGCCGAGCAGGTTTTTGGCGAAGACGGTGCTGCCGGCGCCGATCAACGTGATCTTGGGCATGGATGTCAGCAATTCCTCCAGTTTCCGCAGAGGCGGAGTCAGATGATGGCGGGAAGTATACCGTCTTCAGGGGCGAAAAAAGACAAGCCGGGCGCTCGTGTTGCAGACGCCCGGCTTGTGGATGGCGCGTTTGAACGATCAGCAGCCCGGACAGATGCGACTATTAGCCGGCAGATTCGGTGGTCTTGCTCGATTTGGCCTCCGCAGCCGGCCTGGCAGGCGCGTCAGCCGCTTTGCTTTCGCCCCCGCCTGCGCTCTCACCAGACGGCGACGCCGGCTTAGGCTCGTGTTCCTTCGCCTCAATGGGCTTCACGCTCTTGGATTCTCCCGACTTGCCATTGGACGACCGGCTGTCGGTGATGTACCAACCCGAACCCTTGAAAGTCACGGCTACCTGGCTGACCACGCGATACACGTGGCGACGGCCGCATTTAGGGCAACGCTTGACCGGATCGTCAGTGAACTTCTGTCGTTGTTCAAACTGATTGCCACAGTCAGGGCAGGCATACTGGTATGTCGGCATGAGCCGGGATTATACCGTCGATGATTAGACCGGCATTAGCGACATTGAAACGCCGGGGGTTGCGTTCTCAGAGGCGGCCCAACGGCGAGAGGCGGCAGGAGAAGCGGGCGAGAAACCGTTTGCGCACAAACCAGCCGGCCATACAATGTCGCTCATGCTGACGAACGTTCTCGCGCATCAGGGGGCCGCATGACCGATGTGTTGGCCGCGCGCTTGTTGATGGGACTGTCGCTCGCTTTTCACATTGTGTTTGCCGCCGCCGGCATTGCCATGCCCTTGTTCATGGTGATTGCCGAGTGGCGGCATCGCCGCACCGGCGACGCGGCGTGGCTGTCTCTGGCCAAAGCGTGGTCCAAAGGGGCAGCCGTCCTGTTCGCTGTCGGCGCGGTTGGCGGCACGGTGTTGTCGTTCGAGCTGGGTCTGCTGTGGCCCGGCTTCATGCGGTTCTCCGGCTCGATCATTGGCGTGCCGTTTTCGCTGGAAGGGTTCGCCTTCTTTACGGAGGCGATTTTCCTGGGAATCTATTTGCATGGATGGGATCGCGTGTCGCCCCGGCTGCACCTGGGCGCCGGCGCGATAGTGGCTGTTTCGGGCGCGCTCTCCGGCCTGCTGGTGTTGATGGTCAATGGCTGGCAGCACGCGCCGGCCGGCTTTGAGGTTGCCAACGGGCAGGCGGTGAACATCGACCCGTTCGCCGCCATGTTCAACCCGGCCTGGCCGCACATTGCGCTGCACATGACCATCGCGGCGTACCAGAGCATCGCCGCAGCCATGATGGGCATCCACGCGATCATGCTGTTGCGTGACCGGAGCAACCAGTTTCACCGCAAGGCGTTTGCCTTCGCGCTGGCAGTCACGCTCGTCACCGGCATCCTGCAACCGCTGGCCGGCGACTTCAGCGCCAAGCAGGTTGCGCAGTTGCAGCCGGCCAAGCTGGCCGCCATGGAGGGCCAGTTCAAGACGGAGCAGGGCGCTCCGCTGCGCATCGGCGGCATTCCCAATCCCGACACGCAGGAGACGCCGCTGGCAATCGAAATCCCGGGTCTGTTGAGCTGGCTGGCATTTGGCGACGCCGGCGCGACAGTCATCGGGCTGGAAGCGTTCCCGCGCGCAGACTGGCCGCCGGTGGCGCTGGTTCACCTGGCCTTTCAGATCATGGTCGGCAGCGCATTTGTCATGGCCGGCGTGGCAGGGCTGGGCGCAGTGCTGGCCTGGCGCAGACGCCGGCTGCCAGACAGCCGGTGGTGCCTGTGGCTGGCGGCGCTGGCTGCGCCCTTCGGCCTAATCGCGTTGGAGACCGGCTGGATCGTGACCGAGTTGGGCCGGCAACCATGGATCATTCAAGATGTCATGCGCACGCTGGACGCCGTGACACCGATGACCAATCTCGGCGCGCCGCTCGTCACCTTTGCGCTCATCTACGTTGCGCTGGCCGTAATCACCGTGTGGGTGCTGACGTATCAGGTGATCCGCAGCCCGCGCATCGCGCCCGATCACACCCCCATGGCATGACCACGGTCAGGGTCTGATAGCGATGAATACGCTCCTGTTTGACCTCCCTTCTCTGGTCGCCGGCAGCATCATGGTGGCGCTGACGTTCTATGCTGTGCTGGGCGGCGCCGACTTTGGCAGCGGCGTGTGGGACCTGCTGGCCGCCGGACCGCGCGCCCGCCAGCAGCGCGAGGTGATCGCCCACGCCATCGGCCCCATCTGGGAAGCCAACCACGTCTGGCTGATTGCCGCCATCGTCATTCTGTTCACCGGCTTCCCGCTGGCATTTGCCGAGATCTCGACGGCCCTGTTCATCCCGTTGATGGTCATGCTGGTCGGCATCGTGGCGCGCGGATCGGCATTCGTCTTTCGCGCCTATGGCTCACAGACCGACTCGGTGCGGCGGGTGTATGGCACTGTGTTCGCCATTGCCAGCGTCGTCACACCGATCTTTCTTGGCATCGTCATCGGCAGCATCAGCTCCGGCCGCATTGTGGTCGTGGAGGGCGTAGTGCGCGCCGACTTCATCGATTCGTGGCTGAGCGTGTTCCCGATTGCAGTGGGGGCGCTGACGCTATGCCTGTTCGCGTTGCTGGCTGCGGTTTATCTTGCTGTGGAAGCAGATGGCGCCCAGGACGAGGCGCTGCGCGAGGATTTCCGCCGGCGCGCGCTGATCGCAGCAGTCGTCACCGGCGGCGTCGCGTGGATCAGCCTGTTTCTCATCCGGCAGGATGCGCCTGTGCTGTACGCCGGGTTCGTCGAACGCCCCTGGACCCTGGCCAGCATCGCTTTGTCTGTCGCGCTGGGCGTGACCACCATCGGGGCGCTGCTCAAACGCCGGTTCTATGTGGCGCGATTGACCGTCGTGTTGCAGGTGATCTGTGTGATGTGGACGTGGGCCTTCGCGCAGTATCCGTATCTGGCGCTGCCCAATCTCACGATCCAGCAGGCAGCCGGCCCGGAGGTCACATTGCAGATTGCCGTGATTGCGCTTGTCGCCGGGGGTGTGATTCTGTTCCCCTCGTTGTTCCTGCTGTATCGCGTGTTCAAGGGGCGCAAGGCGTTTGCATTGATCGACGCGCCGGCAGGAGATCAGACCGGCGCGCGCCGCCCCTGAACAACGCCCCGTCTCAGGATCGACGCCAGCCCAACACGCCCAGAGACACCGCCAGCGCAAGCGCGACACCGGCCACAATGCGCAACCATGGCGTTGTGTCCGACTGCGGCGCCGATTCACTGGGGCGCATCGTTGCATCGGGTGATTGGGGAGCCTCAGTGGGCTGAGACGCGGGCAAGGCATCTACCCGGGTTGCGGGGGCCTCTGTCACAACAGCAGGCTGCATCGACTCAGCCTCCGGCGTCGCTGCGGGCGCGGTCTCGGCAGCGGCTATGGGCGCGGCCATCGGTTGCGCCGGCTGTTCCGGCGTCGGCTGGGTTTCGACAGCAGGCTCAGCGGCCTGGCGCATGGCCTGCATCGGCTGCTCTCCACTGGCCGGCTGCGCTTCGGGCGCGGCGCCGGCGGGCGCGGCTTCGCCAGCTTCTGCCGGAACGGCCATGGCAGCGTCGGCTGCCATCGCCTCTTTTGACTGCGGTGTCGGCGCGGCAAACGCGGCCTGCGTTGCCGGCGCAGGCGGCTGAGCGGGCGGCGCAGACAGGCCGGCCAGATCAAGCCCGATCGCAATCACAAACACGGCGGCTGCCAACGCCGAACCGAGGCGCAGAAACCAGTTGAGTGGGTTGACGCGCGCGCCGGGTCGCGTTTGAGGCGCCGCAGAAGCGGCGAGGGGGAGCGTGAAGTCGCGCGGCAATGGCTGGGCCGGCAAAGCGCGCGCCGTGGCAACCAACAGGCGCGTCACGTCAAGCCGGCGTTGCACATCCGGCTCGGCGCGCAACCGCGCCTCGAAGGCGGCGCGTTCCGCTTCAGTCAATCGGCCATCCAGATAAGCCGAGATCAGCTCATCATCGGATTGGCGATTGATGATTGGCGATTGACGATTACCCATGCAGACACTTCACGAAGACATGTGCCGCAGCCACGCAGCGCCCTGCGCTTGATGGCTGACCTTATGGACGAAACTCATCGGGCAACAGTTCCGGCCGGGCGAGCAGGGCATCGCGCAGTTTGGCGCGCGCCCGGCTGAGCCGCGACTTGACTGTGCCCAGGGTGGTTTGCATGATATCGGCGATCTCCTCATAGGTCAGGC
>Ga0308419_1002083_pt1 | contig 13076 bp, 10 predicted proteins | sample HotsprSampleMS50_FD_203674 | JGI IMG/M metagenome (GOLD analysis project Ga0308419, IMG submission 203674) | Hot spring phototrophic mat microbial communities from Mushroom Spring, Yellowstone National Park, Wyoming, United States - 20090730_MS50 ... | reverse complement strand
CTCTGCAGCTGCGCCCCTGCAAGGCATCACCGGTACTTCCTGGAAAACACACACCTTCTACACAAAGGTACTACAAAACAATCGTCTTATTGTCAAGACTTTTGTGAGATTAATTTCTCTTTTTTTTCTCCGACACCATCCTCCCGACGTGATCGCCCCGCGGGCGGGCCTCCGCCGCAGGGATCCGGGAACCCGCGCCGGGGCTCCGTATCCCGAGGAATATCCAGCTACGATCTCCCCGTCCCGCCGGGCGACATCCCCATTATACCGGACATCCTTACGGGCGACAGAACGGAGTCACGACACGACACCACGGTCCGCCCGTTCACCGCCTCTCCGGTCACGGAGTATCTCTTCCTCAACCGCCCCGAACAAGCGCTTGAGCGCCAGCCGGAATCCGAACAGGTACAACGCAGGCATGACGATGAACTGCAGGGCGGCCAGCACGAAATATTGCACCGCGGTGTCCAGCAGGTGCTGCATCCCGGCACCAGCGACCGCCTTGACCATCCGGGCGGTCCCCTCCACGTACCGGCGGCCCTGGTCCAGCGCCTCACCGACGCTCTCGATCACGTTCTTCTCGTTCCGGATGCTGCGGCGGGGAACCGGGGAGGACGGAGCGGAAACCGCTGCACCGTCGGTCGCGGTTGAGAATGCGATCTGGAACTCCTGTTCCGCCATGCTGCGCAGGTGCTGCAGGCGCGTCGAAATGCTGCGGGATGTCTCCACCTGCGCGGCGCTGAACAGGTCCCGCACCAGCAGCGTGTACAGGGACAGGCCGGGGTTGACCATGAGCAGCACCGTGAGCGCGGCCACCGCGGAACGCCGCAGCGGACGGACCACCGCGAACACGACCGTGCCGACGACAATCAGCACCTTGACGGCAGCCACCCGACTGAGGTGGAGCATGGCGAGATTGAGAAACACCAGGCCGTTGACGACCAGCATCAGGTTGAGGACCCGGTCGATGATCTCCTCGATACCATCGGTGAAACTGAGGACGCCGGCCAACACCTTGAGTCCCGCGACAATGCCCAGATTGGCCACAGCGTCCGACGCCAGCCGCGACAGGTACTCGAAGGAAATCGTCGCCAGGGCATCAGACAGGGCGAGCCCGATCCCTGCGGCAAGCACAACGGCAACCGCCCAGTCCCGCGGCGGGATGCGACGCACGTCCATGGCAGTACCTCCGGGAAAGGAGCGTCAAACGCCCGACGGTGCATCGGATACACGGTCCGCCGCCGTGCAGCTCCGACGTCCGGCGGGTCACCACGCTCAGGGGACGGTGCCGCTGTGCTGCAGCACCAGGATGTCACCGCCGTTGCCTTCGTAGACGATGAACTGCCCGCTCACGTAGCAGTACCGCGGCAGGATGCCGGCGCTGTAGGCCCCCGGCACCGGCGATCCCGGCGGCGCGTACTGGGAGAGACCCGCGTACGAGAAGAAACCATCTCCGAGCCCGCGGGTGTCCCCGCACAGGTTCATGTACCCCGTGTTGAAGCGCGTCGTCCAGTTGGGGGTTCCCCCGGTGCCGCAGTGGACGATCGTTGGGTACTTGGTGTAGCCGAACGTATTGCTGAACGACGAGCCCCGCGTACCGGAACGATCGGTGATGCGCAGGATCTCCGCGGAAGCCCAGTGGGAATGCATCAGGGTGTCTCCCGCCATCGTGATGGGACACTGTTCATCGGTGATCCGCACGAAAAATGTCCCCACCTTCTCCATGCCCACGAACCGCAAGTCCCCTGCGGAGAGGCCAGCCACCGTCGTGTTGTCCAGAACCATCTCTCCCATGTGCGAATCCCAGCGGTAGTCGCAGCCGCCGCAGTCCCCCCACCGGAAATGGATGTAGGCCACCTCCGCCCCGCCCGGCCACTTCTTGACCACGGGGACCGGTCCGATGGCGCTGTAGGCCGAACCGCCGAGGTAATCCTCGGTACCCCCGTATCCCACCGCGGGGATGAACGCCTTCTCGCCGTCGCTCAGACGCAGGGCGAAAAGATTCTGATGCTGTGGATTGCCGATCAGCCAGTTCCGTATCGTCGTGAAGTTGGTGGGGAATGGTGCTCCAAACGGATCCAGCGCCCTGTGCTCCAGCCGCATCCGTAGGAATACAATCCCGTGCTCTTCGGCGATCACCGGCCAGATGTACTCGAACTCGTTGGGGAACCCCGCGGTGTTGGGCGTCGGCTTGACCCGCCACTTGCGGCTGCCGTCGGCGTTATGGACGCAGTGAACGTACAGGTCATCGGTGGCATAGACGATGACGTCCTGCGCCGCCGAATACGACGGCGGGGTGGCGATGGTGGAGCCGCCCGCGTACGCCGCACCCCAGGCGAGCGCCATGGTCGCCATGTTCACCTTGTGCAGATTGCCGGCATCCGTGACAACATACACGAAACCCCCGACCAGCAGCACCGCCTTGTTGAGCGGGCCGCCCGCGGCGTAGGTGCCCGCGACAGATCCATTCACCGCGTTGATTTTGTAGAGCGTCCCGTTCGCCCCCCCCGCGAACAGCATGCCGGAAGTCGGATCGTACGCGGGCGCGGCGTTCACCGTGGATGCAGTAAACCGCCACTGCTCGTTGCCGTCGGTCAGTCGCTTGGCGTATAAGCCCAGGCCGCCCGCCGGGATGTACACGTTGCCGCCGCCGCATACGGTGCGCGCCTCGCGCGGCGCGTTGTATATGTGACCGCTCGTCCCACCCGAGGCCCCGGCACCGTTGAACGCCCACCGGAATGTCCACGGGGTGTCCGGGTTCACCGGCACGTACCCCGTGCGCTGGGCGTCGTGGGCGTCCTGGTGCCACTCCGGGGAGATCGGCTGGGTGCTGACACGCTGCAGCTGGAAGTTGAGCGTCGCGGCGGCAAGCGCCCCGACGGCGGATACGACGTACAGCAGACAACCCGAAACGATGCGGTTCATGGCCCCCCCATGTGCGCAAAGATTACCCAATAGTGTATACAAAAATGCAGCGCGCCACGCAACACATCGCTCGCCCGCTTCGCACGGGAGCGTGGTATCTGTCGGGAACCGTTTTCCGGGCTATCGCCTGCCGACCCGTAACTGTTCAGGGGACGGTGCCGCTGTGCTGCAGCACCAGGATGTCACCGCCGTTGCCGACGGTGATGACGTACCGCCCGCTGACGAACGTATACCGGGGCAGGACACCTTCGCTGTAGGCGTCCCGGAGGGGTGTCGGAGGATCCAGCACACCGTAGTACTGATACCACGCGGGCGCACCGAACCAGCGACCGCTGCACCCCGACCCTCCGTGATCGTACTGGGCGCCGCCGCTCGCTTGATAGTGGTTCGGACTGAAGTTGCCGTCGTTGCAGGTGCTTGCCCGCAGAATAGGAGCCAGCTGCACCGTTGTTATCTTGTTGGACTGCGACCCACCCCGCGTGTTGGATCGGTCGGTGATACGGTGGATGCCGGTGCCCGCCCAGTGGGCGAAGAACAGCGTATCCCCTGCCACGGTGATCGGGCAGTTCTCATCGGTGATATGGATGAAGGCCGAGGTGAAGTCGATATACCGGAGATCTCCGGCGACGTACCCCGGCACCGTGGTACTATCCAACACCATCTCGCCCAGGTGCGAATCCCACCGGGGATCCTGTCCGGCTATCTGCGCACGAAAGGTCTGGTACGCGACTTCTTTGCCGTCGGGGAGCACTTTGATAACCGGGAAGGAGTGCACGCGTAGGTTCGGATTCGGGCCGAAATCCTCCACCCCCTGCGGCCCAACACACGGGGTGAATGACTCCTGGCCGGTGTCCAGATTGAGAGCGAACAGGTTCTTCCACTGCGGCGCGCTCTCTAATTTTGCACGAATGGCGGACATGGTGGTCGGCCAGTCGCCTGGATCAAAAATGAGCCCGATGCCCTGGTTCATGCGCACGAACACCAATCCGTGCTGTTCGGCCACCACCGGCCAGCCGCCCTCGAACTCATAGGGATACCCCGGCGAGCGCGAAGTCGGCTTTACACGCCACTTCCGTGACCCGTCGCTGTCGTTGACGCAGTGCACGAAAAGGTCCTGCGTGCCGAAAACAATAACTCGTCGTCCGGCCGACCAGGCGGGCATCGTCTGCGCCGGCGATCCCGCAGCATAGGGGGCCGCCCACGCGGTGGTCATGTCGCTGGTGCGAACCTTGTGGAGATGACCGGTGGTCGTGACAACAAAGGCGTATCCGGGGATGAGCGCCACCGCCTTGCGGATGGGGTTGCCGGCGTTGTACTGGCCCGCCTCAGCGCCGTTGGCGCAGTTGATCTTGTAGAGAACACCGTTGGCCGCAGCGGCGTACAGGTGATCGGTTGCCGGATCGTAGGCGGGCGCGCTCTGGAAAATCGGCGTTCCCGAAGGACGGAAGTTCCACTTTACGCCACCTGAAGACAGCGTGAGCGCGTAGATCCCGTATTGGTTGGCGGGCACGTACAGCAGACCGTTGCCGGCGACGGGGCGCGCTTCCCATGGGGTATAGGAGGAGATCTGATGGTAGAAGTGTCCGCTGGTGGAGCCGGCGGTCGGCCCGGCGCCGTTCCAGGTCCAGCGGTAGGTCCACGGGGTGTCCGGGTTCACCGGCACGTACCCCGTTCGCTGGGCATCGTGTGCGTCCTGGTGCCACTCCGAAGAGCTCGGCTGGGTGCTGACACGCTGCAACTGGAAGTTGAGCGTCGCGGCGCCAGCACCGATGGGCAGTATCCACAATGCCACAACAGACACCACTGCACGTATCTCTCTCACGACGTCCCCCTCTCCCCTCCCCGTGCACATTTATTATACCAACTTTCCCACTGAAAAGCAAACGGCAGTACGATCACCCGGACTTCCGGGCGTACCCCCGCGAGAGCTCCACCGTCATGCCGTTGAAAGACCAGTCAACCGATCGTATGACCCCCTCGAAAATGACTTCATCCCCAGGGGAGAGGCGGCGGGCCGCAGCGATGGGAATCAGACCTTCCACATCCCAGACGCTGAGCAACGATTTCCGGTCCATGTCCACGCGCAGCCGCCGGTGCGTACTGTTTTCCGGTTCTATGGAAACGACCCGTCCGCGCCACCGGACCCTCTTCCCGATGAACCGGTTGGCCGCCTGCTGCCAGGCGACTGAATCACCCCCCTTGACCCTGTTCATCGCTGATCGTACCTGCAGCAACGACGGGCCGGGCACCCGTGCGGCAACCGCCGCTCGGGCGATTTTTGCCGGCGGTGGGCTCTTTTTGGCTGCGGGGGTACGCTGAACAGACGACGGCTTCACGGCGGCGCGCTGCGGGGTCGCGACGACCGGGGTAGACATCTGGACACCCGCCGCCATCGAGGAGGAGATTTCGGATTGCGCGGTTGACGGCACATGGTTCGGCGTCTCAGTGTCATCGTACGCCGCTGGAATCGCAGGTGTATCGACGGGCTCGGATCCCGGTTCCTCCTCAGTCATCGCCACGGGCACCGCCCGGATGGCATGGCCTGACGGGATCCTGATCTCCCAAAACCACCCGCCACCGCACACCAGCACCACCAGCACCAGGGGAACCAACAGCGTCGGGTGAGGCAGCAGATCCACCAGCCGGCTCCACACCGTCGTGGCGCGCAGCAGGATGGTCGCGCCACAGTGGGGACACTCCGTTGTGGGGTTCTTCAGCGCCTCGCCGCAGGCAGGACAAAAGTTCACCGTACCGGGCTGTGAACGGCGTCCGGCCTGCGCTCTCCTTCGTTCAGTCGCCATATCAGGAATACCGCTCCCGACCGATCTCCGGTCTCACCGCATTCGCTCCTTCACAGCTCAACGATATCCTTTCCCTCGTGGTACAGCGACAGGAACAGCAACAGGTAATCGCGCAGGTGTCGCGTGATGAGAAAGTTGTTGCGGATGTGCTCACGGCCGTTCTCGCCCAGCCGCCGGACGTACCCGGGTTCCTGGAGCAACTGCTTGAGGTAATACGCCGTCCCATCGATGGAATACAACAGATACGCGAGTACCTGTGGGCGATCTGCAGCAGAATGCCGCCCACCGCAGATGCAATGACCGGCGGGGCTTCCCAGAGCACTTCCGCAACCGTCAACCCGAACCCTTCCCTGAGGGATTTCTGCATGATGACCGCGGACCCGCGCTGGAGGGCGTTGATCTCCAGGTCGCTGGCCGGCGGCAGGAACAGCACGTGGATGTCAGGTTCGTCCGCCGCCGCACGTACCTCCTCCAGCACCTTCATCCCTTCAGGGTCATCGGCGGCCCATCCCCCGGCGATCACCAGCTGGCAATCCACGTACCGGCGAACCTTCCGGTATACCTCAACCACCCCGACAGGATTCTCAGCGTTGGTGGGCTCGGGAGACGCGAAATGGTGCTGCTGCAGGGAGCGGTGCGTCTGGTAGTAGATGCTCGCCGCAGGCACCTCATGGATACCCTCCAGCAGCTCGCGCGCCGTACGCGCCAGACGACCCAGCAGCCACACCAGGTGGACCTGGGAATGGAACTGAAACGGTTCGGTCATCCGGCCACCTCCTCAAGCAACGCGCGAACATCGCGGTAATCGGCGGCCACAAACCGCGCGACCGATGGACCGGGCCCCACCTTCACCGTTACCGCGGTTTCCGGCAGTGCCCGGAACATGTCCTCATCCGTCCAGTCGTCCCCGGCGGCGATGATGCCGTCGTAGGCATGGCTCGTGAGCAGCCGCTCCACGGCCGTACCCTTGGTAACACCGCCGGCGCGAACCTCCACCACCTTGCTGCCCTGCAACACCCGCACATCGGCGTTCGCGGCGAACGATATGAGATCGTCCAGCAGCTCACGTGCGCGCAACGCCGCCAGTTCCGGATCGGCGTCGCGGTAGTGCCAGGCCAGCGCGAACTCCTTCTCTTCGATGAATGACCCGGGCAGGCGTTCTTCGGAACGCCGCAGCAGGGGCAGCAGATCCGGTTTCCAATCGGCGGACAACTGCTTGATCGGGTGCCATTCGTCACCCGGGTTCCGGAGCCACACGCCGTGTTCGGCGACCAGCGTCCAGTGCAGCCGCCCGAACCACCGCACCAAGGTTGCCCGATCCCGGCCGCTGATGATCACCGCATCCGTCCCCGGAACCCCGCCCACGCGCTCCAGAAGCCCGAGCAACTGATCATCCGGAGCGGCGGCTGCCGGCGTCGCGGCATAGGGCACCACCGTCCCGTCGTAGTCCAGGAACAGGATGCGCCTGCCCACGGCGCGGAATGAACTGGCCACCTCCCGCCGCACGCCGCCGGTGAGCCGGCGCTGCCGCGCGGACCGGCGCCGCTGTTCCTGACGCACCGCCTGACGCAGGAAATCCCGTGCCCATGTCACGACATCGTATCGTTCCAGGCGCCGCTGCATCGCCGTCATGCGTGCGCGCTGCTCCTCCGGCGGCATCTCCAGCGCCGTTTTCAGCGCATCGGCGACCTCTTCCCGGAAATTGGGATTGATGATGAGCGCCTCGCCCAGTTCCCGGGCGGAACCCGCCATCTCGCTGAGGATCAGCACCCCGTCCCCGTCCGTCCGCGCGGCGACGTACTCCTTGGCGATGAGGTTCATGCCGTCACGCAGCGGCGTCACCAGGGCGATGCCGCAGGCGCGGTACGCCGCGACGATGTCCGTGAACTCCAACGACGTGAACCGGTAGTGTATGGGCGACCATCCCACCCGCGCGTACCGTCCGTTGATCCGCCCCACTGTCTCGTCGATGCGGGTCTTCATCCGCTGGTAGTTGTCCACGCCGATGCGCGACGGCACGACGATCAGCACCAGCACCACCTTGCCGTGCCACGACGGGTTGTTCTCCAGGAACAGCTCGTAGCCCTGCAGGCGGTTGATAATCCCTTTGGTGTAGTCCAGCCGGTCCATGGACAGCACCAGCCGGAACGGCGCGAGCGTCCGGGTGAGCCCGTCGCATGCCGCGAGTATCCGGGGATCTCGTGCGGCGTCCGCGAATTTCCGGAAGTGCACTCCCATCGGAAACGTGTCCGCCTTCACCGAGCGGTCATCGACGGACATCATCCCGAGGGCGTGATCCACCCCGAGGAACCGCAGCACGCACTGCAGGAAATTCTGTGTGTAGTCGTTGGTGTGGAAACCGACCAGGTCCGCCCCGAGCATCCCCTCGAGCAGGTCGTGGCGCCACGCGCGCGGCAGCAGCTGGTAGACCTCACGCGACGGGAAAGGGATATGGAGGAAGAAACCGATGGACGCCTCGGGCTGCCGTTCGCGCACCAGCCGCGGCAGCAGCATCAGGTGGTAATCGTGTATCCAGACGATGTCATCGGAACGCAGCAGCTTCTCCATCTGTTCGCGGAACAGCTCGTTGACACGCCGGTAGGCCTCCCAGTATCCGGCACCGTAATCGGCGTGCTCCGGCAAGCAGTGAAAGAGCGGCCACAACGTCCTGTTGCAGAACCCGTTGTAGAACGAGTCCATCAGCTGCTCGTCGACGAACACGGGCGCTGAGTGGAACTCCGCCGAGGCGCGGCGGATCACCTCCGCGATGTTCTTCTCACGTTTGACAGGCCCCGGCCACCCCACCCACAGGTACTCCTCCACCGGCCCCTGTCCCCGTTCCACGGTGTCCAGGAATGCGCGCAATCCCGTCGCCACCCCTCCGGCGCTGGGCTTGAACACCAGATCCTTCGCGGTCTCTTCGACGGTGAACGGCAAACGGTTCGAAACAATCACCAGGCGCACCAGCACACCTCCCGGCGGTCATGCAGCCGCGTCCATTCTTTTTACCAGATGACGACGTCCATGTCAACGGGCGGTGATGGTACCGGAGGTGATGGACGGACGGTGCACCACGCGGGAAAGCGTTTGGGGGACCGGGGAACCACTGCCGACCAGCCACGTGGCGCCGCGCATCCGAAACCAAAGACCGCCCCCGGCAGGACTCGAACCTGCAACCTGCTGGTCCGTAGCCAGACGCTCTATCCAATTGAGCTACGGGGGCATGCCTTGGAAAGGATGTTATCTACCATTTTTCCCGGGGAAAGTCAACCGGCGCGGGCGCGCGCCGCCCGGCGTTCGCGTTCGAGCAGGCGACGCTTTCCGGCAATCCCGCCGGGTCCCGAATAACCGCCCGGTGAACCATCCGATCGTATCACCCGATGGCAGGGAACAACGGGAGCGAACGGGTTGCGGGCCAGCGCCCGCGCGACCGCGCGCCACGCCCGGGGTCTGCCGATGCTGCGGGCGACCCAGGCGTAACTGCGTGTTTCTCCGGGCGGGATGTGCATGACCGCCCGCCATACCGCCTGCGTGAACGCCGGATAACGGCGCATCCGTTCGAGAACATCCTGTTGTGTCCGTGGGCGACACCCGTTCATACCACCGGGGGTCCCCCCACGGCATTCGGTCGGTCCGGCCGCACGATACGCCCGCACGCCAGCACCCGGCCGTCCTCGGCGTACACCACGACGTACTGCCCGGGTGTCGGGGCAAACTGCGGCCGGCGGAACAGCACGTGCATCCGCCGCCCGTGCACCGACACCGTGCAGGGGGTGAGCGGCGCCTGGTGGCGGATGCGCGCCATGCGGACCGTGGACGGTTCCCGCGCGACGGTACCGTCGGCGAGCATCACGACGTCCGAAACCACTTCGTACGCATCCAGCAGTTCACGCGGACCGACGTACACCGCATTCGCCGCCGGATCGATGTCGACGACGTACCGGCGTGTCAGTCCACCCAGTCCCAGACCGGTCCGCTGCCCGAGGGTATAGTTGATGAACCCCTGGTGCCGCCCCAGCTGTCTGCCGGTGCCCGCCTCCAGGATCGGCCCCTCCCGCCCGGCGACACACCCGCGCTCACGCAGGAACCGCCGGTAATCCCCGGCGACGAAACAGATCTCGTGGCTGTCGCGTTTCGCGGCCACCGACAGGTGCAGAGCGCGCGCCTTCTCGCGCACCGCGTCCTTGCACAGATCCCCCAGCGGGAATTCCACCGCCGCCAGAACCGACGGTTCCGTTGCCGCCAGGAAATACGACTGGTCCTTGGCGGGATCCGCCGCCGCGGCGAGGTACCGGTGACGGCCGTGTCGGACGATGCGGGCGTAGTGCCCGGTCGCAAGCCGCGCGGTGCTGAAGATCCCCTCGATGCGCGCGCGGATGTCGCCGAACTTCACCCGGGTGTTGCACATGACGCACGGGTTGGGCGTCTCCCCCGCCGCGTACGCCGCGCAGAACGGATTTACCACCTCCCGCGCGAATACGTCGCTGATATCCAACACCGCGTGGGGGATACCCAGGATACCCGCGACGCGACGGGCGTCGGCGATATCCCGCGGTGAGCAGCACCGCTGCCGTGACGCGGCGGGGACATCATCGCAGCGCCACATCTTGAACGTGAGCCCGATGACCCGCTCCCCCCGCTCTTTCAGCAGCGCAGCGGCAACCGCCGAATCCACCCCGCCGGACATCAGTACGACCATGGGAGCGCTCATGTTCCGGTGTGCATCACGGTGCTGTTCAATCTTTTCGCATATGCTCTCTCTTCTATTATCTTCTCGAGAGCTTTCCTAGAATCAGAAAGCAGCTCTTCCGCAACGAGATAGAGATTCCCGCGTATCGTACTCAGGTGCTCCTCGCGGTCGCCCGCCGCCCTGGAACGTAAAACAACTCCTCTGTCAGGACGACAGACGTGCAGCAAACCGCACCTCAGTTTGTAGAGCTGTTCGGCGTGGGCATGATATTGCTCCGGGAAAAAAGATCGGATTGCCTTGGTGAAACGATACTTACTGATTCTGCTTTTTGAAATGTTACACTTATTGCATAGACAACCGAGCAGTTCTATGCCCGCCGCCATGATTGCAAACGACGCGTAATCCCCGCCGCGGACACGTTGCTTTCCAGGGTTTCCCTCGAAATCCCGTTGCTGCATATCGGACGCGGTATTCAGGAGATCTTCCAGCCGCCGCTCCAGGGTGACGGTATTGGTCATTGTTGTCTCGCACCGGGGGTATTTTTCATACTTTTTTCTCCCCGAACAGCGGCATCTCGGCCGTGGGTGGTTTGCCGTCCACGATGGCGAGCAGTTCGGTGATGTCGTTAATCTCCACATCAGCGCCGGACTCGCCGGTGTTGAAACAGTCGCCGTACCGGGCAAACACGGTGCGGATGCCCAGTTTCTTGGCCCCCGCGATGTCGCGTTCGGCCCAGTCGCCCACCATCAGCGTCTCGGCCGGGGAGGTTCCCAGGCGTTCCAGCGCGAGGCGGAACGGTTTCGGTGACGGCTTGCGCTCGCCCGTGTCGTCGAAGCTGATGACGAAATCGAAGTAGTTCTGCAGGTTGAGCGACACGATGCGCAGCCACACCGGCAGCCGCGGCGCATCTGACAGCACGCAGAGCCGGATGCCGCGCTTGATCAGCTCCATCAGGGTGAGGTGTACCCGTGGATAGACGAAGAGGTTGGCCTCGCGCGCCCGGCGGTACCGGATGATGCCCGCGGCGAGGATCTTGGGATCTACGTACCCGAGTTCCTTGAGCAGCACTTTGTCGAACACCTGCTGATCCTCGATACCTTCGGACTCGTAGACTGCGTAGATCTTCTGTTGCAGCGCGTCGCGGCTCATGGACAGCCCGGCATCGATCATGGCGTCCACCGCCGCATCCACCGCCGCCCGTTTCATCTTCATAAAATCGGTCAGCGTGTTGTCCAGATCAAAGATGATGGCTCTGATCATGTGCAGCCTCCCGCGAGCTTCGCCCGCATCAGTACCCCAGTTGGCGGATGAACTCCGGGCGCTTCGTCCACCGCTCCCGGACAACCACCTGCAGCCGGAGGAACACCGGGCGGCCCAACACCGCCGACAGTTCCTCGCGAGCCGCCCGCCCGATCGCTGTGAGGCGGGCCCCCTTTTCACCGATGACGATGGCCTTGTGGTTGTCGCGCTCAACGATAATGTTCGCTGTAATAACCAGCATCTCAGGATTGCGGTCGCCGGGGCGCACATCCTCCACGATGACTGCGGTGCCCTGCGGCACCTCCTGGTACAGCTTATGGAACGCCTTCTCCCGTATGATCTCGGCGATGTGCAGCCGCTCGGGCAGGCGCAATGCCGCGTCATCCCTGAACAGACGTTCGCGCTCCGGCAGGTGTCCGACGATGGCCTGCGCGAGACGATCCACATTGTCACCTTTCAACGCGCTCACCGGAACGTACTCCGCGAACGGGTGGATGCCGCGCGCCCGCTCGATGACCGGCAGCACCTGCGCACGATCTTCGAGCAGGTCAATCTTGTTGAAAACGGCGAGCACCGGCGTCCGATCCAGCGGGCGGCCCGCGTCCCGGGCGATGTCGCGCAGCCGCCCGAGAATGTCGAGGTCGACGTCGGTAATGTCGTTGGAGGGCAGGACGAACAGCACCGCGTCGGCGTCCACCACCGACTGACATGCGTGGGCGTACATCGCGCTCTCCAGCTCGTTATGCGGCCGGTAGATGCCCGGCGTATCGAAGAAGATGATCTGCGCGTCGGGCATCTCCCGGATGCCCGCGATGCTGAACCGCGTGGTGCCGGGCACGCGGGAGACGATACTTGCCTTGCGCCCGATGAGCGTGTTGAGGAGGGTGGACTTGCCGATGTTGGGACGGCCCACGATGGTCACGTACCCGGACCGGAACAGTGCTCCGCCGCTCATGCGCCCGTCCCGCGCCGCCCGGCGACCCACCACGGGAACAGCCGCACCGCCGCGGCATGTGCACCCCAGCCGGCCAGGACCCCCAGCACTGCTCCAACCAGAACGTCCGCCGGGTAGTGCACACCGCAGTACACCCGGGACCAGGCGCTCAGAACCGCAAACCCGAACGCGAACACCGGCACCCACACACGCAGGCGCCCATCCACACGCCGCGCAAAGAACAGGGTCAGTACGGTCGCCGCCGCGAAAGAGTTGGCTGCGTGGGACGACGGCATCGCGGTGTTGAGGGAGGCGCCGACGAGCTGACGCACTCCCTCCCCCACCTGAAACGGCCGCGGGCGCCCGAACAGGTGCTTGAGCAGTTTGGAACACAACAGGTCGGTCGCGGTCACCGCGACGATCGTCGCCCCCGCGGCGACGCGCCCGCGCGGGCGCCCCCAGCCCA
>Ga0308419_1002082_pt1 | contig 13079 bp, 17 predicted proteins | sample HotsprSampleMS50_FD_203674 | JGI IMG/M metagenome (GOLD analysis project Ga0308419, IMG submission 203674) | Hot spring phototrophic mat microbial communities from Mushroom Spring, Yellowstone National Park, Wyoming, United States - 20090730_MS50 ... | reverse complement strand
CGCAGCAGCGGGGCGAGTGTCGCGGTGGCGACGGCGACTGCCGAAATCACCCGCACTTCGGCAGTGCCGCCTTGGACCGCGGAGAGTGCCGCGCCGAGCCGCGCGGCCGATGCCGCTTCGGCGGAGCCGAGAAGGTGGGCGTTCTCACAGTGCGGTCCTCCTGATCATGTCGCGTGCGGCCAAAAGATCGCCTTGCGCAACCACGGCCGACCGCGAATCCGGGCTCTGCGCGATCACGCGCAGGGCAGCATGGCGGCAGAGACCGGCGAGGTCTGCACCGGTGAACCCCTCCGTCGCCTCCGCAAGCCCGGCGATCTCGACATCCGGAGCAAGCGGCATGGTGCGGCAGTGCACCGCGAGGATCTCCGGCCGGCCGAGGCGGTCAGGCGGGTCGACCCGGATCTCGCGATCGAAACGACCGGGGCGCCGCAGCGCCGGGTCAAGCGCCTCTGCCTGGTTGGTCGCCGCGATCACGATCACCTGGCCACGCCCCTCGAGACCGTCGAGAAGCGTGAGCAGCTGCGCGACCATGCGCCGTTCGACCTGCTTCTCGCCGGAGGGGGAGTCGCGTTTCGGCGCGATCGCGTCGATCTCGTCGATGAACACGATCGCCGGGGCGTTCTCGCGCGCCCGCGCGAACACACCGCGCAGAGCCTGTTCCGACGCACCGTAGTAGCGGTCGACGATCTCCGGGCCGTTGACGGCGAGGAAGATCGCCCCGCTTTCGGCGGCGACGGCGCGGGCGATCATGGTCTTGCCGGCACCGGGAGGGCCGACCAGGAGAACGCCCTTCGGAGGATCTATGCCGAGACGTTCGCAGGCTTCCGGATGGCGCATCGGAAGCTCGACCACCTCGCGGATTCGCGCCACCACCCGCGCGAGACCGCCGAGGTCGTCGTAGCGGATCGCTGCCGAATCGGGCCTGCCGGACGCACCACGGCGGGTCTCGATCTGCGTCTGCGAATCGATCACCACCGGGCCGGAAGAGGGCTCCGTCGCGGCCACACGCGCGGTCGTCTCGCTTCTCGCGGAGAGCGAGATCCGCAGCGTGTCGCCCTCCGCCACGGGCGTTCCGGCGAGCGCCCGGCGCAGAAGCTCCGGGCCGAGACGGGGCGATCCGGGGCCGAGGCCAACCAGAACACGTTTCGCCGCAGGCGCCGCGACCGCGGAAACCCGCACCACCCCGCCGAGCGACACGCCGGCATTGGCGCGGGTGGTGCCATCGAGCAGCACGAGGCCCTTGCCCCGCTGCGCCGTCGGCAGCGGCAGAGCCCGCGCATGGGCGAGCCTGCGACCGACCACCGCGAGGACACGGCCGGTCGCTCACCCGATCGCCGCGAGGTCGGCCGGGTCGATGCGGAGGATCCCGCGATTGGCATCCGACGCGGACGCAGCGCCCACGCGCAGGCTGATCGCTGGCGCGACGCGGCCATCGGCGTTCACGGCTCACCTCTTCCGGAAAGCCTCGCGGCACGATACGCCGCGAGCAGGGCGGCCTCCTCCGCCTCGTAGGTCACCTCGTCGATCTCCCCCGCCTCGAGCCGCTGCTCGAGCGCGTGCAACGCGCGTTCGAGCCGGGCCGGATCGCGCCATTCCGCCTCCGCCGCCTCGCCCACCTTCGCCGCGACCCAGCCGACGGCGACCAGGGCGGGCCCGATCGGGAAGGTCAAGACCATGCTCAGCAGGCCCATCGCTGCACCCCATCAGCCAGCCGCGTCCTGCGTCAGCCAATCGGCACGGACGGAGACGAAGTTGTAGGCCGGCACCGGGCCGACATGGCGCAGCAGGAGCCGGTCACCGGAACGGTCGGCAAGCTCCTCCATCGCCCGATCGAACTCGGCCTCGTGGCCGCGGCGGACGAGGAATGCCTCGTTGAGGATCATTGCCTCGTCGCGAAGCTTTTGTGAGACGGAACGGTCAGCCAGCGTCCGGAGCGGCGCGACGATCGCCTCTGCCTCGCGCGCGCGCTGCCCGATCAGCGCCGCCTCGACGCATCGGCCGAGCTCGATGCGCTCGTAGTGGGTCTCGCTCGCCGGGCGCGAGTGCAGCCGGTCGCGCAGCGCACGCAGCTGCGGGTCGGCGTCGATGATCTCGCGGAAGATCACTCCGTCGCGCCATGATGCCTTGACGCCGAGCTCGAGCCTTCCCTCGATCTCCGCAAGCGCCGCGACGAAGGCCGCCGCGTTGGCCTCAACACAGCGCACGAGCAAGACTTCGTCCGGAGCGATCGTGCCGAACCGCACCGGCAGGACGCTTGCCCGCGCGAGCGCGCGCTCGAGCACCGCTGTGTGCGCGAGCATGTGCCGCCGCGTCGGCGCGAGCTCCGGCTCCGGAGCCGGCTCGGCGATGACGGACAGTCCCGCCACGTGCATCACCTCGACGGAGCCGCCGCCGAGGCCTGGGCCGAGCCCCTCGGCCGAGGCGAGCTCACCGGCGCGCGCGATGCCGTGGATGTAGATGTGGGCAAGGCTCAGGCAGCGCCTCTCTCAACGCGCGGAAGGCTCACCTCGAGGATACCGTTGCGACAAGAGAACGACATCTTCGCAGCATCGACCGCTGCCGTAAGCGGCACGGTGCGGCCGTAGCGCAGCGGTGGCGCCGTCGCGATTCGTAGGCGGTTGTCGCGGTCGACCGAGAGGGTCACATCCGCCTCCGAAGCGCCGGGCACTTCGGCGATCACGACGATCGAATCGCCTCCTCGATCATGTCGACCATCGGCTGCCGCTCGGCATCGGCGGAAGCCGCCGGCTTGCCCGCCTCGGCTACCGAACGATCGCTGACCTCTCCCGCGCCGACCCGGAGACGCTCAAGCAGGCGCTTGGCGAGATCAGCCGCCTGCTCGGCGTCGAGCAATGGATCGCGCATGCGCGCGCCCTCTCTGCGGGGCGCAGTCGTGGCTGACGGGCACGTGGGCGGCGTCGCCGCGCCGTGCGATGCGGTCTCTGTCGGCGGCCCGCGCGGCGTTGATGCCGTCGCAGCCGTTGCGCGCGCGGGCAGGCGCGTCAGGATCGGCGCGGCGGCAGAGGCGCGCGTGCGGGCAGCAGCCGCGCTGCTCGATCGCCTCATCGAGCACGGGAGCCGGATCTACGGCGTGATCACGGGCTTCGGCCCGCTTGCGTGCCAGCAGGTCACGCCTGCGCAGTAGGAGCGGCTGCAGAGGAACCTGCTGAGCCAGCTCGCCACCGGCCTCGGCGCGGCTTTCGATCGCGAGACCACGCGTGCGATCATGCTGGCGAGGCTCTACGCTCTCGCTCAGGGCTACTCGGCGGCGCGGTTCGAGACTTGGCTCTGCTCGCCGAATGCCTCAATCACGACATCACACCGGTCGTCCCGAGCAAGGGAACGGTCGGCGCATCGGGCGATCTCACACCGCTTGCGCATCTTGCGCTGGCGCTCACCGGCCACGGCGAGGCGATGCTCGACGGCGAGCGGCTTCCCGCTGCCGTCGCGCTCGCCCGGGCGGATCTTGCGCCGCTCATGCTCGGGCGCAAGGAGGGCCTCGCACTCGTCAACGGCACCTCAGCGATGGCCGGGATCGCCGCTCTGTCGGCGGTCGACATGGCGCGGCTTGTCGACCTCTCGCTGTTGATCGGGCTGCGCCACGCCGAGGTCAGCGGGGCGCGTCACGTGCCTCGCATCCGCGCTTTGGGCGAGCGCGGCCGCATCCGGGCCAGGCGGCGGTGCATGCCGCCCTCCATCGCCTGTCTGCCGCTGCGCCGCGCCTTGCCGAGGAGGGAGCGCTGCCGCCGGTGATCGAGGCCGATACGCTCGACGACGAGGGCGTCGCCCACAACCGGGCGATGCCGCAGGATCACTATACGCTGCGCTGCCTGCCGCAACTCGTCGGCGCGGCTGTCGATGTCGCGCGGTTTCACCGCGATGTGGTCGAGCGCGAACTGGCGAGCGCGACCGACAATCCGCTCGTCTTCACCGCCGGGCCGGAGGGCGATCCTGACGGCGAGGCGATCGCACATGGCGGCAATTTCCACGGCCAGCACATAGCCTTCGCGTCGGACGCGCTCGCCCCCGTCGTGGTGAAGCTTGCGGTGCTGTTCGAACGGATCGTCGCCCGCGTGACCGACCCGCTCCTGAAACGGCGGGATGCCCCCTTTCCTGCAGGGAAGGGCCACGGGGCTGAACCGCGGCTTCATGGGAGCGCAGGTCACCGCCTCGGCGCTCGCAGCGGAAATGCGTGCTGCCGCACCCCCTGCCTCGACGCAGTCGAGTCCGACGAATGCGAACAACCAGGACGTGGTGATGATGGGAACGATCGCCGCGCGCAAGGTCGCCGCCCCGATCGAGGATGCGTTTCACGTGGCGGCGATCGAAGCCTTGGTGCTCGCCCAGGCGCATGCCCTGCGCAGGAACTCGGGCCCCGGGTTCTCGGCTGCCTCCCGTTGGTTTGTCGGGCGCGTCCGTTCCGTCTCGCCCTTCCTCGAGGAGGATCGCCCGCTTTCGGGCGAGATCATGGCCGTTGCCGCGCTGCTTGGCCGTGATCCATTTCACGACGCACCGTTGCTTGCGGCACTCGTTGCGGAGCTACACTAACCACCGCGGCGCGGTGTGTGCGCTTCTGCGGCGTCCTGGCGCATCTCCCAGGGCGCGCCCCTGGAGCGCGTTCGACAGGGGCTGCCCGTCGGAGCGGGGCGAGCGAGGCGCGTCTTGCGCCGCGCGCGGAGCCTTGCCCGGGCGTGGTTCACCATGCCGCTGCGCGACCTTCCGGTCGCAGAACGTCTCAGCGCGGAGTCGTCCGCGATCGGCGCTGCCGAACTGCCGTCGTTACCCTTTCCACTCAGCCGGCGGCGGTTCTGGCGGGGTGGCCTTCTGTTCTGTCGGAAGGCGCGGCGGGCAGACCCGGTCGCGCCGCGTCCCGCCCCGGCTGGTGGCGCCGGCGCGCCCCTGCCAATGAAGCGTACCGGCACCCCGCGCCTGTCGCCGATCCTTGCGCTCCACCTGCAACGCAAAGCTGGCCGCGACGCTCAGACGAGCACGCAGGCTGCACCCCTTTCGCCACGCCGACGCCAGGGCGGATAGGCGGCTCGGCACGCATCGCCCGCCTCAGGGCAGCGCGGATGGAAGTGGCAGCCTGCGGGAGGGTTCGCGGCTGAGGGGATCTCTCCGACAATTCGCGGCAGAGCGCCGCGGCCCGACGGGTCCGGCACCGGGGAGGCGTCGCGCAACATCCGCGCATAGGGATGCAGCGGTGCGGCGAACACGTCATCGACGCTCCCCTCCTCCACGATCCGCCCGAGATACATCACCGCGACCCGGTCGCAGAACCAGCGCACCACGCCGAGATCGTGGCTGACGAAGACGAAAGCGAGGTTGCGCCGCCTCTGCAGGTCCCGCAGCAAGAGAAGCACCTGCGCCTGGACGGAGACGTCGAGAGCCGACACAGGCTCGTCGGCGATCAGGAGCTCGGGCTCGACGGCGAGCGCGCGTGCGATGCCGATGCGCTGCCGTTGGCCGCCCGAGAACTCGTGCGGATAGCGGTCGAGCGCCGAGGCCGGCATGCCGACCTCGTCGAGCAGTGCCGCGGCTCGGTCGCGCGCGGCCCGGCCCGAGGCGATCCCGTGCACGCGCAGCGGCTCGATCAGCGCCTGGCCAATGGTGCGACGGGGGTTGAGTGAAGAATACGGGTCCTGGAAGATGATCTGCATCCGCCGCCGCAGCCGCGCTAGCGCCTCGCCGCGGGCTCTGCGCACATCCACGCCGTCGAACCGCACCGCGCCGGCATCCGGCTCGATCAGCCGCAGGACCGCCCGTGCGACCGTCGACTTGCCGCAGCCTGATTCGCCCACGAGCCCGTAAGCCTCCCCGCGCCGGACCGCGAAGGAGACGCCGTCGACGGCGCGTATCGTGGTCGTCACCGGCCTTGGGAAACCGCGCGTGACGGTGAAGTGCTTCACCAGGCCTTCGACTTCGAGAAGCGGCTTCATTCCGTGCGCAGCTTCGGATCGGCAGCGTCACGAAGTCCGTCCCCGACCATGTTCAACCCGAGCATCAGGAGAAGGATGGCGATGCCTGGGAAGATCGAGAGCCAGGGGGCATCGAGGATGTTCTCGAAGCCGTCCCGCATCATTCCGCCCCAGGTTGGCGTCGGCGGCTTCACGCCGAGGCCGATGAACGAGAGCGAGGCCTCCGTGCGCACTGCGGTCGCCATCCAGAGGCTGCCCATGACAAGGACCTCGGAGACGATGTTCGGCAGGATGTGCACGAACAGGATGCGCAGATGGGAGAAGCCGAGCGCGCGGCCCGCCTCGACGAAGGCACGCTCTTTCAGCGCCAGAACCGGCGCACGGGCGATCCGCGCGAAGGGCGCGATCGCTGTGAGCCCGATCGCGACGATCAGATTGGCAAGATCGGGGCCAAGCAGAGCGACCACGATCAGGCCGAGGATCAGGCTCGGGAACGACAGGAGAACGTCCATCACGCGCATGACGACGGTGTCGAGGAGGCCGCCGACATAGCCCGAGATCATCCCGATCGCCCCGCCGACCAGAATCGCTCCTGCGATCGCGCTCAGCGACACGATCAGGCTGATCCTCCCGCCCCAGAGGATGCGCGACAGCACGTCGCGGCCGAAGTAGTCGGTGCCGAGCGGGAACTCCCTGGTCGGCGGCTTGAGCTGCTCGACGACGTTCTGCTCGATCGGGTCGTGCGGCGCGATCAGCGGTGCAAGCACAGCCGACAGCACCACAAGGGTGCAGAGGATGATACCGATGAGGGTGGTCGGGTTGGCGAGGAAGCGCGCGACGGCACGACGCCCAGGCGCCACGGCCAAAGGCGATGCTTTCGCAGCATCAACCCTCATGCGTGTTTCACCCGAGGATCGATCAGGCCGTAGGCGAGATCGGTCAGCAGGTTCACGACAACGATCAGGAAACAGTAGATCACCATCAGCCCCTGCAGCATGGTGTAGTCGCGCTGGTTCAGGGCGCCGACGATGATCTTGCCGAGACCGGGCCGGTTGAAGACGATCTCGGTGAGCACGGAATTCCCGATCAGGATTCCGACATAGAGCCCGACCACGGTGACGACCGGGATCAGGGCGTTGCGCAACCCGTGCTTCCAGACCACCACCTGCCAGGGCACCCCTTTCGCGCGCGCGGTGCGGATGAAGTCTTCCGACAGCACATGCAGCATCGCGCTTCGTGTCACGCGCGTGATGTAGGCCGCCATCACCAGCCCAAGGGTGATCGCGGGCAGGATCAGCTTGTGCAGACGGTCCGCCGGGTCGGAAAGATCGGCATTGCCGATCACCGGGAACACCCGCCAGTGCACGGCGAACAGCAGGAGCAGGAAGATCCCCGACACGAAGACGGGAAAAGAGAGGCCGAGCAGCGACAGCATGCGCGCAGCGACATCGATCGCTCGGTTGCGGTGCAGCGCGGCCCAGATCCCCGCCGGCACGCCGAGGATCGTGCCGATCACCATCGCCGCGCCGGTGAGGTCAAGCGTGTGCGGCAGAACGGCCGCCACTTCGCTGATGATCGAACGCCCCGTGACCAGGGACGTGCCGAAGTCGCCGGCCAGCGACGCGAGCAGGAAGTCGACATACTGCTCGTGCAGCGGCCGGTCGAGGCCGAGGCGGCCGCGCAGCGCCGCAACCGCCTCGGGCGTTGCCTGATCGCCGAGGATCACCAGCGCTGGGTCGCCAGGCACGATGCGCACGATCACGAACACGAGCGTCAACACGGCAACCAGCGTCGGCACCGCGCTCAGAAGCCGCCGCACGACGAAGCCGATCATGCGCGCCCCAACCCTGGCAGGCCGGCCCTCAGCGGAACCGGGTCGTCTCCGTGATCAAGGGCCCGAGCGACATCGAGCCCTTCAGTTCATAGCCGTAGTCGACATGGCCGTGGCGGGCGAAGACGAGCAGCGTCTCGAACAGCGGCACGCCGCAGACCGCCGCCACGAGCTTGCGCTGCGCCTCGGCCCAGAGGGCGAGCTGCTTCTGCAGGTCCGTCTCGACGCGCGCTGCGTCGATTTCGGCATCCGCCATCGCGCAGTGGCTGAAGTTGGTCACGGCTGTCGGCGTCTTCACGATCGACCGGCCGTGGAAGAACTGCGTCAGGTAGATGTCGGCAACCGGGAAACGCGCCGCGGCGTAGTAGACGACCGGGCTCAGATCCTGGCGGATCTGCTGGTGGAAGGTTGCGTGCTCGACGACCTGCAGGTCGAGGTTGATGCCGACGCGGCGCAACTGCTGCTGCACGACCTGCATCGCGCTCAGCATCTCCGGCAGCTGCGTGTGGATGACGCGGACGGTGAAGCCGTTCGGGTGGCCTGCCTCGGCGAGCAGGGCGCGCGCGCGTTCGGGGTCGTGCGGCAGAAGCGGCACCTCCGCCGTGAAGCCAAGATAGCCGCGCGGGACGAGCGACTGCCCCTCGCGCGAGACACTCTCGCCGCGCCAGCGCACGAGCTCCGCTCGGTTGACCGCGTGCGCAACAGCCCGCCGGACGCGGATGTCATCGAACGGCGGCTGCCTCGTGTTGAGGTTGAGGATGGCGAGCTCGTCAGGCTCGAACACGTCGACGATCACATTCGGCAGCCGGCGCGTGCGCTCGATCCAGCTCGCCTGGGCGCGGCCGTAGTTCACGTCCAGTTCGCGGTTCTGGAAGGCGAGGTCACGCGAGGCGTCGGAGGGGAGGAAGCGGTAGGAGATCCGCTTGATCTGCGGCGCGCCGCGGAAGTAGCCCTCGTGTGCGACGAGTTCGAGCGACTGGTTCGGCGTCACTGAGGCGAAGGCGAAGGGGCCGGAGCCGACCGGCGCGCGCACGAACGCGTCCCCCTTCTGCTCGACCGCGCGCTTGGAGACGATGTAGCCGCCCGCGTAGTTCGTCACGAGGCCGAGCAGGCTCGGCACGTTCTCGCGCAGGCGTATCCGCACCGTGTAGGGGTCGACCACATCGACCGACTCGAACGCCCTGAAGTCGGCAGAGAAGGAGGAGGTCGAAGGCTGAGCCGCCTTGCGCAGGCTGAAGGCGACATCCTCGGCGGTCAGTTCGCCGAAACCGCCATGGAACTGCACGCCGCGGCGCAGGAAGAAGGTCCAGGTCCGACCGTCTGCGCTGCTCTCCCAGCGCTCGGCAAGGTCCGGTTCGATCTCGGCAGGGTTGATGCTGCCCGGCTTGAAGCGGACGAGGCCGTTGAACATCCAGGCCACGGCAACGCGATCGATCGTTGAGACGGCGAAATGGGGATCGAGGCGCCCGACATCCTGGGCTGCCATGCCGACATTCAGCGTCGTCCTCGGCTGCGCTGCCGCCGTTCCGAAAAGCGCCGCAAGCCCAGCCGCCGCGGCTTTCGCAAGCCATGCCGCACGAAGCCTCATCGTTCCGCCTCCTGTCATTTGTTGCCTGGGGATCATCGGCGGTTCACGCTCTCCTGCCAAGCGCGAAGCGATCGATCCGGAACGGATCGAGGGGGATGTCGGTGCGCCCATCCAGCACGAGCTCGGCGAGGACCGCGCCGATGCCCGGGCCCAGCATGAAGCCGTGGCCGGAGAAGCCGAAAGCGTGGATCAGCCCGGGCGTGGTGCGGCTCGGCCCGATCACCGGCAGCCCGTCCGGCATCTCGCCATCGATGCCGGACCAGCTCCGTATCACCTGCACCCCAGCAAGGCAGGGAACGAGTTCGACCGCACGCGCCATCGCCGCGGCTGCAGCCTCTGGCAGCGGCCTTGCCCAGGGCACGGAAGGGTCGCAGCTGCCGCGGCCGCCGCCGAAGATGACGTTGCCGCGGCGTATCTGCCGCAGATACACATCACCGCCAACCACGCCGAGATTCGGCCCGAGGAAATACGGGATCGGCTCGCTCACCAGCATGTTCGGAGCGAGCGGTGCAACCGGCACCGGCTCGCCGAAGCGTGCCGCGATCTCGCCGCCCCAGTAGCCCATGCAATTGAGCGCAACCGGCGCGCTCCACGTTCGCCCTCGCGCTCTGACGACGAACCGGCCGCCCTCGCGCGAAAGCTCTGTCACGGGCGTGTCCTCGTTGATCTCGGCGCCCGCCTCGCGCGCCGCGCGCGCCAGCGCCGGCGCGAGCAGGCGGGGATTTGCCGCGCCGTCTTGCGGCGCGAAAGCGCCGGCGACGACCGAGGGGCCGAGCCAGGGCCAACGTTCGCGCAGCCGGTTGCCGCCGATCAGCTCGAGCGGCAGCTCGTGCGCACGGGCGATCTGCATGTAGCTGGCAAGCTCCGCCTCCTCAGCCGCGTTGCGCGCGAGCTTCAGGTGGCCGGTTGCGTCGAATTCGGCGTCGGTGCCGACGAGCTCCGCAAGCCGCGCCCAGATCTCGCGCGACCGACGCGCGATCGGCAGTTCCGCGGGATGCCGGCCGTTCTGGCGCACGCCGCCATAGTTCACGCCCGAGGCCTGGCTGCCGACCTTGCCGCGCTCGAACAGGGCGACGCGCGCGCCGCGCCGCGCGAGATGCAGCGCCGCCGAACAGCCTGCCCCGCCGCCGCCGAGGACAAGCACGTCGCAGGTCGCGCTCATCTCGGCGCCTCGGGCAGGATCGGCAGCGGCTTCACCGGCGGCTGGCTGCGCAGCCGCCCGATCTCGGCGACGCTGCGCCCGAGCGCCTCGGCGAGGATCTCGGCGGCGGGCGGGCCGCACAGCCGCCCCTGACAGCGCCCCATGCCGATGCGCGTGAATGCCTTGGCGCGGTTCAGCTCGTCTGCGCCGCCGGCGACATGGCCCGCTTCCGCTGCCTTGCGCAGCGCACCAGCGGCGATCGCCTCGCACCGGCAGAGGATGGTCGAATCCGGCGTGCGCGCGGCGAGCCACGCGGGGTAGGGAAAGGCGCGATCAAGAGCGCAGCGGAATCCCTTCAGCCGCGCAATGGCGCGATCGAGCCGGGCAACCTCCTCCGCCGCAACCGCACCGCCCGAATCCTCGATCGCAGCCCAGGCTGCGCGCGCCCCGGCAAGCTCAGCTGCGACAGCACCGGCGATCCCGGCACCGTCGCCGGCGACATAGACGCCGCCGACCGGCGTGCGCCCAGAAGCGTCGTGCTCCGGCACCCAGTTGCGCTGGGCCGGCTCGAAGCGGAACGGCACGGAAGCGAGATCGGCAAGCTGGCTCTCAGGCTTCAGGCCGAAGCCGAGCCCGACCGCATCGCAGGCAAGCGTGAGCTCGCGGCCCGCGCGATCGCGCACCCGCACTGCTGCGACCGCCTCTGTGCCCTCGATCGAAACCGGTGTTCCGCCCTCGATCACCCGCACGCCAGCAAGGCGCAGCCGCGCGAGAAGTGCAAGGCCCCGCGCGAAGGTCGAAGGTGCGGCGAGCAGGCCGGCGGCTGCGCGCGCCTTCGTGCTGAACGGGGTCGTGTCGAGCACCAGCGCGACTGAGATCCCCGCCGCGAGATACTGCGCCGCGACGAGCCACAGCAGCGGCCCGGTGCCGATGAAGGCAACGCGCGCACCGATCGCGACACCATGCACCTTGAGCGCGATCTGCGCACCGCCAAGCGCGAACACGCCCGGCAGTGTCCAGCCCGGCAGAGGCACGATCCGGTCCATCGCGCCCGTGCACAGGATCACCCGGTCCGCTTGTTCCGTCTCGAGCCTGCCTGCGCGGAAGGTGTCGATGAGGCCGGGGCGCAGGTTCCAGACGAGGGTCTCAGCGCGCCAGTCGCTGGCCGCACGCAGCCGGTCGCCGAGCGCGTGGATCGCCGCCGCCTTCGCCGAATCGGGGCCGTAGCGATCGCCGCCGAGGGCGGTTGCGGCAAACGGGCGCTGGTAGATCCTCCCACCATGCGCCGCCGCCTCCTCAAGCCAGAGCGGGCGGTATCCGGCCCGCACCAGCACCTCGACCGCGCGCGTGCCAGCAGGCCCGCCGCCGACGACAGCGACCCTCATGCGCGCCTCACGACCATCCCGGGCGCGACCGGCGTGGTGCAGGCGCGCACGCGTCCGACCCCTTCGACCCATACGACGCAGTCCTGGCATGCCCCCATCCAGCAGAATCCGGCGCGCAAACCGTCGCCGAACTCGCTCTGCCGGACATGGCCGGCGTTCGTCAGGATCGCGGTCAGCAAAGCGTCGCCGGCAAGCGCCTCCGCCGGGGCGCCGTCGAGCGTGAAGCGAAGCCGCGGCCGGTCCGCGCCGGCGCAGCGCACCAGTCTCACAGCATCGGCTCCAGCCGGCAGTTGACCAGGAGTTCGGCAACGACCGCATGCGCGGGCAAAAGGAGCACGGCCTCGACCAGAGCCGCGATATCCTCCGGCCGGCTCATTTGCGACCGCGGATAGGCGGTCACATGCGCGGTCATGTCGGTGTCGACGAAGCCCGGGCAGACTGCGGTCGCGCGGATGCCGAGGTCCCAGCCCTCGCGCCGGATTGCATGCGCAAGGGCGAGGGAAGCGAACTTGCTCGCGGCGTAGCCCATGTTCTCGTTCGCAACCCGCTTGCCGGAAAGGGAGGCGAGGATCACGACCCGTCCGCTGCCCGAGGCGGCGAGATGCGGCCAGGCTGCGCGCACGATATGTTTCGGTCCCTTCACGTTCACCGACCAGAGTGCGTCAAGCGCCGTGTCGTCCCGGTCGAGCAGCCGTGCCATCGGGTTGATGCCGGCGGCGGCGACGACCGAGTCGATCCTGCCGAAACGTTCGGCTGTGGCAACCACCCAGGCGTCCGCGGAGGCCGGATCCTCGGCATCGTAGCGATGCACGAAGAGCCTGTCCTCGGCCTCGAGGTCGTGCGCGTCGCGCACGCCGGCAGAGACGGCGAAGCCGCTCTCAAGCAGCCGGCGCACGACCGCGCGCCCGATGCCGCGCGCCGCGCCCGAGACCATGACGACGCGACCATCCGGTTCAAGCACCTGCGAGCGCTCCTGTGGTGACATGGCAGCGCACGCGACGGCCTGGGGCGATCGGCAGGAGCGCCTGCGCGCGCGTGCATCCCTCGCGGCGCATCGGGCAGCGCGGCGCGAAGCGGCATCCCTGCGGCATCGCATCGAGGGCCGGCACGCGGCCGGGGATTGCGGCGAGTTCCCCTCGCGCGCGGTCCATGCGCGGAATGGCCGCGAACAGGGCGCGCGTGTAGGGATGGCCCGGATTGGTGAAGATCTCGTGCA
>Ga0308419_1002080_pt1 | contig 13091 bp, 7 predicted proteins | sample HotsprSampleMS50_FD_203674 | JGI IMG/M metagenome (GOLD analysis project Ga0308419, IMG submission 203674) | Hot spring phototrophic mat microbial communities from Mushroom Spring, Yellowstone National Park, Wyoming, United States - 20090730_MS50 ... | reverse complement strand
TAATACTTAGCAAGGATAAAGTTTAGGCCCCAAACAGGCATGGTGGAGGTAATGTCTGATTCAACTACCAAGATGTAGTCGGCCTTTAGGGGGGCATCCCATCTTATGGGCAGTGACTCTAAGCCAAAGGCCCACTCAAAGGCAGTCTGGGCCTTTGCGTAACCAAACCTCGCTGCTGAATCTATGTTGTCTGTCCTAACGACCTCACGCATCAGGCGCTGAAACATGAAGTTGTCCTCAAGGGTGCAACGCTGTGAGCCGATTGCTCCAATAGAAAAGGCCCCATATTTGTCCCCTATTTCAGTGAGCCTTTTTGCCACCGTCTGTATGGCCTCAGACCAGCTAACAGGCCTCAGTTGACCATCTTTTCTTATAAGTGGGGTCTTGAGCCTGTTTTCTGAAACAATATAGTCAAAGCCAAATCTACCCTTACTGCATAGGTCACCATTATTTATTCCCACACCCTCTTTGCCCCTCGCCCTTACGATCCGTCCTTCTCTTATACTCAAGTTAGTAGTACAGCCGCAGCCACAGAAAGGGCATATGATAGGGTGGTCTTCCATATACCATGTCCTTGAGGCATGGCGATAGGGCTTGCTGCCAAGGGCGCCCACTGGACAGGTATCTATACACTGACCGCAGAACTCACAGTCTAAGGGTTCATAAAAGGCAGGGCTAATCCTTGTCTTTATGCCCTTGTCAATGAAACTTATGGCCCCTACACCCTGATGTTCTAAACAGATCCTGATACACCTACCGCAGAGGACGCAGCGATTGGGGTTATACTCCACAATAGGGGCATCAAGCCTCTCCGGTTCGTGTCTCCGCTCTCCCTTGAAGCGGTTTGTAGAGGCACCATACTTAAATACCAAGTCCTGTAGTTCACACTCTCCAGCCTTATCGCATATAGGACAATCAAGGGGATGATGGATAAGTAGCAATTCAAGCACCGTCTTTCGTGCCTTTATGACCTTAGGTGTCTCGGTGTGCACTACCATACCCTGTTTCACAGGTGTTGAGCAGGCAGCAAGGAGTTTGTTTTCGCCCTCTACCTCAACAACGCAGAGCCTGCATGCCCCAAAGGGTCTCAGCCTCCTGTCGTAGCACAGGTTTGGTATGTATATGTCTGCCCCAAGGGCGGCCTTGAGGATGGTGCTATCCTCAGTGGTCTGTATCGTTTTGTCATTTATAGTAAGCTCTATCATTGCTGAACAACCTCCTTGATAGCCCCTTTGATGTAGGCCGCTGCCTCATTGTCAGTCAACTCCTCTCTCATACTCCTTGGCCCTATCTTAAGGGCATTGAACTTACAGGTCTCATAACAGGAGCGACACTGGATGCAGAGTGATTGGTCTATGTGGTGTGGCTTCTTTTTCTCACCCGATATGGCCTTCTTTGGACAGACCCTTGCGCAGGCACCACACCCAATGCACTTTTCCTTATCTATATAAAAGGTGCAGAGCTCTTTACAGACCCCTGCCTTGCACCACTTCTCGTTGATGTGCTCTAAATATTCATCTTTGAAAAACCGTATGGTTGACAGCACAGGGTTCATGGCCGTCTGTCCAAGCCCACAGAGCGATGTATTTTTTATATCCAGAGCAAGGTCTTCCATCAGGTATATATCCTCTTCTGTAGCAGTGCCATTGACGACCTTGTTTAGCAGGTCAAGTATGACCGATGTGCCAATTCTACAAGGTGGGCATTTACCACAGGATTCGTCAACGGCAAACTCAATGGTAAACCTGGCGCTGCTCACCATACAGTTAAGGTCACTAAGCACGGCAATACCACCAGAGCCGATAATGGCATCCATATGGGTCACATCCTCATAGGTCACAGGCATGTCAAGATACTGCTCGGGGATGTAGCCCCCAGTAGAGCCGCCTACCTGCACGGCCTTAAAGGTCCTGCCCTTAATGAGACCACCGCCTATATCATTTATAATTGACCTAAGGGTTATACCCATAGGAACCTCAATAAGGCCTGTATTGTTCAGGGCGCCGCTTAGGTTGAATATCTTGGTGCCCGGTGACTTTTCAGTCCCTACTGACCTGAACCACTCGGCACCATTTAGGATTATCTGGGGTATATTTGCAAAGGTCTCTACGGTGTTTATGACAGTGGGCATGTCCCAAAGGCCCTTCTCTACCGGGAATGGTGGTCGTGGCATGGGCATCCCACGCATGCTCTGTATGCTCATCAAGAGGGCAGTCTCCTCGCCACAGACAAACTCATCGGAGCTCGCAAAGAGCTCTAGCTCAAAGTCAAAACCCGAATCAAGGATGTTTTCGCCTATAAGGCCATATTCTCTTGCCTGCTGAAGGGCCCTGTTTAGCCTCTCTATGATAATCGGTGCCCCTGTACGGACATATATGTAACCTTGTGATGCCCCTATTGCCCTTGCACCAATGATCATGCCCTCAATGATCAGGTGTGGCTCGACCTCTATGATGCTCCTATTGCAGATAATAAACTTCTCTGGGGCCTTTACACTGGCTGCCCTCTCCCACTTGAGGCCTGTGAGCATACCGGCCCCACCCCTCCCCCTAAGGCCAGAGTCTTTGACGACCTTTATTATCTCCTCAGGGGTCATCTCCAGTAGGGCCTTTGCCGCTGCCTGATAACCATCCCTTGCAATATACTCATCTATGCTATCGGGGTCTATAAGCCCCTTGTTTCTAAGGGCCCTAAGGACCTGTCTGTTAAAAAATGGTATGTCCTTTATACTTGGTATGCCCTGTTTTTTGGCAGGTTCTTTGTATAGGAGCCTTTCCACTGGCCTGCCCTTTATAAGGTGTTCCTCAATGATGAGGGGTACATCCTTTAGGGAGACCTTTTGATATAAGACATTGTCTGGATAGACGATCATTATTGGCCCCTGTGGGCAGAAGCCACTACAGGTGGTGAGCTGGATATTGATCTCGCCCTCTAAGCCCTTGTCCCTAATACCTTGCTGCATCGCCTCTCTTATCTTGAGGCTGCCCCCGGCAGTACAGCCTGTGCCACCGCAGAGCATTATATTTGCGCGGTAGTTCTCCATTTAGACCTTTAACCTCCAGAGAATAGATTGTCCAACAGGGGTTGAAACATTATATCGTGGTCTCATTGCCTGAAACCAAGACATATTCCTCCACGACCTTTCCTCCAATGACATGCTCGTTGAGTATCCGCAGGATCTTTGCCTCGTCTAACTGCCCGTACTTTACAGGTGATTCATTAGTTACATCTACAGTTGCCATAGGCTCTTTGCTGCACAGACCTGCGCAACCCGAGGTCGTGACTATAATATCTGAAAGGCCCTGTTTGTTGATCTCGCCAAGCAGCGTCTCCATGATCCTTCGGGCGCCTGCTGCAATGCCGCAGGTCCCCATGTGGACAGTGATCTTCACCCTTGCCCCGCCTTCCCTCACTGTAAAGGCCGCCTTGTGTTGTTCCTTGATCCTCTTGAGATCGTCTACCGTTAGTCTTGGCATGGTAACCTCCCTGTTGCATTATGTATGCAAAGAGTGTTTAAATTTACCATATTTTACACAAATATGATTTTTTTTGCCCAAAACCTAAATTAGGCGATTTTAAAAAGGGTGACGGCAAGAGATCGCACCTCAAACCTTGCGATAGGATTATCTAAGTAAGGAGACTGTGTATCCCCACACTGGGTGAAAGACATTAATGCAAAACTGGGCGTAGAGAAAAGCGTATCACTTATAGGCCCTTGTGAGGGCAGCCACTTGCCTCATTGTTGGATGAATCGCCCAATTATTTTATGTAAAGGATATTATGAAGGTTAGCGGTTTTACTTTTATCAGGGATGCAACAGGGCTTGGTTATCCCATCAGGGAATCAATACTCTCAATACTCCCCATCTGCGATGAGTTTATTGTCAATGTGGGTGACTCTGAAGACGACACATTGAGGGTAATCTCTTCTATCAATGACCCCAAGATAAGGATCATCCAAAGCGCCTGGAACGAGAAGATGGTCACAAAGGGTTTTGTCTATGCCCAGCAAAAGATGATTGCCCACTATAACTGCACCGGTGATTGGGCCTTTTACCTTGAGGCCGATGAGGTGGTCCATGAGGACGATCTGCCTCTTATCATGGATGCCATGAGGCGCTATGAAAAGGACCACGAGGTTGAGGCATTGGTATTTGACTACATACACTTTTATTGTAACCAGCATACAGTGCTTGAGGGGCCAGGTTGGCTCAGGCGGGCACCCCGTATTATTAGAAACACCCTAAGGGTGTATTCGCCCGATGGCCTCTATTTCTTAGTGCTCAGAAAGGGTAACAGAAAGGGACACTACCCAAAGGCGGCACTAACAGGGGCAAGGATATTCCATTATGGATGGATGAGGCCTGAGGAAAGATATAAGACAAAGATAGGCAAGGTATCAAGGTATTGGGACAAGGTGCCTCAAGAGGACTTCCGCTATGGCAGGATTGACCCATGGGTAGTAAGACCTTACAACGGAAGCCATCCGGCCGTGATGAAGGACTGGCTTCCAGAGCCTCCACCTCAACTCGTCCTTGATAGTTCATACCGACTCACAGGGAAGGACATTCGGCAACGGCTCAAATCGGTCATTGAAAAGGTACTCCCCATTGACCTTAGTAGGAGACACTTTCATCTGGTGCGATAGTTAAGCGAAATTCAATTGTAGCTGTCCTGTCCACTCATAGGGGAAAGGGATCGGGTAGTTGTTGTCAAAACACGCAGTACAGTAGTTTTCTGGATTTGGGACTATCTGTTTTAGGCCTTCCAGAGACAGGTAGGCAAGGCTGTCGGCGGTCAGGTATTTTCTGATCTCCTCTATCCTATGGCTTGAGGCAATGAGCTCCTGCCTTGTAGGTGTATCAATCCCGTAGTAACAGGGCCCTACTGTTGGGGGCGAGCATATCCTCATGTGGACCTCCCTTGCACCTCCGACCTCACGGATCATCTTGACTATCTTCTTACTTGTGGTACCCCTTACAATTGAGTCATCTACCACAACAACCCTCTTGCCCTTCAACAGGTCCCTGACGGGATTGAGCTTTATCTTTACCCCAAAGTGTCTTATGCTCTGCTTGGGTTCAATAAAGGTCCTCCCCACATAGTGGTTCCTTATAAGCCCAAAATCAAACCTTATACCGCTCTCAATGCTGTACCCGATTGCGGCTGGCACGCCAGAATCGGGAACCGGTATGACCAGATCAGCCTCCACAAAGGACTCCCTTGCCAGTTGTCTTCCGAGGTTGTTTCTAATGGTGTTAACACAGGTGTGCTCAAAGATATAGCTATCTGGCCTTGAGAAGTATATAAACTCAAATATACAAAAGGCCTTTCTCTGGCCCTTGGCATAAGTGAAGGCCTCAAAACCCCGTTCTTTGATAGAGATGATCTCACCAGGCTGGACATCCCTAATATACTCAGCCCCTATGAGGTCAAAGGCACAGGTCTCAGAGGCAAACACATAGGCCCCATCTACTGAGCCCATGACAAGAGGCCGCACCCCAAAAGGGTCTCTGGCTGCTATGAGCTCATTACTACCTATAAAGACCAAACTGAAGGCCCCTGATACCTGATGTAGGGCCTCTACAATCCTGTGAATCCTTTGGCTCTCTCTGCTTCGGGCAATGAGATGTAGGATCAACTCGCTATCGGCAGTGGACTGAAAGATGGCCCCCTCAGACTCAAGCCGCCTTTTTATAACCTCGGCATTGATCAGGTTACCATTGTGGGCAACAGCAATAGGGCCATGGGCATAATTGGCAATCAAGGGCTGGACATTTTTGATAGAACTCCCGCCTGCGGTGGAGTATCTGTTGTGACCAATTGCAATATTACCAGGTAGGCGTTTGAGTCTCTTCTCTGAGAAGATGTCTGCCACAAGACCCATTGACTTTTCAATATTCATCTGCGTCCCATCAAAGGAGCATATACCTGCACCCTCCTGTCCACGATGCTGCAGGGCGTATAGACCAAGGTATGTGAGGTTTGCCGCCTCAGGGTGTCCAAAGACCCCAAATATCCCGCACTCCTCTCTTATAGGATAAAACCAGGGCTTCATGTTCACAACAAACCCATTGCAGCTTTAACTAAGGCCATTGTCTCAGTGGTTACTGCCCTTGCCTTTTCAGAACCTGCACGGGCTATATCCATAAGCCTTTTGGTGTCCATCAGCAGAGAAAGCCTCCTGTCCCAAAGGGGTGTAAGACGGGCCGAGACATTCTTTATGAGTACCTTTTTACAGTCTATACACCCAATAGCAGCGGTCCTACACCCCTCAGCGACCTCCTCAAGTTCAGGAGTGCTTGAGAAGAATTTGTGTAATTGATAGACAGGACAGAGGTTAGGGTCACCCTTATCAGTCCTCCTCACCCTTTGGGGGTCTGTCATCATGGTCTTAATCTTCTGTGCCACTGTCTCAGGGGGATCGCTGAGATATATGGCATTGTCATAGCTCTTTGACATCTTCCTGCCGTCAAGGCCAAGCACCTTTGGGAACTCTGTAAGTAGGGCCTGTGGCTCAGGGAAGACATCACCATAGAGGTTATTAAAACGACGGGCTATCTCACGGGATATTTCCAGATGGGGCACCTGGTCAACCCCTACGGGCACATAGTTTGCCCTGTATATAACAATATCAGCAGTCTGGAGCACTGGATAACCGAGAAAGCCGTAAGTATTTATGTCTCTATCCTTGATCTCCTGTTGTTTCTCCTTGTAAGTGGGCACTCGCTCAAGCCATCCAAGTGGGGTTATCATTGACAGTAGTATATGTAGCTCTGCATGCTGAGGCACCATAGACTGGATGAATATAGTTGACTTATCAGGATCAAGCCCTGCAGACAAGAAATTCACAAGTATGTCTATGGTGCTATCTTTGATGGCAGACGGATTTGTATAGCCCGTAGTGAGGGCATGCCAGTCGGCCACAAAGTAAAAGCAATCGTACTCGTTCTGAAGGTCAACCCAGTTTTTCAATGCCCCGATAAGGTTTCCAAGGTGTAGCCTCCCACTTGGCTGCATCCCGCTTAAAACCCTTTTTTTGCCCATTAAAACCTCCTCCACATGTATTGCATATCAGTACCTAAACATCGCAAAGAGATGACGGGATAATTATAACCTAAATTGAACGATTTCAAGACCCAAAAATCCTCTCTCACATTCTAACAGGCAAAGGAGATGAGTTCCGATGGGGCAATTACAAGTTGCCCTGCTCATATCACTGACAGTGAGGCCCCTCCTCACTACGCTTGAGATAAACACCACGAACCGCTCCATTAAAAGTGTGCTTGACTGCTTTCACTCTCCGACTATCATCTTACTGATCTGACATGGTGTCACCATTTGGTGCTTCCAATATGTTCCAATCATGAAACAATCTCATCACACTCATGAAGCTTGAGTGGCAGTGCATCTTTATATTTTTTATAGCCGCCAAACTTGGCACCTGATCAGAATTTGAAATAGGCCTCAATCTTATTTTTTAGCAAGTGTGGAACATCTTTTTGCCCAAGGGTTTTCCTTAAAAACAGCATTGCCTTTTCTCTGTCGTTTTTTAATAAATAGACACGGGATTTGTTGTAATGTATTAAATAAGCAGGGCTATGAAGGCTTAGTGCCTGATCATACCACCTCTCAGCCTCATCACTGGCTCCCTTATAGAGCATCACATTTGCCATTGCCAAAGAGGGCTTATAAAAGGGCGTATTTAGCCCTATCGCCCTTTGTGCATAGTGATAGGCCTTATCAATCTCACCATTTATAAGGTGTAGATCCGAGAGGTCTGCAAGGGCAAAGACATTGTTTGGCTCTAAGTCTATGCACCTGCTGAGATAAAACAATGCCTGCTCCCTGTGGCCTACAATCAAATAACTCTTGCCGATACCATAGTAGGATGTTGCATTTAAGGGATCAGCCTTTAGGACTGACCTGTATGTATTGACCGCCCTTTCCGCATCACCCTGAGCACGGTAGGCATCTGCAAGGAGAATGGTGGCTACTTGTAGATTCAAGCCCTTTAAATCTCCTATGACTTGAGTTAAGCCCTTTATGGCATCCTCTGATCTGTCATCTGATATATCAATGGCAGATTTAAGTAAAACGGTCTTTACTGACTTATAACCAGAGTTCTCCATCATCTTAAGAGACCCTTTGGCCTCTCCTAATCTCCCTAAATAAACACTACTCATACCCTTTGAAAAAAGGGCATCAAGCATAAAGGTTGGGCTACGACCAATGAGTCTGTCGTTTAGGACATCATTGAAGACATCAATGGCCTCCTTTACCATGAAGGCCCTCAAGTAGGCATTCCCCAGCGACATCTTTGCCCTGAGATTGTTGGGGGCCTTCTGTATAGTATCCTTCCATAATGTAATTGAATCCCTGAAGGTCTCATTCCTCTTTATTGTTGTGAAGATTGATATCAGTAAAAAGATTGAGATGAATGTTATTACCCCCTTATCCTTGAGACCAACACCCCTATCAATCTGCCCTACAATACCAACCAACAAACCTGTTAATGGCAAATAATTTCTGTGTTCAAAATACAGGTCTGACCCTATGGCTATAAAACTTTCCATTGAAAGCCCTACCATATACCAAAGTATGGCAAAGGCTATAAGAGGATACCTCTCTCTGTATATAAATGATGCAAGGGTCAAGAGGATCAGGAATAACACAGAAAACACTGTGGTAATAGGTCTAAATAGACCTTCAGAAACAGGGAAACCCCACCAGTCAAAGACAAAGAGCGTTGGTATTGGGATGAAAATAGAGGTCAAATACCTCACTATAACCCTTGCCTCAGTAAGCAGGTGTTCAATCGGTGTCCAATAGACATCAACGCAGGTCCATCCCTCTTGTCTTATGGCATCATTAGGGGACAAAAAATACCTCGCTATCTTTACTATTGCCCTAAAGGTATGGTCGGCGTTGAGCAGATACAGGATAAGTAGGACAAAAACAGACAATCCCAGAGAGAGGTAAATAACCTTGTAAATGGGTAGGCCTTGTCTTGATTTTGAGAGAAAATTATGATCATAGAGGAATATAAGCGGTATTGCCAGTAGGGCATTTTCCTTAGAAAAGACGCCTAAAAAAATAAATACACATACTAACACCCTCAAGGCAATAGAACGAATCTTGTTCTCTGTTAATACCGACTTTATATAACAAAGCAGTGACAACAGGACAAAAAAGGTAGATAACAGGGCCATTCTTTGGATGATATACGCTACAGAGGTGTTATTTATAGGATGAACTGCAAAGATCAATGACACTATTAAAGAGGCAAGCAGTGGATTTTTTATCTCAATAAAACGCTTAAAGGTAATATAAGATATGGCATAGAGCAGGACTGTATTTAAACAATGTAAAAAGACATTGACTACTCTATAATAAATGACATCATTGGGTGTAAATAAATGGTTTAGTTGAAATGTGATATATGAAATCTTCCTGAAATCGAGATTAAGGTTGATATAGTCCTTCAGGCTTGCAAAACCGCTAATATAGGCATCATCCATTGCCCATGTGCCATTTAGGGAATTGAGATAGACTAAGACGGTCAGGAGAGGAACGAATAATATATGTCTGTGTTCTTTCACCTGTCACAAAAAAAGGGGTATCTCTGAAGATACCCCTTATGAATCAGATCTAACTAAAACTACTCTTCATGAGGTGGCATTAATATACCATCATAATTATGAACTGGGCGAGTACTTAGCTGGTTGTTAAAGGTCCGTAGATAATTATTGCTAATTGACGGTAACACTATGTCAATGGGACCAATAAAACCGTTCCCAAAAGAGGTTGGTGATTGTCCTACATTTATTTCTGTTGCCATTGATGCGTTGTATAGTTTATTAGAGCCCCTGAAGGTGACTAAAAGGCTACCACTCTGTCCATATAAGGCAATTCCAAAGGGTTGTATAAGATTAGGGACACTGATTGAGATCACAGAGCGGGTTTGGGTATCAAAGTACTTAATCCCATTATAGTCATAATCGGTAACATAGACAGCTCCGCCTGAACTATTAACAGCCAAACCGACAGGTCTGCCACCAATATTGACATGACCCTCAAAAACCATGTGACTCCCTGCCACACTTATAATTGATACCGTGTTGTTAGCATAATCTGCTGTATAGATCGTTGAGCCCGTTGGATATAAGGCGACACCATAAGGACCTTTACCTACCGTCACAAATCTGATCTCCTCTGTTGAAAGATTAAGCGAGATTAAGATACTATTTGCATAGCTTGCAGCATAAAGGATTGAGCCGTCCAATGAGACCACTATGCCAGTAATACCATAGGCATATCCTCTTAGATCGTAGTACCTTGTAACCGTATCAGTAGAGGTGTCAATCTCACAGATCGTGTTATCTCCATAATTGCCAACATATACCCTTGTGCCAAAAGGATTCTTGGCTATGCCAAGGGGATTTGCACCTACTGGTATGGTCTTTATATTGTTGTTATTGCCGTCAATGACCGTGACATTATGGCTTAAGTAGTTAGTAATATAGACCTTCTTCAGATGCGGTATCGTTACCACGCCCATTGGTTTTGAACCTGTGTTAATCTTCGTCACTTCCCTTGCATTACCAAAGTCAACCACAGAGACCGTATCTTCTAATGAGTTTGCAACGAAGGCAAAACTATTGGCCTGAATGCCCTTCCCAAACAGGGACACAGTGAAATATGGACTTGAGGGGTGATTATAGAAGATAGATACCTCTCCCCTCTTTATCCCTGCACTTCTTGGTGAAAAATCAATTGTGAAGGTGCACACTTGTCCACTCATAAGGGTAATACCTGTGCAGTTATCGGTGACCTTTTGATAATCAAATGTTGGCGCAGTAGTGGATGTAGATTGAGTGATGTTACCGTTATAAGAGACCCTGTTATCAAGGCGGTGATTTAGATATATTAATTCATTTCTGTCATTAATCACTGCCTTTGCATCATGATAAACCTTGTTATTCTGTACTTGAGGACTTATGACGGCATAGACACCAATATCATAGATGGCCACTTCTGAACTGCCTGTGTTTGATATAGTAAATGTCTTTGAGCCCCTTTGTCCTACCTGCAGCTCCCCATAGTCATGACTTGGGGGCTCTACATTAATCTCAGGTGCTACCGCATAAACTGTAAAGACATCATACAGGGTACTTACACCGTAGGGAGTTGAGCAGACAAGGCTATGAGTCCCTATGGGCAACTGTGGAGGCACATTAGCGGTTATGGTATTACTATCAATAACAAGGAGGCTTAATAGATCAATACCCCCAATCTGACATCTGGTTGAGCCTACCACAAAGTTTGAGCCGCTTATGGTTACAGCAGTCCCTACACGCTCTCTCATAGAATTAGGTGTTATTGATGATACGATTGGGCCAGGAGAAGTCGTCCCGATCTGAAATGAAAGTGACCTAAAGCTCTGAAAAAGGCCTGTGGCTGCATCATAAACCGCAATGTATACAGTCCAAATCCCCTCCATCCCTGTAGCTGGCATTCTAAAATTCCATACATAGGGTTCATCATTATTTGAGACTATTGTCCAATTTTTGCCTGCGCTATTGGTATCAAACGCAATATTATTGCCTATAGGGTCTTTGAGTATTATCTCAATCCTGACGGTCTGAGAGGCCAAAGATGTATCTATCTCAAGATTAACCGTACCGCTTTCTCCAAAATTGTAAGTAGTCCTATCAAGGTTGGCTGTCCTTATTTGGGCAGTCCCTGTACCAGTACCCTCATCAATAATCAACTGACCAGAGACCACATCTGCACACCAATGACCTACATTGTGTTTATCTACTAAAACCTTAACTGTATTTTTACCTTGTCTCACCCATGATATATTAGGTATCACAAAAAAAGATGAATAGTTCAAAGCGTTTTGCCCAATAGCATATCCCAAGAGATGGCCATTAAAATAGATCTCATCTACCTCATTGGGCCAATCAACATCTAATATAAAGAGCGATAGGTAGGCGTTATTTGTTGGTAGTGGGCCATTTAGTTCAATGTCAAATTCTATAGGATGAACAGGGTCGTCATTAAAGACACACCTTGATGAACCCATATCATAGTCTGGGATGGGTTCATAGGCATTGTTGAGGTTATCTGAAGTTGTTATATAGATAGCCCCTTCAACACCCATCGCTGTCAGAGACAAAACAGAGAATATGCTTAGTAATACAACAAGATAATACTTAGTAGCCTTTGTCTTCATAGTATTTACCTCACTAAACCTGTTGCAGAACCACTAATGGTTCCTTGATTTGGGTTAATAGTTCCTGCAGAAATGCCATGGAAGTTTAGCCCCTGCGTGTTTGGTTGACCACCTATCAGGCCCCCTGTGCCGTTTGTAATAGTTGAAAGCCAGACATTTCTGTTTTGATCCCAGTTAATCATGTTAAAGTTTGCATCAAGACCACTACCAGATAAAGAGACACTTGCATTTACAGGGTTGCCAGTATAAGAACCTGAGACACTACCCGTTGCCCAAATGCCTGGTCTTGCATTGAAGTTTGGGGCAAGGAATATGACATCATTCATATTTACGGTCAGGGAGTTTTGTCCCTCTCTCCAAGACCCTCTCATATTAGCCCTTCCCACCTCAAAGGCAGGTATATTGAACCTGCTGAGCAGGTCCCGCCCTGTATCTGTAGAGGACATCCTGATAATTGAATAGGCATCTATATATGCACCAAATGGTGAATTATTGATCGTGAACTGATAAGGATTAAAAGCCCCCTGTCTCTCATCAATCAAAATCCCTGTGCTCGGCGTGCCCTGTATATCCCCTATGTAACCTCTCATAGAGTTGGCTATAGTATCTAATGAGCTCTTGACCTCTGCAACAATGGTTTCAGTGTAAACAACAATGTTCTCATAGAGGTCCTTTATAACCTTAACCCCTGTTGATAGTGGCGGAGGTGGTATTGTTGGATCAGGGGTTGGAACTGGTGTTGGCGTTGGTGTTGGCGTAGGCGTTGGTGTCGGCGTTGGTGTCGGCGTTGGCGTTGGTGTTGGCGTAGGCGTTGGTGTTGGTGTCGGTGTCGGCGTTGGTGTCGGCGTTGG
>Ga0308419_1002071_pt1 | contig 13109 bp, 13 predicted proteins | sample HotsprSampleMS50_FD_203674 | JGI IMG/M metagenome (GOLD analysis project Ga0308419, IMG submission 203674) | Hot spring phototrophic mat microbial communities from Mushroom Spring, Yellowstone National Park, Wyoming, United States - 20090730_MS50 ... | reverse complement strand
GAATACAAATGGAATGATATGTTAAATAAATATCGAGAGGTTTATCCTAAGGAGGCGAAATTACTTGATAATTTAATTAATAATCATTTAGATGATAATTGGGAAGATGATTTACCAATTTTTGAAGAATCAATGGCAACAAGGCAAGCATCAGGAAAAGTTCTCGAGAAATTAAGTGAATCAATACCATTTTTATTAGGTGGAAGTGCAGATTTATCTGAATCTAATAATACTTTTGTTAAAACTGCGGGTGTTTTTAATTCAAATAATAGAAAAGGTAGAAATATTCATTTTGGAGTAAGAGAACACGCTATGACTGGAATTCTAAATGGTATTTCTCTTTACTCAAATCTAATTCCTTTTGGAGGCACATTCTTAATTTTTTCAGATTACTTAAGACCTGCTTTGCGATTAGCCGCTTTAATGAGAATAAAAATTATTTTGGTTCTAACTCACGATAGTATTGGACTTGGTGAAGATGGTCCTACTCATCAGCCTATTGAACATTTGTCTGCATTGAGAGCAATACCGAATGTTGTTTTAATTAGACCAGCTGATGCAAATGAAGTTACTGAAGCGTGGCGTTATTCAATTAAACATAAGAATGGTCCTGTATTGTTAATTCTTACAAGACAAAAAGTTAAAACTTTGAATAGGCTTATTCTATCAAATCAATCAAATCTGAAATATGGAGCTTATATCTTAAAAGAATCAAATAAAATAGATTTAATACTTTTAGCCTCTGGTTCTGAGGTTCAATTGGCTCTGGAAGTTGCAGAAGAGTTAGAGAAACAAAATATTTTTTCAAGGGTGATAAGCTTTCCTAGCTGGGAAATTTTTGAAATGCAAAATGATGCTTATAAAAAGAAAGTATTGCCTGATGATATAAAAAAAAGAGTTGTAATTGAAGCAGGAATTACTCAAGGCTGGGAAAAATATATTGGAGCTGATGGTTTAGCTTTAACTATTAATTCTTTCGGTGCATCAGCCCCAAGCGAGGTTTTATTTGAAAAGTTCGGTTTTTCAAAATCTGAAATTGTTAAAAAAATATTAAATTATCTTTCAAAATAAATAGGAGTAAAAATGAAAAAATTTTTATTCTTAATGCTTTTAATTTTAATAGGAATCCAATTCATACCCGTAGAGCAAGTTAATCCACCAGTTCAACAAGAAATGGAAATGCCAGCAAATGTAAGAGATGTAATTCAAAGAGCCTGCTATGATTGCCATTCAAATAAAACTGAATGGAAATGGTATTATAAAGTTGCTCCAATTTCATTTTTAATTTCATATGATGTTAATGAAGGAAGAGAACATCTTAATTTTACAGAATGGAATGATTATAGTCCAAGAACTTACAAAATAAAAGATGAAATATGGCAAGAGGTACTAAATGAAAGAATGCCACCATATTTATATCGAGTTATTAATCCAAAAGGAAAGCTTAGTGAAGATGATAAAAAAATTTTAAGAGAATGGGCTAATTTACGCTAATAATAATTCAAAAGGAATTTATTTGAGTTTATTAAAAAGAGTAAGATTATTACAAAATGGTTTCGAGGGTAAAGGACCTGTAATTTACTGGATGAGTCGCGATCAACGAGTTGATGACAACTATGCTTTGCTATTTGCTTGTAACCTTGCTAGTGAGAAAAATAAAAATCTTGTTGTCGTTTTTTCATTGGTTAAGTCATTTTTAGGTGCTACTCTTAGACAATATGATTTTATGCTAAAAGGTTTACAAAAGATAGAAAAAAAACTGAAGCAGTTTGAAATTCCGTTTTTTATATTAAAGGGTAATCCAGAGGATACTATACCAGACTTCATCAAGAATATTTCAGCAAATTCTTTGATATCTGATTTTGACCCACTGAAAATTAAAAGAATCTGGAAAAGGGAAGTAGCCAAAAAAATCGAAATTCCATTTTATGAAGTAGATACTCATAATATTGTTCCTTGTCTTTATGTATCTAACAAAATGGAATTTGCTGCATACACAATACGACCTAAAATAAAAAAATTATTAGAAGAGTTTCTTGTTGATATTCCTAAAATTGAATTCAAAAATTCAAACTATTCATTAGGTGAGACAATAGATTGGGAAAATATTTTTAATTTTATTGAAGTTGATAGAAATGTTAAACCAGTTTCCAATTTTCAACCTGGTGAGGATGAAGCATTAAAAATTTTTCATCAATTTCTTCAAAATAAATTCGAAAATTATTATGAGTATAGAAATGATCCATCAGTTGATCATTTATCAAATCTTTCTCCATATCTGCACTTTGGACAAATATCTTCACAAAGAATAGCATTTATTACAGAACAACTTTTTTCTAATCATCCTTCGACAAAAGTATTTTTAGAAGAGTTAATAGTAAGAAAAGAATTGTCAGATAATTTTTGTTATTTCAATACAAATTACGATAACTTTAATGGTTTTCCCGTTTGGGCAAAAGAGACTTTAATGCAACATCAAAAAGACAAAAGAGAATATATTTATTCAGAAACAGAATTTGAAAATGCGCAAACACACGATGAATTATGGAATGCCGCTCAATTGGAAATGGTTATAACTGGAAAGATGCACGGATATATGAGAATGTATTGGGCAAAAAAAATTCTCGAATGGACTCCAACACCTAAAGATGCACTCCGAATTGCAATATACTTAAATGATAAATATGAATTAGATGGTAGAGATCCAAATGGTTATACAGGTTGTGCTTGGTCAATTGGTGGCGTTCACGATAGACCTTGGTTTGAAAGAGATATATTTGGAAAAATTAGATATATGAATAGAGCGGGCTGTGAAAGAAAATTTGATGTTAAAAAATACATCTCTAAAATAACAGAACTATCCAAAAATACTAACTGAAAGGAGTCATATGTCAAAATTAATGGTTAGTGTATCTGGGATAAGAGGTGTTGTAGGCGAAACATTAATACCTGAAATAATTGTTAATTATACAAATGCTTATGCAGATTTAATAAAAGAGGGTAATGTAATTGTTGGAAGAGATTCTCGAATTAGTGGAGAAATGGTTAAACATTTAGTTATAGGAACTCTTTTAGCTAAAGGAATAAATGTTACTGATATAGGAATTGTGCCTACACCAACGGTTCAATTTACTGTTAAGAATTTATCTGCTCAAGGTGGTATAGCTATCTCCGCTTCACATAATCCTAACGAATGGAATGCATTAAAGTTACTTAATTCTAAAGGAGAATTTCTCTCAAAAGACGAAAATTCAATTTTAAAAACTTACCTTAACTATGAAAAAGAATTTAAGAACTGGAATCAATTGGGAAAATACCAGGAGTATTATGAAGCTATAGATAAACACATTGAAAATATATTAAAACTTGATTTAATAAATGTTGAAAAAATCCAGAAAAGAAAGTTTAAAGTTTTACTTGATTGCGTTAACGGTGCAGGAGTTTACTCAGCTACAAAATTGTTACAAATTCTAAATTGCGAAATCATTGAATATAATTGTGACAAGACTGGTATTTTTCCACGATTACCAGAACCTTTACCAGAAAATATTGTTGATACAATGGCTATGGTAAAAGAATCAAATGTTGATTTAGGATTAGTTGTTGACCCAGATGTTGATAGATTGGTTATAATTACAGATAAGGGAGAACCATTTGGTGAAGAAAATACAATTACTCAATGTGTTAATTTTGTTCTTTCAAAGTTAAAAGGTAATGTTGTAATTAATCTTTCAACAACTCGAGCAGTAGAGGATGTTGCTAAAAAATTTGATTGTAAAGTTTTTCGAACCCCTGTGGGCGAAGCTAACGTTGTTGAAAAAATGAAACAAGTTAATGCTATCATCGGAGGCGAGGGAAGTGGTGGGGTAATTCTTCCAGAACTTCATTACGGGCGTGATGCTTTAGTTGGTATTGCTTTAACACTCCAAAACTTAGTTGAAAATAATATCTCAATTTCTGAACTTAAAACTTCTTTGCCTGATTATTACATCTCAAAAAGAAAAATTGAACTTGCAATCTCACCCGATGAAATTATTTCAAAGTTGATTGAAAAATATTCCAATGAAAACATTAATACTGAAGATGGACTAAGAATTGATTTTGATAATTATTGGGTTCATTTAAGAAAGTCTAACACCGAACCAATAATTAGAATTATTGTTGAAGCTGATTCCCAAGAAAATGCTGATAAATTATCATTAAAATTTTTAGATGAAATAAAAAGTTTAATATAATTTTTTTCTTTTTTGTAAAAACTTAAATAAAGCTTTATCGAAAGGTTCATTGGTTAAAATTAGGTTATAATCAAAATTTGCTTTCAAACATTCGTGCTTTATTTTACTAATGAATTCTTTCATCGCATCCTGATAGGCTTTTTTAATTTGATAAGGTTGGGTGCTTAATCTTTCGTTTGTTTCTAAATCAATGAAAATTGAGTCAGATTTAAAGCCAAAACTAAGTTCAATTTGATCCAAAATTTGAAATACTATTACCTCATTTTTTAGAAATGAAAAATTTTTTAATGAGTTTAACACTCTATCAATTTCATCAAACAAATCAGAAATAATTATAACCAATCCTCTTTTTTTTATCCTTTCAGCAAGTTTGATTAGTGAACCTGAGGTATTTGTAGTCTCCGATGGTTTAATATTGGCAAGAATATTTAAGATTTCTGATAATTGAGTTTTTGTTGCTTTTGGTTCAATTATATAATTTATTTTATTTGAATAACTCATAAGTCCTGCTGCATCCCTTTGATTGATTAACAAGTAAGTTAAAGCTGCAGCTAAAGTCTTTGCATATTCAAGTTTTGTTGATTTTACTTCATTCGATTTAAATGACATTGATTTACTTGAATCAAGAATGATGTATACTTTCAGATTTGTTTCTTCTTCGAATTGTTTAATGAAGTATTTTTCAGTTTTAGCAAAAACACGCCAGTCAATTTTATTTAAATCATCACCAATCATATATGGTCTATGTTCACTAAATTCAATGCTAAAACCGTGATAAGGGCTTTTATGTAAACCTACTAAAAAACCTTCTACAACTAATCTTGCTCTTAAATCAAGGTTATTTATTTTTGATACAATTTCAGGTTGTAAAAAATTTTTATAATTGTAGTTACTAATTTGCATCTGATTTAACAATGTTCTTTTTGAGAATCTCTTCAGGTGGGAGTCCCATATTTTCAAGTTCGATTTTAGCATCTTTTACTAATTCATCTTGAGGATATTTCTCTATAAAAAGATTATAATGTTTGGTTGCTTGCTTATAATCTTTTATTTCATTAGCTAACAAATATGCTGACATAAATAAACTTTTTGGTGCGTCCGATGAAGATGGAAATTTTTCATAAATTTTGTAAAAATATTTTTGAGCAATTTTTTGTGATTCGTAATAATTTATTTCTTTTAACAAATGTTGTTGATAAATATTGGCTAAATTCTTTAATGCAATTGGTGAGAACTTTTCATCATTTTCATTTGCTACTTTTTTAAGTAATTCAATTGCTTGTTTGAATTTTCCAAGTTTAATAAGATTATCGGCCTCAAAAATTTCCTTTTCATAATTTTTTGAACATCCAAAAAATAATAAAAGTGTAAACAATATAAACTTTTTCATTTTATTGCTCTAAATTTTTTATGCATTCTAAAATCATTTTTTTTGTGTGAATTAATTCTTGTGAAATAACTTTTACTTCTCCTAAAACAGGCATAAAATTAGTATCACCATTCCATCTTGGTACTATATGAAAGTGAATATGGTCTTCAATACCAGCACCACTAACTCTTCCCAAATTAATACCAATGTTGAATCCATCTGGCTTTAAAATTTTTGTCAAAACATTCTCGAACAATTGTAATTTTTCAATACACTCCTGCACTTCTACTTGTGTTAATTCAGATAATTTACTGATATGTCTTTTGGGAACAATCATTAAATGACCATTATTGTATGGATAAAGATTCATAACAGTAAAACAATTTTCAGCTTGGTCAACTAGCAGATTATCCTCATTATCTGGTTGTAATTCTTTCATTTCACAAAAAATACATCCATTTTTTTCAGTATTCTGGGTAAATGATTCAATATATTTTGAACGCCACGGTGACCAAAGATTTTTCATAACTTTAACCTAAAAAATAGGCTGCCTTAATTCTCAAACAGCCTTAGATAGATATTGAAATTTTTAATAATTATTTTTCTTCTTCCCTTGATTTATTATATTCCTCAATAACTTTTTGTTCTATTTCTTTAGGAACTTCTTCATAATGGTCGAATTTCGTCTTAAAGATACCTCTACCTTGAGTTAAACTTCTTAATTGAGAAGAGTATTTATACAATTCTGCTAACGGCACTAAAGCTCTAATTATTTGAAAGTTTCCATCAGAGTCCATTCCTAAAATTTTACCTCTTCTACCGGATATATCTCCCATAACATCGCCCATATATTCTTCAGGAACTTTAATTTCAACTTCATTAATTGGTTCCAGTAAACAAGGTTTAGCTTCTAAAAACCCTTTTCTAAAACACATAGAAGCAGCAATTTTAAATGACATTTCATCAGAATCTACGGAATGATAAGTACCATCAAATAGTGTAACCTTTACATCAACGACTTTATTACCAGATATAACACCTTTATTCATTGTTTCCAGAATTCCTTTTTCAACAGCTGGTATGAATCTTCCTGGAACAACTCCTCCCACAATAGCATCAACGAACTCAAATCCTTTTCCTCTTGGTAATGGTTCTAATTTGAAATGTACATGACCATATTGTCCTCTTCCACCAGATTGTTTTTTATGTTTGTACTCTACATCATTCACTGTAGTTTTAATAGTCTCTCTGTATGGAATTTTGGGTTCGACTAAATCTACTTCAACACCATATCGTTCTTTTAATCTTTTTATAGCTAAAGCTAATTGTAACTCACCTTGCCCAGATACAATTGTTTGTGAGATTTCAGGATCATATTTAACTGTAAATGATGGATCTTCTTCGTGAAGAGTATGCAATCCATTTGCAATTTTATCTTCATCACCTTTAGCTTTTGGTATTACTGCTCCGTGAATAACGGGATCTGGAAACTTAATCGGTGTAATGGTTACAGAAAAAGTTTTTGAAGATAAAGTGTTATTTGTATGAGTATCTTTTAATTTTACTACTGCACCGATATCTCCAGCGATTATATGAGGAATTTCTTTACGATTACGACCATTGACAATTGATATCTGGCTTAATCTTTCAACTTTATTGTTAGCTTGATTTAATAAATCCATTCCTGCTCTTAAAGTTCCTGAATAAACTTTAAAGAATGACAACTCCCCTACATGCTGTTCTGAAACTGTTTTGAATACAAATAATACTGGTTCACCATTAGCGGCTGGTTTAATTAAGACTTTTTCATCTTTTCCTGTTAAAGTTGCTTCTTCTCCACCACGCTCAGCAGGAGAGGGAAGGTATGTGGATACAAAATCAAGAAAATTATTAATACCTATTGCTTTTGTTGCAGATACAGCAAAAACAGGTGTGATGCTTCTACTTAAGATAGAATTTTTCAATCCCAATTTTAAATCTTCATCTGAAAGAGTACCTTGTTCAAAATATTTGTTCATTAATTCTTCACTTGACTCAGCAACCTTTTCAATCAAATATGTTCTTAATTCATTTGCTTTATCAACTAAGTTTTCTGGTATATCACTAACTGTAACTTTTCTACTTCCAGCCTCACCATATTCATACATTTTCATTTTAATTAAATCAATTACAGCATTAAAATTAATTCCTTCTTTGACAGGAAAAGTAATAATAGTAGCACCGGAGGTTAATCTATTTTTAGATTTCTGATAAGTTTCAAAAAAAGTTGAATGTTCATTATCAACTTTATTAATAATAATAGCAGAGGGTAAAGAAAATTCATTAATAAAAGAACCAGCAAGCTCTGAGCCTACTTCGATTCCTTCAGCTGATTTAAGAACCATGATTGCAGTATCAGCAACTTTTAATGCAGCTTTAACATCACCAACAAAATCAGTGTAACCTGGAGTATCAAGCATGTTTACTTTAATACCATTCCATTCAAAATGCATAAGAGCAGTTGAAATTGATATCTGTTTTTCAATTTCATTTTGAGTATAGTCAGATACAGTATTACCTTCAGCAACAGAACCTATTCTATTTATTTCATTTGCAGTAAATAAAATTATTTCAGACAAGGAGGTTTTACCTGAACCGCCGTGTCCAATAAATGCAATATTACGGATTAAATCTGTTCTGTATTCTTTCACTATAAATTCCTCCTGTTCGTTTGATTTATTATATGATAATTAGAAGTTCTATCTTTCTTTGAACTTTTTCCAAAATACATTAATTCCATTTCTTAATGCATTGAGATTAGCAATGAAAGGTTGGGTATAATTTTCCATACCAGTTCTAATTTTCTCTTCAAATTCAATAATTTTCTCTACTCTCATTTTTATATCATCAATAATTTTTTTTGTTACTTTAAGCTGCTCTTTCAGTTCAATACTAAAATCGTTTAAGTTTTTGGTAAGGTCAACAGTAGATTTAATGAGAGGATTTAATGATAAATTTAAATTTTTTATTTCTGATTTTAATTCTTCTACAGATTTAACTATTCTTTTTACATAAAATATCAGCGCTATGCAAAGCATAGCAGCTGAAATTAGTAAAATAGCCAGAAGATACTGATTATAAGATTCCATTAAGATTAGCTTTTAGATTCTTTATAAGCATCATATCCAGCTTTAATAGCGGAAGAGATTCTTTGCGTTTCAGATTCTATCTTCTCTTTAGTGGTGGTTAAAATATCGGTGCCTTTTTCTTTTGCTTCATTTATAATTTTTTGAGCGTCTCGAATAATTTCCTGCGATTTAGATTTAGCCTCTTCAATTATTTTTTCGGATTTTTTTTTACCTTCATTAATCAATTCTTTTGCCTTCTCACGTGCTTCTGATATATATCTCTCAGCTTCATCTAAATATTCTTCACCCTTCAACTTTAAATCAGCCCTTAATTCCTTACCGCTTTTGGGAGCAAATAATAATGCTATTAAAGCGCCAATTGCACCACCAGCTAATAAACCAACTATAAAGCTTTTTGCGTTGTTGTTATCTTGAGACATATTAACTCCTTTTTTTTACTCTCAAAAAATATCATTGATGGCAATGAAAATCAAGTTAAATTCTTTAAAGAAAATATTTTATTGCTCTTCTTTAATTTCCAAATTACCGTACCTAACGCTAAAAATTAGAAATGATATAATTCCAATAATTATAGCAAACCATAGAGTTGATAATCTTGTAATCAATGTGATAGCAGTTGAATCACTTAAACTTAACCCTTTAGTATTTAGCATAATTAAAAATGAACTTTCAGTTATTCCTAATCCTCCTGGCAACATTGAAATAGCCCCGGCTATAGTACTAAAACTATAACTAAAAGTTGACCAAACTAAACTTAAATCATTAGAAAAATTTCGAATAACCAGATAATATCCTACACATTCAAAACTCCACGAAATTATACTCAATATCAAACCAATAATTAAAGGTTTAATTTTTAACAATGCTTCTGTTGAGTCGAATAATTGTTGAAATTTTGATGTAAAATTTTTCAACAAGGAAATTCTGGAAGACAGTATTAAAAATTTATTAAATGCATTTTTATTAGTTATTATTAAAACAGATAAAATTATAAAAATTGTAGTTCCTAAAGAGATAATAATACCGTATTTAAAGAATAATGAACCAAGCAGTGCCAAAATTGCTAATGATAAAAAGTCCGTAATTCGTTCAACTACAACTACTGGAGCTGTTTTTGAAATTTTAGCATTTATAACTTTTTTGAGTAAATAGGATTTAATGATCTCACCTGATTTGCCAGGTGTAATACTCATTAAAAAGCCACTTAAAAAGATTGTTAATGAATCCTTTTTCTTAACTTGAACATCAATTATCCTTAAGTAATACTCCCATTTATAAAATCTTAATACATAATTAAATAATGATAACAATAAAATAATTGGCAAATAAAGAATGTTAAAATTTGAAAATGAAACGATTAATGCTCCCAAATCTGAATAAATTGAAATTGAAAGATAGATTATGCCAGATATTAGAATTATTAAAATAATTTTCTTTTTTAATAAATTCATAAATTCAATACTTTTAACAAGGAATGATAAAATTTAGATAAAGGAAGACCAACAACATTGTAATAACAACCTTCAATTCTCTTGACAAATACCGCTCCGAAATCATCTTGAATTCCATAAGCACCAGCCTTATCCATTGGGCTTCCACTTTTAATGTAATCCCAAATTTCAATGTCGGAGAGCTTTCTGAATGTCACTTTTGTAATTTCTGCCTCTGTCAGAGTTCTGTCAATGAAAGGATTAAATATTGAATATGCAGTTATTACGGTGTGAGTTTTTCCAGATAGTTTTCTCAATAATCTATAAGCATCATCTTCATCTACAGGTTTTCCTAAAATTTCATTATCAATTACCACAATAGTATCACAAGTTATGATAATTCCATCTTTTACTTTGGTTTTGGCAGCTAACATTTTTTCTTTACATATTCTTTTAACATTTAACAGTGGTGATTGATAAGGATGAAAACTCTCATCAATGTTTACTGAAAAGGATTTAAATTTAATTTTAAGTTGTTTGAGTAATTTTCTCCTTCTCGGAGACTTTGAAGCTAAATAAATAGTTAAATTTGATTTAATCATAAACTTTAATTTCTGTTTCTGGAAAATAGTGTTGAATTATATCAATGTAATTAGTTCCAATATTTGATAAATATATTGACCCCCACTGACAAAGTCCCACGCCATGCCCAAAACCTTTACCCTTAAATTTGACGGTGTTGTTTTCATTTTCAAAGATTTCAAAATTTGAACTTGGTAAAATATTATTGTCAGTGTCTTTGAGAATATACCTAATATTGTTACTAAATAAAGAAATTTCTTGCAGTTTATCTTTTCTTTTAATATATAATTTTAGTTCTTTTATTCTACCTGATTTAAATCGTCTAATTATTTTCAAATTTTTAAGTATAAAATTTTTATCGGTAATTAAATTAGCCTCAAATAAATTATTTATAATCATTTCTTTAGTGAAAATTTTTTCCCATTTATACTTGGGAGATATTTTACAATTGGGTAAGTTTCCATCTGCCAATGATTTAAGGTAGGGGAGGGAAGAGTGATTAAAAACATTCTCAACACTTTCGGTGTAGCCTCCACAAGTAGAATGATAAAAAACTTTAGCTATATCATTTTTGTAGTAAAGAATTTTACCTTTGGTAATTTCGATAAGTTTGTTGATGATTGCATTTTCTGCGTCAAGTCCGTCGTAAATCTGGTCTCTTATATCGGGATAAATATCAAAAATTTTTTTACCTTCACTAATTTTTGCAATTGCATAAGTTCTCGCAACAATTATGAATGCTTTTAATGCCTCTAAATTATCAGTACCTTTTCCTAAAGGCATTTCCTTTAGAATAACACCTTTAAGGTAATCCTCTAAATCCAAAGTGTTTATCAATGATAACTTCGAATTATTATTAATGATTTTTAAAGAACCACGATATCTTTTTTTGTTGATTGTTAAAAATTTTTCATTTAGTGGATAAATCTTAAAATACTCTGAACTATATACATTTTCTTTATATTTTAATTTTACTTTTGAGGATGATAAACTAAAAATTATTTCCGAATTTTCTCCAATAATCAATTTCTGATTATCTTCATTAAAAATTCTAAATTTATTTTTTATGTATAATCTAATTTGTTCTGCTTCATTGATTAATACTCTAATGCTGTTTCTTTTAGCACGCGTTTCTAAAATATCCTTTTGTACTTTTTTGGAAGGAACACAAGAGAATGATAAGATTAAAAAGAAAAATGAAAATAGGTAAAATGTAATAGCTTTTGTGATTAAAATATTTTTTTTATAGGAATAGAGTTGAGAATAGTGCAAGTTACAATAATTTATTATCTGAACATAGCTTTAATGCTACCCCAAGTTCTTTTTACTCCCGAGATATTATGTGATACTGAAATTTCATTTGAGTATGAGAATTGATTGTTATTTTCTACTATTTTTAATCTATAAGTTATAATTATACCAGTTGATTTAAAAATATTCTGATCTATGAAAACATAAGTAGAATTTGAACCCTTTGGAGTAACACTACCAATTTCAGCAAATCCATTATTGTAAGTTTTTCTCTCTATAACAAACATTTTAAGATTTGATTCTTCACCTGTCCTCCATTCAAGGCGAATATCATTACCTTCACTTTTTGCTGAAAAATATTGAATGAATGCACCAGCAAAAATTGAGGAAACTGAGAATAAAATTGCTAAAGTATTTAATATTCTAATTTTCACTTTTTAAAAATAAAACTATAAATCTTAATTGTCAATAATACAAATGCAGTATTATTTGATTTCACATTGATTTCATTTCTCACTTAAAAAGAAAAATTATTACTCTCTAAAACATAAATGTTCTATCAGAATTTTGATTTTTTGAACAATAATGACATTAATGAACTGATTTAGTCTAATAAGTTTCTTTTTGTGAAATTTTAAATGTTCAATGCTAAATTGCTTAAAATTGAATCTTGAGTTTTGAAATATCGAATTTGTGATTATTGATTTTTTGATTGTAAAACTTTTGAATTGTTAACTTTACATTACTAATTATAGTTGTGAATTATTTTCTATATTCGAGTAACTAAAAGTGATGAAGACACTTACTTGAAAATTTGTTTCTTTAAGACAAAATATTTGTCAAAAAACACAACATAATAATAAAAGTTCTATTGGAGTAATATGTTGATATAATCTCCTAAGTAATTCAGTTTACTCCGAGTCAAACTCTGAGCAAAAAAAATTTATCCTTCTCGATAAAAACTAAAATTATTAAATATATATTTGAAATCACTACTGTCCGACATATGACAAAGTAAAAACCTGTAATTACTTAGTTTATAAAGAAATATAAAGAAAAATAATCATAATCGATTTGAAATAAAAAAGAACTAAATTCCGCTTTATTTAATAAT
>Ga0308419_1002069_pt1 | contig 13114 bp, 14 predicted proteins | sample HotsprSampleMS50_FD_203674 | JGI IMG/M metagenome (GOLD analysis project Ga0308419, IMG submission 203674) | Hot spring phototrophic mat microbial communities from Mushroom Spring, Yellowstone National Park, Wyoming, United States - 20090730_MS50 ... | reverse complement strand
ACGTACAGGTGAGTCAACTGCACATCGGGATAATCTTGACTGACGGCGATCACCCGTTCCCGCCACAACTGGGACACCTCTAGGACATTGGCTTTGTCCACGGAACACACCTGACGGCGACGCTGGCGAGCGCACTCAAAAGCCACACGGGCAATGCGGTCAATTTCTGCCTCTGTGTATGCCATAGTGTTGACACCGCGCCGTGCCCCCTTTTCATCGGCAAAAATCCCCTTGGGTTTGCCAAAATAGATGCCTCCTGTCAGTTCTCTGACTACTAACATGTCCACTCCCTGAATTACCTCTGGCTTGAGGGTGGAAGCATGGACTAGCTGGGGTAGAACTTTAGCGGGGCGCAGGTTGGCAAAAAGTCCCAGTCCACTGCGCAGACCTAGTAAGGCTTGCTCTGGGCGCAGGTGAGCAGGCAAACTGTCCCACTTTTCTCCCCCCACTGCGGCTAGCAATACGGCATCGCTCTGCCTACAGGCAGTCAGGGTCTCTTCGGGGAGAGGGTGTCCCACCGCATCGATTGCCGCTCCTCCCACCAAGGCAGTGGTGAAATCAAACCTTATGGCAAATTTTTTGCCCACCGCTTCCAGTACAGCGATCGCCACCTCCATAATCTCCTGCCCAATGCCATCCCCAGGCAGGAGAGTGATTTTATAGTTCCTAGTCATAATTTCCATTAGTTACAGACCCCTAATATAGCGCTGAACTGCCACCCAAGTATGAAATTAGGCTGAAAGTTTGCCAGATATGTCCTGCTCTCCCCTATGCTGATTATGAACCCAGAGGGAAAGACTATGGCTACCAATCACCTGTTAGAACTGCAACAATTTGGTCAGAGCGTCTGGATGGACAATCTCAGCCGCGACATTATTGTCTCGGGCAAGCTCAAGGAAATGGTAGAAACTCAGGGCATTCGGGGAATTACTTCTAATCCAGCGATTTTTGAAAAGGCGATCGCAGGAAATGCTATCTATGACGAGGCGATCGCCGAAGGGGTCAAAGTTGGTAAATCAGTAAATGAGATTTACGAATGCCTTGCCTTTACTGACATCCAGAAGGCGGCAGACATTCTCCGCCCCGTCTATGAATCTTCAGAGGGAGTGGATGGCTATGTTTCCATTGAGGTTTCCCCCTACCTAGCCAATGACACCGAAGGAACCATTGCTGAAGCTAGGCGCTTTTGGCAAGCCATTGACCGCCCCAATGTCATGATCAAAATCCCTGGCACTCCTGCAGGTTTCCCTGCGGTAGAACGGGTAATCAGCGAAGGGATTCCTGTCAATGTGACCCTACTCTTTTCCGTAGCAGACTACGAGCAAGCCGCCCTTGCCTACATCCGTGGTCTGGAACAGCGCCTCGCCCAAGGACAGTCCGTCAAAGTTGCCTCGGTGGCGAGTTTCTTCCTCAGCCGCATTGACACCAAAGTTGATGTCCTCCTCGACGATCGCATCAAACAAGCTACCAGCGATGCGGAAAAGGAAAAATTGGCAAGCCTGAAAGGCAAAGTGGCAATCGCCAATGCCAAACTGGCGTACCAAAAATACAAAGCCCTCTATGACACTCCCCGCTGGCACGCTCTCAAAGCCCAAGGGGCAATGGTACAGCGCCTACTCTGGGCAAGCACCAGCACCAAAAACCCTGCCTACAGCGATGTCATGTATGTCGATAACTTGGTGGGAGCCAACACCGTCAACACCATGCCTCCCGAAACTATCCTCGCCTGCGCTGACCACTGCGATGTCGCCGATCGCATTGAGATGGACTTAGACAGCGCCCGCCAAGTAATGGCAGACATTCAAGCGGTGGGCATTGACCTAGATCAAGTGATGGTGGAACTGCAAACAGAGGGAATCGACAAGTTCATTAAGCCCTTTGCTTCTCTGATGCGCTCCTTGGAAAACAAAGTCCAGCAGTTGAAAGCGGTATAACGCTCCCCACCTTATGTCCATTCGTCTGCTGGTGATGGATATCGACGGCACAATTAGCGGCGACGCTAACCAAGTATCACCAGCCCTCCAGTCCGCCGTGAAAGCGGCGCAAGCCCGAGGAGTTAGAGTTGCCATCGCCACAGGCAGAATGTACCGCTCAGCCCTGCGATTTCACCATGCAGTGGGGGCAGATTGCCCCCTGATCTCCTACCAAGGAGCCTTGATCAAAGACCCCCAGACAGGGGCAGTGGTGGGGCACTGGGCGGTGGAGCGGCAGTACGCTGAGAACTTGCTAGATGACTTTGCCCCCTATGTGCAGACGGGACAGTTGTCCGTACACCTCTATGTAGATGACAACTTGTATGTGCGGGAATTAACGCCTCAGACCATCGCCTATGCCGAGCGATCGCAAGTGGAGCCTATCGTCGTCGGCGACCTCAAAAACTATCTGTCCCGCTGTGGCGCTCCCACCAAAGTTCTAGCCCTATCCGACAGCCCAGACCTAGTAACGGAACTGCTGGTCAAGCTCAAAACCCGCTACCATCAGGGTCAACTCTACCTCACCAAGTCCGTAGCTACCTTCTTTGAGGCAACTAATCCCCTTGCCAACAAGGGCACCGCTGTCAAATACCTTGCTGAGCACATCCTCAACCTACAGCCAGAGCAGGTGATGGCGATCGGCGACAATTTCAACGACCTAGAAATGATCCAGTATGCGGGGATCGGCGTAGCTATGGGCAACGCCCCGCCCGACCTCAAACCTTTAGCTGACTGGGTAGCGCCTGATGTGGAGTCTGATGGAGCAGTAGCCGCCATCGAAAAATTTATCCTGTCTGCCTAGTCTTCGTGATCTTCAAAGGGATCGCTCAACTGCTTACTGGGGGGACCAAAGGCAGTATAGATAGCAAGTAAGGTCAGGCAAATGACAAAAATTGCCAGTGTCAGGGCAATCGAAGTGGCAGGAGAAGCAGATTCCATTGCACAAAACCAGATAAATAGCCATACAATTATAGTGTTTGTAATATTGCTATAAAAACCAACTATGGCACAGCGCACTTGGCTGGGGGATATTCTCCGTCCCCTTAACTCTGAATACGGCAAGGTAGCCCGCGGGTGGGGCACCACTCCCCTGATGGCGGTCTTTATGGCTCTGTTCTTTGTTTTTCTGCTAATTATTCTCCAGTTGTACAACTCCTCCATAATGCTGGAGGGGGTAAATGTGGACTGGGGTGGCTAGTTCATCCGCTCTGTTTGAGGACAACTCCATGAACATCTTTGGCATTGGTCTCCCAGAAATGGCGATTATCTTAGTGGTGGCGCTACTGATTTTTGGACCTAAGAAACTTCCTGAAATTGGTAGTAGCCTAGGCAAGGCGATTAGAAGTTTCAAACAGGCTTCTAGTGAGTTCGAGGCGGAGTTCAAGCGGGAGGCAGAGCGCCTTCAGCAAACTCCTCCTGCCAATGAATCCTGACCACATCGCCTTGGTAGTGGGTTTGGGTAACCCTGGTGAGAAATATGCGCACACCAGACACAACATTGGATTTATGGCGATCGCCCACCTAGCTGACGCTTGGTCAGTATCTCTCCGCCCCGAACCCAAATTTCACGGTAACTACGCCAAAACCTCCACGGTGCATCTTCTCCAGCCCACAACTTACATGAACAACTCGGGGTTAGCAGTGCGCCAAGTAGTCGACTGGTACAAATTGCAACCTCAGCAAGTGCTGGTAATCTACGACGACTTGGATTTGCCCCTAGGAAAAGTACGGCTCCGCCCTGCGGGATCAGCAGGAGGGCACAACGGCATGAAGTCCATCATTGCTCACTTGGGCACGCAGGCTTTTCCTCGCCTGCGGTTGGGCATTGGGCGCAGTGCCTATGATGGGGTAGTCGACCATGTGCTGGGGAACTTTACTCCCGCAGAACAACAGTTACTACCCCAGATAATGGCGATGATCCAAGAAATTCTGCACTGCATTTTGACAGCGGGTATGGCAAAAGCCATGAGCCTGTTTAACAACCGCACAGTGGAGTTGGCATGATTACTTTGGAGCGGGCAGTCAAGCTGTATAACCGAGTCCCTGTGGTCAATGAATTGACCCTGACTATTCATTCAGGGGAAATGTTTGGCTTGTTGGGACCCAACGGGGCGGGCAAGTCCACCACTATTAGAATGCTGACCACTCTCACTACTCCCAGTGCAGGCAGACTAGAGGTGGCAGGATTTGATGTAGTCAAGCAGGCACAGCAGGTAAAGCGGTGTATGGGAGTGGTACTCCAGCAGATCAGTGTCGATCCCGACCTGACAGTGTGGGAAAACATGGAATACCACGCCCGTCTGCACCACATCCCCCAACCTGATCGCCAGCGCCTGATTGAGCAGTGGCTAGACTATGTAGAACTGAGCGATCGCTCCCAGTCCCTAGTAAAAACTCTCTCAGGAGGCATGAAACGCCGCCTGCAAATTGCCCGTGCCCTAGTACATCAGCCGCAGGTACTGTTCTTAGATGAACCTACTGTAGGACTAGACCCCCAAACTCGCCGCAAATTGTGGGAGATCATCAGGGATTTGCACAGCAAGGGAATGACTATCCTTTTGACTACCCACTACATGGAAGAGGCAGAATTCCTATGCGATCGGGTAGGCATTATGAATGCAGGGCAAATCATTGAGCTAGGTAGCCCCGACGCTCTGAAGCAAAAGTACGGTAGGGCAGTGGTCATCCAGCAAACTGACCTAACCACCACCACCAAATTTTTCCCTGACCTACAGTCAGCCCAAGCCTTTTTCGACACCATCAGCGACAAACGGGGCATGATGGTACGGGACACCAACCTAGAAGATATTTTTGTTGAGCTAACAGGGCGCAAGCTCGACTAGGCTTAGCCATCTACAGAAGCACCATACAAAAGTAGCTAGGGCACTACCACCAGCCCTAGCCGATTTTGTCTTTCTCTCCAATCAGGGCAGTATCTCTAAAAGGGGAAATGTTGGTTACTGCTAAACAAACTATTCTTTAGCTTGCTATCCTGCAGAAAATTAGGGTGAGATTCCTAGTCTTCGTAAATACGGCACTCCACTGCTTCAGGGTTGTCATCGCAGTATTTTTCCAAAGAGCTTTTATACTTGGCATCTTGCCGTTGGTGGGAAGCCTCTGCCTGTAGTTCTTCTACCGCATCCCATGCGGCGGCACACTCTTTGGAGTGAACCCCTGTAGTGCTACACACTTCACGGGCTTGCTTCAGTTCTTCTTGGATTTTTTCTTGAATGGTACTCATGGTTGCGACCAGTAGATAAATTAAGTTAGCTAAGCAGTTATCCTAGCAAAAATAATTCTTACTGAGAATATAGCTTAGGGAGAGTGGCTATACCTGAAAACTTACAAAAAACTTAAGGATTCCATGCCAGCTAGCACAACGGCACCAATGAACACATTTTGGCGAAACAAGCGGGGGAATAGATCAGGGGAAGGGCTGGGAGCGGCGAGCTTCTGGCACTGCCATAGCCACAGCAAAACAGCTATGCTCCACGCCATGTAGTAAATGGGGTCTAGGTGCATGGCATAGCCGATGTAGAGCAGACAGAGGGCAGTAATGCCAAAGAAAACAGCGATCGCCACAGGAGTTTTGTCGCCAAAGAAGATAGCACTGGATTTAACCCCGATTTTTAGATCGTCGGGGCGATCGCTTAGGGCATAGATCGTATCAAAGCCCATAGTCCAACTCACCACTGCTAGCCAAAGCACCCACGCCGTAGTATCCAGCCTGCCTGTAACCGCAGACCATGGGATCAGCACCGCAAATCCCCAAGCCACAGACAGCACCAACTGGGGCACGGCAAAAAAGCGCTTGCAAGCGGGATAGAGGGCAATTACAGGCACAGCCAGCCAGCACAGGGTCAGGCTCAGGGGATTTAGGTACTGAGCAAACCCATAGGCGCAAAGGGTAGCAACTACCAGCACCCCGATCCCCACCCCAATAGGTAGGGTTTTTGCCGCCAGAGGACGGGATTTAGTGCGTTCCACTTGGCTATCAATGTTCCGATCCCACAGGTCATTGACCACACAGCCTGCGGCACTAGCTGTAAGACTACCGCCAATGATTACTAGGAGCAGGTCTAGGGGCGGTTGCTGTCCTAGCGATCGCTCTGCCAGCACCAATGCCCACAGAGCAGGGAGCACTAGAATCAAGCGCCCTTCGGGCTTGTGCCACCTGAGCAATAAAACTATCTGCCACAGTAGTTGGGAGAATTGCACCACAGCCAACAGTTAAATAGGAGCAGTATTTTCAGATTTCCGCACTGTCCCCGTTTGCGATCCCCTAAACAGAGACTTCAGCTTGTACACTAAAGAGTTCCACGAGAGCCGCAGGAGCGCCACTAGCCAACTGCCCTGTAGCTCCCTAAACATGTCCATATTGATTTGGAAAGCATGGTTTGCCTCGGCAACAATGGCTTCTGCCGTTTGCTGATCTACAGGTAAAGTATCGAGGGCACAGCGATAGTCTTTCTTAAAGGCTGTGTGGTTGGGGATGTGCTCAAACTCATAAAAAGCAGTACCCAGACCGTCAGGCAAGTTCATGGCTTGCTTGGCAATTTTTTTGAGAATTTGTCCTCCTGACAAGTCCCCCATATAGCGGGTGTAAGCATGAGCTACCAGTAGTTCTGGCTTTTGATCAGAGACTTGCCTGATCCTATGTAAATAGTTTTCACAGGCAGGGGTGGGGGCGATCGCCTTACTCCAATCCTTGCCAAAGTAGTAGGCTAGGTCTTGCTCCAAACTCTGCTTACGCCACAACTGGGGAAAATACAGCTTGCCTACCACTTGGTGATTCTTGTGGCGCGTGAGTTCTTGCTCAAGGGTACTGTAAACAAAGTAAAGGTTGGCTACTAGTTGGCGATAGGCACTTTTGTTGACTACCCCCTTCAGAAAACACTTGATAAATTTGGTGTTTTCTGCGGCAGAGTGGGATTTTTTAGTGCCCTCTTTCAATAACAGTGCAAGACCTTGACTCACGGTTCCTCCTAAAGATAGATGGTTAAACAGTGATAAAAAAGCAACTTTTTATACTTAATTTAGCAATTCTAAGGCATTGGGCGCTCCTTATCCTCTTTGATCCACCAAGAAAACATATAGATTTGTTACGATGTTTTAAGTTATGTAGTATCACCTGCAAGCAAGTGATCGCCTGCGATAGACTGAGTTAGACAATTTTGAACTCCGAGCGAGTACTGTTCTATGGCTCACATGGTCAAAATCTACGATACCTGTATCGGGTGCACCCAGTGCGTCAGGGCTTGCCCCTGCGATGTGCTGGAGATGGTACCTTGGGACGGTTGCAAAGCAGGGCAGATTGCTTCTTCTCCCCGTACAGAAGACTGCATTGGGTGCAAGCGTTGCGAAACTGCCTGCCCCACAGACTTCTTGAGCATCCGTGTTTACCTAGGTGCTGAAACCACCCGCAGTATGGGATTAGCCTATTAACAAACTGTCTTTGTTTAAATCATTCTGAACATTCCCACAAAGAGAAGGAAGCCATTCTTTCTCTTTTGTTCTTCGATATAGGGTTTCAGCCTAAGATAGGGTAGGGTTGTTCAATCTCAGAAAGCAACCAGTTTCTGTAATTCCTAGTCAACTTTCATGCTGGAAGACCTATTCAACAACAAAGTTTGGCTAACGGCGATCGCCCTGAATACAGTTCTAGGAATTATCGCCCTAGCCTTACCCCGCAGAGCTTTGACCACGGCAGGGATCATTCATGCTTGGGGACTGGGCATTTTACTGTGGGGCGGTCTGGGGTGGCAAGGGTTCGCTGTCATGGTCTGCTACTTTATTTTGGGCACAGCAGTTACCTATGTGGGCAGAGACATCAAAGAAGCCAGGGGCATTGCCGAGAAGCGCTCAGGAGCTAGGGGGCCAGAAAACCTGTGGGGATCGGCGGCTGTAGGGGCAATGTGTGCTGTAGGCTACCTAATCAAGCCCAATCCCTTGTGGCTGTTGGGTTACACTGCTAGCATTAGCGCCAAACTTGCCGACACCTGCGCCAGTGAAATCGGCAAGGCCTACGGCAAACACACCTACCTAATCACCAATCTCCAAGCAGTGCCCCCAGGTACGGAAGGGGCAGTGAGCATAGAGGGCACGCTCGCAGGGGTGGTAGGGGCTCTACTAATTGCCCTAGTAGGGTGGAGTACCCAGTTGATTGACAGTTGGGACATACCTATCTGCGTGATTGCCGCTTTTGTGGCAAATGCTCTAGAAAGCTTAATTGGTGCCACTCTCCAAAATCGTTACAGCTGGCTAACCAATGAGTTGGTCAACGGCATCAACACCCTCACAGGGGCAAGCATTGCTGTAGCAATTCAGGCAGTGGGGGAGCAAATAGGACATACCTTAAGCTAACCACACACGGCTAGCTGTTTCTGGAACAATTCTTTGATCCCTGTTTCAGCTAGGTCTAGCATAGAGTTTAACTGGGCGCGACTAAAAGTTCCCGTCTCCCCAGTGCCTTGTAACTCAATCAACTGTCCCTCTGAATCCATCACCACATTAAAATCTACCTCAGCCACTTTGTCCTCGCTATAGTCCAGGTCAAGGTAGGGCAGACCATTGACCAAACCCACTGACACAGCGGCGATCACTCTGACAATGGGTGATTGAGTAATCAATCCCTCCTCCAGCATCCTTTTTATTGCCATTCGCAGAGCCACATATCCCCCTGTAATTGCCGCCGTTCTAGTACCTCCATCAGCTTGCAACACATCAGCGTCAACCGTCAAAGTAAGGTTGGGGATCAACTGCAAATCCAGAGCCGCCCTGAGACTTCGCCCAACGATCCTCTGGATTTCCTGAGTGCGCCCCGATAGTTTCTGCCACTCCCTAGGCTGGCGCGGTAGGGTGGCGCCTGGTAGCATGCGATACTCTGCCGTCAGCCACCCCTGCTGTTTGTCTTCTAAAAACTTGGGTACCACAGTTTCCACGCTAACCGTACACAGTACATGAGTGTTGCCAAACTTCGTTAGGACTGAGCCGTAGGGCACCGTGGTAAAACCGCACTCAAAACTAATTTGCCTTAACTCTGATGGCGATCGCCCATCCCTGCGTCTCTCCATGATCCCCCTTCAAAAGTACCAACAAAAAAATTTTGCTCGCAAGATATTTACAAAAATCCATAATTGCGGTTATCATATGATTCGTGGGTCATCCTTAACCCCGATCATAAACTCTTATACATTAAAGGAACGCATTCATTATGACCATAGCTATCGAGCGTCGTGCTGGTGGCAGTTTGTGGGAGCGCTTTTGCCAGTGGATTACATCCACCGAAAACCGCCTCTATATTGGCTGGTTTGGCGTGCTGATGATTCCCTGCCTGCTTGCTGCCACCATTTGCTTTGTCATTGCCTTCATTGCTGCACCGCCTGTAGACATAGACGGCATTCGTGAGCCAGTGTCTGGCTCGTTGCTGTATGGCAACAACCTAATTTCAGCCGCAGTGGTACCTTCTTCCAACGCCATCGGCTTGCACTTTTACCCCATTTGGGAAGCGGACAGCCTAGACGAGTGGCTGTACAACGGTGGTCCCTACCAATTGGTCATTTTCCACTTTTTGATTGGCGTATTTTGCTACATGGGACGGGAGTGGGAATTGAGCTATCGTTTGGGCATGCGTCCTTGGATAGCGGTAGCCTACTCAGCCCCTGTAGCCGCTGCTACTGCCGTATTTTTGATTTATCCCATTGGGCAGGGGTCATTTTCTGACGGGATGCCCTTGGGGATTTCAGGGACATTCAACTTCATGATAGTGTTTCAGGCGGAGCACAACATCTTGATGCATCCCTTCCACATGTTGGGGGTAGCTGGTGTGTTTGGGGGTTCCTTGTTTTCTGCCATGCACGGGAGCTTGGTGACTTCCACCTTGATTCGTGAGACGACAGAGGAGGAGTCCACCAACTACGGGTACAAATTTGGGCAGGAGGAGGAGACCTACAACATCGTAGCGGCGCACGGGTATTTTGGGCGATTGATATTCCAGTATGCGTCGTTCAACAATTCTCGTAGCCTGCACTTTTTCTTAGCGGCGTGGCCCGTGGTAGGGATTTGGTTTACGGCATTGGGGATTAGCACCATGGCGTTCAACCTGAACGGGTTCAACTTCAACCAGTCCATAGCGGATGCGCAGGGTCGTGTGGTGCCCAGTTGGGCGGATGTGATTAATCGTGCCAACTTGGGGATGGAAGTGATGCATGAGCGGAATGCGCACAACTTCCCGTTGGACTTGGCAGCAGTGCCTGTGTCTGCCCCTGTCATCCATGGCTAGTCTCCTTTAGCTGACACAAACCGCTATTCTTGCCCCTGCTCTCTAGGAGTGGGGGCTTTTTAGGCTGTATAAACTGAGGTCATAGGGCACAGCTATCTATGATTAAAAACTTGATGGATTGGGGATTGAAATGTCTGGAACGGGGAGATGTGCGGGGGGCGCTAAACAGTTTTCAGCAGGCGCTATGGCTTGATCCCCACTATGCTGAAGGTTACCTTTTCTTGGGTTTAGCGCAACAAAAAAATGGGGAGCAGGAGTTGGCTTTGCAGAGTTTGAGTAGGGCGATTAGCTTAAATCCCCGTGATGCACGGTTCTACTTTTATCGTGGGGAACTGTATCGGCAACAGCCAAACCATTTGTTAGCGATCACTGATTATCGGCAGGCGATCGCCCTGAAACCAGATTGGATTGAGCCATACTCCCCCTTGGCGGAACTGCTATTTCAAGCGGGTAGCTTTGCGGAGTTAATTCCGATTCTTGAGGCATTGGAGCGGGCGGGGGCTGGCTCGGATACTTTGTATTTCCAGTTAGGCGTTGCCTATCGCTGTACTAATCAAATGGAATTGGCAAGGCAAACTTTAGAACGCATCGCTCACTTGCCCAGTGCCCAGTTAGAGTTAAAGGAAATCTATCGCCACAAGGTAATGGACTGGCATTTTTGGATGATGAACGATGCCGTACGCAATAATGCCTACGACCAAGCGCTAAGGCAGGTAGTTACTGGGGATACTACAGTGCTTGACATTGGCACTGGCTCAGGTCTGCTAGCGCTACAAGCGGCAAGGGCAGGAGCTAAACAGGTGTTCACCTGTGAAATGGAGCCAATTATTGCCGACATGGCAGAAAAAATCATCATGCGCAATGGCTATAGCCAAGTGATCAAGGTAATTAGGGGGGACTCTGTCCAACTAGAGATACCGCGAGATATTCCTGAGAGAGCAGATATTTTGGTTACGGAAACCTTTGGGGCATGGCTTCCTGCGGAGGGGGCACTACAGACGATCTACCATGCCCGACACCACCTGCTTAAGCCCGAGGGGGTAATCATTCCCTGCGCTGGGGTAATCTACATTGCTCTGTTGGAATCTGGGGAACTGCACGGCAGGTACTTTGCAGGCTACAGCAGTGGGTTTGACCTGAGTTGGTTTAACCAGATTTCTCCCTATAGAGATTACAAGTTCATAGGACAGATTAGTCAGCACCCATATCGGCTTTTGAGCGATCCCGTGCCCCTGCCACGCCTCGATTTTTATCATTGCCCTCCCCAACTGCCTACCCTGAATCTAGAAGTGGCTGTTACTGCTGAGGGGGTGATCCACGGCATTTGCGCTTGGTTCGACCTGTGGCTAAACGATCACCTGATGATCACTACCCACCCTGATCGCAGTCTAGCGCACCATGCCCCTTGCTGGGGACAGTGGGTGCAGTTGCTGGAGGAGCCAGTGGCGGTGACAGCAGGGGAACTGCGGGAAATTCAGATAACTCATGATGGCTGTAGGTTAGTTTGAGGGCAAGCTAAAACCAGCGTTGGGTAAAGGTAATTTATGACACAACTGCGCAATCTCCAGCGAGACATCCGATTTACCAATATCTACATTCCACTGGACATCAATTGGCGAAGCTTGGGACTCATGGGGGGAGACCTGTTGGCACTGGCGATCGCTTGGAAAATAGCTCTCGCTCTCAACGATGCCTTCTCCCCCCTTCCTGCCCAGCTCAATTGGGGGGAATTTGCAGGATTGCCCACTCTCTTCTGGCTATTTGCAGGGGCAATGGTGTTGGTTTTCGCTGGACAGAATTTTTATCGCAGTGAGCAAGAGCGCAGTTATGTGGCTCAAGCCCAATGCCTGTGTAACTTCTATCTTTTTTCCTTGGTGGTCAGCTATTTCTATGATCCTAAGGTAGATGCCCCCCGCTCCCTGTTCATACCTGCGTGGTTGGGCAGTGTGTTTCTGGTAATTGCCCTACGGCTACTGCTGAGTCTGGTTTTTGACCAGTTACATTTGGGCGAGCGATTGATCCCCACTTTTCTCATTGCTCCAGAGGGGCGACAAGCTGAACTGCGACGGATTATTGAAACTCGCACAGGTTGCAGGATGGTTGGCTGTTTGCCTGCGGCGATCGCCCATCAGCCCGACTGTCTGGCAACTATTCTCAGCTCTGGTGCCCAACAAGTAATTGCTGAAGGACTCCCCGAAACTGAACTAGCCTCCCATCTCTATTGGCAGTTGCGCAGTGCGGGGATCACCCTCAGGCTTCTCCCCTCTAGCTTAATGTTGCTCCACCGCAGGGGCAAGGCGGAAATTTTTGCGGGAATGCCCACCATTTGCATCTCTCCCGAGTTATTCGGGGCATGGGAATATCTGGCAAAGCGCCTACTAGACATAGTGGCTTCCCTGGTGGGATTAGTGCTGTTATCTCCCCTGTTTCTCTTGATTGGGATCGCTATTGAACTGACCTCCAAGGGAGGAGCCTTCTACAGCCAAGAGCGAGTAGGTTTGCATGGACAGATATTCCGCATGTGGAAATTTCGCAGTATGTACCAGCATGCAGATCAAGTGGCACCGCCCATGGAAACCAATGGCAAGCCCAGTTTGTACAAAATTGTCAATGATCCCCGTGTTACCAAGCTGGGGAAATTTCTGCGGCGCACCAGTCTCGATGAACTGCCCCAGTTATTTAATGTACTGCTGGGACAGATGAGCTTGGTAGGTCCCCGCCCCCTACCTTTAGGAGATGTGGCAAAATTCAGCCCTTGGCACCACAGCAGGCACTTGGTCATGCCAGGCATCACTGGGTTGTGGCAAGTGTCGGGTCGTTCTGATCTGAGCAGTATAGATGAGGTGGTGCAGTTGGATTT
>Ga0308419_1002066_pt1 | contig 13124 bp, 9 predicted proteins | sample HotsprSampleMS50_FD_203674 | JGI IMG/M metagenome (GOLD analysis project Ga0308419, IMG submission 203674) | Hot spring phototrophic mat microbial communities from Mushroom Spring, Yellowstone National Park, Wyoming, United States - 20090730_MS50 ... | reverse complement strand
ATGTCAGAAACAGCCTGTGGGTCTCTTTCACGTCGGTGGTCGGCACTCTTGTGTCCTGCACGCTCGCGGCATACGGCTTCTCACGGCTGGAGTGGAAGGGGCGCGACGTGTTGTTCATCCTGGTGCTCAGCACGCTGATGCTGCCATATCAGGTGACCATGGTTCCGTTGTACGTGTTGTTCAACAGCATTGGCTGGGTCAACACATTGAACCCTTTGATCATCCCGCATTTCTTCGGCAACGCCTTTTTCATCTTTCTATTGCGCCAGTTCTTCCTGGGCATCCCAAAAGATCTGTCTGACGCAGCGGTGATGGACGGCTGCTCGGACTTGCGCATCTTGTGGAGCGTGATTTTGCCGCTCGCGCGGCCGGCGCTGATGGTTGTGACCCTGTTTCAGTTCCTGAGCAGTTGGAACGACTTCCTGACGCCGCTGATCTATCTGAATGACAAAGAGCTGTTCACCATCTCGCTCGGACTGGCCACCATGCGCAGCGCCTATGGTCTCAGCCGTTTCTCGCTGATCATGGCTGCAACATCGCTGTTTGTCGTGCCGGTCATCGTCCTGTTCTTTTTTGCCCAAAAGACTTTTATCCAGGGCATCACCTTCACCGGAATGAAAGGATGAGAGATGGCAGTGCGCGCGATCCAGCGCGACGGTCTGCGCGCACGCGATGGAGAAACATATGCAAGCAATCAATCAGCCTCTCAAGCGCCATTCGGGGCGCGGCAGGGAAATCAGCAAGGCGCTCAAAGGCCTGGCCTTCATCTCGCCCTGGCTGGTCGGCTTTGTGGCATTCGGGGTGCTGCCCATTCTGGCGTCGTTCTACTTCAGCCTCACCACGTACAGCATCCTTCAGGCCCCGCGCTGGACCGGCTTTGACAACTATGTCCAGCTTCTCGCTGACGACCGGCTCTTCCGCGTCTCCCTGGGCAACACGCTGTACTACACCTTCTTCTCGAATCTGATTGGCGGCGTCGTGGCGCTCTCTCTGGCAATGCTGCTGAACATGAACGTGCGCTTTCTGTCGTTTTACCGAACGGTGTTCTATGTGCCGGTCGTGGTGCCAACGGTGGCTTCGGCCATCATCTGGCTGTGGCTGTTCAATCCGCAATATGGCGTCTTCAACTTCATCCTCAGCGCGTTCGGCGCTAAGCCAATCCCGTGGCTTACCAGCCCAGAGTGGTCCAAACCTTCCCTGATCTTGATGAGCCTGTGGTCGGTGGGAAACGCCATCGTCATCTTCCTGGCCGCGCTGCAAGACATCCCCAAAGAGCTGATGGAAGCCGCCGAACTGGATGGCGCATCCGCCTGGCAGAAAGTATGGCGCATCCAGATTCCCATGATCAGCTCCGTCGTGTTCTTCAACCTGGTTATTGGATTGATCGGCTCGTTCCAGGTGTTCAGCCAGGCCTATGTGATGACCAGCGGAGGGCCGGCAGACTCGACACTCTTTTACGCTCTGTATCTCTATCAAAACGCCTTCCAGTTTTTCAAGATGGGCTACGCCTCGGCGCAGGCCTGGATCCTTTTCGTCATCATTCTGGTTGTGTCGCTCCTGGTGTTCAAAAGCTCAAACCGGTGGGTGTATTACGCCGGCCGGTGAAGCGTCGCCGGCCACAGGAGACAGCAGGCTATGACCAGCCAATGGCCCGCGCAGGTGTATCGTCGTTATTCAGTCGATATCCACATCCCCGACTGGGACCCGGCGCTACTCTCCAACTTCGACCCGGCCCAATTCGTCGGCAACATTGCCAGGGGCGGCGCGCAATCGCACCTGCAATACGCCAACTCGCACGTGGGCCTGTGCCTGTGGGACACGCGCATCGGTCCGCGCCACGCCAACATGCCGCCCGGGCGCGACTTCTTCGGCGAGGTCGTCCGCGAATGCCGCCGGCGCGACATCCATCCACTGGCCTACTTCAGCGTGATCCACGACAACTGGCACTACGAGCATCATCCCGACTGGCGCATCGAGCGCGCCGACGGCGTGGAGAATCGACTGAACAGCCGCTATGGCGTGTGCTGCCCAAACTCGCCATACCGCGACTATGTCGCGGCCTGCGTGCGCGAGATCGTGTCTGCATACGACATCGACGGCCTGTTTTTCGACATGACCTTCTGGCCGGAGGTGTGCTACTGCCCCCACTGTGTGGCGCGCTTCCGCGCTGAAGCCGGCCATGAACCGCCGCGCATTGTGGACTGGGACAACCCGATCTGGCGCGCATGGCAGGCGGCCCGCCAGCGCTGGCTGCGCGAGTTTGCGCTCGACACAACAAACGCCGCCAAATCCGTGAAGCCCATCACCGTCAATCACCAGTTCTCCACCATCTTCCACAACTGGACACTGGGCGTGCCGCTGCAAATGACCGACGCCTGCGACTATGTGGGCGGCGATTTCTACGGCGGACCGGCCCAGCACGCGCTGGCCTGCAAGGTGTACGACGGCATCACCCGCAGCAAACCCTTCGAGTTTCACACCTCGCGCACGCGCCTGTTCACCGACCACGTCACGATGAAGCCGATGGAAGAAATTCGCGCCGAGGCGTTCGTGTCCACGCTGCACCATGCCGCGCTGATGCTGGTGGACTACATCAACATCGACGGCGCGCTGAACCCGCAGGTGTACGCGTTCCTGGGCCGGCTGAGCGAACAACGCGCGGCATACGAGCCGTTTCTCGGCGGCGAGTTGATGGCCGATGTGGCGATCTACTTCGACAAAGAGTCGCTGTACAACCCGGACGAAAACGGCGTTCACGTGTTGAAGCTGCAAGCGCCCGATCGCTGCCCGCACCGCGACGCCGTGGTGGGTCTGGCGCGCATTCTGCAACAGGCCCACATGCCCTTTGGCGTGGTAACCAATGCCAACCTGACGCTCGAACGGCTCTGCAAATATCGTCTGGTCGCGCTGCCGAACGCGCTGGAACTCACACCCGATCAGGCCGGCATCTTCCGGCAGTACGTGGCCGGGGGCGGCAACCTGTATGCCAGCGGACCATCATCGCTCGACCGCGCCGGCGGCCGCCTTCTGCTGGAAGATGTGTTGGGCGCGCGCTACCAGGGCAAACTGGGATCGCGCATCACGTATCTGACCCCGCAGGATTCGCAGCTGGGCGAAGCCATCTGGCCGCAGGATCACCTCAGCATCGCCGGGCCGATGCTCCAGGTCGAGGCCTTGCCCGGCGCAAGCGTCCTCGCGCGCATCACCCTGCCGTTCGTCGATCCGGAAACAGGCACGACCATCGGCAGTCGCTTTGGCGCGATCCACAGCAACCCGCCGGCGCTCGCGCCATCGCCACATCCCGCCATTGTGATCAATCGCCATGCACAGGGGCAAAGCGTGTGGGCAGCCGCGCCGGTCGAGAGCGCTCATGAGCAGGTCAATCACAAACTGGTCGCAGCATTACTGAGCTTGATTTGCCCGCCGCCCTATCGTCTGGAAGTCGAGGCGCACCCGGCGGTGGAAGCCACCTTGTTCTATCAGGCAGAGCGCCGGCGCTATGTGGTGAGCCTGCTGAACCTGCAACAGGAATTGCCTCAGTTGCCGGTGGGGGCGACCGTCAGACTGACCCTGGACGCGGACCAACGCGCGCGACAGGTTGCGCGTTTGCCGGATGAAGCGCCGGTCCTCTTTCGCGCTGCCGGCGAACACATCGCGTTCGATGTGCCGCCGTTCGACACCTTCACCATGCTGGCAATCGACCTGTGACTGTCCGCGTCCCCTTCCGGCGGCGCCGCAGCGATCCCGGTCAACGTCAACGTCAACCAGCGGCTTCGTCCAACCGGCTCATCTGTTCGTCTGTCAGCGCCACATCCAGCGCGCCCAGGTTTTCCCGCAACTGCTCGTCGGTGCTGGCGGCAAACACCGGGAGGGCGACGGGATTGCTGCGCAACATCCATGCCAGCACAACCTGATTCGGCGTGGCATTCACCTCGCGCGCGACAGCGCGCAGCGCCGCCAGCCGCGCGTCGGTGTCCGGCCCGGCATATTGCGCCGGGATGGGCCGGTCGGGCCGGGTGTAGGCGCCATTAAGCAACGGCGAGTAGGCCAACAGCGTGACGCCCCGCGCCCGGCAATAATCGAACAGATCGGTGTTGGCAACCATCTGCGGGCTGAAGGTCGCGCCAGGCCTGGGCCGCAGATAGGTATGGCGCTGCTGCACGCACACATATTCAGCCCAGCCATGTGCGCGGCTGACCCAGCGCGATTCCTCCAGCCGCCAGGCCGCGAAGTTGCTCGCGCCGATGAAGCGCGCCTTGCCGGCTTTCACCAGCCGGTCGAACGCCGCCATCGTTTCCTCCATCGGCGTGTTCGGATCATCGACATGGCTGTAGTGCAGGTCGATCGTGTCGATGCCCATGCGGCGCAGGCTCTTGTCGCACTCGGCCTCGATCCGCGCGCGCGTCAGGCCGCGCTCGACGCCGGGATACTGGAAGCCAACCTTGCTGGCAATGAACACCTGCGAGCGGTTGCGCCGTTCGCGCATCCACTCGCCCAGTATCGTTTCGCATTCGCCGCCGGCGCAGCCCGGCAGCCACCACGAGTAGATGTTGGCCGTGTCAAAGAACGACCCGCCGGCATCGACGTATCGGTCCATCAGCCGGTAAGAGGTCGCCCGGTCTTCGCGCGCGCCGAGATAGATCGTGCCCATGCACATGGCGCTCACCTGAACGCCGGTGTTGCCCAGTGGAAGTGTTTTCATGGCGGGTCCAGCATACCCGATTTCGCCGGTCTGTCTTACACTATGGCAGGCCAGCCCGCTGGCACATTCGCAAACTTGCGTGCCACATACCCTCAGGCAAACCATGACCACACCCAAAACCAAAACCATCACGCCGTGCCGGCCCAGGTGGAAAGGCACACTGACCGACCGAGAGCGGTTCGTCCGCCAGATGCACTATGCGCCCATCGACCGTTGCTTCAACATGGAGTTCGGCTACTGGGACGAGAACTTTAGAGAATGGCCGATCTTCTATGAAAACGGCGTCACCAACAACGAGGAGGCGGATATCTTCTTCAACTTCGACCGCACCGCGACCATCGGCGGCAACATCTGGCTGCATCCAACATTCGAGAACACTGTTGTCGAGGAGCGCGACACCACCAAAATCATCATGAACGCCGATGGCTTGCTGGCCGAGGTGCCGAAGGATGGTCACGACACCATCCCGCACTACATCAAGTCGTCCATCGTCACGCCAGATGACTGGGCCAAAGTGAAAGAGGAGCGCTTCCGGCGCGACGACCCGGCCCGCGTCGTGGATATCGCTGCGCTGAAGGCGCAGCACCCCGCCAACCGCGATTACCCGCTCGGCATCTGGTGCGGCTCGATGATCGGCAAGATCCGCGACATGCTCACCTTCGAAGGGCTGGCCTACGCTATCGCCGACTACCCGGAAATGGTCGAAGACATGGTCGAAACAGCCTGCCTGCTGGTCGAAGATGCGCTGGATCAAATCCTGCCGCACTTCGACTTCGAGTTTGCCGCCGGCTGGGAGGACATCTGCTTCAAGAACGGCCCCATCGTCTCGCCGCGCTTCTTCCGCAATGTCGTCACGCCGCGCTACAAGCGCATCCACAACAAGCTGATCGCGCACGGCATCGACTTCTGGTGGATCGACTGCGACGGCGACGTGCGACCCATCCTGCCGGCCATGATGGAGGGCGGCGTCAACTGCCTGTTCCCCTTCGAGGTCAATGGTTGCGCCCACCCCGGCGAGTTGCTCCGCCAATACGGCACAGACTTGCGCATCATGGGCGGCTTCGACAAGATCGAGATGGGCAAGGGCCGCGCCGCCATCGACGCCTACATGAAGACGCTCATCCCGCTGGTCGAGCGCGGCGGCTACATCCCGTTCTGCGATCATCGCTGCCCGCCCAACGTCAATCCCGACGACTACCTGTACTACCTCGACCTGAAAGAAGCCACCTTCGGCCTGAAAACGTAGCATCCACCCCACCCAATACGCAATACGCAATACGCAATACGCAGCACGCAGCACGCAATACGCAATACGCACGAGGTTCCCCCATGCACATCGGAGTCGATTACTACCCTGAACACCGCTCCCGCGACCTGTGGGAGACGGACGCCAAACTCATGCAAGACGCCGGCTTCAACACCGTGCGCATGGCCGAATTCGCCTGGGTCTTCCTGGAGCCGGAGGAGGGCCGCTTCGAGTTCGGCTGGCTGGATGACGCGCTGGAGGTTCTGGGCCGGCACGGCATCCAGGCTATCCTCGGCACGCCGACCGCCGCCATGCCGGCCTGGGTAGCGCGCAAGTACCCGGAGGCGCTGGCTCTGCAAGCCAACGGCCAACGCATCACCTGGGGCGTGCGCAAGAACAACTGCTTCACCAGCGGCGCATACCGCCTGCTGTCCGAGCGCATCACGCGCGCCATGGCCGAGCACTACCAGGACGCCCCCGGCGTCATCGGGTGGCAAACCGACAACGAGTTCGGCCATCCCTATGGCTGCTATTGCGACTCGTGCCGCGCCGATTTTCAGGACTGGCTGCGCGCCCGCTACGGCGCGCTCGACGCGCTCAATGCCGCGTGGGGCGCGCAGTTCTGGGGCCAGCTCTACAAGACGTGGGGCGAGATCGCGCTGCCCACCGATGTGGCGACGTATAACCCCGGCCTGTGCCTCGACTGGCGGCGCTGGAACTCATGGCTGAACGTGCGTTTCCAGCGCGACCAGGTGCGCATCCTGCGCCAGGTGTGCCCCAATCACTTCGTCACCCACAACTTCATGGGCCTGTTCAAGGACTTGAACTACTACGACCTGGCCGCAGACCTCGATTTCGTCACCTGGGACAACTACCCCGTGTGGGGCGCGCCAGAATTTCACTTCGACGCCGGCGCAGCCGCCGACGTGATGCGTGGTCTGAAGCGGCAGAACTTCTGGATCATGGAGCAGACCGCCGGCCCCGGCGGCTGGGGCGCGATGGGCCGCAACCCGCGCCCTGGCGAAATCCGCCAGATTGCCTGGCAACAACTGGCGCACGGCGCAGACGGCATGATCTGGTTCCGCTGGGACGCCTGCAACGTGGGCCGCGAACAATACTGGCACGGCCTGATCGGCCACGACAACAAACCCTTGCGCCGTTACCAGGAAGCCGCGCAGGTGGCCGGCGAGTGCCATCGGCTGGCGCCTCATCTGGAGGGCACGACCGTGCAGACCCCGATCGCCATGATCTACGACTATGAAACGATCTGGGCGTTCGACATCCAGCCGGCCTATGGCGGCGGGCCGTTCTCACGCGCGCAGGCCAACAACTTCCACAACGCCATGCGCCGCTATTACCGCGCCCTCACCCGCGCTGGCCTGAACGTGGACATGATCCCGCCCGGACAGGATTTGAACTCCTATAAAGTGGTCTTCGCCCCGCACCTGTACATCCTGCCAGATGCGCTGGCCCACAGGCTGGCTGCGTTTGTCGAAGCCGGCGGCATCCTCATCACCGACGGACGCGCCGGCGTCAAGGACGAGTTCAGCCGTTGCCACAATCGCACCCTGCCCGGCCTGCTCAGCGACGCATTGGGCATCGCCATCGAAGAGTATGAGGCCCTTTCACCGGACATGAAGTACGGCGTGCGCGGTCGAAACGAACTGGCCGGCGCATACACGGCCGTCGAATGGGCCGATTGGGTGACGCCGGCGACGGCTGAAACGCTGGCCGACTTCGAGCCATGGCACATGGCCTCATTTGCCTCTTTGACCCGCAACCGCTTCGGTCGCGGGCTGGGCTACTACGTCGGCGCGAACATGGCCGAAGACGCCTTCTACGACGCGCTGATCGCCGAGGTGATGCGACAGGCCGGCATCGCGCCGACGGTCGCGCCGCCCGCCGGCGTCGAAGCGTGCGTCCGCGCGCATGTGCGCAACGGCGACAGCAAGCGCCTGCTCTTCCTCATCAACCACACCGAGGAACAGCGAACGATCAATGTGCCAGCCGGCAAGCCAGAGCTGCTGACCGGCGCAACCACACAGCCGACGCTCACCCTCGATCGCTACGGCGTGGCAGTCATCCAGCTTTGAAAAACCATGTCCGAGATCACCGGCCTGCTCTACTCACAGATCGGCTACGACCTGGGCGACCCCATGCGCGCCCTGGTGCGCAGCACCGACCCGGTTCGCGTGCCACCCGACGCCGCCTTTGAAATCCAGGACGCTCAGACCGGGGCCGTGGCATTGGCCGGCCCCGTGACGCGCTGGGGCGAATTGTGGCAAAGCGCCTGGTGGGTGGCCGACTTTTCATCCCTGCGCGCCCCCGGCGACTACCGCATCCTCATCCGCGCCGGCGACACAGTTCTGTTCGCCAGCGATTCTTTTAAGGTTGACCACGACTTGCTGTGGCGCGAGACAGTTGTTCCGGTTGCGCTCGATCAACTGGAAGAGCGCGCCCGGCTGGCCCGCTATCACAAAGGCTGGAAGGATTGCGGCTGGGACTGGCGCGAGGTGAACAGCCATGCCACCACGCTCATCGGCCTGTGCGACCTGCTCAACGCCAGCTATGAACATCTCTCCGACCACGACCTTAACCGGCTGATCGCCCAGATCGTTCACGGCTGCGACTACCTGGCCGCGTGCCAGGATCAGGCCGAAGTCGCCGGCTACCCCAAAGGCGCCATCGTCCACGAGATGCCGCACCACATGCTGGTCATCCCCGGCGATGTCGCTCAAAGCGCAGTGGCATTCGCGCGCGCGTCGCGCCTGCTGGCCGATATGCGGCCTGACAAGAGCGCCGACTACCTGGCCCGCGCCATCGGCGCGCTGGACTATCTCTTGACGCGCGCCCGGCCCTTCGGCAGCGCCGGCTTCTCGCACAGCAATCACGGCGCGCCGCCCGGCTTCGTCGTGCCCGATCAATTCATGACCCGCGACCTGTTCATGATGATGTGGGCCGCCGTGGAGTTGTGGGCCGCCGGCCAGTTGCGCTATCAGGACGACGCCGTGCGCCTCGCGCGCCAGGTCGCGCAGCGACAAGTGTCACCCGATTCGCCCGAAGGCCCATTCTTTGGCCACTTCCACACTTTCGACGGCAGCCCCTTTACCGAGAAGGCCAACATCCATCATCACGTCGGGCATGACACCGGCGGCACATTCCCCCACTACATCCTGCCGCTCATCGACATGCAGCGCCGCTGGTATGACCATCCCGACGCCAATTTGTGGCGCGAGGCGCTGCGCCGCTTCGCCTATGGCTATTTCCTGCCGGCCTGCCGCATGAACCCCTTTTACCTGTTGCCGGAGGGTTACTTCACCGGCGAGGGGTTGCTGGTGTTCTGCGGGCCGTGGCACGGCATCAACACATCATACGGATTCGCCTCGGCGCTGGCGACGTGGCTCGAGCAGCATTTTGGCGACCGCGCCTTCCGCGACATCGCCACCGGCAATCTGCAATGGATCGCCGGGCTGAACGCCGGCGTCACGCGCGAGTCGTTTGCCGGCTGCCTGAAGTATCACGAAGACCTGCCCGAAGGCGCAGCCGAGCCGCGCAGCCAGATCGTTGGCATTGGCCGGCGCACGGTGGGAAACTGGACCGGCATTCGCGGCACGATCCCCAACGGCTTCAGCGCCAACCCGCAATTCCAGCTTGTCGTGCCACCCACGGTTGCCAACGACGGCCCCTGGCGCTACTGTGACGAGGATTGGATACCGCACGCCGCCGGCTGGATCAGCGCGCTGTCGGCGCAGCGCGAGCGGCGCTTCTTCCGGCCCTGAAAGCGCGCTACCAGCGCGTTACCAGCGCGATGTCACGCGACTTGTGTCTCGCGTGACATCGTTCTGTTTTCTGTCGCGCCTCACGGCCGGCTGCGGCGCGAGGTGGCGCGCTTGCGCGGTCGTGCGGCAGGGCGCCTGCGCGGTCGCGCCGGCGCCATCGCGGGCAACCCCATCGTCACCGGCAATGCCAGCGACTTGGACGCCGGCAGGGTCAGGAAGGCGTCGCGCACAGCGCGTATCAAGCCGGCGTAGAAATCAGCCTGGCCGGGGCCGTTGTAGCCTTTGGCAAACGTGACGAAGTCACCCTGCTGCAACGCAGCCGGCAGCGCCGGGTTGGCGACGATGAACGCGAACATGCCCAGCAGTTGCCAGCGTTCGTCCGCGCTGAAGGCGTCGAACATCGCCTCCACCGTGTCATAGCCGATGCGCTTGTGATTGAAGCCCATGATCTGCGGCAGGCCCATGCTGATCGAGCGTTTGGCCGCATTGGCGTCGAGCGCAGCGGCGACATGGAAGGCGTCCCATTCGCTCGACTGGCTGCCGGTGTGCACATCCTGCCAGGGCGCATTCACGTTGGCGCGGAACTTGTGGCCCTGCCAGGTCACATCCGAGTTGAACGCAAACAAAGCATTGAACGCATTCGGATTGTTGCGACCCCACAAACTCCAGAACACATGATTCTCGAAGCGGATAATCATGCGCCCATCCGCGCCGAACCCGCGCCCGCCCGACTCGACCGCCACCACTGCGACCGCCACCGCCGGCTCGATGCCAATGCTTGCGGCCAGCGGCTCCAGCAAACCGCCATATTGATTCCAGATGCGCGCGGCGCGGATCTGGTGCTGGTTCAACCCCGGCGGCGCCTCGCGCAAGGCAGCCGGCGTCAGCGGCAGCGCGCGCACCTGATCGGGGGTGAGCAGGCCGGACGGGGCGGGCGGCTTCGGCGGTTTCGGCTCGCTCCCGCTGTCTATGACCACGTCGCTGAACTGGGCGGACACATAGGCGCGCGCCAGCAGCCAGTCGCCCACCCGTTGAATCAGCTCCAGCCGCTGGCCGGCGTTCAGATCGCCCACATCGGTCGCATCGCTCAGCACCGGCGCCGAGCGCACGTTCACACTGATCGCGCCGGGCCGCAGCGTGACAAAGGCATCCCCGATTGCCTGAGCGAATTGTGTTGAAACGTAGACACGCCCGGCGTGCCAGTCTGTGCCGGCCTCCTCCAGGACCAGCCGGGCGCCTTCGGGCAGAAAGCCGATGCGCGTGATTGGATCGATAAACGGTTGGCTGCGCAGATTCACGCCGCCCGAGCCAGCCTTCGGGGTCACGTATGCATTGGTGTCGCTCGCCATCATGTGCCTCCAGTTTCCATCGCCGGTGAGAATCATACGCCGGCATATCGCCGCGCCAACCCGGCCGGCAGGTATAACGATACCCGATTATCGCGCGCGTTTATTCCGCGCGTTGCAGAGCTTAAAACCTGACGGCCTGGCAACCATCAACACAACCAATTGCCGCCGGCGGGCAGGTTTATCATTCCCGACACAACCCAATCACACACGGAGCATCGCCATGAGCGAACCTGCGCTTGGAACAAACATCGTCACCCAGGTCGGTATTGTTGTGCGCGATATCGAAGCAAAGGCCAGGGCCTGGTCGCAGATTCTCGGCCTGCCCATGCCGAACATCATCATCACCGATCAATACGACAAGGCGCGCACGGAATACAACGGCCGCCCCACCCCGGCCCGCGCCAAACTGGCCTTCTTCAATATGGGGCAGGTGTCGGTCGAACTGATCGAGCCGATCGACGGGCCGAGCACGTGGAAGGATCAACTCGACGCGCACGGCGAGAGCATCCATCACATCGCCTTCGTCATCAAAGGGATGGGGGACAAGATCGCCTATCTGACGGGCAAGGGCGTGCCGCTGGTTCAACGCGGCGAATACACCGGCGGCCGCTACGCCTACATGGGTGGCGCGGCGCAGTTGGGCGCGGTGCTGGAACTGCTGGAGAACGATTGACGGGAGCGCCCTCCCGCAGGGCGCGCCTGAGCGCGTTTCACCTGCGGGAGGGTGAGTGGTTGAGTTGGACTAGCGGCGACGGAGCGCCAGGGCCAGGCCGGCGGCGCCGATCACCAGCGCAGCCAGGCCGGCGGCCGCCGTGGCCACGGTTTTCGGCTCCATGCCGGGCATGACCACGCGGCCGTCACCGTACTGCCGGAACAACTGGCCCCATTTCGTTTGCAGCGCCGCCTCCACGCGCGGCCGGCCCACAAACGGATACCAGTACACGTTGTGATAGAAGTTGCTGGCAAAGTACGACCACGGCACCAGCGGCGTGCGCAACAGCAGGTTTTCCATCGGCTTCAGCGGGCCGTGATAGATCATCTTCTGGCCCTTGCTGGCGAAGGTGTCTTCCTGGACGAAATGCCACGCCGGCTCCTGATTGATGTCGTAGCCCACCACTTCGATCTCCTTGGGATCGCCTACGCCCAGGCCCAGTTCGTGCGCCTTGCGGATGAAGCGAATCGACATGGGGTCGAAGCCCTGTAATTTCGCGGAGATGGCGTCAATCGCCACCTGGTCGGCTGAGGCCAGGATGATGTCCTTCTCGTGCCAGCGCATCGCGCGCGGGCCGGGGCCGTCGCCGGCGAATGTGCCGTCCATCACCGCAAACACGCCGGGGTGAATCTCCTGCTGGATCATCAACAGATCGACCAGCGTGTCGTGAATCACGGAGTGCGTCCAGTGCCGGTTGCGATGCAGCAACCCGCCAAAGGCGTTCTTCATCGCTCCGGTGATGGTGGTGAACACGTGCGTCTTGACCGTGGGCAGATGCACGATGTTCTTGCCGACCAGCGCCTTGGGAATAAACACGCCGTCGGGGTACACCTTGTCCAACACCAGGAACGGCCGCTTCGGTTTGTACTCGAACCACTCGAACTGCTCTTCATAGAGGTAGATGCAGGGGATGCCGAGCTGGTCGGTGACAAAGCGGTGCTTGTTGTTGAACTCGCCGTCGCGGGCGTCGACCACCACGGTGTCGTTGTGGACGCCAACGAGGTCGGTGTAGCCGGCGCTTTGCAGGGCGCGCGCCACGCCTTCCAGTTGCCACGGCGCAGTCGAGCAGGCCGGGTACCACGTCTGCCACGAGATGTTGATTTTGAGGGCCGTCGTCTTGTCTTTGGGCAGCGCGTCGCGGAAGCCGGCCAGTTCCATCACCTGCGCGTAGTCTTGCAGCACAGTCTGCGGCGTCGTCTTCAGGACCGCGACTTTGCCTTTGCCTGGAAAATCAGCCATGTTTTGAGCCACCTTCCTTGCGGAGTGGAATATGCAGGCGGCGAGAATACCATACCAGGTCTGGCAGGTTGGCTGCCTGTTGTGCCATCTGCTGAAC
>Ga0308419_1002063_pt1 | contig 13127 bp, 18 predicted proteins | sample HotsprSampleMS50_FD_203674 | JGI IMG/M metagenome (GOLD analysis project Ga0308419, IMG submission 203674) | Hot spring phototrophic mat microbial communities from Mushroom Spring, Yellowstone National Park, Wyoming, United States - 20090730_MS50 ... | reverse complement strand
GCCGGCGCCGGCGCCGGCGACCACGAGCACGGGGCCTTCGGTGGCCTCGGCCGCAGCGCGCTGCTCCTCATTGAGGCCGGAGAGGATCTCGGAGGGGGTCATCTGTTGCGTTCCATGACGGCGCGGGGGTCGGAAGACATCCCCCGCGCCGTCCTTACCTATCGCCGCTGCGTCTGAAGTTCCACGAGGCTGCGCTCGTGGGGCGCTGCGCTAGGGCTTGCACGGATCTGTCCTGTCCAGGAGGCGCAGGACCGCGCGCATCTTGAGCGCGGGAAGGCCGCCTAGTCAGGTGGTGAGCTGGCCGTCGCAGGATCGCTCCACCCCGCGGTCGAGGTGTTCCGTGCGCACGATTCCGAGGAGTGACGGCACGGACGCGCGCGGCCTGGCCGACGATTCCGCACTCAAAGGCGGCGATCCAATCCGCATGGTTCTCGTGGTTAGGGAAGGGTGCTGCGGAAGGCCAGGTGATGAGCGTGGGATGGAGGAGCCAGGTCGTCTCCTGGGGCTCGAGGCCGTTGAGGCGCTCAAGCGCGTGCTGCAGGCCGCGGAGGAGATCCATCGTGCGGGTGGTAGTACCCTTCCGGATGTGCGCGATCCAGATGGCGGAGCGCTTCTGCGGAAGCGCTTGACATTCGATCGTCCCAGAGCATCGCCACGGGAACCTTGCGACGTTTGAAGGAGAGGTTGAGGCGGCGCTGGCGATGGACCTCGTCGGCGGCCTCCGCGACATCGGACGGCACGCCAAGCGCCGCTGGGCGCTGGGGCAGGTTGTGTCGGTCGGAGGTCATCGGCGAACGTCCTTAGGCGGACATCCTGAAGGCTAGCAGTGGCGGATTCGTCGGCCTCCAGCGGCGATGGACGCGCGGTCGTGGGCGCTGAGATGGGCGCCGGTGGCGGCGAGGAGGGAGGGCCAGTCGCACGCGCGCAGGGCGCACACCAGATGGAGCGACGGGCCGTCCTCCGGGCAGCCGGGGCGCCGGATTTCGGTGCTCCAGCGATGGACACCCAGGGCATCGAGGGCGTCGGTGGCGCGGCGGGGATCCGCGCCCGGGGGTAGACGTAGGTCGAGGCGCACGGTCCAGCCGGGGCCGTTGCCATCGCGGTGGGCGTTCCACAGGTCAAGGGGACCCATCTCGCACCGCGTCGCACGCCCACCGGCAGCCTGGGCGAGGACCTCTGCGAGGGAGGGCGCGTCCGTCGCAGTCATCGCTGCGCGTTCCTTCGGGTCTCACTGGCCGTCCGAATGTCTGGCGCCTGGTTGGTGATGGCAGTTTCCATCAGGCGATCAAAGCGGTGCGCCTGGACGCTGATGTCTGAGACTTTGGCGCGAAGATCGGCCAAGGCGTTTGGCAGAGTCTCCATGATGCGTAAGAGGGATCGGTTATGGTGCGCAGGAGGGATCCGTGACGGCGCTGCCGATGCGCTAGGGGATGGCGGTAGCCCACGAGGACGTCGCGCTGGATTCGGGTCGTCTATCTCCGACCTTGGAGGGTGCGTCGCAGCCTGGTTTCGACTTTGGTGGCCCGGCGAGCGACTTTTACTGGAGTCGTGGATAGACCTGCGCGGGAAGGAGGACACCGTGGCACTGCGGGTCGGCTGTTTGGCAGGGGATGGATCTCTCCGGAAGAGGAGAGAAGCCGTGGTCGCGATCATCATCACCATCTCGCATGGGCTCCTTCTTCCAGGTAAGGCGGGCGTCCGCTCCTCTGCGGGCGGACGTCCGCCCTCCCTTGGTCTGCCAGCGCGTCGAGCCTTGATCCTCTAAATTCCCTTCCTTGTCTGCCTGAAGACCTCCCGATGCTTGCGCCTGTCTAGGCCTCTCCAAGGTCGAAATCCTGGCGCTCGCGGTGGCGGCGGAGGAAGAGGATGGACGGATCGACCGCCGCGTCGCGGCGGCGCTCGACGCGGTGACACCGGCGATCGCCACGCTCTGCCGCCGCCTGGTGCAGGAAGAGGACGGGTATCGGCAAGATCGGTTGGCAGCCGACGAGACAGGCTTCGGCACCGAGCCCCCCGCCGATCCGATGGGAGGACGTGCTTGACCTCCCTCGTCAGCGGCGGTCTTGGCGCCTTCGGGGCCGGACGGCGGCGTGCGTACACGTCGAGAGAAGGGAAATGGAGCACTCGGCGTCGGCTTTTCATGCGACAACCGCCGACGAGGAGGCGATTTGGCGGCGGTCGAGGAGGCGCATCGGGAGCGCGCCGCCGCCGCTGCCCTCGATGCCAAGACGGCTGGGCAGGGACGGACAGAGGAGCGCCGGGCGTTCCGACTTGCCTATGCGCAACCGGACCTGGCAGGTCGTCATCGACGGGTCGATTTCGACGCTGGGCCGGTTGTTGCGGCACCGTCGTGACCTAGTCGACCCGCGAGACGCTGCGGGCGGGCCTGGCCGCGTCGGTCGGTGCTGGAATCTCAATGGACTGCACCGTGCCCTCTCCGACGACGGCCGCCCGATGGGGCGGGACAGCCCGGTGACGCAGGGGATCATGACCGGCCGGATGACAACGCTCGGCGGTCTGGGCACGTCCTATCCGACCTGCGGTGGGATTTCCCGCAGGCCACTGCCGTCGCCCTGGTGGTGACAGGACTGACGTTACTGCCGATCGCTTGGATCCGCTGGCGATTCATGCAGAGCTACGTCCGCGTTCTTGGGGGGGTGAGGCCAACGATAGGACAGGAACGGCAGCGGACAAGGACCGTCAACGTCCAGGCGCCTGAAGCCACATCGCCGCTATCTGCGGCGGCCCCTCCTTTCCCGGCGGCGCCCAAGTCTGAAAGGTAATCCAGCGCCGTCGGGCATCGAAGACGGAGATCCGCCAAACCTCCCCCACGCGTCCGGCGTCCCAATGCCCGAGCGAGCGATCGTCGAGGGCGTCTTCGGCGCGCCCATCAGGCAGCAGACGCACGAGGCGGATCTGGGGTAGGGTCATGCTAGCCGATCCGTACCGAGGAACGCGCGTCGCCCGGCACACGACTCGACCACCTCGAGTCGTAAGAAGCTGACGCGGGCGGGGTCGAGGACGAGATCGCCGAGAGCGGTCGCCGCCTCCACGAGGCGGCGCTGGAGACCCACGAGCGTGCGGTGGGGACAACCAGGTCCGGTCCTCTCCGTCCAGACGTTGAGGATGGCGCGGTCGCGCCTGATACTCTTGACGCGCAGCGGCGCCGTCCGAAGAACAATCCGGAATTCCGCGCACCGGCGCGAGGGATGGCCCATCCCTGATGCGGGTCTTGTTCCAGACGATGCGATCGACCTCTGACGGGGAAATGCCATCCGGCCTGGGCGCGATGCCTTGACACAGATGGCCCTATCCGTCCAGAGCCGCGGGTGGCCGCTCGGCCGCAGCGTCCGCGCCATCTCGGCGACGATCATGGCGCGCCATGTCAGAACGGGATATCATCGTCGAGTCCCGAGCGTCCGCCGCGGCGCCCGCTGCCCGGGCCACCCTCGTCACGCCAGCCGCGGCTTGAGTCCTGGATGCCATGGCGCGCGCTGTAGCCGCCGTTGCCGCGCGGGTGTCCGTCGCCGCGGCCCTGGCCATAGCCACGGCTACTGGGTTCGTTCTCGCTGCGCAAGGAACGGTTGCCGCCGACGGGGCGGTCGAGGAGGACGATGTCGCTGGCGTAGGGGCGCAAGACGACTTCGGTGGTCCAGCGGTCCTGACCTTCCTTGTCCTGCCACTTCCGGTGCTCGAGCTGTCCCTGCAAATAGACTTTTGAGCCTTTTCGAAGGTATTTTTCAGCGAGATCGACCAGAGGCTTGGCGAAGATTGCGACGTTGTGCCACTGCGTCTTTTCCTGACGTTCGCCGCTGTTGCGGTCCCTCCAGGTTTCGGTGGTGGCGACGCGGAGGTTGGCAACACGACCTCCGTTGGGGAGGCTGCGGATCTCGGGATCAGCCCCGAGGTTGCCGACGAGGGTTACCTGATTGACGGATCCGGCCATGGATCGGTGTCTCCAGCTTTGCTTGTGGGTCGCCGCCTGGGGGCGGGCTATGCACGGGGGGGAATGTGGGGGTTTGCCCCCTTTGGGAGGAGAGGGCGGGATGGGGTCAGGCGATACGGGCAGGCATGATGAGACAGAGGACGTCCGGGTCCTCCGGGCAAGTGACCCGGACGGGCTGCTGCGGCCCCTGGATCGCGAGGATCGCGGTCTGTCCGCCCAGTGCCTTCAACGCGTCGCAGAGATAGCGCATATCGAGTCCGATCACGACGCCTTCGGGCGCCTCAACGGCGATGGTGTCCCGGGCGCGACGGTTCTCGTAGGTGCCGTCGATCGTCAGCCCATCGCGGTCCGTCGAGATCTTGGCGATGGGTGTGCGGCCGAGCAGGCGGGCGACGCGTTGGGCGGCGTCGGCGAGGCGCGCGCGGTCAATGCCGATCTTGGTACCGGCGTCGCCGAGGAGACGGTTGACGTCGGGATAAGGCGCATCGATGAGGCGCGCAAGGATCGTCTCCGCGCCGCCATCAGCAAACAGACCTGCTTGGGTGGCGGCGATGCGCACGACGGGGGAGCCAGCGCTCATGCGCGCAATTTCGCGCGCTGCACGCGTGGGCACGATGATCCCGCCGGGTGGTAGGTGAATCTCGCCGGGCCGGATCCAGCGGATCACGAGGCGGAAGCCGTCGCTGGCGGCCACCCGCAGCCGCCCCCCTTCGATCATCAGATGAACGCCGCGCATGGCCTCGAGTCCGTCCTCGCCGGCAGTGCAGCCCACAGTTTGATCGAGTGCTCGTGCTAGAGATGGTCCCTCGAGGGGGCGTGCATCTTGTGCCAGGCTTGAGACGTCGACGCCGGGAAAAGCGTCGGCATCCAGCACTGGCAGCTCGAAGCTTGCCTTACCGGCAGAGATCGTCAGACGCCCCTTGTCGGCTTCCAGCACCAGCGTCGCATTCTTAGGCATCGCGGCGGCGGCGGTGGCGAGATCGGAGCCGTTCAGCGCGCAGGCGCCGGGCTTGACCACCTGGGCATCGAGGTCCCAGCCGATCTGGAGCGAGCCGTCCGCACCGGTGATGGCCAGCCGTCCCGGGGTCGCGGCGAGCAGGAGCCGGGGATCGGAGGTTCCGCCCGCGGTCTTGGCGGAGCCGGCGGCGCGGGCGAGCAGGTCGGCGGGGATGGAAAGACGCATGGGAGTACTGGCTCCTGAGTCAGCGGGGTCGGGAGAGGGCGTGCAGGATTTGGTCAGGATGCAGCCCTTGAATGAGGAGATCCTGGACGACGAAGCCGGGGGTTCCGGTGACGCCGAGGCGACGGGCGAGGTTGAGGGAGCGATCGACGGTCCGGCGTGTGTCCTCGCGTTCCGTCTCTCGCCGCAGGGTCTCGCGGTCGAACCCGAGACCTGCGGCCTTCTCGATCATCGTTGCGCCATCCAGGCGCCCCTCGTGAGCGCCCACGGCCAAGTAGAGGCTGAGCGCGCGGCGCTGGTCGATGCGTGCCGCCGCGGCGGCCACGATCGCGGCCTCGCGCGACTGAGGAGAGAGAATGGGCATCTCGTGGATGACGATCTCGACATCACCTCGCTCCAGCAGTTGGCGTACCAACGGCACCGCGCGCCGACAGAAGGGGCAGTTATGGTCGGTGAGGATGGCCACCCGCCGCGCTGCCTCTGCGGGCCCGGCGCGCAGGGCGCCCGATCTGGGATCGAAGACTTCGGTCAGTAGCGCTGGTGGGATGGGGCGCCCCTGGGCGTCAATACGGCGCTGTTCTTCCATGAAGGCGTTGATGGCCTCGATCACCGGCTGAGGATTGGCCACCACCGCCGCAAGGCCGAGGCGACCGAGTGCGTCGCGCGCCGCCGGGGAGGCGTCGGCCAGGAGGTCCTCGAGCGTGGGAGTGGCCTGCCTGGGCATGGCTTCGAGCGCTTCGATGCGCCGCAGGATCTCGGCGATCGCCGCCCGCGCCTCGGAGGGCGCGGCCGCGGTGTCGGTTGCCTGTCGGCGGGTCTCTTCGAGAAGGCGCGCGATGGCGTCGACGATCTGGGCGGTGGCCGCGCTCTGGCGCAACTCCGAGAGCTCATTCTGCAGTGCCTCGACGGCGGCGCCGGTGGTGTTGCCAGCGACGGCCGAGAGACGAGTTTCCAGATGGCCCAGCCGCCGCTCGACGGTCTCGATGGCGGCGACAGCGAGCTGCAGCGCCGCGATTTCGGCGCGCAAGGCGTCGAGAGCGGACATCTCGACGGTCGTGACGCGGGCCGCTTCGAGAGCGCTGATGCGACGCTCAAGATCGGCGACAGAGCCGGTATCGCCCCGCGCGCGTATTTCCTCGACGATCGGACGCACCTCGGCGAGGTGGGCGGTGGCGGCGAAGAGGGCGGCGTTCTTGGTCTTGCTGACCTCTTGGATGGCGAGGCCGCTGCCGATAATGGCAACGAGCAGGGCGGTCGAGGCGAGCAGGAGGGCAGGGCGATGGGTCATCGGAGAAGGACTGCGGATCTCACGGGAGAACGGGAGGAGAGGTGGGGGCCATGGGGGCGGCCGGGCAGGGGTAGGCGGCGATCAGAGCGGAGATGACGACCGCAGCGGCGGGGGCGACGTTGCGCGCCGGATCCTCACCGATCCAATCGACGATGACACGCTCGATCTGGAGGTCCGTTGCCGTACTGGGGAGGCAGAAGCTGGCGGGCAGCCCAACGGTCTGGGCAAGTACCAGGAAGCCGGTGACCACCCCTGCCTGGTATCCCATGCACGCGCGGGCGATGTCAGGGGTCGATCGAAAGGCTGGCGGAATGGCCGCGCAGGCGGCGGCGACGGCGCGCAGATCGGATCCCGTGGCGGGGATTCCGGGGGGCTGGGCGGGTTGTTGCGCGGCGGCGGGTAGGGCCGCGACCAGGGCAAGGCCGAGAACGGCAGGACGGAGCATCGGAAAGGGCTTCCTCGCGACGGATCGAGTTTTTATGGACATAGGTCTTCTCTGGAGGGGCGGGGCCGGTTTCAGCGGGTCTTGGGCCGCGTGAGGCTCGGATCCGGTCGTTTGTGTGGGCCAAGCGAGGTCTACTGGATGTGTGGGATTCGGTCTTCGGCGCTCGACCGGAAAGGGCCATGGTCGGCACTCCTCTCTCGTGGAAATCCTGTTCTTGTCAAGGCGGGGAGAATTGCCCCCTCGACCCGGACAGGGCCGATCCCTTTTCTCGGTCGCTGGCCTATGGAGTGTCTGATGTGCCATCCGCCGCTGTCTGCTATCATTCTGTCTGTCGTCGCTCTTCCGGTCGCGGCTGGCCAGGTGATGGCATCACCCTTCGACAGCAACAACTCAGGCGGCTGTGCGCCGTTGGGCGCGACCATTCCGGGCAGCACGCCACCCGCCGCAATGAAGCCCAGGACCACAGGGGTCATCTACCCGTTGCCAGGAACCCTGCGACATGAGTCGCGGGAGGAACGGCCATTGCACAAAATGGACCATGTAATGTATAATATACCCTATGGTTGATGTCGTCAACGCATCGATGAAGCAGGGTCGCCGGCGTAAGTCAGACTTCTGGTCCACACTGGATGCGGGATGGCACCTCCCCCTTACTGCCTGAAACCAACGTGCTGGCGGAGCGGTGCCGATGGGTCCAGTGGGCACTCTGGTTTTCCTGAGCGACGCGCGCCTTGCAATCCTATCCGTGTCCTTCTGGTGGAGGTATGGACGTCGCCGTTTCATTCGCATAGTCCAGGCGGTCGAGCACCCCATCCTTCGGCGGGCCTCATGACGCTGCGACGGTAAGGCGCGGCGACGGTGACGCCCGTGGAGAGCGGAGTTCTGGCTGGCACGCTCGACCCGAAAGAAGAAAGGCCTGCGACGAACCGCCGCGCGACGAAGGCGAAATACGGAAGGGCTGCAAATCCGGTGTCTTACGACATTAACTCTCTGATGCCCCGATCATGGGGGTCGGTCTTGTCGTCGTGATCGTCGGTTTGGGGGTGGAGGTACGTGGTCTGGAGGATAGCGGCTACCCTCTCCAAGACCGGTTCAGGATGCGGAAAGGTGGAGGGGGGCCTCAAGACCACTGCCTTGGAGGATGGCGGCGGCCTCGGCGCGGCTGTGGGCGCTGTCGAGCTCGGGAATGTGGATATGCGGAATCGGCTCCATCTTGCCGTGGCGCAAGACACATAGGCCCTTGGCGGCTGTCCGCAGCGCCTCGAGCGCGGGGGTCTCGGCGATCGTCAGCGTCTGACGCGGTCCATAGATCTCGCCGGTGTCCATCGCAAGGTGCCAGCCGATGTCCTGCGCGTCGGGACGACCGTCTCGGAAGGGAGCGATATCGATGGCCAGCCGCGCGCGAATGGCAGCCAAACGCCGGCTGGCCGCGACGCCGACGGCACGATCGATGGCCTCGACGAGGGCGTTGCGCATTCCCTCTGGGTCGACGGGCAGGCGGGCGGGCATCGGCAGATGACCGAAGGCGATCCAGGTGCGTGTGACTTCGGGAGCGGTCTGGCGGAAGCCGCCCAGGCCCTTGCCGCTATGGAGGATCGGGACCTCGACAAACAGGCGGCAAGCACCTCCCTTCCGGGTGCCTCGGTCAATCTGGATCGCGACGTCGTCGCGATGGCGCATGGTCACGAGCTTGCCGTCGAGAGGTCCTTCAATGGTCCAGTCTTCACGGACGGGAGTGGCCAGGGCGCGGGCAAGTCGAGCCATCGAGCAGTCGCTCATAGGGGGATCTCCTGTCTTCTGAAGGGAGCGGCGGCGGGCGGTTAAGGTCGCCGCCGCCTCCTTGGATTTCCTGCTGTATCATCAGGGATCATGATTGGAGATGGCCCTGGTGTCGAACAGGATGAGGAATGGAGCAAAAACGGACTTATCATCCAACCAAAGGGGGAGCTGACAGCAGATCCGTCTGCCGCGTCGATCTCCCGGCAATTCGGCGGACATCTTCGCCAGTTCAGCAGTGCCATCAGGCATTCCAGACCAGAGGCCGATCTCAGGCCATCGTTCCCATTGCTTGGGTTATAATTCCAAAAAAAGGGGGGGCAGGAAGGGTGCCATCAAGCATCATGGTCTGTCCTGCGGTGCTTTGGTGCGGAAGGCGATGAAAAGGACGCGGTCCTGGAAAGTTGGGGTGTCGAGGAAGAAGCGACCGCCATCCTTGGGGACAAGCAGGGGACAAGCAGGGGTGAACAGAAGGACTTCTGGCGGGGCCTTGTCAAAGTGAGGCGACGTCTTGCGACTTATACATCGAGCGCTTCGGCGATCACAGGGCGCTCGACTTGAGACTTGATAGGGGATCGGGTTTCTGCGAGGACCTCGTCGCGCGAGCGCGGGATAACGGCAGCGTTCTGGGTTTGGTTGGCGCCGATGATCGTGCCCCAAGAGAGAGACAGTAACGGGCGTTCGCCCCCCTTCGGGCCGGCCGCCGAAGTCCTGAAGCATAGCGAGGAAGAGGCTCAGAAACAGCAAGCAACAGCCTGGGCTGCAGGGCACGCAGAGCGCTTCCGGGACACGCACAGGAGGTGGGAATTTTGGCGTGCCGCAGGACGCGGCCCGCTTGGCGGTTGGCCGCGGCCTCGGCGTTCCTCAGGCCAAGGGGGAAGGTGAAGGAATAGGAAGCGGGACGATCAGCGGTCACGACGATGCTCCGGGCCATACGGCTGGCGTCGAGGCGGACGCGCACGTCCCTGTGCAGACCGGTCCGACTGTCGTCGACGAGACAGCACCTCGCCTCGTCGCCTTCGGCAACCAGGGTGACGTAGGCGATGGTGGGGGATGATGCATGTGTAAGCATCGAGATCGCCAGCGAGCGCATCTCCGTTATCACGCGTTATCGCCTGCCGCCATTCAGCGAGGATAGCTGCATTGGCCTCGGGCCAGGCGTTGGCGAGGGACTCTTTGGCACGGGGACGGAAGGGCGCGCTCCGCGGACAGATCGCGTCTTGATCCATGGAGACGGCCATCGTCTCGACGATCGCAAGGCGTCTGAAGACGACGAGGGGAGACGTCGGTTGGCATCGCCTAGCGGACAGCCGATGTCCTGAGGTCAGGCTTGAGGGTCCGCGCGGGTCTCGAGGCGGGAGGTTCGGACAAGAGCGTCGGCGATGTCAGGCATACCTGGAGCTCTGCCGCCTTCGCCAGCGACGAAGCTTGGCGTTCAGCCCGCCCTTGGTGCGGCCGATGCAACGGGGAAAAGCCCCTTTTTGAGCAGGCTGGCAGCGGTGCGATGCGCCGTCAGAGGCGCGGCATCGATCATCAGCCGCGCCGGCGGGCCAGCCTCAGCCGCCAGGGCGGCGAAGATGCGGTCGAACACTCTCGCAGACGACACGGTTGTCGAGCGTCTTGGGCGCCATGCGGGCGCTGGCGCGATCCTCCAGATCGCCCGATTTCCCCAGTGGCGTCGCCGAGGCGCGGGAGCAGTGTCTCGCTTTGCGCTTCTTCGCCGCAGTTCATGATGGGAAAGGAGTTCGAAACGGTCTAAATTGACATCGACGCACGCTCGAGCGTGAGTTGCGGACATTTGGGAGAGAGGAGGACGCGTCGGCAAGCGGTGCGTCTCGCCACTGCAAGCCGTGGCGGAGGACATCGAGGATCCCGCTCAGCACGCGCCGGTCATCCGCCCGTGGGATGCCTCGCACGCGCGAGAAATGCGGCGACAGACGCCGCATCTCCGCAGTCGTGCGCAGAAACGGCAGCGACATTGCGGCACCTCTGCCAACCGCAGGTTCACGCCACACCGCGTCGCTGCAAGGGGTGAATGGATCTTGACCCTGACGGTGTCAAAGCGCAGCTTTGCGTCCCGCCCTCTCCGCCGCTCGCGTCTTGGGCGCTGCCGAACCAGTCTTGAACCGGTCCGTTCCCGCCGGCTTGTTTCGCGATGGTCCATGCACCATGCGGAAGGAGGCGGTCGTGGCCGGCGCGGCGCACGGGGGGATCGTATTCCGAACCGTTGGCGTGGCTTGCCGTCGCTAGACGGCGTCGCTTGCGCCGTGATCGAGCGTCGGCGACGGATCATCCCTTGGTGTCGGCGCGCGAAAAGGGGCGGCCTTAGGGTCGCCCTTCTTCGCGTTTTTGGGATCGACGTCAGTCTGTGGTTTGGCGGGCGCGCAATGACAGATCGGCATAAAACTCGCGGTCGAGCGCCTCGAGGCGCTCGACGGCGTCGCGGTTGGTCTGGAGGTCGCGGCGGGTGGGGACGCCGATGAGACGCTTGACGGTCTCCTGCACGGCAAGGAAGATGGCGTCGCTGTCTTTGGTCGCAGCGGTGGCAATAAGGCCCCAGCGATCGTAGCGCTGGCCAAGCCACTCCTGGAAGAGGGGATCTTGAGGCAGGAGATGGGCGCGAGTGAAGGCTTCGCGATGGCGTTCGGCCCAGAGAGCCTCCTCGTCGGCGGTGCCATCAGCGATGCGCATCGCAGCCACCGTGAGGCGAGTGCCCTTGGGGGCATCGCGGAGCCATCCCGGGATCTCGGAGGCCTTGACGACGATCGGCACAGTCCAGGAGCCGTCCGAACACTGTTTCAGCGCTTCCTTCTTCCCCTCGAAGAAGGAGGCAACGCGATGAAAGGGGGCGCCGGAAGCGGAGCGGGGCATGTCGATGAGGAGGTCGGCGAGGTTCTCGCCGGGGGCCGCGCGCTCGATCTCGGCCGCGGTGGCACGGGTAGCGTCTGAACCAACAAAGATGACGTCCTGGTCTCGGCTCTCGGCGTCAGCACGGACGTAAAGGTAATCATGACGCTCGCAGGCGAGCTGAGCCAGTCCGAGATCGCGGAACCGCCCGAGGCGGATCCGCGCCGGGTGAGCGTCGCCGGTCTTGGGGTCGAAGAAGCCAACGAAGGCGACGATTTCCTCGCCAGCGGCATGCAGGGTGTAGAGATGCGGGGTCGTGTCCGAGCGGGCCCCGAGTAGGGCCTGCTTTCCCTTGATCCAGTTCAGACCGAGGTAGCGGAGAGGACGCGGCATGGAAAGGAGATGGGACCGTCCTCCCCATCCGGAAGCTGCCATGTGTCGGACCTTGACGCAGCAGACGGAGAAGCGGGGCGCTGCGATCGGCTGGGTGCCAGGAGAGACTCTCGTCGATCACTGTCGTCCAGGCGCGCCGCGCAGCCAAGATCAGCAGGGGGGCGACGAAGACGACGTTGATGGTGGCGCCGAGGGTTGACCGAAGCGGCAGCACGACGCCTGTCAGGATGCTCCAAGGAGCGCCAAGAGGTGCCGTCCAATACGTTCGATGAGGAGGGTGTCCTAGCCAGCGGATCCGGAAGGGTCGGCACGAGAAGGATTATCGTGAGGAGAGCGAGCGTCGCGCGGCTGCCCTGATGCAGGGCGTGCAGCGCGGCTCCAACGAGCATGGCATTCTCCCCGGACGCCCGGTGTGGCGAGATTCTGGAGGTCTTGCATAGACCAGCCGATCCGTCAGGCGTGCGTCCCGACAACTCTACCATGTCCAGCCGTCATTGCCGCGGATCTTGGCGTCTCTCGGGATTGGCGTCCAGAGGAGAGGAGGGCGCGCGCACCCGCACGCGCCAAAGGTCGGTCTCGGCGACAACGGGAAAGGCCTTTGTCAAGGCCTCGCCTTGCATCCGCGCGATCACGGGTAGAACCATCGGATGGGAGGGGCGTTTCGGGGAGAGAAGCACCTCGGCATCGCCGACGATGGCCTCGAGGGGCATGGTTCCGTAGACGGGAAGAGTGCGGCCGGGATCCATCCAGGCAAGGACGCCGCGCGGCGGTGGGGCCTGGAGTAACCAGGGCAGAGGGTTGGTGAAGTCAAGAGTGAGAATTCGCCGATCGGCTAGCGCCTGGGCGCGCAGCAGATCGACCGCGGCCACCAGGGTGGCCTGCCATTCTGCCGGCGTCATCTCGGCCTGCGGACGCATCTCCTTTGGATCTGCCGGCAGACGCCAGCTGGCGGCGTGCGGTGCGTCCGGCCCCCAGGCAGGGGAAGCCAAACGGGCCTGGACAGCGGCCATGGGGACGGAGGCTGCCCCGTTTGCGGTCCACCAGGCCAGGGCAAGACCAGGCACGAGGAGGAGGAGGAATGCCTTGGTTCTCCGATAGAAGCGTCCGGCGGACCCACCGATGGGCAGGAGGTGAGCCAAGGCCGCGCGCCAGGCAAGGAGGAGGGGCAGGACGGCCATCACCGGGGTGGCGGGGTGATCCTGGAAGGCCGCTGCCCAGGCCACGACGGTGGCGGTGAGCAGGGCAGCGACAT
>Ga0308419_1002062_pt1 | contig 13131 bp, 8 predicted proteins | sample HotsprSampleMS50_FD_203674 | JGI IMG/M metagenome (GOLD analysis project Ga0308419, IMG submission 203674) | Hot spring phototrophic mat microbial communities from Mushroom Spring, Yellowstone National Park, Wyoming, United States - 20090730_MS50 ... | reverse complement strand
GATGTTGCACCGACAATACTACATCTGTTGGGTTGTGCTGTGCCCAAGTCTATGGATGGGCGGGTTCTACGAGAATGGCTTATTCCTGCGCTGGCCGATCGTCCAGTTCAGCCCTTTAAGTCAGCCCTGCCAGGTTCAGCACTTGAGAGTGAGGGGCTGACCGCCAGCGAGGAGGAAGAAATACTGGAGCGACTAGGCGATTTGGGTTATCTGGGCTAGATCAAACACCTCTTCCGGCCAGATCACCTAAAAGGGCTATTGTTTAAAGAGCTATATTTGAGTATTCTTATAGTGACAAAACTTCCACTCAAGGAGGATGGTATTTGAGGGAACCGAACCATACGAATTTTAGCAGTCTGTTAAAACTGGAAAATTTATTCAGGAGGTTAGAGAAAATGAAAAAGGTCATCTCGCTATTTACTGTTTTAGTGACTACTATGGTGCTCTTGGTGAGTGTGGCTTCGGCCCAGAGCAATCTGCCCGGCGGTGGATGGTGGTCTGGCGAGCAAGTTCAGAATGTGGGCACAGCGGATGCTACAGTCATAGTCACGGCGTATGACAAGTCCTCAACGAACACTTACACTGCTCAACAGACCATCGCTCCTGGAGCAGCTTATACATTTGTACCAGACTCGTTTACAGGTATGCCCAGTGGGTTTCAGGGCTCGGCTGTGGTCAGTTCCGACCAGCCTATCAAGGCTATTGTGAATGTGACTAACCGTCAGAGCGGTTCCTATGGTGTGACTGGTGGCAAGGCTGCGGCTCAATATCAGGGTATTGATAGCTCAATGGTTGCCAATACCCTGTACTTCCCGCTGGCGAAGGGTAACCATTTTAACAAGACGACCACTTTCTACATTCAGAATGCTGGTACCAGCGCTGCCACTGCTACGGCTACTTTCAGGATGCGTAATGGTGACGTACACGTTTATACAACACCCTCGATCGGGCCTAACCAGATGGTCGTCTTTAGTGTCCTCGATGCTCCAACGTATAACCCGAATAATCCTAATAATAATGCCCGCGTGGGTGGATTGGAGGTAACGTCCAGTCAGCCGTTGGCCGGAGTGGTGATGGAACATTACACCACTGAGAATCCAGCGACGATCGCGCAAAGTACGCGGGGCTTTACCAGTGCTGACTTTGATACTACAGCCTATGCCCCGGTCATCAAGCACAACCGCTTCGGCCGTTTTACGGGTATCCAGGTCCAGAATGTGAGTAGCGGTCCGATTAATATCACGGTAACCTATCTGGGCTCGGCGGGTGCTTGCGCCGGTAATACTTACACCGACAGTGCGACCAACGTTCCTAGCGGTGCATCATATACCTTTGTGCAGTATGAAGGATCAACAAACCTGCCAGCAAACTGCACGGCTTCGGCGACCATCGTGGGTACGGGTAACATTGTGGCCATTGTGAACGAGAGCTATCGCAGCGACTCAATTCCGGCCAGTGGTCAGTCAGCGGTCACCTCATCGGCTTTGCCTGCTCACTCTGCTACCACCAAGATCAGCGTCCCGCTCTTCAAAGATGATCGCCTGGGCAAGCGGACAGGCCTTCAGATCCAGAACGTTGGTACAGTCCAGGCAACCAACATTGTGGCTACTTTTGCATGCTCGGGTGCAGCGACCTTTACTGCTGTTTCAAAGCCACAGACGGTTGCTGCTGGCGGCGCAGTGCTCTTCTATACCCCCAGCGATGATCCGGGCATGTTCACAACTGCCAACCCATTTTCCTCGAACAATGTAAACTGTGCTGTGACTGTCACCTCCGATCAACCTGTTGTAGCTATTGCTAATGAATCCGTCATCCCGGGCGGTGCTTTGCAGCAAGATTCTAATAACTATGAAGGTTTTAACCTAACACCCTAAGCCCGACCACTAGCGTCAATGAGGGGCCACCAATGAGATTCTTGGTGGCCCCCATTTATTGGGTTATTGGATGGAATATGAAGAATAAGCTCTGGGTGCTTACATTTTTGCTTCTTCTTGTCTCGTCTGGTTGTAGTAAGCAACCTCCGCCACTCTCAAGTCCGCTTGAGAGTCCCTTGGACTCTTCGGCAATCCTCTCAACGCCGAATACGAGTGATCATCTGGAGCCATTTCGACTTGACAAGCCTATTGTGGCTGGAGCTACCAGAGTGACTGGTAGTGGACCCACTGGTGTCCCTATTGTCCTATTAGATATCACCTTTGGCGGCCGCTTACTGGCATCAGGTGTGATCGATCGGAATGGCAGATTTGAATTAGAAGTCGGGGAACCGCTTGAGGCTCGTCACCGAATCGGTATCGCTCTCGGTGATCTGACCGGTACTGGCTGGCAGCCAGAGGATTTCTCAGATGAGAAATTTTATGGTGATGAGGCCCTCAATGTTCCCCTGGTTGGCTTCTTCTTTGACACCTGTATGATTCAGGAATAGCAAACATCGTTCGTCTGGTGCGTTCGATCCTCAACCAGCAAGGGCTGCTTTGAAGTCTATGGAAAAGAACAATCGTTGTTTGTCTACTTCTCTCATACACCACTCAGGACGCTCCTTGCGGCTGTGCTCTTACGAAACCTCTCGCTTGATACCCTCCAGCTTGCTGAAGGAATGAGTGCCGCCCCACTGGTCAAGCCTCTTGATGCCATACCCGTGGCTGAGTCACCAACAATCCCATCGGGGAGGCTGATGTGATCGAAGACATTCACCTCCTTGACCACGCAGTATGACAGCCGGGGTATCAAACGATAGGCCCACCTTTCATACCCTACATTCCCCGCCAGACGCAAACACAGCCGCCGATCCAACCGGATCGGCGGCCGTGGTCTTCTGCTCGTAGCCTGCTTGCTTCAGGGTTCCCTCGCCAACAGCCTGTCGCCCTCTCTCACCGCCCCGTCGCCACCCACACCTGCACCCCATCGCTGGTGATCTCGACCGCGCCGTGTCTGTCGGTGCGGTAGAGGGGGACGGCCTTCAGCCGCTCCAGCACCCCGGCGCACGGGTGGCCGAAACGATTGCCCGCCCCCACGCTGATGACGGCAACCTGCGGAGAGACCGCCTCCAGAAACCCGGCTGTGGTCGCATCGCAACTCCCATACAATACCGTGCTCCTTAATGGCGCCCCTCCCGCCACCAACTACCGCTCGCTCCCTGCACCAGCGTCTCCATCAGCAACGCGTTTGTGACAAAACCAGGCAGGGCAGCCCCCGGCTGTCCTGCCTTCGTCGTTCGTGGCTACTCGCCACAGAGTCGCAGAGTACACAGAGGCGGCGCATCTGATGCGCCCCCTTTGAGAGCCCCAGAAGAACCCCCTCTGTGATATACAAAAACTCTGCGTCCTCCGCGTCTCGGCGGCGAAAAATCGGTGTAGGACTTGCCGTTTTTCTTCCGTTGGTTCGGTAGCCTGGCTGCGATTCGGGTCGTCAGGTCCCGCGAATATCGTCAAGCGTACTCTCGCCTTCTATCACCGCCCCGCTTCATCCACGCCCGCACTGAGACGACACCACCATCCCCACAGGGCCGGCTCTGTCGAAACCGCCAGGGATAAGGCCATACCCGCATATCAGCGTATCATAACCCTGACGTTCACCTCGCCCTGGCCGGAGGGAGGTAAAGGCACGATATTCCCCTCCAGCGGCCTGCCATCCGCGGTCAACTCCAACTGATCCCCCTCACCGGCCCGTTTCACCTCAATGTTATAGACCACCCCCCGAAAAACACGCCTGGCCCGGAATCCGTCCCAGTGCGGAGGGATGACCGGCGCGATCTGCAGCCCTTCATATGTGGGGCGGATGCCCAGAATCCACTGAGTGATGGCGACGTAATTCCAGGCCGCTGTGCCGGTCAGCCAGGAATTCTTGGCCTCACCGTGGGTTGGGGCGTCGCGTCCGGCGATCATTTGGGCATAGACGTAAGGCTCGCACCTGTGGAGGTCGCTGATCTCTTCCCGGGCCGACGGGTTGATACGCATGTAGTAATCATAGGCGCGCGCACCGTTACCGACTATCGTCTCGGCGATGATGACCCAGGGATTGTTGTGGCAAAAGATACCCGCGTTCTCCTTGTAACCAGGCGGATAGGACGAAATCTCGCCCAGGTGCAGATAGTAGCGCGAATAGGCCGGCTGTTGCAAGACGATACCATGTGGCGTGGCCAGATATTTGTTAACCGAGTTCAGCGCTTTTTGTGCCCGTCCATCGCTCAGCCCGATGCCGGCCATAACACAGAATCCCTGAGGCTCGATGAAAATCTTGCCCTCCTCGCACTCGTGTGAACCCACTTTGCGCCCGAAGTCGTCGTAGGCGCGCAAGAACCATTCCCCATCCCAGCCATGCTCCAAAACAACAGCCTCCATGCGCGCCGCTTCTTCCAGATAGCGTTGTGCTTCGTCTGACAAACCGCGCGCTCTGGCCAGCGCAGCCATCTCTTTTGCAGCGAGGACGAACAGCCCGGCAATGAAAACTGACTCGGCCACCTTGCCGTCCTTGTTGGTGGTGGTCTGGAAAGACTCTCCTGGCTCCTCCGAAAAGCAGTTCAAGTTCAGGCAATCGTTCCAGTCGGCCCGCCCGATGAGTGGCAGCCCGTGCGGTCCCAACCGTTCAAGCGTATAGCGCAAACTCCGCTGCAGATGCTCACACAGTGGCTGCTCGGTGCCAGGCCGGTTCTCATATACTACCTTTTCGTCCAGAATGCTCCAATCGCCGGTCTCTTTGATGTACGCCGTGACGCTGAGCACCAACCATAGCGGATCGTCGTTGAAGTTACTGCCGATAGCATCGTTGCCACGTTTGGTAAGCGGCTGATATTGGTGAAACGCTCCCCCGCTCTCCAGTTGTGTCGCTGCCAGGTCCAGAATGCGCTCCCTGGCCCGCTCCGGTGCCATGTGCACGAACCCCAACAGGTCCTGATTGGAATCGCGAAAGCCCAGCCCCCGCCCGATACCTGACTCAAAGAACGATGCCGAACGCGACATGTTGAACGTGACCATACACTGGTAAGCATTCCAGATGTTGACCATCCGATTGGTATGTACATCGGGGGTCTCCACCTGGAAGGTGCCCAGCAGTCTATCCCAGTAAGCCCGCAGCGCGATAAAGGCTTCCTCAACCACATCCTGCTGCAGATACCTGGCGATGATGGGCCTGACGGTGCGCTTATTGATAGTCTGTGATTCGGGTGGATCGAACTTCTGGTCCTTAGGATTCTCATGATAGCCGAGCACAAATATCACCTGCCTCTTCCCGCCTGGTTCGAGGGCCAATTTGACATGGTGGGAGCCTACAGGCGCCCAGCCATAGGCGATGGAATTGAAGGAGGCGCCGCGCTCCACAGCAGCGGGATTATCCCAGCCCCGATATGGTCCCAGGAAAACATCGCGCTGAGTGTCGAACCCCGCCAGCTCTGCGGAGCAGGCGAAATAGGCAAAGTGATTGCGTCGCTCGCGGTATTCTGTCTTGTGATAGATCACCCCGTCCTCCACCTCGACCTGCCCGGTGCTGAAGTTGCGCTGGAAGTTGGTCGCGTCATCCCAGGCATCCCACAGACAGAACTCGATGCTTGAGAACACGGACAGATCGGCCGGCTCTGCACGGCGATTCAGCAGCGTCAGTTGCCAGATCTCCAACGTCTCTCCCAGAGGCACGAAGTAGCGGATTTCAGCCTCGATGCCCTCACATGTCGAAGCGATCACCGTGTAACCCATGCCATGGCGGCATATGTAGTTTTCCAGCGCGCTCCTGGTGGGCTGCCACGTAGGAGACCAGAATTTACCGCTTACATTGTCCCTGATGTAAATGTAACGTCCGCCGTAATCGAAGGGCACGTTGTTATAGCGATAACGGGTGATCCTGCGCAGACGGGCGTCCCGGTAGAACGAGTATCCGCCGGCCGTATTAGAGATGATGCCGAAATAGGCCTCACAGCCCAGGTAGTTGATCCAGGGCAGAGGGGTATCAGGACGGGTGATCACATACTCGCGTTGCTCATCATCAAAATAACCGTAGCGCATTATAACCTCCGTAATATCCAGTGTGGACAGGGGAACAACATCACACCGACGCAAGTGACCGCCGGGCAGTCTCGGATTTTACGGCATCCTCAAGAAAAGTCAAGACGCTTTGGCAGGGTATTATCGGCCTTCGGGCTGGCATTGGCCAGGCAGCAGCCCATGCTGGTCAAATCGGCTGGTGTATGTTATATTTTATTGCAGCCGTAACTATTCACGCCGATTGAAAATCGTCCTCCCTGGGCACTTCGTGCCGGTTGTCGGCCTTCGCCGACAACCCATATGTGCCCGTCTGAGAGACCTGGTCGGCGAAGGCCGACCAAAGGCCTGCGGCCCAAAAGGGTGTACGGGCGAGGCGCCACCTTGCCCCTACAGCCACCGCCTGAATAGTTACTTGCAGCCTTAGTTGCCTGAATAGCGATGTACCTGGAACCAACTATCCCACGCAAGAAGAAACGCCGTTCTTCACCTGCGCGCGTGGCGATCCTGCTGGTACTGATCGCGGCCAGCCTCTACGTCTACAGTCTGGTAAAGCATGAAGAGGCGGCAACACCCTTTGTGCCCACACCGACCCCGACACGCCCGGCCGCATCTTACATAGCCGAGGCCGAGGAGCTGTACCTGAGGGGTGAGCTGACACAGACCATTGCAGCCTATGAGCAGGCCATTATGCTGGAACCCACCAATCCCCAGCCGTACGTTCCCCTGGCACGCCTGTTGACGCTGGAGGGGCGCTTCGATGAGGCGATCTACCGCGCCGGGCAGGCCGTAAATATATCGCCGCAAAGCGCGCCCGCGTGGGCCGTGCTGGGAATGGCTTACGACTGGGCAGGAGATTTTGATCAGGCCATTGAAGCCTGCAAGCACGCCGTTGATCTTGACCCCGGTTATGCTGAGGGATACTCCTACCTGGCGGAGGCGTACGCGGACGCCGGCCGCTGGATGGAGGCCAACCAGGCCATTGAAACCGCCCTCCGGCTGAACGAGCACAGTGTGGATGTGCAACGCAACTACGGCTACGTGCTCGAAGTGCAGGGTTATTATCGGGACGCACAGGCTGCCTACCAGCGGGCGCTTGAGATACACCCTTACCTGCCCCACATCCACATAGCGCTTGGAAGGATCCACCGCAAATTGGGCGACGTGGATGCTGCCCTGGAGAGCTTTCAGAAGGCTGCCGAGATAGACCCGAACGAGGCACAGGCTCACTTTGAGCAGGGATGGACCTATCTGATACATCTCGGGAACTACGAACTGGCGGAAACTCACCTGAAGCAGGCGATCGCAGTGAACCCGCGCTTCGGACGGGCATTCGGAGGCCTGGCGATTACCTACTGGCAGCGACGCAACTATGAGGAGGCGATACCTAATTTCGAGCAGGCCATCTACTGGGAATGCGCGGCTGCGCGACAGGGAGCACGGGGGTTCTTCATCACGGCTGAGGAACAAGCAGGGGGCACGACCCCTTCTTCCAGTGCGATGATGCGCGGCAAATTAGGCCCCTTGAACGGGTATGACCGTTCCGTCTTATATGCCACGCTGAGGCCAGAGGCGTGGGCCGGGGAAACGTGGGCAGGTGCCACAGGCACGGTGACGCTGGATACTCATACCGGGGTGTACACCGTAACATTGAGCAACCTGCCCCGCCCTGCGGTGGGCACTTCTTATACAGGCTGGTTCGACGGCCTCAAAGCTTTATCAGGCTCACCGGTGAGTACCGGGCCTCTCCGTATGCGACCAGACGGCAGCGTCGAGGCCACGTTCGAGACCGGCTGGGTACGCGGGCCTGCTATCGAGTACTTCTATACCCTGGGACTGGCTTATTTCTACAAGGACGAGTGTAAAAAAGCCTATCCCCTGTTTGACGCAGCACTCCAGATAGACCCGAATGAGACCAACGCACTGGACGGTATACGTCTGTGCCGCCAGATCGAGGGAGGGCGGTAGAGACCGCGTGACCGTCTGACAAAATTGCCGCCTCAAACCGAAAGGCTCAGACACACAGCCACCAGGGATTTCTCGCGTCCCATATTGCCATGGCGTGACAATCATACTCTGTAGGAGGTATCACATGGGTATCCTGCAAGTCAAATCCAACCAGATCGTAGACTCCCAGGGCCATCCGGTACACCTGCGCGGTGTGTGCGTCGGTGGGTGGATGAATATGGAGCACTTTATTGATGGCTACCCCGGCGATGAACACGGCCTGCGCGCGGCGATGGCGCAGGTGCTGGGGCCGGGGAAGGCGCAATTCTTCTTCGACCGCCTGCTCGATTATTTCTTCGCCGAGGAGGACGTCGCCTTCATCAGATCCTGCGGCGCGACCGTCGTGCGTCTGCCGCTCAACTACCGCCATTTTGAGCGCGACGACGAGCCGTTCCGCTACCTGGAGTCGGGCTTCGCGCGGCTGGACCGCGCCATCGGCTGGTGCGCCAGACATGGCCTCTACGTCATCCTTGACCTCCACGCCGTCCAGGGCTGGCAGAATCCTGACTGGCATTGCGATAACTCAAGTCGCCACACTTTTTTCTGGCAGCATAAACAGTTCCAGGATCGCTTCGTCGCGCTGTGGGAAGAGTTCGCCCGTCGCTATAAGGGCAATCCCACCGTCGCCGGGTACAATGTGATGAACGAGCCGGTCACCAACGCGCCGCACGGACGCTTCAGCGACGCCTACACGCCGGACTGGGACGCGATTAACCGCGTCTACCGCCGTGTGGTGAACGCAATCCGCGCGATTGACCCCGACCATATCATCTTCCTGGAGGGTGATCTGTTCTCCAGCCGTTTTGTCGGGCTGGACGCGCCATTTGCAGAGAACCTGGTCTACAGCAGCCACAACTACAACGCTGCCGGTTTCGGCCCCGGCCCTTACCCCGGCGAGATCGGCGGCGAGCATTGGGATCGGCAGAAGCAGGTGCAGGTCTTCCTGGAGCACGAGGGCACCCGGTTTGCCCAAAAGCACAATGTCCCGCTGTGGGTGGGCGAGTTTGGCGCCGGGTTCAACGGCCCGCCAAAGGAAATCCCCGACCGCCTGCGCGCGCTTGATGATCAGATTGACGTGTTCGAGGAGCACGGCGCACACTGGACGACCTGGACGTATAAGGACATCGGTGTGATGGGATGGGTCGAGGTCGCACCCGACTGTGAGTATATGCAGGTCATCGCGCCCATCCTGAAAGCAAAGCGGCGGTTGGGGGTGGATTTCTGGATGTCCTCCAATGCTCCAGCGCTGAGGATGGTGAGGGAACTGGCCCGATATGTCGAGCGGGAGATCGGCGACCCGGACATTGACTCGCAGGCAAACCCCCGCTATCTGGGACAGGCGGCGCTCTCATGCTACGTCGCCAGCCTGATGCAACCGGCCTATGCCAAACGGTTCAAGGGGATGTCGGAGGCCGATCTCGACCGGGTTCTGCGTTCCTTTGCCTTCGAGAACTGCCGGGTACGCCAGGGGCTGGTGGATGTGATACGGAAGCATGGAGCGCGTCCGGCGTAACAGTTTACCACGAAGGACGCGCGAGGAAACGGCGACGTCCTTCGTGGTTCAATAAATTCGGGCCCGCTTACCGCCGGACCGCATCAGGTCACATTCTTGCTCCCATTGCATCTGTGTGATGGAATTGCCCGTCTGGTGCCACACCCGGTCAATCCGAAGCCGCCCAGGCGTATCCCATAAACACCCGATACTCCCCGCGGATGGCCCCCTGATTTACGAAAGGATACAACAGGAATGACTGCTCCTGTCGCCTCGACAGTTGCGAGTTTGCGGTGGACGAGGCAAACACGGGTTCCCTGGCCCGAACATGGCCTGTAACTCTCAGGGCCGGCCCCAGCAGGCCATCACCCGCCGGCTCCTCCTGGACGCTGTCGCCGGGCCGCGCCGGGTCAACGTGCAGCACCACGTCCTCGGGGTACATGCCGTGCGACCAGTAGAATCTGACCGGGTCGGCCTGTGCCTCCTGGAAGTAAGCATACACCAGAGGCCCGCGCACCAGTGCAAGCGCGTGATCGTTGGCCTGGCAGGTCACGCGGAAGGGCAAGGAGAGTTCGACAGAGTCCCCAGCCTTCCACTCGCGCTCCAGGACGACAAAGTCGCCCGGCGGCGCAGGTTGGGGCGGGTTATCTGCCACGCGCACGGTGGCGCCGGTGGCGTAGGGCGGAATGCGCAGGTGCAGGGCGAACCCGGCTGCCCGCTCCGGCTGCACGTGGATGACCACCTTGCCTCCGGAGGGGAAATCGGTTTCCTGGCGCAGGGTGACGGCCGGCAGCCCCGGCACACGCAATGTGGCCTGACTTTCCGTGTACATCAGTACGGCGGGGTTGCGGTCGCGTATGCCGTAGAGGTAGGTGGGCATGCGCCCTGCGATGCGCGCGCCGGCGGCGTTGCAACAGTTGGGGCCATAGGGCTCCTGCGCCCGCCCATTCAGCGGGGTCATGTAACTCCAGTTGGAGCCATCGGCGAGTTGCGCGGCCAGGAAATGGTTGAACAGGTCGCGTTCGATCTCGGCGGCGTAGCGCGCTTCCCCCGTCCAGCGCAGAGCCTGATCGAGCAGCAGGATCCAGGTGTGCTGGGGACAGACTTCGATGTCGTTGCGCGGGTGATAGAAGCGCCGTGGCACGTAACGCTCGCCGGAACTCATACCGCCGGTGAGAAAGAGCCACTCATCGGCAATCCGATTCACACATCCCAGCACCACATCGCGGTACTCGCTCTTTCCCGTCGTGTTGTACAGCGCGGCGAGGCCCAGCAGGGTCATGTGGAAGGTGTGCGCGTGCATATTCTCGCGCAGTTCGTACAGCTCCTTCTCGCCCGCCGCGAATTGCTTCATGGACGTGTAATCGCACGTGTGGACCGACTCGGGATACGCCGCCAGCCACTCGTCCCACTTGAGCAGCGTCCGCTCGCCCCATTCGACGAAGCGGGCATCGCCCGTGCGCTGGCCCAGCAGGACGATGGGCTCCAGGATGAGCGTGCCCTCCCCGCCGTCGTGGCCGTTGCCGGGGTAACGTCCGGCGAGTGGGAATTGCCCCGGCTCAGGCCCCCAGGTGCGGATGATGTACTCCCCCAGGCGACGCGCGGTCTCCAGCGCGACCTGGCTCTGCAGCAGGTCGGCGCAGACCAACAGGCCGTGCAGGACATAGTACATCTCGTACAGTTCCATGCCGCGCACGGGATTACGGTGAAAGCGGGGAGTAATCCCCAGGTAGCCGTCCGCTTCCTGGCTTTTTGCCAGCCGTTCGATCAACTCGTGCACCCGGGCCAGCAAATCCCGATCACCTGCGATCAGCGCGGCGTAGGTCGAGGCATCCAGCCACTTGCCGATCTGCTCGCCCAGCCAGAACCAGTCGTCATACGTCGTGGTCCAGTGGAAAATGGTATGCGTTTTGCGCTCATGCAGGCGGATGAACTCCTCCGAGAGCAGAGGGTCCTTGAGGCGCTTTTCGCGGTTGGCGTGGAAGCGCTGCCCCAGGAAGCCGCCGACAGACTCGAACGCGCGCGGATCAATGGGTTGGACAGGGGTTGCCATTTTGCTCTACCTCCACATTTGCATTTCAGCACAAGCTGGCCTCCGTTGTCCAACGGAAACCGGCGGTAACTCGCCCGGCGCGGGCTGTGCGCTTGCAGCCGCCGGACTGACCGGCAGGCTCAACTATGGTCGCGCTCAGCCCTTGAGCCCCGTCATCACGACGCCCTGCACAAAGTAACGCTGTGCCAGGAAGAAGACGAGAAGGACAGGCGCGGTCATCATCGTCGAGAAGGCCATCACCAGGTCCCAGCGCGTCCGTGAGAACAACGTGCCACGGAAATTCGCCAGGCCGATGGCCAGGGTGAACCTTTGCGGTGAATTGATGTACAACAGCGGCCCCACAAAGTCATTCCAGGTACCGAGAAACGTAAAGATCGCCACCGTCGTCAATGCCGGCTTGGCCAATGGCATCATGATGCGGGCGTAGATGGCGAACTCGCTGCACCCGTCAATGCGCGCCGCATCCGCCAACTCCTCCGGGATGGTGCGGAAGAACTGGCGCAGCAAGAAGATGTTGAACCCCCCGCCCCCAAAGAAGTAGGGCACTGTCAAAGGCAAGAACGTGTCAATCCAGCCTAACTGCTTGAACATTACGAACTGGGGCACCATCATGACCACATAGGGCACCATCATGGTGAACAGCACAGTGCTGAACCAGAAGTCACGGCCCGGAAAACGGAGGCGGGCGAAACCGTAGGCACAGAACGAAGCGGCCAGAATAATCGCCAACTCGTTCATCACCACCAGGAAAACAGTGTTCCTGAGGTAAACCGGAAACGGCTTATAACTCCAGGCTTCTACATAGTTCTGGGGACAGAACGGGTTGGGGATCAACTCGGGTGGAAATACAAAGACTTTTTGTTCAAGCTTGAAGGAACTGCTTATCATCCATAGTAGCGGGAACAACATCACAACCGAACCCGTGAGCAGCACCGCCCAGATCACAACCCGGGAGAGCCATTTGCGAGTCAACTTACTACGCCGTGCCAGAAGAGCACTCCTGGTAGCCCTGATACTCATTGTTTTCGTCGTCACAATCCACCCCATAACCGGTCTCTCCCGCCACTGACCCTCGGCCTAGCCCTTGAGCCCGGTCATCACAACGCCCTGCACAAAGTAGCGCTGAGCCAGAAAGAAGACAGTGAGCACCGGCGCCGTCATCGCCGTCGCAAAGGCCATCAGCAGGTCCCAGCGCGACCGGCCACCCGCTCCTGTAGATACCAGCCCGGAACCGAACGAGGCACGAAAATTCGCCAGGCCGATGGCCAGAGTAAACCTCTCCGGCGAGTTGAGGTACAGCAGAGGCTGCATAAAGTCGTTCCAGGTACCCAGAAAGGTGAAGATCGCTACCGTAATCAACGCCGGCTTGGCCAACGGCAGTATGATACGGGCATAGATGGCGAACTCGCTGCACCCGTCAATGCGCGCCGCATCGGCCAACTCCTCCGGGATGGTGCGAAAGAACTGGCGCAGCAAGAATATGTTGAACCCCCCGCCCCCAAAGAAGTACGGCACCGTCAAGGGCAAAAACGTGTCAATCCAGTTCAGCCGTCTGAACATCACAAACAATGGCACCATCATAACCACCGTGGGCACCATCATGGTGAACAGCA
>Ga0308419_1002057_pt1 | contig 13146 bp, 10 predicted proteins | sample HotsprSampleMS50_FD_203674 | JGI IMG/M metagenome (GOLD analysis project Ga0308419, IMG submission 203674) | Hot spring phototrophic mat microbial communities from Mushroom Spring, Yellowstone National Park, Wyoming, United States - 20090730_MS50 ... | reverse complement strand
CGTGGTCCTGACGCAACACGCTAGGGGGCTGGCCGGTGAGCAGGGCGATTTCCAAAGCGCGGATGACCCGGCGACGGTCGCGCGGCGGTAGACGTTGGGCGGTGGCGGGATCCAGCGCATGGAGACGGGTGTGCAACTCGGCGTCGTTGAGTCGTTCCAGGGAATGCCGAAGCTCGGGGTCGGCGGCGGGGCCGTCGAACAGTCCCCGCAGCATCGCCTTGAGATAGAGCGGCGTCCCGCCGGTCACCAAAATCGGCACCCCACGCCTTTCCAGCACGTCGACCACTCGGGCGGCCTGTTCCAGGAAAAAGGCGACCGAGGCTCCCTCCCAGGGGTCGAGCAGGTCGAGCAGGTGGTGGGGAACCGTCGCGCGTTCCTCGGGCGTCGGCTTGGCGGTGCCGATGTCCATGCCGCGATAGAGGGTCATCGAATCCATCGTCACGATCTCGGCCCCCCAAAGCCGTGCCAACTCGATCGCCACGGCGGTTTTGCCCGAGGCGGTCGGGCCGGTCAGGAACCGACAGCGGCGGAAACGCTCCGGACCCGGCGGTGTGGAGCGGGCATCGACGGGAGAGCAAAGACTCATGATGCAACGACCTCAGGCGACGTTGAACCGCAGGGGGGGATGAAGCGTACCAAGAGGCATACTTCATGGAGCGGAGAAGCGGAGCCTCCGTGCGGCCGGAGCCCATCTTTCCGCCTCCCGCGCACACAGACATGGTTGGGGTTATGACGTTGTTCGGCAAGACCGCGGCGATGATCCATTCTTCCACCTGCCCCTCTTCCCACCCGCTTCAGGTTGGCCGGGAGGAAGGTGGTCCTTCAAAACACCAGGGTTTCCCTTCCTCGCGCCGTCGGGTCTATCTGGTCTTGATGTTGGCGGGGCTGATCCTGGCCGCCGACGCAGGGTGCGGCTCGCGCAAGGAGATCAGCTCCAGCCCCGGCGGGATGCCCTCGGCCCGTCGAGACCGCAACGGCGACGGCATCGGCGGTGGCCTGACCATCGCCGATCAACGCGCCGTGATTTTGAAAAGCGTCATTGAGTTGATCCGAACCGCTCCCGAAAACCCCGGCGCGCGGAATTTCGCCATCGCGGTGGACAGCCTCAACCAATGCTTCATTGATGAACCCGACGGTCGTTACCGGGTGGACGAGGCGACCCGAGCTCTGTTTCAGACCCTCTCGAACCCACCAGCGGCGTTGACGGAGTTGGAGTCGCGGCAATGGGTCGAGCTGGATGCCCGTCACGTCGAGGACTGTCTACTTTACAGCCGGATTACCCGACGCTTGACGCGGGACGATCGCTCGACGCTTGAAAACCTGGAGCGTCTTTTCGATTGGACCATCACCCAAGTGGCCCTCGCGCCCGCCAACTGGTTGACGCTGGACCCCCGACTGCCTCAGGCCCAGGCCCGTCCCTACGACGTGCTGATCCGCGGTTTGGCCGTCGAACGCGGACTGTGGGCGGAGCGCTCCTGGCTCTTCATGGCGCTTTGCCGCCAACTCAATCTGGACGCCGCCCTGGTGACAGTCGATCCGCCCGACGAGCAAGTGGGCGAGACCCTGCTTGGGGTCGCGGTGGTGGTGGATGGAGAGATGGTCATGTTCAACCTCTCCACCGGCTTCCCCCTCCGCGACGCCCAGGGACAACGCGCCACCCTCGCCGCGATGGTCCGCGATCCTGACTTGCTGCGCGGCTACGACCTGCCCGAATCGCCCTTCCCCGTCCAACCCGCCGACCTGGTTCAAGGAAAGGTCACGTTCTATCTCGATTCAAGCCGGGGCTACATGTGCCCCAAAATGAAACTCCTTCAAGAACTGCTCTCGGCCGATTTGCGGATGATCCTGCACCGCGAGCCCTCCGCCCAGTTCGACGCCATCTTCAAAGCCGCCTCGGCCGCAGGTCTAAACAATCCCCAAGTCGCCTTCTGGGATATGCCGCGGCAAATCGAGCAACTGCTGTTGACGAGTCCGCAGTTTGTCGCTTCAACCAAGGACTTCCTGCTCTTTTTCAACGCTCGCTTGGAACTGACTCCCGAAATGCCCCTCCTAGCCGCGCGGCTGGCTCAACTGCGGGGCGATCTCGGCCAGGCGAAAACCAAATATGTCAACTTTCGATTCGCCGACCGGATCGAACAACGCGACGGCAATGTCATCCAACTGCCCCGCGAACTTCAGGCGGTTCTCGACCTCTACGCCACCTATTTTCTGGGGCTTTGTCACTTGGAGGCCGGCAACTTCGAGAACGCGCGTCGCATGTTTGAACAAACCCTGACGCTCTCGCCTGAGCCCCGGCGCGATCTTTCAGTGTTCGTCTATCCACACGTATTTCGTTGGTCTGCGTTGTCCAACCTCGCCAGGTTGGAGGAACGAGCGGGCCAGATCGCCGAGGCGATCCGTGACTACACTCGTCCCAACGATTTGACCCCCCAGAAGGTCGGCGACCAGCAGCGGGCTACCCAACTCGTCTTCGACGATCCGATGCGCCCGCTTGCGCCACCTCGTCCGCCCGCGCCTACCAGCTTCGCGGGTGTCTCGTTCGAGAACGCTCCGCCGCCTCCTTCGCCCAACACCGCCCCCGCATCCCCGGCTTCGGGAAGTCCGGCGTCACCCCGTGGAGGCTGACCCGACCATGTCCTCGATCCCCTCGGTTGTCAGTCCCGCCATGTCCACCAACTCCCCAGCCTGGGCGCGCGTAGCCCGGATCGTGCCTCGCACCCGCGCCGAGGGGCCAGGACTGCGGTTTGCGCTTTGGTTCCAGGGATGTCCTTTTCGCTGTCCAGGATGTTGCAACCCAGAGATGTTGACATTCATAGGTGGTCAATTAATTTCATTCGAATATGTATCAGATCAGCTGCGTCAAGCCGCAGCTCCGGGCGATCTCGAAGGCATCACCCTTTTAGGTGGCGAACCCTTCGCGCACGCCGGTCCCGCTGCTGACCTCGCTAAATTGGCCCGCGACCTGGGCTTGACCGTCATGGTCTTTACTGGATTCACTCTAGAGGATCTGCGCGACTCCTTCCCGAGTCATCCCGATCGCGCCCGTTTGTTAGCATGCGTCGATCTGTTGGTGGATGGTCCCTATAATCGCGCTTGCCCCGAACCTCCGCCACCCTTGGGACGGCGCTGGATCGGCTCGACCAATCAACGAGTCCACGCCTTTCGTGGTCATCCCGATGTGGCCGCGGATCCCCGCTGGCGCGAACCCAACACCCTGGAACTGCGTTTGGACTCTCACGCTTTGACCATCAACGGTTTCCCCGCCCCTAGCGCCGTGGGACTTTGGAAGCGGCCAACCCGCTCGGTCAAGCATGAGTGAACAACAAATCAACAAAAGCAACTATATTCAAACACACTGGTTGCTTCTCAAATGAACTTCCTTAGTTTTCAAGATCGCGCGTTCCAACCCTGCCTGCGAGGAAAGGATTGGAACGCCGCCTTAGGGGTTGGAGTGAGGAGGTGAGGATCTTCGAGCTTGGGGAGGCACGACTCAGAAGCGGGTCCACAGCGAGCCGGCGTAGATCGCCGAGGAGCCCAGGTCCTCTTCAATGCGGAGCAGCTGGTTGTACTTGGCGATGCGGTCGGAGCGGCTGGCGCTACCGGTCTTGATCTGGCCGGCGTTGGTGGCCACCGCGAGGTCGGCGATGAAGGCGTCCTCGGTTTCGCCCGAGCGGTGCGAGATGATGGAGGTGTACTTGGCGAGGGTCGCCATGTGAACACATTCTAAAGTTTCGGTCAGCGTACCGATTTGGTTGACCTTGACGAGGATGCTGTTAGCGATCCCTTCGCGGATGCCACGGCCAAGGCGCTCGGTGTTGGTGACGAACAGGTCGTCGCCCACAATCTGCACCTGGCCGCCGAGTTTTTCGGTGAAGAGTTTGAAGCCATCCCAATCGTCTTCGGCCAGGCCGTCTTCGATCGAGCGGATGGGGTATTGCCGTACCCAGTCGGCCAGGTATTCGACCATTTCGGCGGAGGTTTTGCGGGGCTTGGCGTCGTTTTCGAGGAGATAGACCCCATCCTGGTAGAATTCGTTGGCGGCGAGGTCAAGGGCCAGCAACACCTCCTTGCCGGCTTGATAACCTGCCTTAGCAATGGCGTCCAAAATCACGTCGAGCGCTTCGGTGTTGGACTTGAGGCTAGGAGCGAAGCCGCCCTCGTCGCCCACGGAGGTATTGTAGCCTTTCCCCTTGAGGACCGACTTGAGGGCGTGGAACACCTCGGCTCCGCACCGCAACGCCTCTGAGAAGCTCGGTGCGCCGACTGGCATGATCATAAATTCTTGGATATCGACGTTGTTGTCGGCGTGTGCGCCGCCGTTGAGGATGTTCATCAACGGAATCGGCAAAGTGCGGGCGTGAGGGCCACCCAGGTAACGATAAAGCGGCAGGCCCGACAACTGTGCCGCGGCCTTAGCAGTGGCCATCGAGACCCCGAGGATCGCGTTTGCTCCGATCTTCCCTTTGTTAGGGGTGCCATCGGCGGCGATCATCGCCCGATCCAGGCCGGTCTGGTCGAAGGGATCGCGGCCCACAGCAATTTGCGCCAACGGACCGTTGACATGCTCGACCGCCTTCAGAACGCCTTTACCAAGATATTTGGACTTGTCGCCATCGCGCAGTTCGACCGCCTCGTGGGCCCCAGTGCTGGCTCCCGAGGGGACGGCGGCTCGACCAACCAGGCCGTTGCTCAGTGTCACATCGACTTCAACGGTGGGGTTGCCCCGGCTGTCCAGAATCTGACGGCCGCGGACCTTCGCAATCGTAGCGGAGGACGCCATGACGCATGGAACTCCCAAAAGAAACTATGAAACCACACATTTGAGAATATTCAAAAACGAGTGGACCGACTCGACCGTCCGATGGGATTTGAGGTTCTTCCCAACGAGTTAGCACGATTCGGTTTGGTCTTTGAGGCGATTGGGAGGACGTTGCCGATTTCCTGCCACGGAGCAAGTCGGAAAGTTCAACGTCCTGATGGCCTTGGTCTGGTCACGGAGGTTGAGTTGGTCAGGGAGGAGGATCGCCCGCGCCTGGACGCAACCGTTCGGTGATGGGACGACGTTCGCGGGGGGAAGCAGGAGGATTGAGCCGATCGGGTTGAGAATCCTGGTTATCCCCGGAGCGGCTGGCTTCTGTCCCCAACTGGTCCAGCAGGTCCGAGGAGGAACGCCCACGTTCCGGTTGACCACCCGATTCGGGGGCGACGCCGATTCGAGCGTCGAGCAGGTTGAATAGGTCGTCCATCTCGTCGCCTGCCGACTGATCACGTTCGATCCGATTGATAGGAATACGGAAGACCACAAGCGAACGCGATTTTTCAACCCCTGACTTGAGTTCCAGTTCGAGGAATTCGACGCCGGGGGCGGGTGGCTCGAAGAAGTAGACTTCTTGGACCTTTTGTTGAGGCAGGAGGTCGCGCTCGATGAGGTCCCGTTCCACCAGTCGGTAACTGGGCATGAGGATTTCTTTATAGTAGAAGCCCCGGTTATCGAGCAAGCTGGGACGGATTTTATACAGTTGACGGGTTTTGGCCAGGTTGCGCACTTCGATGGCCACCACGAGACCAATGTCGGGGTATCGGGTGGTGGTTCCAGTTCGGGAGTGGATGTCCTGGACCAAAGGGCGTTCTAACCGAGCCGAGCGGATGCGGAACTGAAGATCACCCAGCATCGCCGGTTGATCGAGTGGCGGCGCGGCGGGGCGTGTTCGCTCGAGAAGGAGTTCGGCCTCGCCCATCCAGTTGGGAAACATCTGCTGAAGCGTTGGCTTGATACTTTCGGTCATCGCCATGCCGGCAATCGAGCCGCAAAAAAGCAAGGCGATGGCCGGGGCAGCAAGCGTCTGGGACGAGATTATCCCGATGATGATCCCGGCTAGGGCGAAGAGACCGCCCAGACCGCCCAGCGCGATGGCTCCGCCGGTCTGATCCAGACGCAGACAGGCGGTCGCCAAGAGCCCGCAAAGCGCAGCGATCCAACCCAACAAAACGATGGTTCCTTGTAAAGGGTGACGGCCCATGATCGTGCTGGGCGAGGAGGAGGGCAGTTGCAACCGGGGGGAAACGCCGGCCGCCGACGCCGTGGCGCGGGGCTCGCCGACGGTTCCTCCCGAACCGCCGACCGTGGCGCGAATCTTGTCCCGTCCTACCTTAAACTGACGCGGACAATATGGGCAGGGTACCACCTGATCAAGGAACTCCTCGTGGAGCAGCAGCCGGTGTCGTCCGCATTCGCATTCCACGGCGATTGACATGATCACGCCTCATTGACGGGGTTTTCGAGTTCGGCTCCACCCCGGCCAAGTACGGAATTGGAAGGAAACGGGGAGGGGGAGAGGCAGGGTGCGGGGGAAGAACAAACTCACCTCGACAGCCAATCTCGGCCAAGCCATTGCTCGCAACCGAGTCGAACCGAATCGAATCGGCTAATGGTTCCGTCTCCGTCAACCGCCCGCCCGACCTTGACGCGCTACCGCCTCGGCGGCCGCCTTGACCGCCTCCGCGTCTCCCAGGTAACGCGAACCTTGCGGCTTGAGATTCTCGTCGAGTTGATAGACCAGGGGAATGCCGGTCGGAATATTCAGTTCAAGAACGTCTTGATCCGACAGGCCGTCAAGGTGTTTGACCAAGGCTCGAAGGCTGTTGCCGTGAGCAACGATTAACACTTGTTTGCCGGCCTGGATGTCGGGTGCGATCACCTCGTTCCAGTAGGGCAGGACCCGCGCCAGGGTGTCTTTGAGGCTTTCGCACGAGGGCAACTGGTCGGGCGTCAGGTCGCGGTAACGCCGGTCGTGACGCGGGTGGCCAGGATCGTCCGGCGAGAGGGGGGGAGGCGGGATGTCGTAGCTGCGTCGCCAGATCTTCACTTGATCTTCGCCGTGACGCGCGGCGGTCTCGGCCTTGTTCAGTCCTTGAAGCGCGCCGTAGTGCCGTTCGTTGAGCCGCCAGCTTCGCACCACGGGCACCCAGAGTTGGTCGAGTTCGTCCATTGCCAGCCAGAGGGTACGGATTGCCCGTTTGAGGACCGAGGTGTAGGCCACGTCGAAGGCGAACCCTTCGGCCTTCAGCTGCTCCCCAGCGCGTTTGGCCTCGGCGAGTCCCTTGTCGGACAGATCGACATCGACCCATCCCGTGAAACGGTTCTCCAGATTCCAGCGGCTTTCACCGTGGCGGAGCATCACCAGCGTCTGAGTCGGCATCGCGTCGCGTCTCACTCCTTCGCTCGCCCGTCAGTCTCTCTCGTAGCGTTGTTGGGATCGGGAGCCGACCCGATTTCGCCCCGTCGCGTGGTTCGAGTCGATTGTGGGCGTTCCAGTGGGGTGTTTGGGATCAGGCGCACAAGGCCGGGCCTATTCGATTGGAACGAATCCGAGCGACAAGGTTTCGCGCTGCGATCCGTTTCCCAGGTCTTGGTACCTCATTGGGTCTTGACTTTGGCGGGGACGGCCCCGAGCAAGATTGTACGATCGAGCCGCTTCCGTTGCGAGACCCAACCCGATTGCGTCAACTCCACACGGGCGACACGACGATTACTCCGATTCACAACGCGCTGGTCTCGGGCCAGGACAATTCTAGCCCCTCAGCGCTGAGGAGTGACTGAAACGCGGCGAGTCGGTGGGGATGGTTGCGAACTCCGCGCGGCGTCAGGTTTTGGCTCAAACAGAAATCCACGAGCAGTCCGGCTGCCTCACCAACGGTCCATTCCACGGGATGCAGTCGGAAGGCCCCGTTGGTGAGATGGGTTACGCCCAGGTTTTTGCAGGCGGGCAACAGATTCTCTAGGCGGACTGGAATGAGCGCGCCCAAGGGGATCTGAAAGGGAAGGCAAGCCAAGTCGAGGTAGTTGCGGCCGCCGGTGGTGGGGTGCAGGTCGATCCGGTAGGCTCCGACGCCCACCGAGTCGGCGAAGGGAGCGGCGGTGATCCGATCGCGGGTTGGGTCGAAGCCTGGTTGGCTTCGCAAGATCGCCCGACGCGCCTCCAGACCCACATGGTTTTCGGTGACGGTGAACTCGGCGACGATGCGGCGCGACTCCCGCACATAAGGGAACATGGCCAGACCATCGGCCGTTCCAGTGATGTCCCGACGCAACACCAAGCCGGGCCAGCCGGTTCCGCCGTCGGGACGGGGGGCTTCGGTCCTCATCCAGTGCAACAGCGACAGGCTTAGCGAGGCGGCTCGAGCGCGGGCCTGGTGGAAAGCCAAGGGGTTGGTAGGACCTTGGGGCGGGTGCAGCGGGGCCAGCCAAAAGTCGTTTTGGGGCCAGTTGACCAGGCTCACGTCTCGAATCCCGGCGGATGCCTCGAAGCTAGACGCGGCGAGAATGCGGCGATAGACCCAGAGGTTCAGGCTGGCTCCCGGCACGTCGTCGCGGGTCGGGTCGAAGCCGGCGGTGGTCGGCTCGAGCGTGACCGGGTGGGAAAAGGTCCACGAAAGCAACGGGCCAGGCCAGGCTGGTTCCAGCTGAGGATGGTGGTCTCGCCAGAAGGCGTAATCCTCGGGTGGATCGGGATCGCCCACATGGTTCTCGCCGGGACGGTGTTCGACAGCGAAGCAGAGCGTGAACCCTTGAACGTCGTCGGGACGGGCTTGCTCCGGCGCGTGGGGCTCCTGGGTGTCGGCATGCGACTCGGCTCCCGTGACGAACTCGGCTCCGGCCAACGGCAACAGATCACCTAGTTCGGTGGCGTCGAGAATGTAAGGGGCTTCGACAACCCTCAGCGTGTTGTCCCGGCTTCGCAACCGCACCATCCGCACGCGATCGCCCTCGGTCTCCACTGTCTCGGCCCGCGTGCTGCGTAGGATCGTCAAGCGTCCTGCGGCCAGATACGGACCGAGCGCGGCCTCCAATTCCGCTAGGATCACCCGAGGCTCGCAACACAAACGCGAGACCCGACCTTGGCCGGGGTTGAGCCGTTCATCCCGAACTGAGGCTCCAGTAAGAGGATACACCCGACGGTAGTGGTCGCGCACCGCCTTCCTCAGCCGAGCATAGGAGGCCGTTCGACCGAACGACTCGATCCAGCGATGTTCGTCAGGAGGAACCGCCTGCGAGGTCCATTGGCCGCCCAACCATTCGGTCTCTTCGACGAGGATGACCCGGCGACCGCGTCGGCAGGCAGCCAAGGCGGCCGCAACCCCGCCGATTCCTCCGCCGACAATCAGCACCTCAGCCCGAAGGACGGGTTCTTGGCCACTCGGGGCGAGCGGGAACCGATTCGGCCAAGGAGTTGCGAGGAGGACGGACGACGGAGAGCCGCCCAGAGCCGCGGCGGCGGCCGCCGTTACGCCAAGGCCAAGCAGGTCGCGGCGGGTTGGGAGGGCAGGACGCGACCAGGTCATGTTACTGATCCGACGCAGTCTCAGTGGACGGAGCAGTCTCGCCGGCGGTCTCCACCGGCTTACTGGCTTTCTTAGACGGCTTGCGTGGACGACACTTGCCGAAGCTACCTCGGCTCAACTTGCCTCGAAATGTCCGTCGATCACCCTTACCCATCTTGGTCCTCGAATCGTGTTGGTTGAAAAACAAACAGCATGACAGAAACACCACAACTCCACGCCATGCCGAGCGCGACGCGACATAGCGGGATGGGTGCGGCCTGGACGCGATGGTGTTGGCCAGCCGGTTAGTGAACGGTGATGAGTTCGACTTCGAACAACAGGGTGGCGTTGGGAGGAATCACGCCGCCGACCCCACGCGCGCCGTAACCCTCCTCGGGCGGAATCGTCAGCTTGCGAATCCCACCGACCCTCATGCCAGCCACGCCAATGTCCCAGCCCTGGATCACCTGGCCGACTCCCAGATCGAACTGAAATGGTTGGCCCCGATCCCGCGACGAGTCGAACTTGGTTCCGTCGGTCAGGGTTCCTACGTAATGCACCGAGACCCGCGCGCCGGCCTTGGCCTCCGCGCCCGAGCCGATTTGGACATCTTCAATGGTGGTGGGCATGGGTCGCTCGATTCGTTGGCGTTGAGGTTTGGAAAAAGGGGAGAGCGTGTTCGTGTGGTGACAAGACGGGTACGGGAACGGCTCAGGGCTTAGTCCAGCACCACAGCAGTACCGGACACTGCGACCATGAGGATACCGCCCTGAGCACCCAGAGTCTGGTAGGAGACCATGACGCCGACAATGGCGTTACCACCCAATTCGGCGGCCGCCTGTTCCAGTTCCGCGAATGCTTGTTAGCGCGCATCGCGGAACACTTTTTCATAGGAGCCAGAACGCCCGCCAACCAGGTCGCGGAAGCTGGCGAAAAGGTCTTTGAAGAGATTCGCCCCCATGATCGCCTCGGCGTTGACCACACCCAGGTAGCTCCGAATACGTCGGCCCTCAATCTGATGGGTGGTGCTCATCAACATAGTTTGGGTCGGGTGACCGCTGTGGTAGCTCATGGCGTGGTACCGATGGGCTCGATGAGCTGGGGATCGGAACCGTCGTTCGCATCCTGTTCCCCACGATGGGGATGTTCTTCGCCGGGGGAGTCGGCGATGGACAGCGGGGGTTGCCCTTCACGGAGGAAGTCGGGGATAGGCCGCCCGCCCAGATGGAGGACGTAAGCCGTCACGGCGCGGAGGGCCGACTCCTCTTCGAGACCTTGGAAGCCGGGCATCGCCGATCCGGCGGCCCCGCGTTGGATCAGCGTCAACACGTCGCGCGGGTTATCGCCGTACTTCCAGGAAGCGGACGTGAAGTCACCGGGATGAGGACCGGCCAGAGCACGGGCGGTTGGGCCATCACCTTGACCCGATTCGCCGTGGCAGCCCAGACAACGTTCCCGATAAACGGTAAAACCACGCGCTAAGGTTGGATCGGTGGCAATGTCGGCCGGAGGTGGGGGAACCAGACGGCTGCTCAACAACCAATACGCCAAGCCACCACCGGCGACGAGACCCAGCATTCCCAGAAAAATCCAACGCGAGGCGTCGGGGTCGATCCCGAAAGGCGTGGGGGGGGGATCAACTGATGAGTTGGCCGAGTAGTCGCTCACGACTGATGACCCCTCGACGGCACAGCGCGGCAAGCTCGCATGGAACGCTCTCGGATCAGCTCGAAATCACAGGAATAATCAGACCCCACGCGACCAATCATCGGGAAAGTGGAGTGGAGGAGACTTGAACTCCCAACCTTCGCATTGCGAACGCGACGCTCTGCCAGTTGAGCTACCACCCCATCAACTCGACGAACACCACGTCTCGACGGGATCGAAGTGGGTCGGCGAAGATCCCTAGACGGGATCGTAGGTTGCTGGTGCATCATAACCCAACCGCATTCTCAAAGCAAGCGGGTCGCGCGATTGGTTTTCGCATGGGGACGTTCGACGCCTGAAGAATAAACGCGACGTTCAATATGTTATCTTGGTTTTTCTGGTGGGCGTGGTTCTCCCGCGTGGCAAGATTCCCGTTCGGACGGCGAACTTGACCTTGAAGCCTGCGATTCGGCAAGATAGTCAGCACAAAGTAACGACCTTGCGTATCGTCGAGTCATTCCGCTCCGCTGGTTGGATTGCCTTGGCCAAGCCCGATCTTGCGAAACGTCGGGTCGATTTCCTCCTGGCAGTTGAGTGGCTCACGTCGTTGGTCTCCCAACCGTACCCAACCCGCCCGGATCTCGCCGCTTCAACGCTGCCCAAGGTGACGAAGCGCGGCTGTGTGTTTCCCTCCTTCCCTGTTCTACTCCAATCCCTTTCCCAAATCTGGGAGTTTCCCCGGCGTGGACGTGTTCGCGGCGGTCGCCCCGACGGCGGCCATCGAGTCAATTGCCGATTTCACCGTTACCCATTGGCTGGCGGTCTTCGGCGCAATTGGTTCCCTTATCATCCTGGAAGGACTTCTTAGCGCCGACAATGCATTGGTGCTGGCCATTCTGGTTCGCCACCTCCCCAAACATCAACGCACCAAGGCGTTGCGCTACGGGATCATCGGCGCGTTCGGATTTCGGTTCATTGCTGTAGCGCTGGCGGCCTACCTAGTCAAATATTGGTTCGTCGTTTTGATAGGTGGATGTTATTTGCTTTATTTGATGGGGCACCATTTTCTTCGTCGTGGGCATGACGAGGAGGGAACAGAAACCGACATCGAAGTGGAGGAGGCCCAAACCTACGCTCGTAAAAACCAGGCGCGGGGGTTCTGGGGCACCGTGGTGGCGGTCGAACTCGCCGACATCGCCTTTTCGGTCGATTCCATCCTTGCCGCTCTTGGAGTGGCTGCCGGCCTGCCGCGCTACATTCAAAATGTGGAATTTGGACCATTCCAGCTTTGGTTTTGGGTGGTCTTTCTAGGTGGGGTGCTTGGCATCGTCACCATGCGGTTGGTGGCGGGCTACTTCATCCTCCTGTTGGAACGATTCTCGACCCTGGCGGAGGCGGCTTACCTTCTGGTGGGCTGGATCGGTCTGAAGCTGGTGGGGGTTTCGCTTCGCATGATGTTCCATCCGCCACGCAATCCACGCACCGGCGTCGTGAGCGAGCCGGCGGCCTGGACCCAATCCGTCCCCCAGATCCTCCGTGACTTCCCCTGGGAGATGAATCCCGCCGTGTTCTGGTCCGGGATGAGTTCCATCGTCATTGGCGCGCTCGTGTTGGGAATCGTTCGCAATCGCCGCCTGGCCCGTCTGGAAGCCGCCAAGAAGGTCCTTCAAGAGATTGAAACCGAAGCAACTCCCATCCCCGAACCGATCGGCGTCGCGGGCGCAGCGTTGCCAAGAAGCGACACTCCAGACAAACTCGGTTGAGACCCCAGAATCCTCCAGGGTTTGACGATAGCTCGAGCCCTGGACGATCTCCCTAATCGGTTCCGATCTGAAGTGGCGAGGATGGAGACGCAACGTCGCCGGTGTCAACGCGGACTCGCCTGAAATCGCCTGGTTCAGGTGGAGGACCGCGCCGCCTCGCGCCGAACGTCGCCGTCAATCCGGAGGTCCAGCAACGCCCACGTCGGCGTGGGCATGGTCCCGGGCGATTCCGACCATCGACCCGACCGCTTGAGCGACTCAAACCCTACGGTGGGGGAGGGTGTGGCGGTGTCGGCCTCGCTGGAGGTCTCGTCGAGACCGATCACCGGCGCGACCGGAAACGAGGACTCCAACTCCTCCTCAGCCTGGAGGGCGCGACTCTCCGACCCCCACCGCGACCTTGCCGCCAAGGACC
>Ga0308419_1002055_pt1 | contig 13153 bp, 10 predicted proteins | sample HotsprSampleMS50_FD_203674 | JGI IMG/M metagenome (GOLD analysis project Ga0308419, IMG submission 203674) | Hot spring phototrophic mat microbial communities from Mushroom Spring, Yellowstone National Park, Wyoming, United States - 20090730_MS50 ... | reverse complement strand
CAAAGCGTTTTCAAAGATGTAGCTGTATTCAGGCAACAGAAAAGCCCGGAACATGGCCGGCGAGATCATCAGCGCCCGCTGCGAGCCAAGATCCTCGGAGAAGCCGATGGCATCCACGCCCAGTTCGAGATAGCGGTCGAACACCCGGCGGGCGTAGTCGGCGATGCCGCGCAGCAGGTGGCGCATCTCGGCAGGATGCGTCACCAGCGCGGCCATGAAGTTCTCCATGCCCATGAGCGCCCACGCCCGCTCGAACAGCAGGTAAGTCAGATTGCCCGTCACCAGTTTCCGGCTGCGGTCAACCTGCCGCAGCGCGTCACGCATCTCCGGCGTGAAGCGCAGCGCGTTCGGGTCGGGAAAGCGATAGTCGGCCAGCCGGTCCAAGTCGGGCAGGGGGTTGCCCTTTGGAAAGGGCACTGTATCGGCCAACCCGGCCTCCCAGTGCACGCCCCAGGCATCTGTCCACGTGCCGATCTTGAAATTGCCCTCGAACTGAATCGTGTGCCAGATCGGTTCACAGCCCATCGGCACATACTCTGGCGACTGGAACCGAATGGCGGCGAGGTAGTTTTCTTTGGGATTCATGGTTGCGTTGGTTCCGCTGCACAGCATCATACCCCAGCAGGGGCAACAGCCTCCCCCACCCCAGTATATGCGAGATAACCTGCAGGGGCGCCGTCTGACTGGTCGCGGCATATGGCCGGCCTGCGACGCGCGCGTGACCGCCGGCCGTGAGGATGCTGCTTCACCAGGGGTGCGCGCCCGGTTACAATCCGCCCATGAAAATCAAATTCCACCGCATAGTGATGGCTGCTGTCGCGCTGCTTGCGATGCTGGTTCAGCCGTCTCCGATCCCGTCTGCTGCGCCTGAACCCGATGCGCCGCCCGGCAAAGTGACGCCACGCGCCTGGGCCGCGACCCGCAACGCGCAGCGGGTCGGCCTGATCGTCACGGCAGCCGGCTTCCCTGATCTCTCGCCGGCGCGCGCATTGCCCACCAAAGAAGCCAAAACCCGCTTTGTGGTCGAGACGTTGTTGCGCCATGCCGCGCAGTCGCAGGCCGGCTTGCGCCGCGATCTCGACGCGCGCGGCGCGCGCTACCAGGTGTTGTGGATCAACAACGGCCTTTTCATCCCGGCTGCCGACCGCGCCACCGTGCGCTGGCTGAGCGCGCGGCCCGACGTGGCGAGCGTTGATCTGGATGTGCAGATGCGCGGCGTGCAGGCCGGCTGGCCCGCCGCCGAATCCAAAATCCAAAATCCAAAATCGAAAATCCAAAGTCCACAATCGATAGAGTGGGGCGTGTTGCGGGTGCGCGCGCCAGACGTGTGGGCGCTGGGTTTCACCGGCCAGGGCATCGTGGTAGCCGACCTCGACACCGGCGTGCAGTGGAATCACCCGGCGTTGATCGGCCAGTATCGCGGCTGGAACGGCAGCAGCGCCGACCACAACTTCAACTGGTACGACGCCGCCTATGACCTGACGGGCGACACGCGCTCGCCGTTTCCACATGACGACAACGGCCACGGCACGCACACGGTGGGCACGATCCTGGGCGACGATGGGGGGAGCAACCAGATCGGGGTGGCGCCGGGCGCGCAGTGGATCGCCTGCCGCAACATGCGCTTTGGCATCGGCAGCGTGGCGCGCTATACGCTGTGTTTTCAATTTTCACTCGCGCCCACCGACCTGAATGGCAACAACCCCGATCCATCCAAAGCCGCCGACATCACCAGCAACTCATGGGGCTGTGATCCGGGCTATGGCGAGATCGGTTGCGACGTGCCCTCGGCGCTGGTGACGGTGACGCAGGTGCTGCGCGACGCCGGCATCCTGACCGTGGCGGCTGCCGGCAACAATGGCAGCGCGTGCATGTCAGTCATTCATGCGCCCGGCACCCTGGACCAGGCCTTCAGCGTGGGCGCCACCGATAGCGCCAACAATATTGCCGGCTTCAGCAGCCGCGGGCCGTCGAGCTTCACCGGCCATCTCAAGCCGGATGTGGTGGCGCCGGGGGCCGGCGTGCGCTCTGCGGTTCCCACGAATGGGTACGGCTACAAAAGCGGCACCAGCATGGCCACCCCGCACGTGGCCGGCGTGGCGGCGCTGCTGTGGTCGGCTGCGCCGTGGTTGCGCGGCCAGATCAGCGAGACAGAGGCCATCCTGCGCAGCACGGCGCAACCGCTGACCACCAGCCAGACCTGCGGATCCCTGCCGGCGGGCGCTGTGCCCAACAACACCTATGGCTATGGCCTCATCGACGCGCGCGCGGCGGTGAGTGAAGCTCAGGCTGTGACAACCAGCATCGCCGCGCCGGCGATGCAATTTGTTCTGGAACCGTTGACCTACACGATTTGGATTACCAATCAGACGGCGCTGACGCGCACAGGCGCCGTGCTTACAGCGGGCCTGCCGCTTTCAACCGCGCTGCTTTGGGCGTCTGATTCGCCGCTGGTGGCCGGCGATGTTGTGACGTGGCCGGCAGTCGTGTTGCCTCCACAGGCCGCATTGTCCCGCACGCTGGCGATCTCCGTGGCTCAACCACACCAGGTGGTCTTTGCGCGTCATGGCGTGAGTTACTTTGGCCTGACTGCGCAGCGCCAGATCTCAGCTGAGCCAGTCGCCACCCTGGTCTACGCGCACCGGCGCTGGTTGATTCCGGTCTATCGCTAGTGCGGCTGCGCCGGTCAACGGTTGGAGACCGGCAGATACACGCGGCGCAGTTCCCAGCCGGGATTGAACTCAAACGCGCCGATATCCGGCCCAAACCCCAGCGGCCGCGGCTGACCGTCGTAGTCGTCTGGGATGCTGGCATCGGCGCCGCTGTCCACGGCGGGGCTGCCGGCCTGCAAGCGGTAGTTGTCTGCGGCGGGATCGACAAACAGCGGGGCGCCGGTGCGGGTGTTTGCGCCGCCGGCGATCTGACCGACCACATGGGTGATCACGCCGTAGAACAGGTTGAAATCCTGCGTGACCGACACTTGCGTGCCGCGATGAATGCCGACTGTATGGCTGGTGATGATGGTGTTGGTGATGCCGGCGATCGTGTCGCCGGAGCCGCTGGCGTAAATCGCCGACTGTGGATCAATCGCGTCGCCGCCGACAATGGTGTTGTGGAACAGGTGTGACGCATAGGCCGATGAGATGCGGATCGCCGCGCCGCCGGCAGCGGAGCTGGTGATGGTGTTGCGCGCAAACACGCTGTTCACCACCCAGTTCTGGCGCGGGCTGTCTGGGGCTGTGTTCAAGCGCAACGCGCCGCCGCCGCCGATGCTGGGCGAGATGACCGTCCCGCCGTAGGCCGCGTTGCTGATGAACAAACTGGCGCTGATGACTGCCCCGCCGGTGGTGTAGGCTGCGCCGCCGCCGCCGGTCTGGGCGACGTTGCCGCGAAAAACGCCGCGCGTCACCACGAGCGGTCCCTGCGCAAAGATCGCGCCGCCGTTGGCGGCGAGGTTGTTCTCGAAGACTACGTTCTTCACAGCCAGCGCGCTCGGATCGTTGACCAGCACTGCGCCGCCGTTCAGTCCCGGCGCGTAGCCGTTGCTGAGACGCACACCGGTGATCGTGACGCTGAATGGCGAGCCATTTGTGCCGCTGATCTCGATCAGCCGGAATGGCGGCGCGCCCGGGTCTCGCTGGATTGTCAATTCGTTCGGCCCAGGGCCCCGGATTGCAAGCGGCTGGATGATGGTTGGTAACGTTGATGTCAGGTTGATCGTGCCGGCCACGTTGATGAGGATCGTGTCGTCCCCATCCCCGGCGGGACATGCGCCGACCGGCATGTCAAGATTGGCCGCCAGGATTCCATCCCGCAACGAGCAGGCAGCGGGATCGCTCCAGCCCGACAGCGACTGCACGATGATGTAGCCGCTCGCGCGGGCCGCCAATGGCGGGAACGCCTGTGATGTCAGTATCCAGGCTGCAACTGCCAGGACGACGCGTCCGGCGATCATCCGCCAGGGCAGTTCTCGCGCGGCGCCGCAGGTGTCTGCCGGCAGCCTGCTGTCAGAATGGCGTTTCATCTGCCTGGTGTTTGTGCGTGCGAATCGGCGTTTGAATCCTCTGAACATGTTGTCCCCCGTAAACACGCAGCCGGCGCAGCGGCTGCGCGCTACGCATCTACTCAGTCAGTCTGTAACCAATCGGCAGAAAAACCCTCACTGCCGGCTCGATCTCGATCTGAACCGGCAACTCGAAATTGACAGCCTGGCCGTCGTCGCCTCTGGCCACGCTGCTCAGCCGGCCAACCGTTGCCTGCGCGACGACGCTGAACGACACTGTCTGCTGCGCGCCGGGCGCCAGGTTGCCGGTCCAGATAATCTCCCTGGTGAGTGGCGTTAACTCTGCCTCTTGTGGCAATGTGGCGCCATCGGGCACGCTGGCTGACAGGGTGATGCCTTGCGCAGTGCTCACGCCAACGTTGGTGACGATCAGCGTGAAGGTCAGCGTGTCGCCGGGGCGCGCTGTCAGTGCGTTCACGGTGTATGTGCTGGTGAGTGTGCGCCCGGGTGTGTTAGCCGACTGGAATGTCACCACGGCTGCGCCAGATCGACCATTGCTGGCGCGCGCGCTGATCGTTGCGAGGCCTGGGTCGACGCCCGAAGTAAGCGCAGTCGTGAAGCGCCCCTCCAGATTGGTCGCGCCAGCGGTGTCGCGCAATTGACCGAGCGATGTGCTCAGAGTCACCGGTTCATTCGGCGCGGCGTTGCCATACGGGTCAAACACAAACAGCGTGATCTGGCTGACGCTCATGCCGTTGGCAAGCAGCAGACCGGGCGACGCGCTCACAGCGAGCGTATAAGGCGCGCCCGGAATGATGTGAACGATTGCTGCGCCGCGCGCGGCGCCCTGTGTGGCGGTGACCAGTCGGCTGGAGGCCGCTCTGGTCTGCGCGGTGAAGACGCCGCCGGCGTCTATCACGCCGCCATCGGTTGTCCAAACGGGCAACACGGGCGTCGCATTGTTGTAACGATCAACGCCTGTGGCGCTGAAAACCAGCGTTGCGCCGGCTGCGATCGTTGCCGGATTGGGCTGAACCGTGATCGTGGTCAACGCGCCCGGCGTCAACGTGACCTGTGTGGAAGCAGTCAGCAACCCCGCCGACACGGTGATGGTGGCCGGCCCGGCGCGCGTGCCGGCATACCAGCTGGCAAACGATTGGCCGGCTGCATTGGTCGGATCGAACAGGGACAGGCCGCCTCTGCCTCCGGGCACAATTTGACCGATGACTGCCAGGCCCGGCGCCGGGCGCCCCTGAGCGTCTGCAACGGTCACCGTGACCTGCGCGCTGGACACATTGTCGGCCGGCAATGTGGCCGGCGCGACTGCCAGCGCAATGCTGGCCGGCACACGCACTTCGCGTGTGACGACATTGCTGCTCATCTGCGGCACAGCATCCGATCGAACCTGAGCCACATTGGTTACGATGGCGCTGGATGCCAGAGTCGGATCGATCTCTACGGCAAAAGTGAGGCTGGCCACCCCGCCGGCCGGGATGTTGGTCTGTGTCATCACGATGCTGGCGCCGATTGCCACCCCGCCGGTTCCGGTCACGCTGTCCGTCAGCAGGCGCGTATTTTCGGGAATGGCATCGGTGAGAGTCATGTAGCCCATCGCGCTCGTTTCTGGAGCGGACACCACGACGGTATAGGTGATGCGTTGGCCGGGCAGCAGGATTTGCTGTGTCGGAATTGCCCGCTTCGAGATCCGTTCACCATCACTGACGGTGACTACGGCGGCGCCGGTGTTGTCGAGGGTGTTCATCTCCCAGTTCTGGCTGCCGATAGTGGCGGTGTTCGTGACAGGGCCACCCGGCAGGTCAGGCGACAGAATTCCGCTCAGTGTGATAATGCCGGCAGCGCCCGGCGCAAGCGGATTCACCAGGTGGAATTGGTAGACTGCGCCCGGCGTTACCGTGACCGGCAGCGTGGCGCTGGTGCTGATGTTGATCAGGCCATGTGGCAGCGCGTCGGTGACGACAACACCCGACGCGCCATGCGCGCCAGCGTTGCTGAATGACAGGGTGAAGTTGACATTTCCTCCGGAGCGCCGGACGCTGGGCACAACTGTCTTGCGCAACTTGAGGTCAACCCCGTGCTCGAATGCGCCAATGTCCGGCTGCAAACCGAGCGGGCGCGCGACGCCATCCAGGTCTGCGCGGATGCCCGTGTCAGCGCCGGCATCGATGGCCGGGCTGTCGCCCATCAGCCGGAAGTTGTTCTGGCCGGCATTGACGAATTTCGGTGTTGCGGAGACGCTGTGCCCGCCGCTGAGCACCGGCCCAAAACTGCCGCCCAATGTGTTGGTGATGTTGCCATCGAACAGGTTGTAATCCTCGGTCAGCACGATCGAGCCGCTGCGGTGCAACGCGATCGTGTGGCTGGCAATGATGGTGTTGCGCACTTCCGTGCTGTATATGCCGCCGCCGCTGGTGGTGTAAATGGCCGAGTTGGGCGTCACGCTGTCCTGGCCCACGATCGTGCAGTGCAGAATATGCGTGTCGTTCAGCGACGAGATGCGAAACACCGCGCCGCCGGGCGCGTTGGCCGGCGCCCAGTTGCGGGCGAAGATGGAATTGATGACCCAGTTCGGCCCGATGTTGAGCCGCACCGCTCCGCCTCCGCCCAGGCTGGGGCTGCCGGCGCCCAGCGCGGCGTTGCTGATAAAGACGCTGGCGCTGATGATGCTGTCCAGGTCCGAGAACACAGCGCCGCCGGCATTGGTCGCCACATTGTTGGTGAACACGCTTTGGGCGATGGTGAGCGGGCCGCGAATATGGATCGCGCCGCCATTGCCGGCTGTGTTGTTTTCAAAAGCGACGTTCACGACCGTCAGACGCGCGTAATTGCGCGCCTGGATGGCGCCACCGTTGCCGCCCCCAGCCGCGCCGTTGACCATGCGCAGGCCGGAGATCACAATGGAGGGCGTCAAGCCCGCCGTCGACGTAATGTCGAGGAAGCGAAACTGAGGGCCGGTTGGATTGCGCCACAGGCTGAGAGAAGCCGGCCCCGGCCCCACAATCGACACGTTGGTGTTGATGACCGGCAGCATATCTGTGAGCACGAGTGTGCCTGTGACTGCGATGATGATCGTGTCAGCGCCGCTGCCGGCGCTGCACGCCCCGATGGGCTGGTCAAGGTTGGCGGCTCTGATGGCGTCTCGCAGCGTGCACTGCGCGACGCTGCTCCCGCCCGACAGGGATTGCACGGTGATTGAGCCGGCGGAGGCTGAATGCCGTGCTATGAACACTGTCATCAGCATAGCAGTGGTTGCGCTGCATAGCAACCAGACCAGGCGGCCCAGTCGGGCCATGCCCAACCGCGCAGAGGATCGATGCCTCATTGCATCTTCAGGTTGGCCAGTGGGCGCTTGATTGACCATGCGGGTCATTTCTATGGATGGTCCGTTTGATGTGGACGATATTTAAGCTTTGCTTAAAGTGAAACTTTACAAGGACTGCGCGTGGAATGCACTGGGGACATCAACAGTTTGGGACCCCTGGGATTTTCGCAGCAGTGACTGTCTTTTTTCAGAGGGGGGAGCAGGTTGTAGAATATCAGCTCTCTGACAGGCAATGAAAGGAATATCTCATTTTGCCAGTGGGCTGTGTCTTGCCACATTCGTGCCCGGCGTTGTGGAGGATGCAGCCAATGGCTCGCTGCTCATCGCGCTGGGTGGCGCATGCGCCATGCTGCCGGACACGCTCGACTTCAAGCTGGCCAAATTCCTGGAGAAGCGAGATGCCGATGTGATGCCGGCGCGCGATGATCCCGATGCGCAACGCATTGCCGACGATCTCGCCATGCAGATCTGGCTGGCCGCGCGCGAGGGGCGTCCGCGCATTGTCCAGCTTCACCCCGTGAGGGTCACGGTGGCGGAGTGGATTTTGTACACGGTGCGGTTCGATGTTGCGCGGGGTGATGTCGTGGTGTCACTGGACCGTGACGGTGTGGAGCGCCGGGCGCATGTGGGAAGCCTGGACTACACCTACGATGGCCCGTTACACATCGAGGAGTTGGGCGGGCCTTCGTTAAAGCTAGTTCCAACCGACAGCGGCGTACGCATCGAATTTCTGCCCTGGCACCGCGAGTGGTCGCACTCGCTCGTTATTGCCCTGGCGCTTGGGTTGCTGCTGGGTCTGTTCATCGAGCCGCGCGCCGGCATCGTGGCGGCGTTGGGCTATTCTGTCCACATCTTCGAGGATCAACTGGGGTTCATGGGGTCTAACTTGTTTGCACCGTTCACACGCAGTCGCACGGATGGCCTCAAACTGCTGCACTCTGGCGACACCATTCCGAACCTGGTCACTGTCTGGCTGGCGCTCACATTGATCTTGTTCAATCTGGACCGGGCGCAGACGACGCCGCTGATCTCAGCCGGCCCATATCTTGCTTTCCTGGTGTTTTTGCCCAGCGCGTTTCTGATCGGCGTTTACGCCCGGCGGCAGTATCGCAAGCACCTGGAGCGCCTCGACGCCCAGCGTCAGCGCGATCTGGTGGCCGAAGCCGAGGAAATACAGGCTTAGAAATCGTCCTGCCGCAGGTCCCAAACCTGCGGCAGGGTTAGTCCCTATCGTCCAGCCGCTATGGCGTGATGTACACCGTTGCGCTGCCGCTCACCGAGCCGTGAGTTGCCACGATTTGCAGGCCGGCCGGCACCGTGAACAAGCCATTCGCCTCGATCACGCCGATGGCATCCCGGTTCACGCGCCACACCGGATTGATGACTACAACGTTACCGTGCTGGTCGGTCCCCGTTGCTGTGAATTGCACAGAGGTCAGGGCCTGCGCGGTCACGACAGCCGGCGACACGGTGATCGTCGTCAGCGCCCCAGGCTGGAGCGTGATCGCTGTCGAGCCGGTTAGCCCGGCCCCTGCCACCGTGATCGCCCCGCTGCCGGCAACTGTGCCGGCTGTCCACACACCATAGGCTCGTCCCTCTGCGTCGGTCACACCGAATCCGCTCACAACGCCGAGGCTGGCCGGCCCGATCTCGCCATTGGTGGTGATGCCCGGCACCGGCTTGCCGGATCCATCGACTACAGTGGCTGTGATTGCCGCGCCGGGCGCGCCATCCACGCTCATTTCGCCAGGCGTCACGGTCACAATGATGGCTGCCGGCACGCGCGCCTCATGTGTCACCGCGTTTGTAAATGAACGGCAGCGCGCTGGTCAGGTTGATCGTCCCCTCGACAGCCAGCACGATCACGTCGTCGCCGTTGCCGGCCGGGCACCCGCCAGCAGCCAGGTCAAGATTGGCTGCCGTGATGGCGTCGCGCAAGGTGCATACGGCGCCGTCGCTGCCGCCGGACAGGGATTGCACCGTGATGGTGGCGGCGCCGGCAGACTGGGATGCCGCCAGGAACAAGATGGCGCAACCGATCGCGGCGCCCAAGGACAGGCCAATCCTGCGTTGATTGATGCGTTTCATATGTCTCCCCGAGACCCGCAAACTGCCGATCTCGCGCTGCGGAACGCCAAACGAATGACAATTCCAGCCCGAACGTCAGCAGTGCGCAACGCATAAGGCGCGCCGCGCTGGCCGACCCGAAAACTATACGGGCGTGCCCTGAAAAATGGACTGTGGCGTGGCACAGTCTGGCGAGGGCGCATGAGGCTATGATTCCCGCAACGCGGCTATGCCTTTCCAGAGGCAGCCGGTTGCAAGGGGTGAGGGCGCGCGAGGGGACAGGGTAGAGCGGTTATGAGCTGGACGCGCTACGCTTCGCCCTCGTCGATGGCTGCCGCCGGCATGTCGAGGTCGATGACATCACCCTGCCGGTTGATGACAACGCGGAAGCCAAGCATACCCAGGTAGGCGCGTGTCTGCTCCGGGATGCCCTGTTCGAACAGCGTGGGCAGGTTCTTGTCCATGTTGCGGATCGAGTTGTCTATGGCCACTTTGGTGAACAAGTCGTCTTTGCCCAGAAACTTGAGCATGCCCTGTGACACAAGGTCCTTGTTTTGGCTGATCTGTTCGGTGAGCGCGTCGAGCACCTGTTGATCCACGCGCCGCGCGTCCACGTGGTATTTGAATCCTGCCTCGGTGTACACATACGTCGGCTCCTCGCCCACGTATGCCACTGGCAGCGCGTTGCCGGCTTCGTCCGACACCAGTCCTTCAAACAATGCCTTGTTCATGATTCAGCCCAATCCTAGCGCAAAACCGGCGCGGCCTACAACAACCCCAGCGCGCGCGCCACGTCCGGCCCCACGCCGACGACATTCAGCGTGATCGGCGCCAGCAGCACCCCCAGGCAGTTCATGCGCCGGCCGCCCACCAGCACGGGGATCAGTCCGATGCATGTCGCCACGAGCATCACGCCCAGTCCGCCCAGTCCGGTGAAGCCGATGGTGATTGCCAGCGACATTGCCAGCGCCAGCGCCGAAACGAGCTTTGGATCAATGCGGCCGGTTAATGCTGCCGCGCCGCGCGCCAGCGCCACCAGCAGCGCGAAAGACAGGGCGCCGGCCAGCGCCACGGCGGCCACGGCCAGCCAGTACGATTGCCAGCCATACGGCACATAGATGGTGGTGAGCATCCATGCCATTCCGCCGCGCGTCAGCGTCAGCCCGGGCACGAACAGCAGCATCAACCCGCCGGCGTAATAGGCAATCTTCGAGGCGCCTTGTGACACCAGGAAGATGCGGTCATCGCGTTGCGCGGTGGCGTGGCCGGCCAGCAGGCCGCCGATGCCGCCGCTGATCACCGGCAACACGCCGGCGAACAGCCCGCCCGCCACGCCCGTGAGCGTGCCGCGCGCCAGTTGATAAGGTGTGACCTCCAGGCGCAGCCCTGTGTCCTGTTTCGGCGGTCGCACGCCAAACACCAGCATTTGCAGCAACCCGGGCGCCGCAAACAGGCCCACGAATGCCGGCAGCAGATTCTGGAAAGACGCTTCGATGGGCACAGGGCTGCGATACAACAACACAAACCCCAGGATGCCGCTGAGCATGAATGTCAGCAATCCCGCGCCCAGATAAGCCCACGCCGACAAGAGCCGGCGCAGCGGCGTCGGCGCCAGCGCGTCGTGGCGCGGCCACTCGCCGATGAGGAGGAATGCGACGATGGCTGTCAGCATCCAGGGCATGTGCGGCGCAATGATCTGCCGCACGGGGCGCAGCGCCTCGTCGAGCAGCGGCGCGGCCAGAACGAGGGCCAGCAGCGCGCCCAGGCTGCCGGCGCCGACCAGCAGGGCTGCGTCGAGACCGCGCCCGCGCAACAGCATTTTGGTTGCCGGCAACACGATGAAGGCGCTGGCGTCGTCGGGCGCAAACAGGAACACCGAGGGGATGACGTTCACGACTGACCATCCTACGACCAGCCCGATCATGAGCATAGCCATCGCCTGGCCGGAAAGCGGAAGCGTCTGTTGCGCGGCGAGGAGGAATGCCAGCCCGGCCACATTGTAGATGTGCAGGCCGGGCGCCAGCGCCAGGACAGCGCCGATCACGGCGCCAACGAGCGCGAGTGCGATGAGGCCGGGGTCATGCATCGAAAAGAGTATAGCGCACGCCAGCGGGCGGGAAAACGGTGAGACCCACCGCGTGGGTGGGTCTCACTGGGAGGCGCCGGTCGCAGGCCGCGCCGGTGACGCGCGCTGCGACCGATGTGCGCTGCGGCCATTGGCCGCGCCAGAACAGGCAAACCCTGCGCTGAGGGCAGGGCAACCTGTCTACTGCTGCGATTCGGGTTCTGGCGTGGTTTCTTCTGTCTCTTCCGCAATTTCGGCGATTTGTCGCCTGGCGCGACGCCGGCGCTGTTTCTCGGCTTTGGCAACCACCTCTTCAGAGCGCCGTTCGAGCCGGCGCTGGAAGCGATCCACCTGGCCTTCGGTGTCGATAATGCGCTGCTGGCCGGTGTAGAACGGGTGCGTGCCAGACCACACGTCGAGATGCAACTCGGGCTTGGTTGACCCGACTGTGCCAACGTACTCGCCGCCGACGTACACCTTCGCCTGCGGATAGTATTTGGGATGAATGTCTTTCTTCATGCGCTTGCCTCCTGGGTCGTTATGCCGCCTCGGTTGTGGCAGCTGGCGCTTGTTCGGGCTGCGCCTTTGAAACAGGCAGCGCCTCGACGCGCACCAGTTTGCGGCCGGTGGGCAGCGTCTCGAACGTCACGACGCCATCTGCAGTGGCGAAGAGGGTATAGTCCTTGCCGGCGCGCACATTTTCGCCCGGCTTGATCTTCGTGCCGCGCTGGCGCACGATGATGTTGCCGGCCCGCACGGTCTGGCCACCGTAAATCTTGACGCCCAGTCGCTGAGCATTGCTGTCGCGGCCATTGCTGCTCGAGCTGCCGCCTTTCTTGTGTGCCATGTCTCGATCACTCCTCGTTCTGAGCCTGAGTCTCCACCTGAATCCCAGATGTCTCGGTTGGGGGGGCTCCGGCTGCGGCTGTCCCGGCAGGGGCCGTTGACGCAGGCGCTTCGCCGTCGCCCATGATTTTGATGCGGGTGTAGGTCTGGCGATGACCGGTCTTCTTGCGATAGCGCTTCTTGGGTTGATAGCGGAAGACGTCGATCTTGTCGCCCTTGACGTTGCCGACGACCTGGGCCGGCATGGTGACGCCCTCGACCAGGGGCCGCCCGACTTTGACGCCGGACTCATCACACCACAACAGCACCGGCAACTGCAATGCCGCGCCGGGTTCTGCGTTCAACTTTTCGACGACAAAGTCGTCGCCGGGCGACACGCGGTATTGCCGGCCGCCCACCTTCACTACTGCAAACATATCTGGTTCACCTCTTGGACGCCCCTCGGCTCGTCGGCGGCGCATGGCGCGCCGGGCGCGACTTCCTGCGGGCGAGTGATAGCGGCTTTGCGCCGCCGATGTCTGTGACCTGGGCTGCGACGTTTGGGTGACGCGCCGAAGAAACAGCGTGTGGATTATACGCGCTTGAAAAGTCGTGTCAAACCGCACGCCTCACAGTCTTGCGCCTGTTCAGCAGATGGCACAACAGGCAGCCAACCTGCCAGACCTGGTATGGTATTCTCGCCGCCTGCATATTCCACTCCGCAAGGAAGCGATGCGGTGAAATGTCAAGAGGCGAATGCGGGTAAAAAGAGGCAAGCGCGAGGCGCGCCAAGGCAAACCTGAGCGATGACGCACAGGCCATGACAGCAGGACGCGAGGCGATGATGACCGCG
>Ga0308419_1002049_pt1 | contig 13172 bp, 16 predicted proteins | sample HotsprSampleMS50_FD_203674 | JGI IMG/M metagenome (GOLD analysis project Ga0308419, IMG submission 203674) | Hot spring phototrophic mat microbial communities from Mushroom Spring, Yellowstone National Park, Wyoming, United States - 20090730_MS50 ... | reverse complement strand
TCCTTTTCCTGTGGTTTTTGTTAATGATTTTTTCAAAAAAATTGCTTATTAAATTACACTTAATAAACAGTATGTTATAAATACTGACACAGGAATTCTTGTGGTTTTTCTTGTGGGTATTCCTGTGCCAGTTGAGGGCAGTGACTATTCTCCAGTACCTTCTGGCAAATTCCTGACCTTCAGGGATTAACCATGTCTCTCTTGCCGAGTTCGCTACCTGGCCAGGCAGTTTCCGAAAACGGTCTTTTTCTCTCGCATAGTCAATAAACTCCCTATGGAGGACAGTTCCGTTTGCAGAGACTACCGAACATGTAGCGGTATGGTTTAGCCCAAGGTCAACACTCAGTATGGGGCGAACAAAATCCTTATCCTGTAGTTCTATATTCTTCTTAAACGGTATGTGCAGACTCCAGCGGTTATTTTTCTTAACCAGTAAGTGATTCTGCCTGACCCAGCCCACAAACCTGGCTGTATCGACAGGTTCAAATGGCAGGATAAACCATATCCAGTCCGAACCGTTATAGAGTTTAAGTGCTACCCTGCCGTTTCTAATCCATCTGGACATGCCATCGCGGTAGAAAACAGGGAAGGCATTGCACTTAGCCTGAAAGGTTGGCGCCTTGCCTTTTGGTTTCTTGCATTGCGATACCCTGTTGCGATTGCATTCTTCCCACTGCCTGTATCTCGTCATGTGGCTTGATACATTCCCGATGGCCGCCATGATTACTGCACGCCTGAAATAAGAAGGGAATTTATAGAACAACCTGTCAAAGTCCTCGTATATGGCCTTATTTTTTGATGTCGAATGGATAAGTCGCTCTACAAAGCTAACCCTTTGCTTGCTAAGAGGTAGCTGTTCTATATTGACCCACTCGGCATAAACTATGTTATTGACATATTCGAGGGCATTTCTGTAAATGTCCAGGGTATAGTCAAGATACCGTGTGTAGTTTCGAAGTCTTCGTCTTGCCGTTTTAGTGACTATCATCAAATACAGGGCAGGAGACTGCCTGATTTATCTGGCAGAGGAATTGCCCATCCTCATTTTTTAAAGGATTTTGATTGACATTATCAAAAAAACACCCCGTCCATTAGGACGGGGTAAGGATGGGGAGGTTAGGTGTTTAGTTCATTTTTCCAAGTCTTAGATGGAATAAATCTCGGTATCTTTCTTTCTGGAATATCTACTGCATCACCTGTTTTCGGATTACGCCCTTTCTTAGCGCCACGCTTACCCATCTTAAATACTCCGAGTCCGTAAAGCCGAACAATATCTCCAGAATGAACGGTTTCCTTGAGACATTTAACAAAAACCTCTAATACCCTGTCAGCAGCAGACCTTGTGATTCCAGCACCTTCTGCCATTTTACTAACTAACTCTACTCGTGTCATCTTATAGCTCTTGCCTCCTGTTAGTTTTTTTCCTTTATAAAATATTCATCTGAGGGTAACCCTCAAAAGTTCAATTATAGCGTTGCGGGTATTATTTAGCATTCCCCCTCCTTCTTTTGCGTTTCATATCTTTATATATATTTATAATAGCATTTAACATCTTTATAATCCCTTCCATATCTACTTGCGAGAGGTCTGCGATAGAGAGTAATAAGTTTAACAAGCCTTTGTGAGTCAGTAAATCTTTTACATTCTTTGGTATTATGCCTGCAAGTAAGAGATACTCCTCAATATTTTGATTTAGCGCCTTTGCGAGAACAATAACATCATTTTGCTTAAGCTCTCCCTTCCCTTCTAATATATCTTTAAGTAATTCTTTTTTAATGCCTACCTGTCCACTTAAAGAATTAAGGTCTGTCTTGTTATTTTCTATATCTACTTTCAGTCTTTTTATAAATTCATCAGGCATGGAAGATAACTGGTCTATATCTACCTGCTTTTCAAGCATCTTAGCGACCTCTGGCGCTACTATCATCTTTGCTCGTTCTACCAAGAGGAGTATTTCAAATCTCTGTCTTTCGCTCTTAGATGTTGTAAGGGCTTTAGCTATCTTTCTTAGAAGATTATCTGCCGGTAATTTTTGTTTTTTAGAGTATGGTTGCTCTATATGAGATATATATGCGGAAGAGCAACCTATCCTTTCTGAAAGTTCTTTTTGAGTTATTCCTAATGATTCTCTTTTTTCTCTAATAATTTCCCATAGTTGCTTCATAACAACCTCTTTCTTAGGAGTTTTTATTAACTTCATCATATCACATCTTGACAATATATACAATTTGGTATATACTACTACATGACTGCCAGATTGGTATATAAGGAATTGCCTGAACTTATTGCAAAAGTCAAGACGAGGGCAATACTAAGGCTTCGTTATGAAGCCTTAAAAAAATCAAAGGGGGTAGCTTATGTTGACAGCAGCACAGAGAGTAAATGTTTCGGAAGTAGTAAAAGTTGATGTCTTTACATGGATAGAAGACAACCTTCCTAAGATAAGGGGACATGCAAGAAAGTATCTTGCCTACTCACCTTATGACCTTGAAGAGTTCATACAGGCAGCCTATGAATGTGTTTTAAAGGCTGAGTCAGACACTGACCACGACTTTGAACGGTCTTTCTGGTTCTACTACAAAAAAGCCTGTAAAGAAATGACCTATTCTAAAGGCTACAAGATACCCTGTTTTCATGAAGAATACAGAGAACAGTGGGAAGATGATGATACGCCTCCTACAATCGTTCCTACCCAACCAGTCCTTAATTACTCAGATGACTTCTCTGATGTAGATGAAGCTGACAAGATAATGGCTGTTAGTGAAGCGCTAAGTTCAATGACAAAAAGGGAGAAGGATGCATGGAAGCTGTTACTGAATGGAATTAGCATAAAAAAGACAGCAGCCATGTTAGGCATCTCAAAGACTGCTGTTATAAAGCTTAGAGATTCAGGGCTTAAAAAGGCTCAACAGGCAGTTCTAAGTCTTCAGGTTTTGTAAATTACGAGTTTACTCTGATAACCGAGCCTTGTTGCACCCTCTGAGATAGACGCACTTACCGACTTACTTATCGAGGCGGTGTCAAAGAATGTAGCGTCGCAGGCATCAACGGTGTTGTAACTTTATATAAAAATAGGGTGTAATTGTGAAAAATAATAACCTCGTGAAGATAACAGCAAAGTTGGCACATTACGCACCATGTTCAGTCTCTCGTGAACGAGAACAGGGTTGGTCAACCGAAAGGGTCTATGAGTGGGGTAAAGTTGTTGCCTTCGCCAAAGAGACCATAAACATAGACGACCAACTTGTTTTGTTAGGTATTCTTAAAGCCTTCCAAGAAAACCCATACAACATCAAAGAAGGTGAGTTAAGGGAGGACAAGCCCACCTCAACACTAACGATGAGCCTCGATAAGTTAATGAAGGACTATCTCAAGACTCATAACAGGAAGTTTGTAGAAGAAAGCCTAACGAGGCTCATCTCATGGAAAGTCATCTTTTCTTATAACAAAGGTGTGGTGAACCCACAGGAATATCTCGTTGACTTTAAGATTTTTATAGAAGACGGGATATTTAAAGTAACACTAACCATCAATAAGAATTTCTATCAAGCCTGTATAAAGCAGGGGCTCTTACTTGATTATTATGCTATAAAGAAACTGAAGTCAAACATAGCGAAGGCTATCTATATGTATATAGGAGCGAAATCAACTCCCTGTTTCTATCAAGATACCATTGAGAAGGCGCTTGATATGGATAAGACTAATATGAAGTCTTGGGATAAAAGAGAGAAAATCAAAGAGGCTTTAGAAATATTAAAGAAAAACGACCTAATTACCCACTATACATGCGAGAAAAAAGACGGAGATTACTTATTCACTATCGTTAAGAGACAACTTATACAAAAAGACCAACAGGAATTATCAGAAGAATTAGTGCATCTAATAGATATTGCTGTTGACTAAGAAAGGGTATTGAATTACTGTGCAGCCAAGGGATACAAGGTTTGCAGGGTAGTCGCAGAGGTCGGTTCAGGGGTAAATGACACAAGAAAACAATGGCTCTCACTACTTCAGGATAAATCTATTAACCTCATAGTCGTCGAGCATAAGGACAGATTCACGAGATTCGGATTTAATGCATATAAGGTTTTGCTGAAAATGAACACAGAGATATAGAAGTAGTAAACGAGGCTGAAAACAGTAAAGAAGATTTATTACAGGACCTCGTATCTATCATCACATCGTTTTGTGCAAGACTATACGGGCAGAGAAGATGCAAAAGAAAAACAGAAAAGATAATCAAGGAATTACAGGATGCTAAGAACATATAGACTTAAACATTCTGCCAATAGAGGCAAGCAAGGCTCTGCGATAGCAACTATCAAAGCATACAGGAAGGTAGCCCAAAACATAGCAGACTTCCAGTGGCGAAGGTTTTATGAAGATGCCAGACCTTTTGGCAAAAACCTTAGCATAAAACATATTCCAGCAGCCCTTTCGGAACGATACAAACAGACCTGTCAGTGGGAGGTAGTTAGCGTTTTGAATAGTTTTATTGCAAACAGGAAGAACGACTTTATAATTACGGTGCTGCATTCCTCATTATCAGAGGAGACAAAGATAGCCCTTCTCACCATCAATAAGTACAATTTATGGTATCGGAAAAGACTAAGGGGTATAGATACAGACACCCTTAAACTTGCCCGCAAGATATTCAATCATATCCTGTCCAGACATCGGAAACCGTCATTCCAGAATATATCCATGCACCTTGACAATAAAGTAGCCCTTATATCAGGTAAGATTGACAGTAAGGCAGTGAGTTTTGACTACTGGGTCAGATTATCTACACTGGATAAAGGCAATTCTGTATATCTACCTGTTATAACAAACCAGTACTTTGAAAACATAGAAGGTGAGTTAAAGAATTTCTGTCAGATAGGGCTGACTGACAATAATGAGTTAACAGTATCTTTTATCAAAGATGTCCCTGATAAAAGAGATACTTATAAACCGGTTACTGGCAAGATATCCATAGATACAGGGCTAAAGACACTGTTTGCTACTAATACAGGCGACCTATTTAGCAGGAGATTCTATGAGACCCTGTTAAGGTTAGATACACTTATAATGGCATTAGCAGCAAATAGACAGAGGCAGGGATTAAGAATAAGAAGTAGCAGATATGATAAGCTGGTCAACAAACTACGGGCATATCTGAAGAACGAGATTAACAGGTGTCTTAACAGACTGGTTGCCCTATATATGCCTGCTGAGATAGTAGTAGAAAGATTGGACTTCAAGCACACTCAGCTATCGAGACGGATGAACCGTCTTATAAGCAGGTTTGGTAAGTCTGTGTTCAAGGCGAAACTTGCCAGTCTGTCAGAAGAATATGGCATAATTATAACAGAGAGTAATACAGCCTACAGTTCTCAGGAATGTTCGGTCTGTGGCTATATAGACAAGAAAAACAGGAAAGACCAGGCAGTTTTTGAGTGCGGTTTTTGCGGTACCGGTCTTCATGCCGATGTGAATGCAGCCAGAAACCACCTTACAAGAAGTTCTTGCGGGGTTATCGACATTTACAAAAGCAAGAAGGCCGTTCTCCATACTCTGGTGAGTAGATTCCTACCTGCCCTGCCAGATATGGAGCAGAAGTTCGGAATGCCTCATAGTAAGGCTAAGAACTTACTGTCAGGGAATCCTTACTTCAGGGAAGCCTTGGCACAGTCCGAAGGGTTTTTATAGACTGTCTATGTTTGTCTATAAAAATCCATACTATCTGTTCATTCCGTCTCCTTCTTCAACTACAGGGTTACCCTCAGATGTATATAGAACTATGGATTTCCTTAAACACCTAAACCCACTGAGGTATTTTACCCATGAGGAGTATATCTCATTTTGGAATGTTCTATTTACGACTATTCTGTCTGGATTTTTTGCAAAAATACTATCTGTCATCTGTTTTCTTCTTGGGTTCTGGTATATGGTCAGAAGGCAGAACATAGCACTATTTGTAATCTTCTTCTTTATAGCAGTGGTATTAGCTTACTCTGGTGGAGTCATTAAGTTTCTAAAGGGGATATAAGAGATGCCTGAGAAAAGTAGTGGCAGTAACGAGTCAGTAATAGTAAACCAAAGCAGCCTCGAAAAACCAAAGAGTCTGCTTGATGCTATTAAGGACATACAAAACATAGCAGCTATGGAACAGACTACAACAGAAGAAGTTGACCCGATGTTCTTTTCTTTAAAGGACAGAATGGACTTTATGATAGTAGGGATAAAAAGTTCCTTTTATAGTGGGATGGTGGTAGCAATCTTAACGCCCTTTGCAGTGGGTGTTATAGAAAAGATGATACCAATCTTTGGAGAAGAAACGCCATCACTGTTCAGTCAGATTTACGCACTCTTTCTCGCTCTTGGCTATACACTTGGGTTTGCTATATTTCTATCAACGCTCAAGGGCTGTTATATAGGCAACATCTCTAAAGCAATGATTAGAAACCTTTTCGGCGGGATAATGTTTGGAGCGATAACCAAGACAATCATAGCAGTAGTATTGTTTCACTTTCTTTATATTTATCTTACACCAGAGAGAGTGGTAGTGTTCCTTAATCTTTTTAAGAATATACTTACACCGCAGAAATATAATGCTGCTTACTATTGGATATTGAATTTTAAGCCTGTATTCCTGACTTCATCATGGGTTCTTATCTTCTCAACCATGATATTTATTACAATACCAGTAGCGAGTATTATTTTTACGTCCTACAAGAATAGAAAGAGAACCGTATTCTTAAATCAATGAGAAAAGGGGGTAGTGGATGAGAGACCTTAATATTACTATTAAATCTATTGACTGTTACAAGATAACAGACATAGCAAGGGCTGCTGACAGAGGGATTAGGATTATTAAAAGCAAACTACATGAATATCCACTTGAGGAAGTCTTACAACTTCTAAAAGACCATGAGGAGGCTATACAGAAACTGCATGAGACTACTAACAAAATATGTGCTTTGACAAAAACCACATACATACAACCTAAATGCTTAACGATAGTTGAGTATAAGGACTAACATACAAAAGGAGGATAGTTAAATGACTAAAGAAAGTAAAGAAGTAGTAAGCAGGGAGAAGTTCTATGAGAATTTGCAGGAAAGGAAGGTTACCCTTGCAAAAGAAAGAGACTCAAGGGTGTTGATTGCAAGGACTAATGACACACACAGGGTATTGGACATCGTCAGGGCTGCTGACAGAGGGATTAGGATTATCAGGGCTAACCTACTTATCCGTTACTCACCTGAAGATGTATTACCACTCTTAAAAGAATATTCTGATGCGGTCCAAAAACTTCATGAGGCTACTACAAAGATATGTTCCTTCGCAGGCATCCCATACAGACCGCCAAGAACGATGGAGATAACTGCATCAGTAGGTGATGGGAAAGAGGCAAAGGAAGATAAGAAAGTAGATGCTCGTATGGAGATGGCATACAAACAGGGGTAGAATAATGAAACTCAATAATATATTTTTAGCATTAGCCAGCACATGGCTCTTTTTGGCTTACGGTTGTCTTGGAGGCGGCGGAGATACGCCTGACCCATCAGGTAGTGGTGGGGTATTAAATGTCTCTGTCTCTCCAACAAGCCTGAGCGTTAAAGCAGGGGAGAAAGCAGAGGTGGTAGTAGATGCTAAATGCTCTTCTAAGGACTTATTTGCCTCTTCTTGTGTTATTAACTCTGCTGTTATTGACTATGAACCAAGTAAGTCCGACGACCTCAAGTCAAAGGTTGAAATACCGCTCAACTATATTTTAAAAATCGGAGAGAGCAAGACCTTTGATATTGAGGTATTTTCTGAGAGTCTCATGGCATTACAGCCTTTTTCATACCTCAATGAGAACAATCCCTCAACATCTACCGGGGGCTGGACACAATACTCTCAGGTTCTTGCTACAACGAGTAGTAAGTTTGTAGGCTTTGGAGATGAGGTATGTGTTCAGGGACTGACAGTGAGTCCAGCATCGCAGGAGGTAGCAAGAGGTTCTACCGCTTCCTATGCTATATATGGCGGTAAGCCGCCATATAGGATAACATCAAGTATCCATGCACTTCCGCCTTCTCCTACCACAGTTTCAGCATCTGGCGGGACTTTTACGGTTGCAGTGCCCACTTCAACACTTCATACAGGAGCGACTTATACGATTACAGATGATGCAGGCAAAACTGCTTCTGCAACTCTAACAATCACAGCCCCTCTTACCCTTTCTATTCAGCCTACAACAGTTACTGTAAGCAAAACTAATGGTGGGGTTGTTAAGTTTGATGTAAGTGGCGGTATCGCACCCTACAGAATCTATAGTAATGACCTAAACTACCCACCTAATGTTAATACGCTTGCATCAGCAGGTAGTTTTGAAGTTACTGTTCCCGCAGGTGCAGCTAAAACAATAGTAACTTATACAGTCATAGACACAGCATTGACTGAAAAGACTGCAACTCTTGTAATAGACGATAAGTCTTCTTCATCTCTCAAGAACGCCCAAGTATGCACACCAGTAAATAACTTCTCTTTCAATATAAGCAACTACACGAAAGGGACGATGAAGATAGTGGCAGGGGAACAGACACTACAAGAGACAGTATTTGGAGTCCTTTCTGGCTCAGGTAGTGGAACAATAACAGAGAATGATAGAGGCTATAGGGTAAGCTTTTCGTTTGCCAATCCGCCAGCTAAAGGAGTGGCAATAATAGCATACTATCTTACAAAAGTAGAAGAACTAAAAGAGGCTGTTAGAGATGAGTCTTTAAAGATTTCATACGGGGCGATTACTTTAATACAAGCAGGGAGTTATCTCATGGACGGCAGTGGCAAGCTATACGGGCAAGTAATTGATAATACCATAACAATCACAGCCCCACTTGGCATGAGAGATTCCCAAATGATTGCTTCTTATCGTGGCAGTCCTTTTGTCTCAAAGGGTGGAGAGTTAGTTGGCAAGGGTGATGGCAATAGCAAGTCCTTTACCCTAAAGACGCAATATTCTCCAATCCTTGAGGGTAGTCTGAAGGTATTTACTGATAACCAGCCTGCTACAATTGAGACTGTAAATCCACTCACAGGAGAGTTCTCTGTTACTTTCAAGACTCCACCTGCTCTCAATGAGGAGATTAGGGCCTCTTATGTTCTTTCTAAAGTTAATACTAAGATTAATCTTAATATTGACAGCCTTAAATTCCCTATCCAAATGGAGGTTAAGAAGTGAAACTACTCATAACAACTACAATACTGTTGTGCTTTGTGAGTAGCGCTTTTGGCTATGAAGACCCTCGTTGGGAAAGGTCAGGGCAACCAGTAAAAAGACCTTCTAACATTCAACAGCAGCCACAGCAAGCAGTTAGCACAGGGCAGAATGTAGGGAAAGAGGATGCGCTGAGTAAGTATGAGGAAGAAAAACTCAGAAGAAACATATCAGCGCTCAAAGAGTCTCCAATGCCTCTAAGACTGCCTGATATTGTTTTAAGGGTAATGTTTCTGCCTTATGTAGATAGCAAGAATGTGCTTAGAAACTCCTACTATGCCTTCATGAAAGTAGAAGATGGCAAGTGGGTCCTGGGAGAGTATCTTACCGCTCCTATTACCCAGAAGCAAGTAAAAGGCAGGGTCTTTACTCCTCTATCGGTATCTCTCCCTGTCCAGCCTGATGAGGATAAAGACAAAGATAAAGAAAAAACTGAGGTCAAAAAGGAAGGAAACGAGTAATGTTCGGGCTATTTACTGATATTAAAAACGGAATAATGGATTTTTTCAAGACAGAGGGGCTTGAGAGAGAGGAACTATCTCACCTAACTCTTTCAGTCCCTCTGTCGCACTATTTACTTGCAGCAGCCTATGATGAGAGAATACCTTGTTATCTTTGTCGTGATAACACTATCAGTATTATATTTGAGTGCTTTCCGAAGCCTATCGCAGGGAAGGACACTATTTCAGTCTTACAGGGTCTTTTTTCATCCCTTCATCTTCGTGAGCAATCCTCTATCCAAATTACCCTCTGGGCAAGTGATTACATAGAGCCTTTCATAAGGCAGTTTGAGTCTATGAGAGGGATAATAGAGGATGAGAAGGTAGGAGTCTGGGTTGAGTCTATGAAGAACTTTTATCTATCTCAGAAGACACAAGGCACATCCTCTGATGTTCCTGTTCCTATCAGAAACTTCAGACTCTTTTTCTCCTTTAAGCTCCCCTACTCCGTAGATAACTACGAAGAGAAGCTCAAGGACATAGAGGTGGCGTATAGGAGTATTAGGTCAACCCTTGAGGTTGCTTACTTCTTCCCTGAACCTCTAACTCCAGAACAATATCTAAGAGTTCTCTATCTAATGATAAATCCAAAGCATAGTAGAGATTTTATGCCGACCTATGACATTGAAGAATATATATATAAGCAAGCTGTATATGCTGATACAGAGACCTATGTTCAGAAGAGATACTTAAAGTTTGACGACACCTACGGTAGAGCAGTAACTATCAAACAATATCCAGAGGAAGTATCTATCACAGACAATCTATTGCTTTTCATAGGCGATGTAATGAAGAATGAGATGCAGATTCTCTGCCCTTTCGTTCTAACCATGACTATTTATAAGGAGAGCGATAAGTTAAGGAGGGCGCAAGAACAAAAAGCAGAGTTTCTATATAAACAGAAATTAGCCTCATCTTTAAGTGTTAAGTTAGAAAAGAAGCAAGAAGAAGCGAGGTGGGTAATAGAAAAGCTCATAGAAGGCAATCAACTCATGAAGGGCTTTCTGACTTGGTGGTTCTACCATGAGGATAAGGAAATAGTAGATAAAAGTATTCAGGTAGTCAAAGCTCTCTTAGAAAGCAGAAATTACAGACTACAAGAGGAAGTTAGGACAATGAACCTCGCTTTATTTCTATATGGTGTTCTTCCAATGAACTCCTCTTATGAGTCAGAAATCATCATCAAGCGTGGTAAAACTATGTTTGACTTCAATGCAGCTCATCTCAGTCCCGTTCAGTCAGACTGGAAGGGAACAGGGATGCCTGCTCTTTTAATGAAATCAAGGAGAGGGCAATTACAGTCAATCAATATCTTTGATGGTTCAGAAGGCTTTAATGCAATAATCGCTGCACAGACAGGCTCAGGAAAGTCCTTTATCACACAACATATCATCTACTCTTATTACACTATGCCAAATGTCTCAAACATCTGGATTATAGACATAGGAGAGAGTTATAAACTCATGTGTGAGTCCGTTGGTGGAGTTTATCTTGACTTTAGAGAAGATGCTAACTTCGTTATCAATCCTTTTTCGCATTGCGATGATGTAAATGAAGATATGGACCTATTCGTCTCACTTATCTCTAAGATGTCTAAACCACAGGATAATGTTACAGACACAGAAAAGGCAGTAATAGAGGAGTCCATCATAAAAGCCTACGAACTAAACGGCAAGAAAACAAATATAGATAAGATTATAGATGTATTAAATGAAATATCAGAGACGGCTCAAGAGTATCCAAAGAGACATGCAGCAGAAGTTATAAGCACTAACCTGTTCAGATGGGGTTCAACAGGCGCTTACGGCAAATACTTTAATGGAGAGAATAACATTGATCTCTTTCATAAGTTAGTTGTTCTTGAACTTAGAAATCTTAATCAACGGGAAGATTTAAGGAATGTAGTATTGATGATACTGTTTTATCACATATCTAAGATTATATACGTAGATGATGATAGAACAAAGAGGAAGATGTTGATACTTGACGAGGCGTGGCAGTTCTTTGACGACCCAAAGATTGCGAAGTTTATAGAAAAAGGCTATAGATCATTCAGAAAACATGGCTCATCTGCTATAACGATAACACAGAGTATAAATGATTTTTACAAGAACGATTCAACAAGAGAGATGATGTTTCAAGCGTCTTACTGGTTGCTGCTGAAGCAAAAGGCAGAGAGCATTAATCTTTTGAAAAAGGAAGAGAGGATTGCCCTAAGTGATTATGAGTATGAAATATTAGAGAGCATAAGAACTATTAAGGGCAAGTATTCAGAGATATTCTTTATCACGCCTTTGGGGAGAGGGGTCTCAAGGTTATTTGTTCCAAAGGAACTCTATTGGATATACACATCAGACCCGACAGACATTGCAAGAAGGAATGAGCTAATAAATAGATACGGATTCAAGGAGGGCATAAAAAAGTGTATAGAAAAATTCTCATAACGACTTTATCGGAGATAGCAAGGATAGCTGCTGCTGTAGGGATAACCTTACTTATTTATACTCAGTATTTCGAGAAGAAGATAGCAATAGTATCTCTTATTGAACTTGATAAGCACATTAGACAGCAATCAATGAACATACCCAAAGAGGAACTTGTAAGTGAAATAGGCAAGTTCTGGGCTAAAGTAGGAGATAAGATTGCCCAGCGGAAAGAGATTGTCTTCATTAAAGAAGCAGTCATTAATCATGAAATTCTTCCAGACATTACTAAAGATATTATTAAAAAAGATAAGAAGGATGAATCGAAGTAATCGTATCGCAATAATTCTAAGTATTATGGTTATTGTTATCTCTCTAACGGCTATTCTTCAACGAAGATATGCCTTTTGTTTTCAGTATGACGAGAGTGTGAACTTCAGGTGGGGACTGTTAGACAGATATGACCGCAAGCCAAGTAAAGATAGTTACTATGCCTTCGTGTTCTATGCAGTTGTAAATGATAAGAGGTTTGGACAACAGTTTGTTAAGAAGGTGGTTTGTGTAGAAGGAGAGAGGTTGTATAACATTAAAAGAGACTTCTACTGTAATGGAAAATATATTGGAACGGCTAAAGAAAAAGACAAAAAGGGCAACCAAGCGCCACTCTATGAGTTTAACGGTATAATAGAAGAAGGCAAGTTCTTTGTTGTAGGTGATGTAAAAGACAGTTATGACAGTAAGTATTGGGGGTTTGTTGACAGCAGTTGGGTGGTAGGAAAAGTAACCAAGATTTTCTAAAAGGAGGAGAGCTATGTCAGAAGAATGGAATAAGTGGAATACTTGGGACAAGGGAAAAGACTCTGATAGTTTTGAAAAAGAGAGCGACTTTGACAAGTTTAGCACATGGAGGAAAGGTGGAGACCCTAATAAGTATCACGAGTGGAGAGATGGTGGAGATTGGAAGTGGGGCGGGAAGTGGAATAATGATAAGTGGAAAAATAA
>Ga0308419_1002044_pt1 | contig 13187 bp, 9 predicted proteins | sample HotsprSampleMS50_FD_203674 | JGI IMG/M metagenome (GOLD analysis project Ga0308419, IMG submission 203674) | Hot spring phototrophic mat microbial communities from Mushroom Spring, Yellowstone National Park, Wyoming, United States - 20090730_MS50 ... | reverse complement strand
CAGCACTTACTTAAGGTTGAGCACGCGCCCGATTGAACAGGCGTTGATGCAGCCGGCCATCGACCGGCTGGGGTTGAGCGCCCTGCGCGAGCAGGCGCTGGCCGGCGGATACCGCATTCGCACAGCCACTCAGCGCGACCCGCTGGTTCACCTGGTGACCTGCGGGGCTGTCCTGCCGGACGTTCTGACAGCGGCGGATTACCTCGAGCGCGAGGGCGTGGGCGTCAACGTGATTCATCTGACGCGACCGCGCCGGCTGTACGAAGATTGGAAGCAGCATGGCCGCGACAGCCGGCATCTGGCGGCGCTGATTCCCGAAGACGAGCGCCGCGCGCCGATTGTGACTGTGCACGATGGCGCGTCGCACGCGCTGGCGTGGGTCGGCAGCGCGTTTGGGCAGCGCGCCATCTCGCTGGGCGTGGATCAGTTTGGGCAGTCGGGCAGCCGGCAGGACCTGTATCGCTATATGGGCATCGACGCGCTCAGCATTGCGGCGGCGGCGTTCCGGCTGCTGGATGAGTAGGGGTACAAGTTGTACGGCCTGACGGCGGACGAAATTTCGCTGGTGGAAGGGCAGTGAGCGGCGTCGCGCGGCGCTACCAGGAGGCCGGCTTGTGAAATGTGCCTTCGGCGTCGCTCAACGTAAGTGGGAACTGGCAGGCAGCCAACACGCCGGGCCGGATGTGCTTGATAAACGTAGCATTCTTCGCCAGCGCTCGGCTGGGGTGCTTGTTAGGTGTTGGCGCCAGTACGCACGGCTTGATCCGGGTCATGGGGCCGCGGAGTGACAAGCGCCGTGAAGTAATAAATCTGCTGAATGCTGTGTGTCGGCAGCAACAAACGACACAGTGCGGAAAAGTCGAGCCACTTGTAAGCCGTGCCTTTGACCGCTCCATAGTAGAAATTGAAGCCATCGATATAGACGTTGGTGAGCATGGAGTGTTTCAAAAACAGAGACCGCCTTGCGGCGGTCACGCGCCGGTTTCGCCGAAGCTACTACCGGGGGGTATGCTCGCATTATCATCCCAAGGGCGCGCGCTGTCAAAATTTGAGAGACGCCCCATGATCCCATTTCGGCGAGATTCTTGCGTCAGGCCACACGCTTGTCAAATCGTCCGCGGCCAGCAGCGTCTCGACCCACGTCTCCAGTGAACGGGGTGGAGCATTCGCCGGCGCGCCCAGAGCGTTCAACATGCGGGCCGCCTTGTCCCGGATATCGCGTTCGGCGGCCTCGTGGCCGGCCACCAGCGCCAGCAACTCTGCCGCTGGCCCCGGCTGCCCCGCTTCCGTCAACAGCGCTGGCCGATCGCCGAAACTCACTGTGGGCGCATGTTCCGATCGCGCGACGGTGAGAGACTGAAGCCGGCTGCTATAATCCTCGCGGTTCGCCTGAGTTGATTATTACGTTGCAGGGGCGGGTCTGAGAACCCGCCCCTGTCAATCTATTTCCCGGATCGCTATGCTGAAGAATTTCCTGAACCGGTTGGTCGGCGATGACACGACCAAAGCCCTGGCCCGGCTGACGCCGATGGTCAGCCGCTGCGCCGCGCTGGAGCCGGAGTATATGCAACTCACCGACGCTGAGTTGCGCGCCAAAACTGACGAATTCCGCCGCCGGCTGGCCGATGGCGAGACCCTCGACGATTTGATGCCGGAGGCGTTCGCGGCCGTGCGCGAGGCGGCCCGGCGCACGCTGGGTATGCGCCACTACGACGTGCAACTGGTCGGCGGCGCGCTGCTGCACCAGGGCAAGATCGCCGAGATGCGCACCGGCGAAGGCAAAACGCTGGTCGCCACCCTGCCGTTGTACTTGAACGCGTTGACCGGACTGGGGGCGCACCTCGTCACCCAGAACGACTATCTGGCCAAGCGCGACGCGCAGTGGATGGGCGCCGTGTACCACGCGCTTGGCCTGAGCGTCGGCATTATCCAGAGCGCCGGCGAGGGCCGGCCCGACGATGCATCCTATCTGTATGACCCGACCTACCCGTCGAAGGACGACCGGCTGGTGAATCTGCGGCCGGTCAAGCGCGCCGACTGCTATCGCGCAGACATCACATACGGCACCAACAACGAATATGGCTTCGACTACCTGCGCGACAACATGACGCAGGATCTGAGCGAGTGCGTGCAGCGCGTGGACGAGGACGGCCAGCCGTTGTTGCACTACGCTGTGATCGACGAAGTGGACAACCTGCTGATCGACGAAGCGCGCACGCCGCTCATCATCAGCGGGCAGGCCGATGAGCCGTCGCCGCTGTACAAGCGGTTTGCCGATCTGGTGCGCCGGCTGGAGCCCAGCAAAAACAACGACCCCAAAAACCCGGACGGCGATTACATCGTCGAAGCCAAGACCAAAAATGTCACGCTGACCGAACAGGGCATCATCCGCATCGAGAAGATGCTGGGGATCGAGAACCTGTACTCGGCCGAGCACGCCGAGATGACGCCCTATCTCGACAACGCGCTGCGCGCTCACGCCATCTACGAGCGCGACCGGGATTACGTGGTCAGCGACAAGCGCGAGATCATCATCGTGGACGAGTTCACCGGCCGCCTGATGTATGGCCGGCGTTTCAGCGAGGGCCTGCACCAGGCGATCGAGGCCAAAGAAGGCGTGAAGGTGCAGCGCGAGTCGCTGACCTATGCCACGATCACCTTTCAAAACTTCTTCCGCATGTACGAAAAGCTGTCCGGCATGACCGGCACGGCCATGACCGAGGCGGAGGAGTTCTTCAAGATTTACAACCTGGAAGTGGTGCCGCTGCCGACCAATATCGAATATCAGGCCATGCAAAAGAAGCTGGTCGAGCAGAAGGACAAATTTGTCGACGGCTCGCCGGTGACGGTGTTCATCGATCCCAAGAATCCCGGCCGCAAATACTATCGCCGGCTCGACTACGCCGACCTGGTGTACAAGACGCGCGACGCCAAGTTCAAGGCAGTGGTGGACGAGATCGCCCAGGTGCATCAGACGGGCCGCCCGATTCTGGTGGGCACGATTTCCATCGAGACGAGCGAAATGCTCAGCCATTTGCTCCAGCGCAAGGGCATTGAACACCAGGTGTTGAACGCCAAGCAGCACGAGCGCGAGGCGGTGGTCATCGCGCAGGCTGGCCGGCTGGGCGCGGTGACGATCGCCACCAACATGGCCGGCCGCGGCGTGGACATCCTGCTCGGCGGCAATCCAGAGGGCGTCGCGCGCGAGCGTCTGCGCAAGCAGGGCATTGACCTGACCAGCGCGCCCAAAGAAGTGTGGCAGGCCGCGCTGGCCCAGGCGGAGGCCGAAACCAGCGCAGAGAAGAAGAAAGTGCTCGAGCTGGGCGGCCTGCACGTGATCGGCACCGAGCGGCACGAGGCGCGGCGCATCGACAACCAGTTGCGCGGGCGCTGCGCGCGCCAGGGCGACCCCGGCTCGACGCGTTTCTACGTGTCGCTGGAAGACGAGTTGATGATGCGCTTCGGCGGCGAGCGCGTCAAAGGGCTGATGACGCGCCTGAACATCGAAGACGATGTGCCGCTCGAGTACGGCATCCTGAGCAAGAGCATCGAACAGGCGCAGGAAAAGGTCGAAGGCTACAACTTCGACCTGCGCAAGCACGTGATCAAGTACGACGACGTGGTCAACAAGCAGCGCGAAGTGATCTATGCCCAGCGCCGCATGATCCTGGAAAGGAACGACCTGCGCGAGACCGTCATGAGCATGGTCAACGATGAGTTGAAAGCCATTGTCGAGGCGCACGCCAGCGATGACGCCGCCGAGGACTGGGACCTGACCGGCCTGCTGAACGAAGCGCGCCTGATCGTGCCGCTGCCCAGAGATTTCGACGCCGAAAAATGGAAGAAAGGCACGCGCGATGAGATGCTGAAGGAGCTTCAGACGATGGCGGCTGCGCGCTACGACGCCGGCCTGAAAGAGTTCGGCCAGGCGCTGCTGACGCAGATGAAGCTGGCCAATACCACCCTGGCCGCCATGCGCGAAAGCCGCGACCCGTTCATGCGCAACATCTACACCTGGGCCAAAATCCACCTGGGCGAAGCCTTGACCCCGGACCTGGAGGCGTTGTCGCTGAACGACATCCCCGCCGACTATAGCGAGGCCATCAACAACGCCTTCACCGACGGCGTGCGTCTGACGCGCGACCGGCTGATCCTCATCCAGACCGTCGATCAATTCTGGGTGCGCCACCTGACCGACCTGGATGAGCTGCGCGAAGGCATCGGCCTGCGCGCCTATGCCCAGCGCGACCCGCTGGTGTCGTTCCGCACCGAAGCCAGCAATATGTACGCCGACATGCTCGACGCGGTGCGGCGGCAGGTGTCGCAGCGCATCTTCAACATTCAATTCAATGTGCCGCAGCCGACGCAGCGCCAGGCGGCGCAGCAGTTGCAACGCGCGGCGGCGGCCAGCCGGCCGCAAAACCTGCGCGCCTCCGGCGGCAGCGCCGCGTCGGCCGGCAAGCCTGCCCCGGTCAAAACAGCGGTCAAAGTCGGTCGCAACGATGTTTGTCCGTGGTGCGACAGCGGCAAGAAAGTGAAGCACTGCGCGTGCGAAGGCGCGCGCCGGTTCAGGGGCGAACTCTAGCCCCCGCCAGCCGGCCTGTCTGCGCGCGGGTTCCGGCGCAGTGGTCACGTCCAAATATGACTCCCACTCCTTCAGTTGCCATTCATCTGCTCAGCGATGGCGTCAGCTACTGGGACGGCGGCGGGGCGTTTGGCCTTGTGCCGCGCACAAAGTGGATGAAGCTGCTGCCGCCGGACGAGCACAATCGCGTGCCGCAGGAACTGCGCAGCGTGCTGATTCAGACAAACGGACAGAACATCCTGGTGGACTGCGGCGTGGGGGACAAACCGAATGATGCGCTTGCCGCGCAATATGAGGTGCGCCGGCCGCATGGCCATCTGCTGGACGACCTGGCCCGGCATGGCCTGACTCCCGAACAGATCGACGCGGTGGTGTGCACCCATCTGCACGGCGACCACGCCGGCTGGGCCACGCGCATTTGCGGATCGCCGGGCGGCGATCTGCTGAATTGCGCGCCCACGTTCCCAAATGCCCGCTACTATGCGCAACGCCAGGAGTATCACGACGCCACCCACACCAACGAGCGCACGCGCAACACCTACTTCCCACAGAACTACACGCCGCTCAGTGAGGCGGGTGTGTTGACGCTGCTCGACGGTGAAACAGAGATTGCCCCTGGGGTGCGCCTTGTGCCGACGCCGGGCCACACGGCGGGGCATCAATCGGTGGTGATCCAGACTGTGGGTCATCCCACTGTTCTGATTCTGGGCGACCTGGCCACATACATGATCCAGTTCGCCCGTCTGCCCTGGGTGACCGCATACGATGTGTTGCCGCTCATCACCATTGAGACCAAGCGCGTCTGGCAGGAGTGGGCCTATAAGCGCGGCGCCATCTTGATTTCTCCACATGACACGCAGATCCCAGCCGGGCGGCTGGTGAAAACAGACAAAGGCTTCTTCGATGTCCAGCCGGTGACGCTCTAAGCGCGCCACGAGCTGCTTTGCTTCGCAATCGCCATGTCATTCCAGATCAAACCTCTGTCGATCCCGGAAGTCGTGCTGCTGGAGGCGCGCACCTGGCCGGACGCGCGCGGCTACTTCCGCGAGGTGTTCAAAGCCTCCGCATTTGCCGGCCTGGGTCTGCCGGCGCTTTTTGCGCAGGACAACCTGTCCCATTCCGTGCGCGGCGTGCTGCGCGGTCTGCACTATCAAAAAGAGCCGTGCGCGCAGGGCAAGTTTGTGTCGGTCGTGCATGGCGCAATCTACGATGTGGCCGTCGATATTCGCAAAGGATCGCCCACGTACGCGCGCTGGGTGGGCGCGGAGCTGTCTGCGGCCAATGGTCGCATGTTGTATGTTCCGCCAGGCTTTGCGCATGGGTTCTATGTGTTGAGCGAGACCGCCAGCGTGCTCTACAAAGTCACCACGGAGTGGAACGGCGCGCTGGAGGCCGGCGTGCGCTGGGATGACGCAGAAATTGGCGTGGCCTGGCCGACAACCGATCCGATCCTCTCGCCCAGGGACGCCGCGTTGCCGGCGCTGAAAGACGCCGACAACAACTTTGTGTACTGAAGCCGGCGCGCCATTGCTGAAAGCCTTGCGACGAGGTGCTGAGCATATGACCAAACAGGGGCTTCGACAAGCTCAGCTTCGACAAGCTCAGCTTCGACAAGCTCAGCTTCGACAAGCTCAGCCGACGCTGCCGACGCTGCCGACGCTGCCGCAGCCGCCGACGCCGCGCTGGTCTGTGAGCCGGCGATGGCTTCTGATATTCGCGGTTGCCGTGAGTCTGGCGGCGGGCGCGCCGGCCTGCGCGCCCGCGCCGCCGGGCGGGCAGGTCATCATCCTGTGGCACTCATTGACAGGCCATCGCGAGCGCGCCCTGCTCGATCTCATCGATCGATGGAATCGCAACAACCCGGACGGGAGTGTTGTGGCGCCGGAGCGGCGCGATCTCTCCGATTTGCATGCCGGTGTGCTGAACGGCGCCGCGCGAAACGCTTTGCCTCATCTCTTGCTGGTGTCGCCCGCTCAGGCCGCCGTCTATCACCAGCGCGGCCTTCTGGCGCCGCTGGACGCCTACATGTCGAGCGACGATCCGACCATCGGGTGGAGCGCGGCCGACCGCAGCGACCTCTATCCGTTCATCTTCGCAGCCGGCCGAACGACCGGCGCAGACAGCGCCACGATCGGCATTCCCTTTGGCGGCGTCGCGCGGGTGATGTTTTCCAATCTGGACTGGCTCCAGTCGATCAACCTCGACACCATGCCGGCCGACTGGGAGCAGTTCGACGCGGCGTGCGCCGGCGCCACGGATCGATCCAGGGGGACGCTGTGCTTCGGCGCCGACACCAGCAGCGCGGTGTTTGAAGAGTGGCTGTATGCCCACGGTGGAAGCCTCATGGCGCAGGATGAAGAGGCCATGCAATTGCTGACGCCGGCGGCCAGCCAGGCGCTCGACCGGCTCAGCGCCTATATGCGCAACAATCAGGCTTACCGCGTGAACAGCCAGCGCCAAAGCCGCGACGACTTCACCGCCGGGCGGATCCTCTTTGCATTCGACTGGAGCAATCAGGTCGGGCTGTATCGCGATCTCATCCGCGAGCGGGCCAATTTCGCCTGGGACATCGGGTTGCTGCCGGCAACATTGCCGGAACGGGGAACGGCGTTTCGCGCGCCCCTATGGGTTGTGACGAAAGCCGGGCGGATGCCATCCGACGACGCGCGCCAGTTGGCCGCCTGGCGTTTCATTCGCTGGTTGACCGATGCGGCTCAGACTGCCAAGTGGGCCATTGAGACCGGCGAATTGCCGGCCCGCGTCTCGGCCATCAATGTGATGGCCGGCCAGGCGTCTGTCGATTCATCGACGGCGTTGCTGCTGAAGACTATTGCGCCGGCAGCCCGGCCAGAGCCGCTGATTGGCGGGTGGGGATGCATTCAGGGGGTCCTTGCCGGCAGCCTGCGCCAGGTGTTTGACGGCCAGCCGGTCACAGACACCTTGCAAGTCGCGCAGTCCACCGCGCAACAACAGATTGACTTCGACTGCTCATTGCAATAGACTTGCTGTCAGTCGAAGGTGGTCTTGCTGGCCACACCGGGCGCATGCAACAGGCGGGCAGGGGGCATGGGCGCGCCCCTGTCCGGCGCGAGGCATGAGACAATGGCCCAGGAATTTCCACTGGCAGCCTATTCAGACGAGCCGGTTTACAACATGAAGGCGGTCACCCAGCGGACGGGAATTCCGGCGGCGACCCTGCGCGCCTGGGAGCGCCGGTACAAAGTGCTGGAACCCGGCCGCACCGAGGGGAACTACCGGCTCTACTCCGACCGCGACATCGCCATTTTGATCTGGCTGAAGGCGCAGCTCGACGCCGGCCTGAGCATCAGCCGGGCGGTTGCGCTGCTCGAACGGCTGCGCGCAGACATGGCTGTGTCGGCGCTGCCGGCAACCGCCGAAACGCCGTCTGGCGCGGCAATTTCGGCCACGCCGCAGACCAGCCGGGCAGCGCATGCGTTGCACACATGGATGGGCAAACCCAACGCCGCCACCGCGCAGACCTGGGATCGTCTGAAGACTGCGCTTCATGGCGCGCTCACCCGGATGGACGAGCACGCAGCCGGCGTCATTCTGGCCGAGGCGTTTGCGGTGTGCCCGCTGGAGATTGTGTGCATGCGCATCATTGCGCCGTGCATGGAGGCAATCGGCCAGGACTGGTTCGACGGCAAGATTTCTGTCGTGACGGAGCACTTTGCCACGGCCTACCTGATGGGCCGGCTGCTGGCGCTGTTGAACGCGCAGCCAGTTCATCAAGGCCCGCTTGCGCTGATCGGGTGCGCGCCCACCGAGCGCCACGACGTCGGTGCGATGATGGTGGCGTTGCTGTTGCGGCGCGCCGGCTATAACGTTCGCTATCTCGGCTCGGACATTCCGCTGGCGGAGCTGACGCGCGCAGTGCGCGAGTTCAAGCCCCGCGTGCTCGCCGTGTCCGCCATGATGTCCGAATCCGCGCAGTTCCTGCTCGATCTCCCGCGCCACCTTGCGCAACAGGAAACCGCCGCGCATCTGGTGTTTGGCGGACGCGCATTTTCCATCAACCCCGACCTCGCCGCCCAGCTCAATGGCAGCATTGTGGCGACGGATATCGTGGACGGCATTAGCCAGATCGAGCAGCTATTGTCCTGATGGGGATGCGCCTGAGCGTTATCATGGCGCCCACGCTGGAATCGTCGCGTTCCTTGCCAGCAGGCGTTGCTCTGCAAGGCCCGGCGTCTGATCAACTCGAATCAACCACACCTCTGGTTGCGGATTGGGCGTCCGCAGGCTGGTGCGCACCGCCACGATCCACTTTTCGTCTGGACTCCAGCGCAGGCCGCCGTAGCTGAATTCGGGCTGGTCTGTCAGCGGGCGCGCTGCGCCATCTTTGACCGAACTGATCCATACCTGTGGTCCGAGCGCCCCGAAACTGCTCCTGGCTCCAATAGATTGGCGGCTGAACGCGATCCATGCGCCAGAAGGCGACCAGGCAGTCGAAGCGTCATTGGCTGGCTTCAACTCGGTGACCGGCGTAATCACATTCGTCGTCAAGTCTGCGCGCAACATATGGCTGAACTGGCCGGCGTCCACGGCCACCAGATCGGGGTAGATCAACTGGCTGCCATCGGGCGACCAGACGCCAGAGTCACCCAGCACGCTCGGCAACTGGACAATCTCACCAGATCGGGTGTCCAGGACCGTGATGGCGCTTTCGAGCGGGTCGTAGTATGCGAGCCTGTCGCCCACCGGCGCCCAGCGCGGCAATGCTCCAAGTTTCTGTCCTGCGCCATCGCCTGTTTCACTGAACAATGGCGCCGCCTGCCGTGTAAGGCTGTCGATCAGCCAGATGCGGGCCGGCCCTGGCGCCCGGCCCACCGCGCCTTCGACCAGCGCGCGCCGCTCAAAGGCAATGCGGACGCTGTCGGCAGCCCACGATGGCGACTGGCACACCTGCTGATCGCAGGCGACCAGCAGTTCACGCCGGCTGCCCTCCAGATCGATCAACCACAGATCGCGCGCGCCGGAATCGTCGCGGTTGGCGCTGTACACGATGCGCGCGCCGTCCGGGCTGATGGCAAAGTCAAAGACGCCATAAGGCTCGGAGGTGAGCCGGCGCGGAGGCGTCGCGGCGTCGATCTCGGCCAGGTATAGATCGCCGGTCTCCAACGCGGGCGAGAGATAGACCACGCGTGGATGGCCAGTGCGAAAAGACCACTGTGCATCGCGCAACAGCAGGCGCCCACGCTCGCTGCGCGCGCCGGCCTGAATGGTCACGGTATAGGTGGTGTCGGGTTGCAGGGGGCCGGCTGGCGCAAACAAAGCCGTGGCCCCGCTCCAGCGCAGGGCACCCGGCGTCTCTGGCGACAGGCGCACCCGGCCTTCAAGCGAATCGGCAATCATCGCCTCGCTGAAGGTGAATGAGAGCACAGGTCGGATGGCGACAGCTTCAGCCCCAGCCGTAGGTATGGCGCGGATGATCTGCACGCCCACCTGATCGCCGCGCCACAGAATGACGCCGATCACACTGGCGATCGCCGCCATTGCAGATAGGGCGGCGCGGTCAAGGCGATCCAGCTTCATATCCCGCGTGACATGCGCGCTGACGCGCAGGCCGGCGTCATGCAGCCTGCGCAACCTGGTTCACATTCAGAACATGTATGAACTGCCGGCCGCTCTTGCGATCTGCGCCGATCATGACCGCGCTGATCGACGCCGGCGAGACGCCCAGGCGCTGGAAATTGTCGAACGGCATGCCGAGGAAATGGGCCAGCGCGGCGCGAATGGGATCGGCATGCATGACGACGGCGACAACCGGCGGTGACATGTTCGGCTGCCCCTCTGCGCCGGCGCCGACGCGGACACTGTCCGAAGCGCCGCCATCCTGTTTTGCTTCGGTCTGGGGAGGCGGCTCAGGGTCTGGATGCCGGGCTGCAATTTGCTCCAGCGCCGCCACCACCCGCTGTTGCATGTCGGCCAGGCATTCGCCATTGGGAAAGCAGGCTTCGGATGGCCTGGACTGAACGACCTGCCATAGCTCGCGGGTATCTGGCGCATCGCCCAGGTCTTTGGTGGGCCGGCCGGTCAGGTCACCCGTGTCGGTGTCGGCCAGGTCGGGCCGGATGTCGATGCTGAGACCGTGCGGAGCAGCCACGCGCCAGGCAGTCTCGATGGCGCGCTCGAGGTGGCTGGCGTAGACGGCATCCAGCTTGCGATCTTTGAGAAAGCGGCCCAGCGACTCGGCTTGCGCCCTGCCTTCGTCGTTGAGGTGGATGTTGGCGCTCTGGCCCGGCAGCCGGCCGGTTTTCACGAAATCGTTGGTTGCGTGTCGGATCAGAAGTAGCACAGGCACGGGCGCTATTGTAGACGATGCCCTTTGACGGTGCCTTCGACAGGCTCAGGCGCCTCGGTGCGGCAGTTGCCGGCTATGGCAGATAGTACAAGGGGTTCTGTAGCACGCCGCCGTATCGAATCTCAAAATGCAGGTGCGGGCCGGTGGAACGACCCGTGCTGCCCATGGCGGCGATGATCTGGCCGCGCGCAACCGGCTGGCCGGGGTCAACGTAATAGGCGCTGAGGTGGGCGTATACGGTCACAAAGCCATTGCCGTGGTTGATCATCACCATGTAGCCATAGCCGGTGCCGTCCCACCCGGCAAAGCTGACGTAGCCGCTATCGGCCGCAGCAATCGGCACGCCAACGGCGTTGGCGATGTCTACAGCCTGATGTCCCCACCAATACCCCTGCGAGATGTGGCCATTGGTCGGCCACTGGAACGCGCCGCTGGCCGCAACCCTGATGGGGGCGCCGGTGTAGGCGCCCCCGGCTGCATACGCATTCGTCGGCTGCTGGGCCGGGCGCGGCACAAAGGGTTTGACACCCTTTGGGACGACGATTTTCTGCCCTGGCAGCAGGTTCGAGGCGTTTGACAGACCGTTCAGCGGCGAGGCGACAATGTCCTCCACCTTTGCTTTGAATTTAGAGGCAATGCTCTCCAGCGTGTCCTCCGCCTGCACGGTATACCAGATGCCATCTGTGGGCAGCACGTACAACACCTGGCCGATGTCCAACCGATCAGGCGTCTCTTCAACGGCTTCGTTCGACCAGACCAGGGTCGAGGGTTGCAGACCGAAGCGCACCGCAATCGCTTCAACGGTGTCGCCCGGCTGGACAGTGTAGGTGATGATGCCGGCGCGCGCCTCGGTGGGCCTGGTGGTGTCCACTACAGCCAGACGCGAGAGCAACCCGCCATCCTGGTTGTTAATTGCCGCGTAGATTTGCATCCCGCCAGGGGGGAGTGCGAGGGCGCCAGAAGCCGGGGCATCGGTTGTGCGGCCATCTGATTCTGCCGGTAAGCCCGACGCTGGCTGAGCTGGAGCGAACGACCTGGGGCCGGCGGCAGAACCGGTTGCCTGTGCGCCGGCCAGGAAGATCGCCAGGAGCGCCACACCCACGATGGCGATGTGCGAGGTGTAGCGGCTGATAAGCACCAGCAGACGCCAGCGAATCTCCTCTGAGCGAAGGTGTTGCCGGAGTAGACGCCGTGTCGCGCGCGCGCGTGTGATCACCTGCGCCGGGTCCTGGATGAGAGTGAGTGTGTTTCGTTGTTGCGTCGGTAACACGGTAGAGCCTTGAGAAGTGAGTATAGTACAGTGGCGTAAGCAACCCGCGATGCGGCGCATCTGCGGCGCATCTGCGGCGCACAGGCAGCTATGCGCAGGCGCTGCGCGCCTGAATCTAGGGGGCCGGCAGCACACTCCAGGGATTGATCGCCTGGCCGCCGGCCCGAATCTCGAAGTGTAAGTGCGGGCCGGTGGATCGGCCAACCGAGCCGATCGCGGCAATCACCGTCCCCTGAAGCACCTGTTGCCCGCAGCCCACATAGAGCTGGCTGGCGTGGGCGTACAGTGTCTGATAGCCGTTGCCGTGATCGAGCACCACATATTGCCCGTAGCCCACCGGGACGCCGGCGGCGTTGAGCGAGTAGCCGGCGTAGATCACAGTGCCGCTGTCTACGGCGTAGATCGGTTCGCCCAGCCGGCCGGCGAAATCCAGACCCGGATGCCAGCTGCTGAAGTTGTAGCCCGACAGGTAGCGCCGGTTAGTCGGATAGATGAAACGGCCCGTGCCCAATGGCGGGATGGCGACCTCGCCACAGCGCCCGACCCGGTAAACAGACACGCCAGTCACCGGGTTGCGGCTGACCTGCACAGGCTTGGGCACCTGCCAGATCACGGTTTCGCGCTGTCCGCCGGGCACGAACAGTTCCTGGCCCACCTGCAGCAACTGATTGACGCTGTTGAGTTTGTTGACCGGCTGCTCGACGATGGATTCGGGGGACACCTGAAAGCGCCGGGCGATGCCTTCGATCGTGTCGCCGGCTTCCACCTCCACCACCAGGCCATTCGACGGCGGAATCACCAGTTCCATGCCGATCGACAGCAAATCGGGGTTGTCTTTGAGCGCCTTGTAATTGGACCACAAGACTGTCTCTGGCGTCAGGCCGAAAGCGCCGGCGATGCCAAACAGGGTGTCGCCGGCCTGAACAGAGTAGTAAATCAGACCTCGCGCCGGCGCTTCGGGGCGCGCGTTGTCGCCGGCCTGCCCCGATTCAGTCATCGGCGCGAAG
>Ga0308419_1002043_pt1 | contig 13187 bp, 7 predicted proteins | sample HotsprSampleMS50_FD_203674 | JGI IMG/M metagenome (GOLD analysis project Ga0308419, IMG submission 203674) | Hot spring phototrophic mat microbial communities from Mushroom Spring, Yellowstone National Park, Wyoming, United States - 20090730_MS50 ... | reverse complement strand
GTAAAGCAAAATCAGCAGTGGCTGATCCGCGATATGTCTGAGGAATAGACAGTTGCCAGAGCTAGGCTGGTTTTGGTAGAATCAGCTACGCTTTTTTGTAGAAAACCTGCTATGACCAAAAGAACCCTCGGTGGTACGATCCGCAAAAAGCGTCGTGTGTCTGGCTTTCGCGCTCGCATGGCTTCCCCAACGGGGCGCAGGGTCATCAGAGCGCGCCGCCGCCGTGGTAGGAAGAGATTGACCACTGTGTAAAATTTCCCCGTGCTGGCTCAGCCCACAAGTGCTTCCCGCACCCAATCGCCTACACCGTCGGGATTTCGAGCTTACCTACACCAATGGTGATCGCTTCAGTAGCAAGTTTTTCAAGCTCAGGTGCTGGTACAACCCCACTGCTCAGCAACTGCCCCCCCGCATTGGCATCGTAGTCAGCAAAAAAGTAGTTAAACTTGCCGTAAAACGCAACCAACTAAAACGCCAAATTCGTGCTATTTTGCGCTCCTATCTGCCACAATTAAAGAGGGGTTTGCAAATGATTGTTACAGTTAGTACTGTAGCTGACGCTCCCACATTTAACGATCTCGCAAGTGATCTGCACACTCTATTATCCAAAGCACAAGTTCTCGAGGTGGGCAATGGCAGTTAAAGAAGAAGTGTTTTATGAAGGTGGTCCGCACATCGGCGACTTAATTATTGGTATCATCTTGTTATTTTTTGTAATCACCATTCCTTTGAGCGTTGGGGCGATCGCCCGGGCTTTGTGGGTACGCTATCGCATTTCCAGCCGCCGCATTTCCGTAACCAGTGGTTGGATGGGGCGGAGTCACTTGGATGTGGTCTATGCGGAAATTGCCAAAGTGGTGATTATTCCTAGGGGTTTCGGGGCGTGGGGCGATATGGTACTGACTCTCAAAGATGGCTCCCGCTTGGAAATGCGCTCCCTGCCTAAGTTTCGCCAAGCCTACGACTATGTGGAGCAGAGACTCAGTCTCAAAGCCAAGCAAGTCAGTGGGGCAATCGGGGCTAGCAAAGCCTGATGTGCCAGACTACAGTAGAATGAAAACGAATTAAAGAGGAACCCATGGACTTCGGCGTCGGTTTTTTGACTAACAGCATCATGGTGCCGTTTTTGGACTTTTTCCACGGCATCGTGCCAAGTTATGGCTGGGCGATCGTAGCGTTGACCCTCGCAGTGAGACTTGCCCTATTCCCCATCAACGCCAACCAGCTCAGGAATATGCGCCGCATGAAAATCGCCAATCCTGTGATGCAAAAGCGTCTCAGGGAAGTGCAGGAGAGATACAAAAACGACCCCAAACGGATGCAAGAGGAAATGGCCAAAATCTACCAAGAATTTGGCAATCCTCTTGCTGGTTGCCTTCCTGCTCTTCTGCAAATGCCTATTCTGTTTGCCCTGTTTGCCACCCTGCGTGGTTCCCCCTTTGCTGACATTAACTACACTGTCAACTTGCAAATCCAGCCCACCGCAGAAATTACTAACCCCGCTCCTCTGCAGGTAGCGCCTCAGAATGTCTATTTCAAAGATGGTGTCCACCACCCCATTGCATTGGTGGTTCCCGAAGGCAGTACCCTCGCCGTAGGACAGACAGCCCACTTGCAATTACAGACTCCCACGGGTCAATCTTTTGGCGAACTGGCAAAGCAGTACTCCAATGGCAAACTCAACCCCACATGGAAAATTATCAAAGGGGAAGGGTTGATTGATCTGCAACCAGACGGCATGATCACCGCCCTGCAAGCGGGGGAAGTAACTGTGCAGGCTACCGTTCCTGGGATCGCCGCCCATGAGGGATTTTTGTTTATTCAAGCTCTGGGCAAGGTGGGGGCAACCAATCCCGACGGCACAATTAACTGGGACATTCTCGCCATGGTGCTGGGTTTTGGCATTAGCCTCTATCTCAACCAAACCATTGCGGGAGTTTCAGCTCCCAGCAAACCAAGCGATGACCCCCAGCAACAGCAACAAGAGGCTGTTAACAGATTTATGCCAGTGATTTTCTCGGGGATGTTTCTCCTTTTCCCCTTGCCTTCTGGGGTTTTGCTCTATATGTTAGTGGCAAACATCTTTCAGACGGCGCAAGCGTTTTTAATTTCCCTAGAGCCTCTACCAGAAAACCTGCAGAAGATTGTGGACAGCAATAAAGCCTTGGCTAGTGCTAGTACAGCTGTTATCAATGTCAAAGCCAAAGAAGTCAAACCTAAAGAGCCTCTGGCTTTTGAACCAGACAGCAAGCGTAATAAGAAAAAAGCACAGTCCTAGGAATGCAAACTATGGTTAGCGATCCTGTGCAGTGGCTGACACAGTTACTCGCCTTGATGGGCTATTCCACCCAAGTAACCCTCACGCCCAAAAACGATGGGGGGAACATAAATCACTGGCTGGAAATAGACACCACAGGTTGGCGGTCTGACCAGATTCAAAATCTCATCGGACATGAAGGGGCAGTGATTGATGCCATTCAGTACCTTGCTAACACTATTCTCAATGTGAGGAATACGGAAGAGAATTATCAGTTTTTTACCGTAGAAATTGCTGGCTACAGGGCGCGCCGCATGGCACAGATTGCTAAAATTGCTCAGGAGGCGGCAGATTGGGTGCGCACCAAGAAGCGGGCGTACAAAATTGAGCATCTCACCCCCGCGGAACGCCGCCAAGTGCATTTACTGCTTCAGGCTCATCCCGACCTAAAAACGGAGAGTGTGGGCAAGGAACCGCACCGTTGTTTGATTGTCAAGCCTGCGAATTCCTAAAATTACTGGAGGTCTGAATCTATGCGGCAAGTGTGGCTCTGGCAATTTGTTTTATAGTTGGGTGGTTTTTGGTAGGGGCGATCGCCAGTGTAGTTCCCCAAACCCCAGAATCCGAACCAACCACTGCCCCAGTGGTGCAACTTCTGAACTTGACCAATCGGGAGCGGTCTAGTCATGGTTCTCCCCCTCTGAAACTTGCAGAGCCTTTGAACCGCGCCGCCCAACTCCACGCCGAAGACCTCGCCACCCATAACTTTTTCAGCCACATCCAGTGTTGGCAGTCGGGTGACTCGGGAAAATTACCGCACTGTGGGGGAAAGTATCTATCGTGGGACTAGGAGTGCTCCAGAACAGGCGATCGCTGGCTGGATGCGTAGCCTTGGACACAGGAGAAATTTACTTAGCCCCCGCTTTACCGAAGTCGGCTTTGGTATTGCCCAGCGAGGGAGCGACATATTCTATGTGCAGGTACTAGCCCGCCCTTTCTAGAACAGGGAGGAAAACCTGTTTCTAATCTAGTAAATTCCTTATCATTTACAGGTGCGAGGTTTTTCGGTGGAATGCCCCTAGATAGGGGTAACAGGTCAATCCTATGCCAACCAGACAAAATAATGTTTAATAATTAAGGATTTATTTGCATAATGTCAGCCTTGCACTCGCAAAACGATCCATGCCTTGAATTTCTGATGTGGTAAGGAGTCTAAATCTATTCTGGCACTGTTAGTTTTAGTTACCGTGATCAATGGAGTGATCGCAGGCTGGTTGCTCCTCTATGGCATCAATGCCTACTGGCTTACTTTTAATTGTCGCCCCAGTCGCCGTCTGTCTACTGCTGGTCTCCCTGCTAGTTCCCTCGCTTTCGTCAACGCCAGAACCTCTGCCACTGCCAAAGGGGTTACCAGCGACCACGATTTGCCTGTGGTTACGGTGCAGTTGCCTATTTTTAATGAACGATATGTAGCGCGCCGTTTGGTGGAAGCGGTGTGCCGCTTGGACTATCCCAAGGATAGGCTGTATATCCAAGTGCTGGATGACTCCACCGATGATACTCAAACCATTGCCCGCGCTGTGGTGGAGGAATACCAGCAACAGGGCTATGCCATAGATTATATCCACCGCCGAGAGCGCAAGGGCTATAAGGCGGGTGCTCTACAGGATGCCATGCCTTTGGTGCGGGGGGATTACATCGCTATTTTTGATGCTGACTTTGTCCCCCCGCCAGACTGGCTAAAGCGCACCGTGCTACACTTTTTACAAAATCCCCACCAAGCGATCGCTGTGGTGCAAACCCGCTGGGGACACCTCAACGCTGAGTATTCCCTCCTAACCAAAGTGGAAGCTACCATGATGGATGGACACTTCGTCATAGAGGAGCAGTCCCGCTTTTTGAATGATTATTTTTTAATCTTTCACGGCACGGCGGGCATCTGGAACAAGCGGGCAATCCTAGAAGCGGGGGGCTGGAGTGCGGATACCTTGGCAGAGGACATGGACTTGAGCTATCGCTGTCAACTGTTGGGCTGGAAAATTATCTACGACAACAGTATTGTTGCCCCTGCTGAACTGCCTGTAACTATGGCAGGCTTCAAGCTCCAACAGTTCCGCTGGAATAAGGGCATTGCCCAGTGTGCGCGCAAGTTTCTGTGGCGCATCTGGCGCAGTCAGCAAAATTGGATGGTGAAATTGCAGGCGACTATGCAGTTGACCTGCTGTTTCCCTGTGTTGTTGAGTATGATGGTGATCTTTACTGCCCTGCCTACGGTGCTGTCTCTGCCCGCTGAGTCCAACGAATGGCGCTTTGCCTTTGATAGCCTCTGGGGCTATGCCATGATCCCCAGCGCCTTTGGCTGGCCCTTTTTGTATGCCTCTGCCCAACAGCGCCTCTACCCTCGCACTTGGTTGCGCCGTCTCTATCGGGTGGCGATGCTGACAGTGGTGGGTACAGGCATTTGCTTGAACAACAGTCGGGCGGTGCTGGCGGGGCTGTTGGATAGGGGGGGAATTTTTCAGCGCACCCCTAAGTTTGGCATTTGCACCAAGGGCGATCGCTGGACAGATAAGGTCTATCGCTTGCCCTTCGACGGGTGGTCGATTTTAGAGTTGCTCCTGGGCATCTATTGCTTCGGGGTTTTGGCCATTGCCTTGAGCAAGGGGCTCTATAGTATCGTTCTTTTTATGACCATTGCTGGGCTGGGCTTTAGCTATGTGGGGCTAGAGAGTATGGTCCAAGCATGGCAACAACAGCGCCGCCGATGACTATGTGGTCAGTAGTTACCCCCACCTACAATCGTCTACCGATCTTGCAAAAATGCTTGCGAGCACTGGAGGCACAGGATTTTGACCAGCCCTACGAGATTGTGGTGGTAGATGATGGCTCTACTGATCAAACGGTCGAGTATCTACAAACCCACCCTGACGAGTTCCCCCATGTGAGATTACTGCAACAGGAGCACGGCGGGGCGGCGCAGGCAAGGAATTTGGGGGTTATGTCTGCGAGGGGGGAAATTATTGTATTTGTCGACAGCGACTTGGTGGTTAAGCCTAATTTTCTCTCTGCCCATTGCCAAGCCCTGAGGCAAGCGCAGGCACACTATCCTAAGGTGTTTACCTATGGGCGGGTGATCAATACTTGTAACTTCGATGACCCCACCAGTGAGCTGTTCAAGGTGACGGATATGTCCCGTGCTTTTTTTGCCAGCTGTAATGTGGCGATCGCCAAAGAACATCTAATCAAAGCAGGGCTGTTTGATTTGGATTTTCGGCAGTACGGCTGGGAAGACCTAGAGTTGGGGGTAAGGCTAAAAAACATGGGCTTGAAGCTAATCCCCTGTCCTGAAGCGGTGGGCTACCACTGGCATCCTCCCTTTTCTTTGGATCAGATTCCCCGCCTCATTGATATAGAAGAACAGCGCGCTAGAATGGGGGTTATCTTTTACCAGAAGCACCCCACTTGGGAAGTGCGCCTGATGATTCAGATGACATGGTTGCACTGGCTGTTGTGGGGTATCCTGTCCTTGGGAGGACTGCTGAATGAGCACACTATGGCTCCTCTGCTGAGGTGGCTAATTGCCCAAAACAAGCCCCAACTAGCTCTGCAGTTAGCACGGATTTTTCTCAATTGGTACAATGTCAAGGCAGTGCATCAAGCCTACCGAGAGATGAGGGCACTTTCCCTGCCGTGAACGACTCCCCACCCTGATCTTTGTTGAGTAAGCACAACACAGCTTGCGCCACCTATGGAACGACAGAGTGCGGGCTTCACACTTCATTTAGAGTTTAGGGTTTTCCAGAGGTCTCAGCGTTCTACCACCGTGCGTCCCACGGCGGAGACAAGTCAGGGAAATTCTCCAGAGGTTTAACTTGTCTGTGGTTTATTATATCTCAGATGGCTTTCATCCCGACTTTGCTCTTGAGTAAACACAATTCACAAATGCGGGGCTTACCGCCGATTTAGCTAATACTTACTTCTCTAGACACGGCGCTAATTCCAGTGGATACCAGCAGGGCTGACCATGACTGGCGATCGCCACCGAGCACAGATCATTCCCACGTCTCTGCACTCAGAGATGCAACGCTCCTATCTGGAGTATGCCATGAGTGTAATTGTGGGGCGGGCACTACCCGATGCCCGTGATGGTCTCAAGCCTGTGCACCGCCGTATTTTGTATGCCATGCATGAGTTGGGGTTACTGCCCGATCGCCCCTTTCGCAAATGTGCCCGTGTGGTGGGGGATGTGCTGGGGAAGTATCACCCCCATGGAGATCAGTCGGTCTATGACGCACTGGTGCGCCTAGTGCAGGATTTTTCCTGTCGCTATCCTCTGCTAGAAGGGCATGGCAATTTTGGCTCCATAGACGACGATCCCCCAGCGGCAATGCGCTACACCGAGTGTCGGCTGTCGGGGATCGGGCAGGCGGTACTGCTGGGGGAACTGAATCGGGCGGTGGTGGACTTCATAGACAACTTCGATGGTTCCCAACAGGAGCCAGTGGTTTTGCCCGCCAGACTGCCCGTGCTACTGCTCAATGGGGCGGGAGGCATAGCGGTAGGCATGGCAACCAATATCCCACCCCACAACTTGGGAGAGTTAGTGGATGGAGCGATCGCTCTGTTGGATCGCCCTGACATGAGCCATGAGGAGTTAATGCAATTCATCCCTGCCCCAGACTTTCCCACGGGGGGGATTATTGTGGACGATGGCGGGATCAAAGAAACTTACACCACAGGGCGGGGAACTCTCTTGCTAAGAGGAGTAGCAGAGATCAATCCCGACTATCGGGTCAAGGGGAAGCGGGCACGCCAAGCCATCACCGTTACGGAACTGCCGTTCCAAGTAAACAAGGCGCAGTGGATTGAGAAAGTGGCGGAGTTGGCAGAGCAAAACAAGCTAGAGGACATTTTGGATGTGCGGGACGAGAGCGATCGCACGGGCTTGCGAGTGGTCATTGAAATTCGCAAAGAAGCCAATGCGGAGCTGATTTTGGAAAAGCTGTATCGCCAAACTGCCCTGCAGGTAAACTTTGGGGCAATTTTATTGGCATTGAAAGGTGGCTCCCAACCCAAGCAGATGACCCTGAAGGAGTTACTGCTGGAGTTCATCGATTTTCGCGAAGAAACCCTTACTAGACGCTTTCAACAGGAATTGCTGGAAGCCCAGCAGAGATTGCACTTGGTAACTGGTTTTTTGCTGGCGATCGCCCAACTGGAGCAGGTGATCTCTCTCATCCGCAGTGCCAACGACCCTGCCAGCGCCAAACTTGCCCTACAGCAAGCCTTGCAGGTCTCCCCAGCCCAAGCCGATGCTATTTTGGGTTTACCCCTGCGACGGCTTACCGCCATGGAACGCACTGCCCTGCAACAGGAACAAGCCACTTTGACCCAAGAAATCCAGCGCCTAGAAACATTGCTGAGCGATCGCCGCGAACTGCTCAAGGTATTCAAGAAGGATTTACGCGACCTAAAAAAACTCTACGGCGATGCCCGACGCACCAAAATCATCAAGCTAGCGGACATCCCAAAACCTGTCAGCCCAGAGGTCATCAGGGAATCAGTTCCCACAGAAGTATTAGTGCAACTCAGCTACAAAGGCTACATCAGGGTTGTCAATAGTGAGTCCAAGTTTAGCAAAACCTATTACCCCAGCGACGATCCCCTAGTAGCCAGTTTTCCCGCCCTGTCCACCCAGCAATTGATGATCTACAGCGCCAGTGGCAAAGCCATTCCCCTAGGCATCCAGCAAATCCCCCTCACCAAGAACGCCAAACACAAAGGCGTGCCCCTAGTTACCCTGCTCCCCGACCCCGCAGAGCAACCTATCAATATCAGCCTGTGGAGCGAGCCTAGCCTAGACTGCACCCAATCCCTAGTTCTGCTCTCCAGCGATGCCAAAATCAAGCGCACCGCCCTAAAAGAACTACAACACCTCTCCAGTCGTGGCTTGACGGTGATTAAACTCAAGGAGCAAGAGCAACTCTTTTGGGCAATGGTAGTGGATACACAGCATCAACTGGCGATCGCCACCAATACGGGCAGAATTTTAAGAATGCGCGCCGACGAAGAACAAATTCCCATCCTTAGCCGTACCGCCATGGGTAGCCTCGCCATGCGTCTAGGCACAGGAGAGCGGTTAGTGGGAGCAGGCACTTTTGACCTAGAGCAACACCCCGACACTGAGCTAGTGCTAGTAACAGCCATGGGCTTTGCCCGTAGAATCAGAGCGGATGCCATCAGACTGTCCCCTAAGGGCAGTATTGGCACGCAGGCGATCAAATTTCACAGCAAAACTGATAGGCTCAGAGCAATGGCAATTGTCCACGCCCCCAAAGAACTAGCAGAACCAATTACTTTGGTAATTCAGCAGGAGCGCTACCTGCGCACTGTGGCGATCGCCCTCAGGGATATTCCCCATGACCCCCTCCACGGGCGCTATGTGCTCGCAGGCAAGGAGGAGCTAAACTCAGGAGAAACCGTCGTTAAACTAATACTTCCCCTCTGAGCAACCGCTGGGAAGCTGTCAGCAGTTCTTCCTCCAAATAAGGCTTAGTGAAGTACGCCTTGGCTCCCAGTTGAATAGCTGTCTGTCTGTGCTTGTCTGCACCCCTAGAAGTGAGCATGGCCATGGGAATATGGCGCAGGGTCTCATCCTTCTGTAAGCGCGCCAGTAGTTCCATGCCATCCATCTCAGGCATCTCAATATCACAGAAAATCAGATCGCAGGGTAGCCCCGCTTTCAAGCGCTCCAAGGCATCTTTGCCATTCTTGGCTTGCTCCACATGGTAGCCCACTTTACTAAAGGTCATAGACAGTAGTTCCCGCACCGTAATCGAGTCATCTACAATCAGTACCGTGGGCTGGGTTTCTACAGGAGTCTCAACCTGCACTGGCGCTTGGCGCGCTGTGTTCACGCGCAGTCTGCCTTGGGCAATATCAAACAGCTCCAACACATTGACGATGGAAATCACCCGTCCATCCCCCAGTACTGTCGCTCCCGCAATGCCAGGGGGTTTGGGAATAGGCCCCTCCAGCTGTTTGACCACAATTTCATGCTCACCCAAAAACCGATCCACCTTCAAGCCGAGGTAGTTGTTATCACTATCTCGCAAAATAATCACGCAGATTTCATCGCTCTCTTGCTTGGCATAGACCCGCCCCAACTGGCGATTAAATTGCAACAGGTTGGACATGGGCTGAAAAGGTAAGAGCATATCCCGCCACGGGATACAGGTCTGTCCCATGTTGTTGAGAATCACTTGGCTCTGGGGAATTTCTATCATATCCTCAAAGCCATCTATGGGGATCGCCACCCTAGTTGTCTCCACTGCACAGAAAACTGCTCTGGAAATGCTCAAGGTCAGCGGCAGACGCAGGGTAAACTGGGTGCCCTTGCCCACCTCGGAATGGATTAAAATGCTCCCCCGAATTTCATCTAGAGCAGTTTTGACCACATCCAGCCCCACGCCCCGCCCCGCAAACTCATCGGCTTGGTTGCGGGTGCTAAAGCCTGCTAGAAACAGCAGTTCATAGGCTTCTTCATCGGTCATGCGCGCCACTTGTTCTGAGGTCTTCAAACCCTTTTCTACCGCCTTTTGTTTGACACGCTCTGGGTTGATCCCCGCCCCATCGTCCCTTACCGTAATTACCGTTTGGTTGCCTTGGTGGAATGCCCTAACTTCAATGATGCCTTTGGGGGGTTTACCCGCTTGGCGTCGCACTTCAGGAGTTTCTAAGCCGTGATCTACCGCATTGTTGACAAGGTGAGTTAAGGGATCGGTTAACTGTTGCAAAATTGACTTATCGATCAAGGTTTCCCGCCCTACTATTACCAATTCTGCCTGTTTGCCACTCTTGACAGCGCGATCGCGCACTCCCCTAGGCAAGCGGTCAGCCAGATTGGCAAAGGGCACCATGCGCGACTGCTTGAGATCATCCTGTACCTGAGTAGTAATGCGCCCCAACTCACGGGTTACCTGCTCTGTTTCTGCTACCACGAAACCAATGTCAGCGGCTGATTCTTTGATGCGTACAATCAGCTCAATGATCTCCTGCGATAGCACATGGAAAGCGTTGTAGCGGTCAAATTCAATGTCTTCAAATTGGGCAGTAATTGCTCGCGCCTCACTACTGCCCTCCATAGCCATCTGAGTAAAGTATTGGTTGCGACTGCGCCCTACCATCAAAGAGCTTTCCAGTAGAGACCTGTCGAACTGATCGCGCATTCTCTGGGACACATCCCCTAACTGTTGTACCCTCTGTTGCAGAGTGTACATATAGTTTTGCAGTCGCTCTTGATCTTGCTCCAGCAGGTTGCGGTTGACCACCAGTTCCCCTACGAGGTTATTCAAACTGTCAAGGTACTTCACATCGACCCGCACACTGCTACTGCCAAGGCGCTGAGTAGGTTTGGGGGAAACAGGTTCAGGAGTAGGAGACGAGCTTATACTAAGTACTTCTGGCTCAGAGTTTGCCCCTAACAATCCTTCCAGACTAGCAATGTCATCCTTACTAGGGGGCACACCAACTGGTGCTGGTTCCATTACCAGCCCACTGCCGTTGCTGAGAGTAGGGGTATCCCCTGCCAACATTTTTTCCAAATTGCTCAGAACAATGCTGTATAAGTCATCAGAGTCTGCTATGGCAATTGGGGGTTGATCGATGAGAGCCTCTAGTTCACCAAATTCTGCATCTGAATTGGCGATCGCTGGTACACCAATCAGTTTTTCTAGTTCGGTGAGGTCTGGAATATCTAGCTCCCTATCCACCAGCGGTACATCTGGTACATTTACCTGATCCAATGGTGAAGGCTCATCCACCAACTCTTCCCCAAATTCAAAAAAGTGAGAGAGTTCATCTAGTTCGGATACCGCAGGGGATGCACTGTCTGTCAATTGGGGCAGTTCCAGCTCTGGGAGTAAGTCATCTCCCCTCCCAGAATCTGCCGCTGTGTCAATTTCATCCAATAGATTAACCAATGGGGAATCATTAGCTGTTGTCTCTGGAATTGCAACATCAGGCTGATAGACATCCTCAATGCCTAAATCCAAACCACTGAAAATGTCCTCCACTTCAGCGGTGGGATCGCTAGCCAATACCTTTTCCAATTCCGTTGGCTCTGATGCAGACTGCACAGTGGCTTCCACAGTGAATACATCCTCCAGTTCCGTTGGCTCCAATACAGACTGATCAGTGTCTGCAATCGGTTCCAAAACGCCATCAAAGAAATCAGCTAATTCATCGGTGGATTGGAGATTCCCTTCTAGTTGTTCCTCCGAGGCGTAAATTAGCTCAGATTCAGCACTGGCGATCACCTCTGCTTGCTCAGATAGCTGGCTGAGGTGGGGTTCCACTTCATCAACTTGGAAGTAGGTGACATCGTCATCCTCAGAGGCTGGGGGCACAAAGAAGTCATCTGCATCATTTTGGGAGGGGGTTTCCTCCACCAAGAACTCTGCTAACCCCAGCGCTCCGAAGTCATCTAGATCATCTGTTGCCTGCTCTGGGGCAATGTTTTGAATGGTAGTAACATCTGGGTTCTGTTGGAGAATAGTCTGATTTTCTAGTTCCTCCCCTTGTGCTCCCCCATCTGAATCAGGCAACAAGTTATCCAGTTGCAGGGGATCGCTACTCACTGGAGGCAATGGTTGCACTGCTGTATCGGGATTGTCCGAAAGCAGGATGTCCAGCAAATCCTCTTCAGCAGTTGCTTCACTGGCAGCATCAATGGCAGAGAGAATTTCATCCAAGTCAGCAGTGGTATCGCCTCCCACCTCTGCTAGTAGGGAATCAATATCACCTATATCTGGCGAGTTTTCTAAAAAATCGGAAATGTCTTCATCGGTCTCATTTGCCTGCTCTGTAGTCTCTGCCCGCATGACAATCTGGGTATCATTGGATTCCATATCTTGCCATGCCGCTGTCATATCTATATCTTTCTGCTCAAACAGATTGGAGAGGGTTTCCATCTCTGTCACCCCAATACGCAGGGACTCTTCCGCCTGCAGATCGCCCGTTTCCCTCGCTGACCAGTCAATTTCAGGCTCATGTATTTCAGGCTGATCAGCATCGGGATTGGGCAACAGAATATCAGTGTCGGGGTCATCCTCTGTCACGGGCACTGTACTAAAAATGGTGCTGGTTTGCTCATCTTCAGCGTCGCTGTAAACAGGGGGAACTAACAGTTCTTGCAGTGCTGAGGAAGGGGCAATTTCTGCGGTTCGCTTGCTCAATACCAAATCACAGGCAGTTTGCAAATCATGGGACAAAGTCGGGGCGATCACCTCAAAACTGTTGAATGGGTTGGCAATTACCTGCTTTGCCAAGATTATCAAGGCATTCCATGGCTCTGCCTGCAAATACTCGCCCCACTGCATTAGCTCATCGCACAGCTTAATTAAACTCTCCGTAGCCTCTTCCGTGCGAGGATAAGACAGCAAAGTGGACATCTGCTGTAAAATTGCTTGCACCACGGCGCCAAACTGAGCGTAGATATCTACGGCAGAAGTACTCTCCTCGGGAGTGGATGCCTCCTGGAGTAAGGACGCCAAATGTTCCGATAACCTATCAAAAGTAGTTGTCGCCGCCGCAATTGCCGCCTCTGACACGGGCTGAGGCACTTCAGAATTTTTCTCTAACTGGTTAAGTAGCTGTGGCAAGTAGGCATAAGCCTCCAAAAAGAGATCAACTAGCTTTTGATCAACTCTGACCTCAGGGAACTCTTTGATTCTCTTGAAGTAATCCTCCAAGTGATAGGCAATTAGGCGCACTGACTCCACCCCCAACATTGCCGCACCACCCTTGATAGAGTGTGCCGCCCGATACATTTCGTGCAGTGCCTCATCATCAGCAAGGGTTTCCGCAAGGTTATTAAGCCCATGAAACATATTCTGAAGATGCTCACGGGCTTCCTCAATGAAGTAGCCCA